>Ga0307373_10002704_pt1 | contig 31668 bp, 30 predicted proteins | sample OX2MG_FD_202534 | JGI IMG/M metagenome (GOLD analysis project Ga0307373, IMG submission 202534) | Soil microbial communities from Risofladan, Vaasa, Finland - OX-2 | ecosystem: Environmental > Terrestrial > Soil > Coastal area > Acid sulfate soil | place: Finland: Risofladan, Vaasa | collected...
CTTAGGCCCCGCCGGTTAGCGTAATTATCGGAAGCGCGGGGCCTCTAGCATCGCGTTTGAGATTGGCGCGCCGTTCTGATACCCCGACACCACATGCGCTCTCGGCATGGGTGTATGTTCGACGCCTTGAGCGATCAACCCGAAACCGTGATCTCGTGGCGAAGCATCGGCGCGCATGCTCCCGTGATGGCCAGCGACGGCATCGAAGTCGGCCATGTGCTCGAGGTGGCCGCGCTGCCCGAAGAGGACATCTTCCACGGTGTTGTATTCACACACCACCTGCTCGGTCGCAACTTCCTGGCACCCGCAAGCGACATCGACAGGATCACCGAGCGGGCCGTCTATCTCAAGGCAACAAGCCAGGCCGCCGAGCAGTACGAACAATTCCAGGAGATGCACATGAAGCGCCTGGGACTCAGTGGGCTGTTCCGCTGGAAACATCTGGGCTGGAAGGACTCCTCGGAGTAGTACTTCGCCTCGATCGGCGGTCGACAACCCGCGACCCCGCTGCTGACTTGTCCGCGCTCACCGAGGCGACGACTCGCGTGCGCTCCCATGGCGGCGGCCCGTGCGAGGAGCTCCCGTGGGAGTCCGGAATTTCGGCGCTAGGCCAGCACCGCCACGGCCCGTTCCTCTTCCAAGACATCTGACTTGAACTTCTCAACCGTCCCCGCAGCGTGTTGAGGCGGTGAGTAGACGGTGAACAGCTTCATGCTCTGATCGCCAGTGTTTTTGACATTGTGCAGACTCCCAGCCGGGATGCAGAGCGCTTCGCCCTTCTCGAAAGGCGCGGCCACACCGGCTGTGATCGCCTCTCCTTGCCCCTTCACCACATAGATGAACTGGTCCACTTCGTGGACCTCCTCCCCAATCTCCTCACCGGGCCTCAGCATCATCACTAAGAGCTGGCTGTGAACGCCCGTGAACAGCACCTGCCGGAAGTATTCGTTTTCCTTGGCGACCTCTTTGAGCTCGATTCTTAGCGTTTCCATCACAACGCCTCCTTATCACACCGACCGGAACGAGCGGTCGAACATGGCCGTGGGCGGGATCGTGTCGTCCCAGCGGAAGGTCAGCCGATTGACAACGTCGACCACACCATCCGACTCTCTCGCCATTCGGATCAAGATTTCAACGTCGCTCTTACGATCCACCTCGCCCGACAGAGTTACGACGTTCGAGCGAACTTCAACACGAACCTTGGCGGACGAGGACAGCATGAGCGCGGGTATGAGCGTGTCCCTGATCTCGTTTTGCAGCTCCTCGTCTGTACGCAGAAAAACCTGGAGCAGGTTGCTGCGGCTGACGATTCCCGCGACGTGACCGCGTTGGTCGACCACCACCAGGCGCCTGACATTCTTCGTCTGCATGATTCGAGCCGCCTCGCTCAGCGGAGTGCCGGCTGGGACCGTGATCACAGGGGAGGTCATCACATCTGATGCAACAGTGCCCTCCGCCTTGACCCGCTCATGGCGACGCTTCCGAAGGTGAAGCAAGTCCTCGCTAGACTCCAGCTCTTGGCGACGCTCCTTGAGCAGCAGATCCGCTTCCGAAACGATGCCGACCGGAATACCCTGCTGGTCGACGATCGGTATCGCGCTCACCTTGTTGTCTTCAATAAGGCGAACCAGCACCTTGAAAGGTGCCCGCGGACTCGCCACGTGGACGTGGATCGTCATCACGTCCGACACCGTCCGGCGCCGAGGCAGGGCTGGGCTTGCGAGACTCACTTGTCCATCCGCTCGGCGATGAGCACCGGCCTGGTGGTCGTATGCAGGAGGCTGTGAGAAACCGAGCCCAAAATTAGACCACCGAGGTCACCCATGCGCCTCGAGCCCACCACGATGATGTCGGCCTTCCAGGTTTGCGCGATCTCCGCGACCGAGTCCGCGACCGGACTCGTGTGCGCAATCACACCCTGAGCCTTGATGCTGGAGTCCTTGAGGATTCCGAGGGCGCTTGCCATCGTGGCGTGGATCTCCTCAGGGGGTTCGACGTAAGCGAACCCCTGGGGTCCGACAAGTGCCTGGGCCACGTGCACGACCATTACCTCGGAGCTTGGCGTCTGCGCTGCGGCAACCGCGGCGCGCACGCAGGGGGCCACGTCGTCCCCACCCGCAATCGCCAGCAATACCCTACGTGGTGAGCTCGCTTCAATGGTGAGCCGGCCCCGCACCACCAGCACGGGGCAGTTAACCGCCGCCAAAACCTGGTGACTGACGCTGTGCTTGAAGATTGACTGCCAGTCCGAGAGGCCGCGGGAGCCGAGGATGACAAGATCCGCGTTGAACTCTCGGGCAACATGCGCGATCGTCTGGGCGATCCCTGCGCCGTTCGCCTCGCAAACCTTCGCTTCTGCAACCATGCCGCCGTCCCGGAGTTTTTCGAGCGTCTTGAGAACCAGGGCCGCAGCGTCGCCTCGACTCTCGGTTTCCATCGGAACGTCATCCGGGTAGACCTCGAAGTTCCAGACATGCACGACGAGGACCTCGGCCGACGAAGTCCCGCCAAGGGCGATCGTTGCCTCGATCGCCGCCTGGGCATGATCGCTGCCATCTGTGGCCAGAACGATCCTCTTGAAGCCGGTCGTCGTAATCATGAGCACAGCGTTCCACGGCCGGCGGCGCGGCTATAGGGCCGATGGTCCCCTCATGCGAGGGACACTGACTGCGTGCGCTGGGACCCTCGGCTGGCGTAGATTCGCCAGCGATGGCCCAGCGCCGCGACCCCAAGGATGCGCTCCTGGAAGCTGGGCTCACCCTGGCCTCCGAGCTCTCCCTGCCCATGGTGCTGCAGCGGATCGTCGACCTCGCCGTGGAAGTCACCGATGCCCGGTACGGAGCACTGGGCGTGATCGGCCCAGGCGGCGAGCTGGTCGATTTCATCACGACCGGGATCTCGGCCAAACAGCGCAAGGCGATCGGAGCGCTGCCGCGGGGCCGGGGAGTTCTGGGGCTCTTGATTCGACAGCCTAAATTGGTGCGCGTCAAGGACATCGGGAGCCACCGGACGTCCGTTGGATTCCCGCCCAACCACCCGCCCATGCACTCGTTTCTGGGCGCGCCGGTGCAGGCGCTAAGCAAGGTCTACGGCAATATTTATTTGACCGAAAAACGTGGGGCTCGAGAGTTCAGTCCCGAGGATAGTCGCTCGTTGCAGGTTCTCGCCACCCAGGCCGGCGTTGCCATTGCCAACGCCTCCCTATATCAGGAGAGCCTCCGGCGAGAACGGTGGCTCGCAGCGATTCATGAGATCACCACAGCAATCCTCGAGGGCGCGGAGTCGACCGCGCTTCTAACCTCAGTCGCCGAGCATGCTCGCGACCTTACCGGCGCCGATGCAGCGACGATTCTCACCACCACTTCGACACCCGGCCAGCTCACAGTGGTGGCGGCGGTCGGGGCCTATGCACAGCAAGTCATCGGCCAGCCAGTTCCGGCGGCAGAATCGATATCCGGGGCGGTGATGGCGACCGGCCAGCCACTTCAGACGGACGATGCGACCATGCATAGCAGCAGTTACCAGCCGATCATCCGGGCCGGACACATCGGCCCGGCCATCTTCGTGCCGCTGCGCGTGGGCGGCCGCGCCACAGGCACCTTGATGGTCGCCAACACGACCGGCGGGACCCGGTTCGACGAGAGCACGATCCGCCTGGTCGAAACATTCGCAGACCAGGCGTCGGTGGCTATCGGCTACGGGCGCGCCCAGGCCGACGGGCGACGCTTGGAGCTGCTGGACGAACGCGAACGCATCGCGAAGGAGCTCCATGACGGCATCATCCAGTCCCTGTTCGCGGTCGGGATGGGTCTACAGGGGACCGCCCTCATGGCAACCTCGCCAGAGACCGCGGCCCGAATCGAAGGTGCCATCGGGGAGCTCGATCGGGTGATTCGAGACTTGCGGAATTACATCTTCGGCCTGCGGCCGGGTATCCTCGCCGACCGTCAGCTCGACCAGGCACTTCGCGAGTTGGCAGAGGACATCCAGAAGCGATCGCCGGTTCGAGTCGGGGTCCAGATCGACGCTGAGCTGGCGGCCGTCGTTTCCTCCCGTTCGCATCAGATCGTGCAGCTGACACGCGAGGCTCTGTCCAACGTTGTCCGCCATGCGCACGCGCAACACGCGGTGGTGCGCCTCGCCCGTGCCGGGAAATCAGCGGTGCTGGCGATCGAGGATGACGGGGCCGGTTTCGATGAGCGCAACGACTCGGCCGGTAATGGGCTGCGCAACATGCGCGAGCGCGCGACGGCGATGGGCGGGAAGCTACGGATTTCGAGCACGGCCGGGAAAGGCACCACGCTGCGCTTCACCTTCCCGATCTGATCATGAACAGGGCCGATCGGCCCTACCCACACGGGCCCGTGGACCGTGCAGCACCCAGGCGGCGGATGCGACCATTAACCCATGGCCAAGGACCAACTGCGCATCTTGCTCGTTGACGACCACGAAGTCGTCCGCGACGGCGTCAAGGCCCTGATCAACGCCAGCGAGGGCCTCATCGTCGTGGCCGAGGCTGGGTCTGTGCGAGAAGCCATCGATCAGGCGCTGAGGACCAAGCCCGACGTTGTGGTGATGGACGTGCGCCTGGCCGACGGCAGCGGCATCGAGGCCACGCGCGAGATTCGAGCCCGGCTCGAGAAGACCCAGGTTCTGATGCTCACATCATTCGCCGACGACGAGGCGCTCTTTGCGTCGATCATGGCCGGCGCGGCCGGCTACGTTCTGAAGCAGATAAGAGGCGGGGAGTTGATCCGCGCCATCCGCGAGGTCGGCGACGGCAACAGCCTCCTCGACCCGGAGGTCACCAGATCAGTCCTGGAGCGACTTCGCAAGGGCAAGACGATGCGAGACGAGAAGCTCGCACGCCTGACCGCGCAGGAGGAGCGCATCCTAACGCTGGTCGCGCAGGGGCTCACCAATGGGCAGATCGGCAGGGAGCTGAAGCTGGCCGAGAAGACGGTCAAGAACTACGTGTCAACTATCCTTTCCAAGCTCGAGGTGGCACGTAGGGCCGAAGCTGCGGCCTACCTCGCCCGTCACACGAACACCCCCGGGTCTCTTTAGAAGAAGCGAGAAGCCCGGGTCGGCTTAAGCCAGTTCATCCATACAGGTGTCGCCTTGCGCCCTGGAGCTTCTCGCTACCACGAACCTTACGGCGCTGTCGACATAAGTCAGAGGGCCTAACGGCCCTGCGCTTTCAGGTCTTTGCCTGCTTTCTTGCCTGCGTGGAAACCGCCGCCTCGAGCCGCTTGGCGATGGCCTCGGCCAGCTCCTTGACCGTCGTGCCCGCCACCCCTTGCATCAGCGTCTCGTTGAGCCCTTTGCCGAGCCTTCCCAGCGGTGGTTCGTACATGCCGCTGACCGTGAGCCGGGTGACCATGTTGTCCACGGGCGCCAGCTCGATCCGGCCCGTCATCCTCGGAAACAGGTGCTCGGGAAAAGTCGCTTTCCACTCGAGTGGTATGACCGTCCAGGTCGCCGTCTTGACCGGATCCCCCAACGTGACGACGACGCGCTTGCTGACCGGGACGCCCCCGATGTGGACGCCAACCGATCCCACCCCCTTGCCACTGAGACGGGGGAACCACTTACGCGGCCCGCTCATCAGGGCCTCGGTGCAGGCCTCGACCGGGTGCTCGATGTGGACCGAATGGCGTACAAACACGGCTCCAGACTAGTCCGAACTCGCGCTCTTCGCGCCGGCCTTGGTGCGATTGAGCAACCAGCGGATCGGATCGAAGTACACGTCGTCCATGCGCTCCTTTAGCGGGATGATCGCGTTGTCGGTGATCTTGATGTGCTCGGGGCACACCTCGGTGCAGCACTTGGAGACGTTACAGAGACCAAGGCCCGCCTTGCCCTTCAGAAGCGAACGGCGGTCGAGCACGTCCTTCGGGTGCATCTCCAGGCTGGCGATGCGAGCGAAGAAACGGGGCCCGTAGAAGGCGCTTTTCAGATCGTGAGCACGCACGACGTGGCACACGTCCTGGCAAAGGAAGCACTCGATGCATTTGCGAAACTCCATCGACCGCTCTACGTCTTCCTGCTGCATCCGCCATGGCTCGCTGGCGGCCATGTCTTTCTCCGACGGTGTGAATGGCGGGATCTCCTTGTTGACCTCGTAATTCCAGCTGACGTCGGTGACCAGGTCCTTGATCAGCGGAAACGCTTTCATCGGGCGGACGGTGAGCTGGCTGCCGTAATCGGCGATCGGTGTCTTGCACATCAGGCGCGGGAACCCCTGGACCTCGGCCGAGCACGAGCCGCACTTGGCCGCCTTGCAGTTCCAGCGCACGGCCAGGTCCGAGGCCAGGTTGGCCTGGACCCAGAGCACGGCATCGAGTACGACCATGCCTTCTCGAACCGGCACTCGGTAGGCGACGAGCTCGCCTTTGTTCGCGTCACCCCGCCAGATCTTGAGGTCGAGGTTAGAGATCTCCATTCATTCGGTCTCCTCAGGGGTGTAGCGGGCGTACGAGTGTTGAACCGCGTCAGCCAGGTATCCCGGCATCGGCGGACGCTGCTCCGACGTCACCTTCATGCCCTGCGGGGTTTTCTCCACGACGAAGTTCACAAGCGCGAGCTGGTCGTCCAATCTGGGGTAGTCCGAACGGGCATGCGCCCCGCGGCTCTCCTTCCTTATTAATGCCGAGCGCAGGAGTGCCTCGGCATTGATCAGCAGCGATCGGAGGTCGTAGGCCGTATGCCAACCTGGATTGAAGGCGAGGGTGGTGCTGCCGCCCGTCCCACAGCTCTGGGCTCGGGCCTTCAGATCGCCGATCTTCTCGAGACCCGCAGCCAGGCCTGCCTCGTCTCGAACTATCGGCGCGTGCTCCGTCATGACGTCTTGTATCTCGCCCATCAACTTGTATGGGCTCTCGCCCGCGGGACGAGCGAGCGGAGCCACGAGCGTGGCGATGGCCTCGTCGATTTCGGCTTGATCTATTTCTGTGCTTCCTGCCTTGGCACTTTTGGCAGCGCCGGCCGCAGCGTCGCCAGCGCGCTTGCCGAAGACGAGCAGGTCGCTGAGGGAGTTGCCACCAAGCCGGTTCGCGCCGTGCAGGCCGGATGCCACCTCGCCGGCGGCGTACAAGCCGGGAACCGTGCTCTCCCCGGTCTCGGCATTCACCCGCACGCCGCTCATGGCGTAGTGGATCGTGGGAGCGACCTCCATCGGTTCCTTGGTGATGTCGACCTTGGCGAGCTTCAAGAACTGCTCGTACATCGATGGGAGCTTGCTCTTGATGAACTCGGGTTTCCGATGGGTGATGTCGAGGTAAGCGCCGCCATGGGGGGTCCCGCGACCGGCGAGCACCTCTGAGTTGATCGCGCGAGCGACCACATCGCGGGAGGAAAGCTCCATGCGCTCGCGGTCGTACCGCTCCATGAACCGTTCGCCTTCTTTGTTTCGGAGCACGCCGCCCTCGCCGCGAACACCCTCGGTGACCAGGATGCCGCGCACGCCCGCCGGCCAGACCATGCCCGTCGGATGGAACTGGAGCATCTCCATGTCGCGCAGCTGCGCGCCGGTGTCGTACGCGAGCGCGGTCCCGTCGCCCGTGCTCTCCCACGAGTTGGAGGTGACGCGGTACATCTTGCCGGAGCCGCCGCTGGCGAGCACCAGAGCGGCGCAGCGATACAGGACCAGCGAACCGTCCGATCGCCTGTACGCAAGCGCGCCCGCCACGCGGCCGCCGGCTTTGAGGAGCTTGAATACGGTGACTTCCATGTGCACGTCCACGCCTTTGGTATGGACGGCTCGATCCTGCAGCGTGCGAATCAGCTCCAGGCCTGTGCGATCTCCGATGTGCGCGAGGCGTGGGTAGGTGTGCGCCCCAAACGGTCGCTGGTGGATCCTGCCCTGCCAGGTGCGGTCGAACACGGCGCCCCACCGTTCGAGCTCGAGGACACGCTCCGGCGATTCCTTGGCATGGAGCTCGGCCATGCGCCAGTCGTTGATGAGCTTGCCGCCCTTCATCGTGTCCGCGAAGTGGACCTCCCAGGAGTCCTGGTAGGCGACGTTGTGCATAGCGGCGGCGACGCCGCCCTCGGCCATCACCGTGTGGGCCTTGCCGAGCAGCGATTTGCACACGATCAGCACGCGTGCGCCGCCTTCAGCCGCGGCGATCGCGCCGCGCAGGCCGGCCCCACCCGCCCCGAGCACGAGCACATCCGTCTCGACGGTCTCGTAAGTCGCGCTCACGAAATCCACCTCGGGTCGTGGAGCACTCCCGCGAGCAGAAGGCGGATGTAGATGTCAGTGCTCGCGACCGAGAGCAGGCTAGCCCAGGCCCACCTGTCGTGCTTGATGTTGAGGACGGTGATGCCTTTCCACAACCGGTGTCGCGCCCGCGCCGCCAGCGAACAAGAAAAACAGTCGAGCTGTCCCCCCGCCAGGTGGCGAAACGCGTGGCAACCGAACGTATAGCCGGAGAGCAGGACGACGTTGGCGACCATGAGAACGCTGCCGAGACCGACGCCGAACCGGCCGCCGAAGTCAAAGGCGAAGACGGCGTCGAACCACAGGAACGCGACCTGGACCACGGTCGCGTAGAAGGCGAAGCGGTGGAGATTGTTCAGGACCCACGGAAAGGCGGTTTCCCCTCGATATCGGCCCCGCTTGGGTTCGGGCACCGCGCAAGAGCGCGGATGCCAGAAGAATGATCGGAAGTACGCCTTTCGGTAGTAGTAGCAGGTGAGGCGAAAGACCAGGGGCGCCCACGCCACCCAGACGCCAGGAGGGATGGGACCGACCTTGATCAGAGGCGAGTAGAAAGGACTGAGGTACGGGGCGTAGTAGCCCTCGTGCTGGAAGAAGACCACCCACACCGCAAAGATGCCAAACAGGCTGAGGCCCACGACCACGAAGGCGGGGTAGAGCCAGTTCGGCAGTCCACTGTATGGGTTTTTGACGACCTCGCGATCGGTCGCAGAGGGCCGAGCGGCAGGTTCTGAAAGCGCCACGTTGCGTCTATCTAACTACGTCTTAGATGAAGAGTGTGATTGCGCCCTGCGCCTCCGCCAGCGCCATGGTCGCGCCGGCCGGCTCGTCGAGGCCGTCGATGAGGTCCTCTCGCTTGAGGCCCAGAAGGTCCATCGTCATCTGGCAGGGGACCAGGCGCACGCCCATTTCCTTGGCCGTCGCCAGCAGCTCGTCCGGACCGGCGACGTTGTGCTTCCTGGCTAGGTGCATCAACATCGCCGGGCCCGCGCCGGCGAAATTCATCCTCGACAGCTTCAAGTGCATGTCACCGCCGCGGTTCATCACGGAGAGCATCTTCTGCATCCAGTTCTCGCCGGTGATGCGGACATTGTTTTTGACCAGAGGGAAAAGGCCCCAGAAGGTGAAGAACACAGTCGTCTCCTTTCCCATCGCGGCGCCGGTCGTGGCCAGGATCAGGGTCGGCCAGACCTTGTCCAGCTCCCCGCTCCAGGCGAAGATGACCAGCTTCTCCGTTTGCTCGGCCTTCTTCTCGGCAAGCTGCTCCGCGAAGGCTGCCAGCGGCGGCTTGTCGGTGGTGGTGATGCTCATCCCAGTACTCCTTGTTCCTTCTTCTTGAGGACGAAATGGAAAACGCCGGCTTGCTCGCTGGACTCGACCAATGGATTGCCGGTCGCCCGCGACCAGGCCCTGAAGTCGGGTGCAGAACCGGGGTCGGTGGCAAAGACTTCCATCATCTGGCCAGGCGCCAGCTCCTTCATCGCCTTGGCTGTCTTGATGATCGGCATGGGACAGGACATCCCTTTCAGATTCAGGCTCATTGCAATCGTGACGCTCATCTCTTTCTCCTTGGGTTAGGGCAGCCGGCCCCGTGGGACCGTGTGCCAGTAGGTCTTGTTGAACAGCGCCTTGGCCCAGTGCCATCGACGCGCCGGCGGCGGGGACACCGGCGGGTGGTTGTAGTCGAAGCTGATGGTCGTCGCCCGTCCTTGGCCGGTCTCGAGGAAGCACATGACCTTTCCGTCATAGACGTGCACCGGAGCAGGCTCGCCTTTGACTGCGGCCACGATCTCGGCAGCGGCCACGTTCGCCTCGTAGTGCGCCACGGACCCGCTCTTGGAGATCGGGATGTCATTGGCATCTCCGATGGCCCAGATGTTTTCGAACCGTGTGTGCTTCAGCGTGTTCTTGTCCACTGGCACCCACCCGCGCTCGTCCCCAAGCTTTGAGCCTTCGATCACCTTCTGGCCGCGGTGCGGCGGCACCAGGACGAGCAGGTCGTACTCGACAGTCTCCCCTTCCATTGAGGTGACTGTCCTGGATATCGGATCGACGGATTCGACGTTGAAGAAACCGGTCAACTCGATGTCGCGTTCGGCGAGTATGGGCTGCACCAGCTTCGAGGTCGCCTCGATCGTGAACGCCCGGTTGAGCGGAGACAACAGCTTGATCTGGGCCTTCTGCCGGATTCCGCGCGCTCGGAGATAGTCATCGAGCAGGAAAGCAAATTCGACCGGCGCCGGCGGGCACTTATAGGGAATGCCGGCCACGCCGATCACGATCGTCCCACCTTGGAACTCATTTAGGGACTTCCGCAGTCTCATCGCTCCGTCGAGCGTGTAGAAGTCGTGAGCGCCCATCGCGCCTGGCACCTCTGCCATCACGGTCCGGCTGCCGGTTGCGATGACCAACTCGTCGTAGCGCATCGTGTGACCGGACTTGAGCACGACCTTGTGCGTCGCCGGGTCGACAAGGGTTGCGCAGTCAACGACGAGCTTGATCTCGCGGCGCAGCAGCTGCGCTTCCGCTCGCTTCAGCGCCGATGGCTTCTCGTGGCCGACAGCGACGTAGAGGAAACCCGGCTGGTAGACGTGAATCCCTGTGGAGTCGACGAGGGTGATTCGCGCCTGATCGCCAACTTCCTTGGCGACCAGGTTAGCGAGTAGCGTGCCACCGACGCCGCCGCCCAGGATGAGGACGTCATTGCGCATGGATCACCTGACCTTCCGCACGAAGTAGCGGACGAAACCATGGTCCTCGACGACGTCGACCAGCTCGTGCTTTGCCTTGGCCACCCAGGCGGGGATGTCGGTCCTGGAGCCTTCGTCGCTCGACAAGACCTCGAACACCTGGCCCACCTGGCCCTGGCGAATGGCGCCGATCAGGTTCATGAGCGGACCTGGGCAGGCCATCCCTCTTGCGTCAATTGTCTTGTCGATCTGAAACGCCAACATCGCTGGCCTCCTTAAATGAATACGACCTGGCCTTCCGAGGCCGAGGCCATGAAGGCGGCAACGCCTTCGATTCCGTCAACCAGATGATCCAGGTCCTCGCGCTTCAGGTGGAACATGTCCATGGACAGCGCGCACGCCTGGATATCGACGACGCCCACGTCCTTCGCCTGGCGCAAGAGCTCGCTCCAGTGCTGGCCGGCGTGGGCCTTGATCGCCGGCGCCTGTTCGTTTGTCGCCTCAGGCGAGAGCTTGTGGTCGTCGTGAAGGGTGCCCGTTCTGAAGGCGTCCAGCGCGTAGTACTGCAGGAAGATGTTGACCGGGCGGCCCATCGCCGCAGCACCGACCGCCAGGACCGACGCAGCTGTCAATTTGTCGTCAGTACCTGAAAACAGGACCAGGGATAGGGGTTTGTCGTGCTCTTCCATCTTCACGTCTTCTTGCCACCAGTCTTCGCTGGACACAGGCAAGAGGGCAGGGCCTTAAGTCCCTCATGCGGGGTGCCGTGTGACCACCCTAAAAAAGAAAGAGCTCCGGCGGGCCGATCCCGCCGGAGCTTGCCGTCCCTAGTCAGCTGTCATGCAGCGATCTTCTGCGTGACCTTGAGTGTCTCGGGCTTGCGGCCCGCGATGAAGAGCTCGAAGACCAGTGCGCCGAGAACGACCAGCGCAGCGACCAGGAGCCCGATCCCCGCGTATGTCGTGTAGGTGCCGAGCATCCCCCAGCCGTAAGCGTTCAGAAGCATCGAGCGGAGAGTCTCGCCCTTGAAGAGTGTGGCGACCTCGCCCGCAAGGGTGGTGTTGGTCGGGTCCGCCTGAGCCAGAGTGCTGACCTGAGAGTAGGTCTGGCCGTTGGCCACGCTCTGAAGGTGTACGTTGATGAAGTCGTTCGCGTAAACCCTGGCTTTGTCGCCGTTGTCGACCGCCTGGCCAGCGTAATTCCGAATCTCAGCTGAGAATTTCGCCGGGTCGAGAGCTCCGCCGGCCTTGATCTGGTCAGTCCCGGGGAATGAGATCTTCTGCGCGACGAGCTGGTCGTGCACCATGCTGGTCACGAAGTTCCCCTCGTAGAAGAGGAAGCCTGACGCCGCCGCCAGAATGACGACGAGCATCGCCTGAAGAGAGATGATCCGCCACCGAATTTGCTTATTCATGTCTGCCTTCTCCTTGAAGCAGCCTCTGTCGAGGCGTTTTATTGAGCTTGGACGGCTCTGGTGCCTAGTGAAGCCTGTATTAGGAGTGGTCCATACGGCCGCCTGGCCTCCCCCAGGCAGGGTCCTCGGCCCCGGTAGACCGGGACCATCGGCCCTGTGTCGGCGACATCACACCAGCCACCTTTGAAGGCGGAGGTGCTGGATATGCCCTGGACAGTTGGTGACGTGATGACAACGGAAGTCGTGACGGTCGGGGTGAACACTGACTTCAAGACCTGCGTGGACCTGCTTCGCGCCAACCGCATCAGCGCGATGCCGGTGGTGGACGGTACCTTCATCCTGGGCATCGTCTCCGAGTTCGACCTTCTGCTGAAGGAGGAGGGCCGCGACACCTTCGCCCATTTGAAGCGACGCCAGAGCAGCCAGGCCAACGCCCGCACGGCGGGCAACGTGATGACCCATCCCGCCCTGTGCATCGGTTCGGGCGCCTCGATCACCGACGCAGCCCGGCTCATGCACAAGAGGGCCGTCAAGCGCCTGCCTGTCGTCGACGCTCATGGCCGTTTGGTTGGCATCGTGAGCCGCCATGACTTGCTGAAATCGTTCCTTCGCAGCGACGAATCGATCCGACGGGAGGTCGCCGAGGACCTGCTCGCCAGGGCATTGTGGATCGACCTGGGCGCCGTCACGGTGAGCGTCCAGGACGGTGTCGTGGCCCTGGCGGGGGAGGTGGAGACCAAGAGCCTCGCCGATCTGGTGACTCGCCTGGTTGGTTCTGTAGATGGCGTCGTCGGAGTCGACAGCCGGCTCGGCTTCCGCCTGGACGACACGCATATCAAGGCCGCGCTGCCGCCAATGGCACTGCAGCTGTCCGTGACCGAGAGGCAAACATGACCGCAACGGCGACACCGGCAGATACAGAACCCGGTTCGCCTGCGAGCCCAGGGGCCGGCAAGACGATCCCGGCAGTCTTCTTCGAGCGCGCCAAGATCTACGGCGCTCGCGACTACATGCACTACTTCCGAGACGGCGAATGGCACAGCCTGAGCTGGGCCGAAACTGCAAGGCGCGCGCTGCGCGTTGCAGGCGGCCTCACCCAAGCCGGGCTCAGGCCGGGAGACAACGTCGCCCTCCTCTCGCCGAACCGCCCCGAGTGGCTTTACTGCGACCTGGGGATCATGGCCGCCGGCGGAATCACCGTACCCGTCTATCCGACGCTAACCCCTAGGGTCGCCGCGTTGATCGCCTCCGACTCGAAGACACATTTCGCAATTGTTTCCAACGCCGCAATGGCAGCCAAACTACAGGGAGGGTCCCACCTGAGCGTGGCCTTCGAGATGGACGCCGAGATCGCGGCCTGGGCAGCGGGCGAACCCGCGCCGGAAGCCCTGAGGGAGGTGGATGCCCGACTCCACGCGATGGGCGAGGACGATGTGGCGACGATCATCTACACGTCGGGAACCTCTGGCGACCCCAAAGGCGTGATCCTGACGCACCGGCATTTCCTGGAGGCAGCCCGGAGCTGCCTCGAGGTCTTCACCATTGGGCCGGACGACGTCATCCTCTCCTACCTGCCGTACTCCCACGTCATGGAGCGAGTTGACGGGATCTTCGTACCGACCAGCGCCGGCGCAACTGTCTGGCTGGCCCGTGGCCTCGATACCCTGGTCGACGACATCCAGGTCGCCCGACCGACCATCATGCTCGGCGTCCCGCGTGTCTTCGAGAAGGTTTACGAGGCCGTCTACGACCAGGTCCGAGCGCAATCGGTGTTTAAGCGCGCGATATTTCGATGGGCCGTGGCGGTGGGCACCGAGCACGCGCGTGGCGGCTGGCTGCCAGGCATAAGGGTACGCATGGGCGCCGCCGAGAGCCTGGTCCTGGGGCAACTTCGCAAGCGCCTCACGGGCGGCCGACTGCGATTCTTCATCAGCGGAGGAGCCCCCCTCAATGAGAAGGTTGAAGAATTCTTCTGGGCGCTCGGGGTCAAGATCCTGCAGGGGTGGGGCTTGACCGAGGCGACCTCCGCGGTCACCTCAAACACCGAGCAGGAGCATCGCTATCGAACGGTGGGACAGCCGCTCCCGGGCACCGAGATTCGGATCGCCCGCGATGGCGAGATCGAGGTCAGGGGGCCCGGGGTCATGGCCGGCTACCTGAACAAGGCCACCGCGACCGCCGAAATCATCGTTGGCGGATGGCTGCAAACAGGGGACATGGGATTCGTCGACAAGGACGGCTTCCTGACCATCACCGACCGCAAGAAAGACCTCATCAAGACCTCCGGCGGCAAGTACGTAGCGCCGCTGCCGATCGAATCTCAGATCGAGAACGATCGATACGTCAAGGCGGCTCTCGTCGTGGGTGACCGCCGCCCATACGTGGTCGCCTTGATAGTTCCCGATTGGCAGGCCCTCGCCGCAGACATCGGCCCTGCAGGCGCCCCGAGTACGCTGGTGGCGGACCCCGGCGCGCGCGCCCATTTTGCGAGCGTCATCGATAAAGTGAACCAGGGGCTTTCGAGCTTCGAATCGGTCAAATACTTCGCCTTGCTGGCGCGAGACTTCAGCGAAGCCGATGACGAGCTGACTCCTTCGATGAAGAAGAAGCGATCGATTATCGTCGGTCATTTCGAGGACGTGATCGAGGCGATGTACAGTGCCCACAGGAAGCACGATGTCCACAACTGACCAGAGCCGGCTAGACGGCGGCCTTGAAATCCTTTCGGAGGACACCTGCCGCGAGCTCCTGGCTTCGCGCGAACTCGGACGTATCGCCTTCCCGCTCGGAGACGACACGGAAATCTTTCCTGTCAACTATTCCACCGACGGCACGATCGTCGTCTTCAGGACCGGAGCTGGCACCAAGCTGACTCAATCGACAGTCTCGAGGGTCGCTTTCGAGGTGGATGAGTGGGATGCGGCCAACAAGGTGGGTTGGAGCGTGGTACTGAAGGGTGTTGCACAAGAGGTGACCACCGGCACCGACCCGTTCTCAACCGCCTTGCGGACACGACCGGTCGTCCCGCTGGCGCCCGGGGAGCACGACTACTGGATTGCCATCTACCCCGCGACCATCAGCGGGCGGCGTTTCCGGACGGACCAGACCTAAAAGGAAAGGGCCGGAGAGCTCCGGCCCCTTGACCTTGACGGTCTCCTGCGGTCAGGCCTTGACTGGAGTAACTGCCTTGACGGGGATCGTCCTCGAGTACGGCTTGCCGTCGGCACCGGCGCGGGGAATGCTGATCTCGAGTACTCCGTTGTCGTACTCGGCCTTGATCTCGCTCTCCTTGACGCCCTTGGGCAGGGAGATGTGCCGCTCGAAGGTGCCGAAGGTGCTCTCCTTGCGGTAGTAGCCCTCCTGCTTGACCTCCTTGTCGAACTTGCGCTCGCCAGTCACCAAGAGCTCCTCCGCTTCGAACTTCACGTGGATGTCCGTCGGGTCCATTCCAGGCAGGTCCATGCGAACGACCAAGTCGCCGTTGCGAGCAAAGACGTCCGCCGTCGGGATGAAGTGCTTGCCTGGGGTCAGCGCGAACAGGGGCTGGAACGGCCATGGGCCCGTAAGCGTGCGGAAGAACTCCGCAAACGGACGGTCGAGCTCGACGAGCTCATCTGAAACGGTGCGTGTTGTCATCATGCGCCTCCTTATTCCGGCAACTGTTGATTCACCCCCCACGCTAGCTCGCGGGTGGTGCGCTGCAAAGGGCCATCGGTCGGTCGCGTCATAGGACCAAATGACTCCGCACGATCGGGCCACGCGGCCCGCGGTGGCGGGGCCTTTAGGCACTGACTTCGAACCACTCCGAGAACGAATCTGGAGTCACGATGGCTGCACTTGGTGAGCAAGCAGGAACCCACGTGATGCGGCTTCGCGACGGTAGGCGGCTGGCCTACTCGGAGCTCGGCGATCCCGACGGCTTGCCGATCTTCCACCAGCACGGTATGCCGGGGTCGCGACTCGAGCATGAGGCAGAACCTGAGTTCTACCGCTCGATGGGCGTTCGCGTGATCACCCCCGACCGCCCTGGCTATGGGCTTTCCGATCCCCACCCCCACCGCCCGCTCCTCGATTGGCCATCAGACATGGTCGAGCTCGCGGACAGTCTCGGCATCACCAGGTTCGGCATCACCGGACTTTCGGGTGGCGGCATATACGCGCTGGCCTGCGCCGCGGCCATCCCCGAGCGCCTCACGGATGTGATCGTTACGGGATGCCCCGCACCGACGCAGCGCGAAGGCGCCCTTGCCGGCATGCGCTTGATGACACGAGCCGGTGTTTGGTTCGGATCTCGCGCGCCGTGGCTGCTCGACGGAGCCGCCGCGGTGGTCAGCAGGCTTGCCCACCGTTTCCCACATTTCTTCGTCCAGCAAGCCAATCGGGACAAGCCGCCCGCCGACGTGCGCTGGCTCTCGATGCCGTCGGTCAGGGAGGGCGCGGCCGACAATCTGCGAGAGGCGCTCCGAGCCGGACCGTGGGGTTACGTCGAGGACATCCGTACCCTGGCGCGGCCATGGGGGTTTGCCCTCGAGGACATTCGCGTTCCCGTCCAGCTATGGCACGGGGACGAAGACACTGTCATCCCTCTACACCACGGTCAATACCTTGCATCGGTCATCCCCGGCGCCACGCTGCGGATCTGTCAGGGAGAGGCGCACATGCTCATGTGGAACCACCTTGGGGAAATCCTGATGGCTGCTGCGGGAATGCCCTCCTCTCCTGGAATGGGCAGCCGGCTCAGGAACGTCAGACCCATCGCGGCCGAGTCATACGACCCTGCCCATGTCCCTGACTCTTGGCCGACACTCGTCTCATCCTGAATTGAGGTGAGATGAAATGTTCAAGCACATCCTTGTCGCAGTCGACGGCTCGACCTACTCGCGCCAGGCGCTGCCCACCGCGATCGAGGTGGCACGGAAGTTCAACAGCGACGTCCTCGTTAAGCACGTGAGCGAGCACGACCGCGGCCGTGCCGTTGCCTACTCGTTGGAGAGCCCGGCGGCCGCCACTCGACTCGTTGGCGACGCGGTCAACACAATTCGCCGTGCAGGTATCACCGTCAGAGGCCACCTGAGCGACGTGGCCGCCGGCCATGTGGCGAAGGCCATCGTCGAGACGGCGAACGCCAACCGCATCGACCTGATCGTGATGGGCTCCCGTGGACTTTCAGACGTCCAGGGCCTCTTGCTCGGCAGCGTCACCCACAAGGTGATTCAGATGGCGGCCATTCCGGTGCTCGTCGACCGGACGCCTGGCGTCAAGGAGCTGAGCGCAGAACCCGTACCCATGGCGAGTCGGGAACCGCCTTCGGCCCCAAATAAGTCAACGAGTGCCTCCGGGCCAGGCCCCGTAGCCCTGGCCGGGGTACGGTGACTTCAACCGCTAGAGTCGACCCGCTCGCGGTCGAGGTTCTGGAAGGTCCCGGTCAGCCAGACCCGAGCCGGCGTCGCGTGCGCTCCTGCTCGGGCACGCGTCTGTCCGCCCCAAGCGATCAGGTGCGCGGCCGCAGGCGCACCGTCCAGCGCGATGCGATGCGCTCGATTCTGGTAATCGCGTCCGATCGCCTCCACCGTGCAATCGGCAGGTGGGGACGAGGCGGGCGCTGCCCGAAAAAGAAGGATTTGCCGACCTCGACCAGTGTCAGGTAGACGACCACCATCAGCGCCAGGATCACCAGGAATCCAGCCGGCAACGGAGTGAACCCAAACAGGCCGGCGATGGGTGTGAACGGGAGAACGAGGCCGACTGCCACGCTGCCGAAGGTTCCTGCGGTCAACGCCAGGCCAGGCCGGCTACGGAAGAAGGGTGAGCGTCGCGTGCGGATGGCGAAGATGACCAGGCTCTGGGTCGCCAGCGACTCGGTGAACCACGCTGTCTGAAACAAGCTCCCGCGCGCGTGAAACACGAAGAGCATCACTCCGAAAGTAATGAAGTCGAAGATCGAGCTGATCGGGCCGAAAAAGATCATGAACCGACGGATCAAGCGGATGTCCCACTGGGCCGGGCGCTGCAGCAGCTCAGGATCAACGCGATCGGTAGGAATGGTCATCTCGCCGCCGTCGTAGAGCAGGTTGTTGAGCAAGATCTGGGTCGGTGTCATCGGCAGGAAGTTCAAAAGGAGCGATCCCCCTGCCGCACTGAACATGTTTCCGAAGTTGGACGAGGTCCCCATCAGCACGTACTTCATCGTGTTCGAGAAAATGCGCCTGCCCTCCATGACACCCCCGGCGAGGATGCCGAGATCCTTCCCCAACAGGACGATGTCCGCGGCGTCCTTGGCGACCTCACTTCCGGTATCGACTGATATACCGACGTCCGCGTCGCGCAGCGCCACTGCGTCGTTCACCCCATCACCGAGGAAACCGACGTCTTTGTTGAGGCCGCGATGCGCGGTGATGATCCTCGACTTCTGTTCTGGAGAGACCCGGGCGAATATCCCTGTTCTCGGAATGCGCCCCAGCAGCTCCTGGTCGCTCATCTTCTCGAGCTCGGGGCCGGTGATCGCTTCGCCGAAGTCGAGGCCAAGGGCACGGCACACGGATTCCGCGACCATCGCGTTGTCGCCGGTGACGAGCTTGACCTGGACTCCCAGTGCCTTGAGCTGGGCGAGGGACTCGGCGGCATCAGCCTTGGGGGCATCAAGAAAGGTGATGTATCCCTTCAGCTCGAGGTCACGCTCATCCGACAGTGTGCAGGTGGCACCGTCCCCCCATGCTCGAGTCGCCACCGCGACCACCCGCGCCCCGGTCCCGAACAGGCCGTCGAGGGTGACCTGCGCGATCGGCGCCACATTGAAGCAACGGGCCAGGAGAGATTCCGGAGCACCCTTGGTCACGAGCATGCGTGTGCCATCGGGGCCTTCGACGAGGGCCGACATCAGGCGCCGATCGTGATCGAAAGGCAGCTCATCGAGACGCTGGTAGCCGGGCGCAGGGGTGCCGGCGCCGAGGATGGCCGCATCGAGCGCGTTGCCCGACGCTCCCGGATCCACGCTCGCGCTCGAGGCGGAGAGAAGGCCCAGCCGCAGCACTTCGTCACTGGACACGCCCTCGGGATCGATCGCTGCCTGGAAGCTGATCCTGCCTTCCGTGAGGGTGCCTGTCTTGTCGGTGAAGAGGATCTCGATGTTCCCGAGGTCTTCGATGCTGACCAGTCGCTTGACCACGACCCGCGCCCGGGCGAGCCGGCGTGCCCCCGAAGCCAGGCTGACCGTGACGATCGCCGGCAGCAGCTGCGGAGTGAGTCCGACCGCGATCGCCAGTGAGAACAGCGCCGACTCGAGAATCGGACGCCCGAGCAGTGAATTCGCCACGAAGATGCCACCCGCCAGCACCGCGGTCACGCGCACGAGCAGGATCGAAAAGCTGCGAAGCCCGCGTTGAAAGACGGTCTCGGGCTGCCGCTCGCCCAGCCGCAGAGCGATCTTGCCAAAAGCCGTGCGGGGCCCCGTCTCCAGGACCAGGCCGTTGCCGGTGCCGCCCCGGACCGTGGTACCCATGTAGGCGATCGACCGAAGCCCCAGTTCGGTCAGGTCCGGCTGGAGCTCAGGTTCCGCCCGCTTGGTCTTCGGCATCGCCTCACCGGTGAGCACCGCCTCGTCGCACTCGAGTTCCTTGGCGGCCAGCAACCGGAGGTCGGCGGGCACCAGATCGCCGGTTCGCAGCACCACGACGTCACCGGGGACAAGCTCGGTGACGTCGATCGCCACCGGGCTGCCATCTCTGAGGGCAAGCGTGTGGTGACGGATGCTCGCATGCAGCGCTTCGACCACCCGCTCGGATCGGTACTCGTTGAAGAACCCGAGGCCCACGCTGAGGCCGACGATGGCGAGGATGATGATCGCGTTCGTGCGCTCGCCGACGACGAGCGAGGTGAGGGTCGCCGCGGCAAGCAAGATCAGCAGCGGGTTGCGCAGCTGCCGAAGGAGTACCGCGATGGGCCTTGCGCCATGGCTGCGGACGGCGTTGGGGCCGACGCTGAGGAGCCGGGCCGCGGCTTCCGCAGCCGAGAGTCCGGTGCCGGCACTGGCCAGGCGCGCAACAACCTCGCCCGGAGTCAGCCGTGCCGCCTCGACGAGCCCGATGCCTGACAGCGCCGGCGATGGAGCCTGGCCGGCTGCGGTCGTCACGCGCCTCATTTAACTCTTGCGTCCACGCGTCGGATCAGGGCCAAACGACCCGTTCGCGCAAGGTCACACGTAGGTGTTGAAAATGAGCCGGAGGCGTCAAGGTTGGGAGCGTGAAAGTCACCGAGATCATGTCTCAGCCCGTCGTCACGGTCACGCCCGGGACGGGAATCAAGGCGGCAGCAGAGCTCCTCGTGGAGCACGGCATCTCCGCCCTGCCCGTGGTGGACTCGGCCGGGCAGCTTGTTGGCATCGTCTCGGAGGCCGACCTCATTGCCATCGAGGCGAGACCGGACCCACGCTCGCAAGCGACCCCACTGGGACCGACCGCCGGCAGCACGCCACGGAGTGTCGCAGAGGTCATGACCCGAGACGTCGTGGTCGTCACCACCCAGAGCGAGGTGGCTGAAGCAGCCAAAACCATGCTCAGCAGCGACGTGAAGAGGGTCCCCGTCATGAGCGGGCGGCGCGTCGTGGGGATCGTGAGCCGCAGGGACCTGGTCAAGGTCATCGCCCGGACCGATAGTCGCATCGAAGCCGAGGTCAACAACCGGCTGGACGAGCTTGGGCTGGCGACCGCCGGATCCATCGTCAAGGTCACCGACGGGGTGGCCACGGTTCCAGTCGAACGCGAAGGAACTGCCCGCAGGCTGATGGAGTCGGCGGTCCTTCAAGTTGCCGGCGTGCTCGAGGTACGTTTTGCGGAACCGGCTCCAAATGCTAGGGCCGACACGCCAACGACAAGGTCTGGCGCTCACGAGGTCACCTAGAAAGTCGATGTTGTGGTGGGAGTTGCGCCACCGAAGAATGCCGAGAAGGTGGCTACGAGAGGGCAGTATCGCCGTTGCGGCGCCACGAGCACCTCGGCCCGAGGCCCCGCCGCTTGAAGGAAGCCCGTTGGCCATCCTCCTCATAGTCCTTGGCGCCGTTCTGATTGGAATAGCCCTGTGGCTGGCAGGAGTGCATTCCGGCGCCGATATCGCATGGGCCGCGGCGGTGACGCTGGCGCTGATCCCGCTCGGGATTTCCGTGGCCCGCGATCTGATCCACCGGGAAACGGGTGTCGATTTAATCGCGCTGCTGGCCATGGCGGGGGCGCTCGTGCTGGGGCAGTACCTTGCGGGCGCGGTGGTCGGGCTGATGCTGTCGGGTGGCCAGGCGCTGGAGCGGTATGCGAGTTCGCGCGCGCGCCGCGAGCTGTCCGCTCTGCTAGCGCGGGCGCCTCGCGTGGTGCATCGCTATGACCAGGGCATCCTCACATCTGCGGACATTGCGGATGTCAAGCAAGGCGACCGGCTGCTCGTGAAACCTGGCGAGGTCGTGCCGGTTGACGGAGTTATCAGCTCGGCGGCCGCGGTGCTCGACGAGTCAGCGCTCACCGGCGAGTCGCGGCCCGCCGAGCACCTGAAAGGTGAGCGCGTCCGCAGCGGTGTCGTGAACGCCGGGGCTCCTTTCGACATGCGTGCTGTGACCACTGCAGAAGAAAGCACATATGCCGGCATCGTGCGCCTGGTGCGTGAAGCCCAGGCCTCAAAAGCGCCGTTCGTGAGGCTTGCCGATCGCTATGCACTCTGGTTCCTGCCCCTCACGCTGGGCGTGGCCGCAGTGGCATGGGCGATCTCAGGCAACCCGGTCAGAGCGCTCGCCGTGCTCGTCGTGGCGACACCATGCCCACTGATCCTGGCTGCACCAGTGGCCATCGTCGCCGGCATCTCGCGAGCCGCGCACCGCGGGGTCATCGTCAAAGGAGGCGGGGCCCTGGAGACACTCGCCCGCGCCCGGACGCTCGTATTCGACAAAACCGGCACGTTGACTTCCGGTTCGGCCCGGGTCGCCTCGGTGGAAGCCTTCGGGGCCATTTCCGCCGATGAGCTGCTTCGCCTGGCCGCCTCCCTCGACCAGATCTCGCTGCACGTTTTCGCGAATGGCATCGTCGCCGCGGCGCGGAAACGAAATCTCGACCTCGAGTTTCCAACGGACGTCCACGAACATGGAGGCAAGGGCATCGAAGGCGCCATCGGCGCACGGCACGTGGCTCTCGGCCAGGCCCGGTGGCTGTCCGCGGGGCGACCCCTTCCGGATGCCGCGGCACATCTGCGCCAGCGCATCGCCCTCGCTGGAGCGATGGCGGTTTTCATTTCGGTCGACGGCTCCGTCGCAGGTGCCTTGGTGATGGAAGACCCGGTGCGGGCAGAGACCCCGCGCGCCCTGCTTAGCCTGCGCCAGGCCGGCATCACGCGGATCGTGCTGCTGAGCGGCGACCGACCGGACGTCGCCAACGCCGTCGGCCGCGCGCTTGGCGCGGACACTGTCTTGTCTGAGCACAGCCCGCAGCAGAAGGTGCAGGCCATCTTGAACGAGAGGGCGCGCGGCGTGACGGTTATGGTCGGCGACGGTGTCAATGATGCGCCGGCTCTGGCAGCCGCCGATGTCGGGATTGCGATGGGCGCCAGGGGCGCGACGGCGTCTTCCGAAGCCGCCGACGCGGTGATCGTCGTCGACCGGCTGGATCGAGTCGCCGAGGCGGTTGTCATCGCCCGGCGCGCGCGCGACATCGCAGTGCAAAGCGTCCTTGCCGGCATGGCGCTTTCCGGATTTGGCATGGTCCTCGCCACGTTTGGCGTCCTGCCGCCGGTGGCAGGGGCGTTCTTCCAAGAGGCCATCGATGTCGCCGTGATCCTCAACGCACTGAGGGCGATCGGGGGAGGTGAGCTTCACACGCCTGATGGAAACGAGGTGGGTACGGAAGATTTCTCATTGGCCAGTCCGAACGAGGCAACCGCCGCGCGCAACGATCGCGCCGCAGTCCCCGTGACAACGGGCCGATAGGCCCTTTTGTGTTGCCGCCATCGGCGCGATGGTTGGGGATGGCAAGCAGATGAGCTGGACCGTTTCGGACGTTATGAGCGACGACCCTGCTGCGGTGAGGCGCGCCTCCGAGTTGGTGGCAGCGGCCGTCGTGACCACCACCGCCGGCACCTCGCTGGCAAGCGCGGCGAGCTTGATGTTCCAGCACCGTGTTCAGTTCCTGCCGGTGGTCGACTCAGCGAAACGACCCGTTGGACTCATCAGCCGAGCGCGGCTGCTGAAGGTCTTCCTCCGCAGCGACGAGCTGATCCGTAGAGAGGTCGCCAAGATCGTTCAAGAGGTCGCCGCGGGCGATGCCCGCGCCCTCGACGTGACGGTGACGGCCGGTCTCGTCAGCCTCAGCGGTGAGGTTTCGACGCCGACCCTTCTCGGCTCGCTGATTCAGCGAACGGCGAGCGTGCCCGGCGTAGTCGGCGTGAAGGACGAGCAGATCCGCGTGCTCAGCGAGAGCCGATCGGCGGCCTCGGGGGACCGGGCTCGAGCCTGATCCGAGCGTCCACCGCGACGGCTCCCTTGGCATGCACGATCAATGGGTTCAGGTCCATTTCGGCGACCTCCGGATGCGCCTCGACCAAAGCGCTCACGCGCAGGAGCACGTCCTCCAGCGCAGGAATATCGGCCCGGGGGGCGCCCCGGTAGCCGTCGAGGAGCGGAAACGTCTTGAGCGATCGGATCATCCGGGCCGCCTCTCGTGTTGAGATCGGGGTGATGCGCACCGCCACATCCTTGACGAGCTCCGTCGCCGTACCTCCAGCCCCACATGCGACAACCGGGCCGAAATGCTGGTCCTGAACGACGCCCACGATCATCTCGACGCCATCGGCGACGATCGGCTGCACCTCAAAGCCGGTGACATGGTGGCCTGACTGCTGCAGACGCGCTGCCATTTCGGTCGCCGCCTCCTGGACGGCCTTCTCACCTTTGAGGTCGAGGCAGACCGCGCCGGCGTCCGACTTGTGCAGCAGGCCGGGCGCTATCGCTTTCAGCGCCACCGGCGACCCCAGCTGCTGAGCTTCCCGGCCCGCTGCCCTCGGCGAGTCCGCGAAGCGTGTTTCCACGGTTGGGATCCGGTAGCAGGCGAGCAGCTCGTCCAGGGCAAGTGGGGACATCCAGCCGCCGCCCTCGACAAGCGACGTGGCGATGACCGCAGCCGCCCGGTCGCGGTCGATTCCCTCGAGCACCGCCGCAGGCTCATCGGGAAGGGCACGCCAGCTGCTGTAACGCGCCGCAAGGCTGAGAGCGCGTGCGGCCTCTTCCGGGAAGGGGTAGTGCGGCACACCGACGCCCTCTGAACGGATGACGCGCGGCGCGGTTTGCTTGGACATGAAGACGCTGAGCAGTGGAATCGCGCGTGGGAGGCTCTTTGCCGCCCGCTGGATCGCACGAATCACGTCTGGCGCCTTCGTCACCAGCGGAGGCGTGAAGATGACGATCAACGCGTCAACTTCTTCGGAAGCCGCCAGGACACCAATGCCCCGGCTGTAATCCGCTGCGCTCGCCGACGCGATCATGTCGACCGGATTGCCGCTGGAGGCGGCGGCGGGCAGGAACGCCGCCAGCTCGGCCCGCACCTTCTGTGAAAGCGCCGGCACGACCAGGCCGTTGGCCTCACATGCGTCGGCGCAGAGGATTGCGGGGCCGCCCGCATTGGTGAGGATGCCCACCCGCTTGCCTGCCGGCAGCGGCTGGCTGCCCAGCAAGAGTGCGGCGTCGAAAAGCTCGGCGAGCGTGTCAGTGCGAATCACGCCCGCCTGCTGAAACAGTGCGTCGACTGTGATGTCCGACGCGGAGAGCAAAGCACCGGTGTGCGACGACGTTGCTCGGTTCCCTGCCGGAGACCGCCCGCCTTTGACGGCGAGGATCGGCTTGGAGTGGCTCACCCGGCGTGCGATTCGCGCGAATTTGCGCGGGTTTCCAAACGACTCGAGGTACAGCATTATCAAGTCGGTCGCGCCGTCCGCTTCCCAGTACTGCATGAAGTCGTTGCCGGACAGGTCGGCCTTGTTGCCAACCGAGACGAATGACGAGATCCCCGATCCAAGGGCCTGGGCCCGCGCCATCACGGCGATGCCCAGTCCGCCGCTTTGCGAAAGGAAGCCGATGCGGCCCTGGACTGGTTTGTCAGGGGCAAAGGTGGCGTCCAGACTCACCGCTTCCGCCGTGTTGATGACGCCCATGCAGTTGGGACCCACCAGCCTCATTCCAGCGTGCCGGCAGATTTCGAAGAGGCTCCGCTGAAGCTCAACGCCATCTGTCCCAACCTCTGCAAAGCCGGCGGAGATCACGACCAGCGCCCGGACCCCTTTTGTCGCGCACTGGCGGGCGACCCCGAGAACAGCTGCCGCCGGCACGGTGATGACCGCCATCTCCAGGTCTTCGGGAATCTCGAGCACCGAGGCATAGGCGCGCACCCCCTCGATCTCGTCGGCCGCGGGATTGACCGGATAGATGGCGCCGTGGAACCCGGTGGCCACCAGGTTATGGAACAGCTCGGCGCCAATGCTTCCACGCTGCCGCGAGGCGCCGACGACCGCCACCGAGCGCGGCGCCAGGACATGGCTGACCGCTGCGACGGCGGCGATGCGCTCTCGGTCTTCGAACTGAAGCCGGCCTTGAGGCGTCAACACGGTCGGGATCTCGGCATGCACCTCACCGGGCTCGGAGCGGACGGTGACTGGGAACCCGCTCTCACGCAGCACGTTGAGCATTCGATGGTTCTGTGCCTTGACGACCGCCTCCAAGACGTCGATGCCGGCTGCGGCCGCCGCCTCCGCAAGCTGCCCCAGCAGAATCGTGCCCAGGCCGCGGCCCTGATATTCGTCCGCCACAGCCATCGCCAGCTCGGCCTTCCGGAGCTCGGTCTCGACATACATTGCGTGGCCGACGATCTTGAGATCAGAGCCGGCCGTCGCCACGATGCCGTAGCGCGAGGAATAGTCGACGTCGACTAGCTTCTTGGCCAACGCGTCGGCGTGGGCGATCGCAGCGAAGAACCGAAAAACCCGGGACTCCATTGAAAGGTCGGTGAAGAAGCGAGCGAGATCGGCCTCGTCCGCAGAACGGATGGGCCGCACGGCGAGCGTGGAGCCATCGCGTAGGACAATTGTCGCCTCACGATGCGCCGGGTAGGCAGGGCTCACGCGGATCAGCATGCTACGAAGCCGTCACCGCTGCGCTTTGTCGAATAGAGATGCGCATCCGCCCGGCGCATGAGTCGATCCACGTCTCGGGCGTCCTCGGGATAGACGGCGATTCCGGCCGATACATTGATCGCGACCGATTGCCCGGCGACCGAAAAACGAAACTTCAGCCCCTTCAGCAGTTTGCGCACCATCCGTTCGGCACCTGCTCGGTCCGAGACCCCGGGAAGGATCCACGCAAATTCATCGCCACCGAGTCGGGCCACGGTATCAGTGGCCCGAAGCCCGTGCGCGAGCCTGGCCGCGAACTTCTTCAGAGCTGCGTCGCCGGCGGCGTGCCCGAAGGCGTCATTGAGACCTTTGAACTTGTCGATATCGAGCATCACCAGCGCAACGTGCCGGTCCTCGCGCCGAGCAGACTGAATCGCTTGCTTCAGCCGGTCCATGAAGAGCGCCCTGTTGGCAACGCCTGTGAGCGGGTCGTGCAGCGCCTGGTGCTCGAGAAGTGCCTCGAACCTCCGGCGCTCGCTGACATCGCGGATGACCGCCACCACACCTGAGCGTCCTTCGCTTTTGAGCGGCCCAAGGGCGATATCGGCGGAAAACTCGCTTCCATCTTTGCGCCGAACATTGAAGTCACGCGCCGCGGTGCCCATCGGCCTGGCACTGGGCCGCGCGGAATAGTCGGCTCGATGCACCTTGTGGATGGCCCTCAGCCGCGAAGGCACGAGGATCTCGATCTGGCGTCCCTGGAGCTCGTTGCGCCTATAGCCGGTGATCCTTTCAGCACTTCGGTTGGCGTAAGTGATGTTGCCGTCGGCGTCGACGACCACCACGCCATCCGGCATCCGGTCCAGCATGTCGTGGTCCGGCGCCGGTAGATCCGGATGCTCATTCCTAGGCCGCCTGGCAGTGACTCCGGGGCGCGTATTCGTGCCTGTCAGCATATGAGGCATTGGCCCGGCTTCCAAGCGCCTGACACGCCGTTCGGGCCTAAGGCATCATGGACCCCGTGAGTCGAAATGCCGGATAGGCGACCAGCGACTGTGGCTCCGCCGCCGCTGAGTGCCGAGGACCTGCGCAAGATCGACGCCTACTGGAGGGCTGCGAACTACATCTCGGTCGGGCAGATCTACCTGCTGGACAACCCCCTGCTAACCGAGCCGCTGAAGCTCGAGCACATCAAACCCCGCCTGCTCGGCCATTGGGGAACAACCCCCGGGCTGAACCTGATCTATGCGCACGCGAACCGGGTGATCAAGGACCGCGACCTCGACGCTATCTACATCATCGGGCCGGGTCATGGTGGCCCGGCAGCGGTCGCAAACGCCTACATGGAAAGCACCTACACGGAGGTCTACTCAGACATCACCCGGGACACCCCCGGCCTGCGAAAGCTGTTTCGGCAGTTTTCCTTTCCGGGTGGCATTCCGAGCCATGTCGCCCCCGAAACGCCTGGCTCGATCCACGAGGGAGGCGAGCTCGGTTATGCGCTCGTGCATGCGTACGGGGCGGCGTTTGACAACCCCGGCCTGACCGTGTTCTGTGTCGTCGGCGACGGCGAGGCGGAGACGGGGCCACTGGCTGCCAGCTGGCACTCGAACAAGTTCGTCAATCCGCGGCGCGACGGCGCGGTCCTACCGATCCTCCATCTGAACGGCTACAAGATCGCCAACCCGACCGTGCTGGCGCGAATCCCCGAAGAGGATCTGACCCGGCTGCTCGAAGGCTATGGGCATGCGCCGGTGTTCGTGACCGGGGATGAACCGGGGGCCGTGCATCAGGCTCTCGCGGCCGCGATGGACGGCTGCCTTGAGGAGATCGCGCAGATTCAGCGTGAAGCCCGCGCCGGCGGCGTAAGCGCACATGCCCGCTGGCCGCTGATTGTGCTTCGCACGCCCAAGGGCTGGACCGGACCCAAGATTGTCGACGGCCTGCAGGTCGAGGGGACCTTCCGCGCCCACCAGGTCCCCGTTACGGATTTCGTGTCCAACCCTGACCACATGCGAATCCTCGAGGAATGGATGCGCAGCTACCGTCCGGGGGAGCTTTTTGACAGCAATGGTCGCCTGGTCCCAGAACTCGCCGAGCTGCCACCGCGTGGCGCACGGCGCATGAGCGCCAACCCACACGCCAACGGCGGCGTTTTGCTGGAGGACCTGCGGCTGCCAGACTTTCGCAATTACGCCGTCGAGTTTCCGAGGCCCGGCATCACGCTAAGCGAGGCGACACGTGTTCTCGGCGCATATTTGCGTGACGTCATCGTCCGCAACCCGGACAACTTCCGGATCATGGGCCCCGACGAGACCGCCTCCAACCGGCTCGGCACCGTCTTCGAAGCCACCGACAGGGCCTGGGACGCCGAGCTCCTGCCGGGAGACGATCACCTGAGTCCTGAGGGACGCGTCATGGAGGTGTTGAGCGAGCACCTGTGCGAGGGTTGGCTCGAGGGCTACCTGCTCACCGGCCGCCATGGCCTGTTCAACTGTTACGAGGCCTTCATCCACATCATCGACTCGATGTTCAATCAGCACGCCAAATGGCTGAAGGTGACGCGCGACATACCTTGGCGCCGGCCTATCGCATCTCTTAACTACCTGCTGTCATCGCATGTCTGGCGCCAGGACCACAACGGCTTCTCCCACCAGGATCCCGGCTTTATCGACTATGTCGTCAACAAGAAGGCAGAGGTGATCCGCGTGTATCTGCCTCCGGATGCCAACACCCTGCTCTCGGTTGCAGATCATTGCTTGCGCAGCCGCAACTACGTAAACGTGATCGTGGCCGGCAAGCAGCCGGCCCTTAACTATCTTTCGATGGACGAAGCCATCGCGCACTGCACGCGAGGCATCGGCATCTGGGATTGGGCAAGCAACGACCAGGGCGGCGATCCCGATGTCGTTATGGCTTGTGCCGGAGACATTCCAACCCTCGAGACGCTTGCCGCGACCGACCTGCTTCGGCGTCATCTCCCCCATCTCAAGGTGCGCGTCGTGAACGTGGTCGACCTCATGCGGCTACAGCCGCCTAGCGAACATCCGCACGGTTTGTCGGACGGTGAGTTCGACGCGCTCTTCACCACCGACCGGCCGGTCATCTTCGCCCATCACGGCTATCCGTGGCTGATCCACCGCCTCACCTACCGGCGCACAAACCACGAGAACATCCACGTGCGCGGCTACAAGGAGGAAGGCACGACGACGACTCCCTTCGACATGGTCATGCTCAACGACCTCGACCGCTTCCACCTGGTCATGGACGTCATCGACCGAGTTCCGGGCCTGGGTTCGAAAGCAGGCCACATCCGCCAGGAGATGGCTGACGAGCGACTGCGTGTGAGGCAGTACACGCGCGAGTTCGGTGACGACCCGCCTCACATTCGCAGCTGGATCTGGGCGTCCTAGGCGCCGCGTGCGCGTACTCGTAGTCAACGCCGGCTCAAGCTCCCTCAAGGTGAGCCTGGTCGGTCCTGACGATGCGATCCTCGCCGACCACGAATTCGACGCCGCCAGAGGGCGCTTCGACGACGACCGGCTGAAAGAAGCGGTCGGCGCGATGGATGGCTTCGAAGCCATCGGCCACCGCGTGGTGCACGGAGGCTCACGCTATTCGGAATCGGTGCGAATCAGTCCAGAGGTGGTCGATTACTTGACGACGATCACGGACCTCGCCCCATTGCACCTCCCGGCTGCCCTTGCAGGAATCGCATTCGCCGCGAAGGCGTATCCCAAGGTCCCGGCGGTGGCGTGCTTTGACACCGCTTTCCACTCGCGCATGCCGGCCGCGGCATCGACCTATGCGATTCCGGAGGACTGGCGCGCCCGCGACGGGATCCGCCGCTATGGCTTTCACGGCTTTTCTCACTCGTATTCCTCACGCATCGCCGCACGGCTACTCGGCAGCCCCGAAAGGGAACTGCGTGTGGTCACCTGCCACCTCGGTTCCGGCGCTTCGCTCGCGGCCGTATTCGGCGGCCGTTCGGTCGATACGACGATGGGCTTCACCCCGCTCGAAGGTCTCGTGATGGCAACTCGTTCCGGCAGCGTCGACCCGGGAATGTTGTTGTGGCTCCAACGCCACGCGGGACTGACCGAAGCGGAGTTGAACGATGCGCTCGATCGCAGATCCGGCTTGCTTGCGTTGGCCGGCACGGGCGATATGCGCGAGCTATTGCAGCGTGCCTCGGCGGGCGATGCCAAAGCATCATTTGCCATCGACGTATACGTTCACCGACTCCGCGCGTGCATCGCGTCGATGGCCGCCGCGATGGCCGGTCTCGACGCTGTCGTCTTCACGGGCGGGGTCGGCGAGAACGCGACCGCGGTGAGGACGGCGGCGGCAGGCGGCCTTGGCTTCCTCGGCCTGGCGATCGATCCGGCGCTGAATTCTCAGGTCTCTGGAGACGCCGAGATCAGCGCTGCCAACGCAAGTGTCCGAACCCTTGTGATTCATGCGCACGAGGACGTCGAGGTCGCGCGCGCCGTGCGCCAGGTGCTTTCAAGCGCTCCGTAGCGAGCCGTCACGATCAGAGACTTCGGGTCCGGCCGAAAGGACCCCTACATCGGATCGGGGGTTTGCGGAGGAACCCGGCTCGGCCGTAGGCCCTTTTACGTGCGTGACGAGCAGCCCTTTTAAGCCCGCGCAAAGTACCGCCTAACGGTCGTGTCGGGCGCACATCGTCCAATTGCGACTCGACGGAGGTGGTTCGACATGAACAGCATCGTGGTTTATGGATCGCGACATGGAAACACCCAGAAGGTCGCCGAGGCGATCGCGAACGAAATTGCGACGCCACGGTACCGTCCGCCTGTTCTCGGTTGATGACGCGCCTGCCACGATTCCCGCGAAGACCGACCTCCTGGTGGTCGGCGGCCCCACCGAAGAAACGAGACTCGACGATCGGGATGGTGTCGAAGGGCGACCTGCTGGCAGTTGGTGTGATCGCCGCGCCGCGCGAGCTCTAGGCCGCCGGCGCGTTGAGCGCCTTCACGGTGCCGGAAACAAAATGTCCCGAAAAGACTTTTCTGTTTAGCCTTGAGTTCCTATTCGTATTTCGGCTTGCGGTCTTTCGACTCGTTCGCCTAGTGTCCTGCTTCCGAGGTTCGCAGGCAAAAGCGGGCAATGTTAGCAAGGATCTGGTCTGCGGTTTTGACCCACACGAAGGGCTTTGGATTCTCGTTGTTGACCGTGAGGAATAAACGGATGGC
>Ga0307373_10002705_pt1 | contig 31655 bp, 26 predicted proteins | sample OX2MG_FD_202534 | JGI IMG/M metagenome (GOLD analysis project Ga0307373, IMG submission 202534) | Soil microbial communities from Risofladan, Vaasa, Finland - OX-2 | ecosystem: Environmental > Terrestrial > Soil > Coastal area > Acid sulfate soil | place: Finland: Risofladan, Vaasa | collected...
AACTTGTTTTCATTGGACCAGTCCTCTCGTTGCGGCACTGCCTGAGAAAAAGGATTACCCCCTGATTTCAAAGGTAATCCGCGCCAGACGCGGGCGACTGGTCCAACCATTTTGTCTACAGAATCAAATGCACGAACCCATTTTAACGCCGGTCTCATTGTATCGGAGCTGGAACGCAGATGCACGTCGATTTACAAGGTCAGACGGCGGTGGTCACGGGCGGGGCGCTCGGCATTGGGCGAGCCATCGCCGAGAGTTTGGCCGCCAACGGCGCCGCCGTGGCGATCGTCGATCTGGCGGCCGAAGACGCCCAGCGGGCCGCGCAAGAAATCGGCGCCGCCGGCCGAAAAGCGGCGGCCTATATCGGCGACGTGGCCGACGCGGCTCGCATGAACGAGATCGCCGCGCAAGTTTCGCAAACGTTCGGGCCGCCGAGCATTCTGATCAACAACGCCGGCATCAACACGGCGCGCGATCGCAAGCCGATCCACGAATACGCCCGCACCGATTGGGATAATATCGTTCGCGTCGATCTAACGGGCGTGTTCGTCACCAGCCAGGCGATCGTGCCGTACCTGCTGCGCCGAGGCGGAGGGCGGATCGTGAACATCGCTTCGGTCGCCGGGCTGGTGCCGCTCCGATTGCAGAGCGGGTTCGTGGCCGCCAAGGCGGGCGTGGTCAACCTCTCGAAGTCGATGGCGCTGGAACTCGGCCCGCAAGGCATTCTCACCAATTGCGTGGCGCCCGGCTCGATTCTCACGCGCGGCACGCGGGCCTTGTTCTACGACGAAAGCGGATCGTATAGCGAGAAGGCGGCCAGCCTGTTGTCGCACGTGCCGCTCGGCCGTCCCGGCTCGCCCGAAGAAATCGCTCACGCCGTATTGTTTCTCGTCGCGCCCGAGGCAAGTTACGTCAACGGCGCCGTGCTCTCAGTCGATGGCGGCTGGACTGCCGGCTTCACGCGAGATTGGTAGCACCCGTCGCGGTTCCAATCGTACCGTCACGGACGTCTGTGCCGGCTGAAAAACGCAGGCGCCATTGCCGCTTTGGCAAGAGATTTGACGGTCGCCGCTTTGCGACCTAAATCAATGCTAGGGGCAGGCCCCGTCTTGACCGCGGCTGACATTCCCTTCGCAATCATCCGCGCACGGTTTTTCGATTCGTTTCAACGATGCCGGCAGCCGGCTCAGGCTGCGTTTTTGGAAGAATTCAGCACTATGAGCACGATTTTGTGCGAGGCTACGGACCGCGCCTCGGAAGATTCCCGGTATAGTTTCGAAGACGGAGTTCACACCCAGGTTTGGCGGCTGCTCTCCGGCATGTATCCCAACGGCAACCTCATCGAGCGGCGGCACGAGCAACGCTATCCCTACCCGCGATTGATCTCGCTGGCGCCCATGAAACCCGACGGCATCACGCCCGACGGCGACGCATTGACCGTGGCGGGCAAGCACATCTCGGAAGGCGGGCTGGGGTTCTTTCACCAGGAACCGATCAGCCACCGATTGGCGATCGTCTCGCTCGAAGCGAGCGACGGGCGCTGGCTGGGTTTCTTGCTCGACATCCACCGCTGCCGTTTCACGCGCCATGGTTGGTATGAAAGCGGCGGAAAGTTTCTCCGCGCCGTCGCCTCGCCGCTAGCGATTGCGAAAACCGCCTGAGTTCCGTCAGTCTCGGATGATCGAAAGGTGGATTGCAAGCCCAATCCTGCACAGGGCGGGCTTCGACAAGGCTCAGCCGCCCGCCCTTCCCGCCGCAACCAAAGTCGCTTTTCGCTCCGCGAAAAAGGCGCCTTTTTCGCGGAGCGAAAAGCGACTCTCTACAGCTTGATTAGCGGTGCATTACGCCTTGATTCGCGCGGCCTTCGTAGACCGATCCGCGCACCGGCTGCGAGGCGGGGGCGGCGCGGCGCTCGGAGGGCGACGGCTGGTTCCATTCGAGAATGATCTGCTGCGCCGGTTGCGGCGGCTGAGGCCGAGCCGCCTGATTGACGACGGCCGCTTGCTGGCCCGCGAAGGAATCCTGTTCGCCGCTTTCGAAGACGGCTGCAACCGCACTGTCCGGCGATTCGCCCGCACGACGCCAGCCCTGTTCGGGCGAATCCCCGGCGGAAGTTTGCTGCGGACGGCTCAGCGGCACGAGCTTCCCGCGAAGCCCGTCGCGGTTCGCCGCCTGGTGGATCAAGTTCGGCTCGGGCCGGGGACGCTTTTCCGCCTCGGCGCGCGGCTGGCTTTCCGAGAGAGAAGCCAGTTGTGCGTCGCCGTCCGGTTTCAGCGGCAAGGGGCTGCCCCGCTTGACCCAATCGAGCCAGGTGTTTTGCAGCACGCCTAAATCGGCAAAGCGGTAACGCTCGACAAGGGCCTGCCGCCAATCGCGCGATTGCAGGCCGTCGCCGACGAACTCGACGAACTTCCGTTTGCCGCCTTGAGCGACGAGGAACGTGGCCAGCGAGTGCCCTTGAGCGTACAGCGGCAAGATGTCTCGCGGATATTCCTTCATGCGGAACATGTTGTCGAAGGCGATTCCCCGGCCGGTTTGCAGAAATCGCACCAGCATCTTCTGCTGCTTGATGCGCTCGCTGCGATGCTCGACCGTGCTGCAAGCCCCTTCGTCGGCCCAGCGGGGCAGCGGCTGCCGAAAGTGGCTGGCGAAGATGGTATGCGTGACTTCGTGGGGCAACACCGAATCGAGCAGCCGGTCGAGCGGCCCTTGGATGGTCATTTGCCAGCCGAAGACTTGCCCGCGATCGAACACGAAGCTCGTCGCGCCGCCGGCGCCCAAGTGCGGGCCGACTTCGACGGTGATCGGACACGGCTCGCGCCAATTGGGCAGCGATTTTCCCAGCCAGGCGACGGCCAGGTCGCTGCGATACTTTTCGGCCAGGTCGCCGACCTGGCGCGCGACGTCCTCGCTCGGAGCGTTGACGATGAAGTTGGCCGTGCGATGACCGGCGCCGAGCGACGCCACGGCAGCCGCCAAGAGCGCGGCCCGAATGAGGCGAGCTTCCATGCTCTATACTCCAGCAATCCTTTGCTTGTGGCGGCCGCATCCCTAGCGACCGCCTGTTTGGCTTCGCGGTGAGAGCAAACCGCGAGCCGCGGGACGATTCTCTTCAGCCACGACCCTTCGAAAAGGCTTTAAGTCTTGACGGGGCAATGATTCTGGGTCGCCGACGTCAAACCTTGCGAGCTTTCCTTTGCTTCCCTGGGCCGTGTAAAGTTTTCAAAACTTATCCTACGCCCGCCCGCCGTCCTATAGCGATTTCAGGTAGTCGACGAGTCCCCCGTTGGCCTCGGGGAACTGATACTGGCCCAATTCGTCCGCCGGGACCCAGCGGAACGGCGGCTTCGGGGTTTGCCGCGGGTCAAGCGGCCGGCAGGCGAAGAATTCCAGGGCCACCTGGCCGTGCGAATACCGATGGACCACGGCCGGGTACGCCTCGCCGACGGCGACCTCCAGGCCCGATTCTTCGAGGCATTCCCTCGCCGCCGCCTGCCGGGCCGTTTCGCCCGTTTGCACTTTGCCGCCCGGAAATTCCCACAGCCCGGCCAGCGGCACGCCTTCCGGCCTGCGGCCGATCAGGTAGCGGCCATCGTGTTCGACCACGGCGATGGCAATGCGGGTCGGAGAGGTCGAGCCAGCAGGTAGGTTATGCTTCAGCATATCCGCGCGAAGCTGGTGGTTTGCCGTTCGTGGGGCGAGTTCAACGTAGGGCTGGCTTTCTAGCCTGACGAGCGCTTTTGTGTAGGTCAGGCTTTCTAGCCTGACAGTCAGGCTGGAAAGCCTGACCTACGACTGGTTGCGCTGACTCGTTCTTAGCTTGCTACCTTCCCCTTGTATTCGTCCAACAACCTGCCTGGCGAGCCCATGATGTTGTAGCCGCCGTCGATGTGCAGGATCTCGCCGGTAATGCCGTCGGACATGTCGGAGAGCAAAAAGCCGGCGGTGCGGCCGACCTCTTCGTGCGTCACGTTGCGGCCCAAGGGCGATATCTTCTCGTACAGCGGCAGCATGTCGTCGACCCCTGCCGCGCGGCCGGCCAGCGTGCGGATCGGGCCGGCGCTGACGGCGTTGACGCGAATGCCGCGCGGGCCGAGATCGAACGCCAGATATTTCACGATCGAATCGAGCGCCGCCTTGCAGACGCCCATCACGTTGTAGCCCGGCACCGCTTTCTCGCCGCCGAAATAGGTCATCGTCACGATGCTCGATCGCGGGCTCATGATGTCCTTGGCGGCGTTGCTGACGGCGATCAGGCTATAGGCGCTGATCTCCATCGCCAATTTAAAACCCTCGCGGCTGGTGGCGACGGTGTCGACTTTCAGGTCGTCGAGCGTGGCGTAGGCGATCGAATGCACCAGGAAGTCGAGCTTGCCGAACGTCTCGGCCGCCTGGGCCATCACCGCCGCGATGTCGCTGTCTTTGGTCACATCGAGCGGCAGCAGGAACTTGGCCCGCTCGGTCTTGTCGGTCAACTGCGAGACGCGGCGGCGGTTGCGCTGCCGTTCGTCGTCGGGCCGGTCGGGCAGGTGCGTGAAGCCGCACTCGGCGCCTTCGGCCATCGCGAACTCGGCGATCGCCCAGGCGATCGAATTGTCGTTGGCCACCCCGAGGATCAGCCCTTTTTTGCCGTCGAACAAACCCATTTGCGTCTCCTGATCTCGAACCGTTTCTCCCCCGGCGGAAGCTGGCAACATACCGCCTCGGCGCCATTTGCTCAACTTGTTATTTGGCTCCGGGCTACCTAAGCTTTTGGGGGAGCGAGCGGAAAGGAGTGAGGAGCCAGGAGATAATTAGAGGGGAAGGATGTCGCATCGCACATGAACCGGGAATCTCCAGTCTCTAATTTCGAACTCTAAAGCGACCCTTCCGCCGCCGCGGCATGCCACCTGCCAATCCAACGCCGATTCAATCGCCGCCCCCTTGGTCGGTTGACGATGTGGAGTCGGCGAGCCTGGCGGCTCGTATCTTGTGGAGCGCCAACCAGGCGGCCGGGCCCGAGCCGTTTCTTGCCGAGGCGATCTCGTTGGCGATGGATGCCGCCAAGGCCGATTACGCGGCCGTCGTCAGTTCCTCGCACGGCGTTTGGAAGGAAATCGCTTCGGCGGGCGCCCCACAGTCGCTGCCTGCCGCGACGCTGGCCGAAGCTTTGGACCGGGAACGAGCCGTTTCATCCGCAAGCTGGCTCGTCGCGCCGCTGGAATCGAAGGCCGCCAGCGGCGAGTTGCTCGCGCTGCACTTTTCGAAAGAGCCTATCGCGACGCGCGTCGGCGAAAGCGCGGCGGCCCTGGCCCTTGTCTGTGGTCGAGCCTTGGCCGACGTTCGCGAGCGCGACCGACAACGTCGCCGCGCCGAGCGACTGGAAGCGATTCTCGAGATCGCCGGACGCTGGAACGAAAATCAGCCGCTCGCGTCGTTGCTTGTCGAAATGGCGGAAGCCGCAACGCGGCTGCTGGATGCAGACCGGGCCAGCATCTTCCTTTGGGACCGACATAGCCATACGCTGGTCGGAAGGCCGGCGCTGGGGGTCGGCGAGGAAGAGCTGCGCATTCCCGACAACGCCGGAGTCGTCGGTCGCGTCATCCAATCCGGTCAGCCGCATCGAGTCGATCTGGCGGACGATCACGAGGCGATCAACCGCCAGGTCGACGAGCAATTGCACTATCGCACCAAGACCTTGCTCTGCGTTCCGTTACGCGGGCGGCGGGGCGAGTTGTTCGGCGTCTTCGAAACGCTCAACAAACGAGCCGGCAACTTTACCGACGAAGATCAGGATGCCCTGGTCGAGCTGGCGTCGCAGGCTGCGATCGCCCTGGAGAACGCCCAAGAGCGGCAAGCGCTCTTGCAATCGCGGCAGTTGATGACCGAACAGGCCTCGCAGGGCGTGCGGCTGATCGGCGTCAGCCCGGCCATCGAGGCGTTGCGCGCCACGATCGCCCGCGTGGCCCGAACCGATCTGGCCGTGCTCATCTTGGGCGAAAACGGCACGGGCAAAGAGGTCGTCAGCCAGTCGATCCATTATCAGAGTCCTCGTCGCGATCAGCCGTTCATCGCCGTCAACTGCGCCGCGATCTCCGAAACATTGCTGGAAAGCGAACTGTTCGGCCACGAGAAAGGCGCGTTCACCGACGCCCACGAATCGCGGCCGGGCAAATTCGAGTTGGCCTCGGGCGGCACGTTGTTTCTGGACGAAATCGGCGATCTCAGTCCGGGCGGCCAAGCGAAATTGCTGCGCGTGCTGGAAGAGAAAATCGTGGTTCGCGTCGGCGGATCGAAGTCGATCCACACCGACTCCCGCGTGATCGCCGCCACCAACCAGGATCTGGCGCGCATGGTCGCCGACAAAAAATTCCGCCAAGATCTCTACTTTCGCCTGAACGTCGTGGCGCTAGAGATCCCCCCGTTGCGAGAGCGCCCGGAAGATATCTTGGTGCTGGCCGAACATTTTCTCAGCGATTTTTGTCACAAGGCGCGCCGCAAGCCGCCGGAGCTTTCGCCCGGCGCGCGACGCCGGCTGCTGTCGCACGCCTGGCCGGGCAACGTCCGCGAACTGCGAAACTTGATGGAACGGCTGGCCTACCTTGCATCGGGCGAGACGATCGAGGCCGACGACGCCGCCTTCTTGCCGGCCGCCTTACCCGGAGGACCGGCTCTTCGCGACGATTTGCCCTTGAACGAAGCCACGGCGACCTTTCAGATCAGCTATATCGAAAAGGTCATCGACCGCGCCGGCGGAAATATGAACGAAGCTGCACGCCGGCTTGGCGTCCACCGCTCGAACCTTTATCGCAAGATGCGCCTCTTGAGAATGCGGCTGGACGAGTGACATGGCTGCTGGCTTCCAAGTCCGGCCGCATGAGAAGCCTTGAACTCCAGGGGGGCAGATCTGAAGAATCGCCTGGCTGACGCTGCGCAAAACCGGAACCCAGCCTCGGGCTGCAAGGCAAGCCGGCTGAATTCCGGATTTGCCCTTGAGCAACGCCGTATTCCCGCTAACATTATAGTCGTAAATGCACGGCTGTTTATGGGGTGCTTGCATCCCATGAGCCGCCCGCATTTCCGCCGCCTCCTTAGCTCAATCGGCAGAGCATCTGACTCTTAATCAGAGGGTTGAAGGTTCAAGTCCTTCAGGGGGCACTCAGAAAAGCCTCGTTTTTACGAGGCTTTTTGCATTTCTGGAAGCGGTGGGCTCTCCAGGTTTTGGCACGGATTCGGGCGGTTTGGCACGGATTCCATGCCAGATTCTGTGCCAAGAAAGCGAACTGGACACTTGGCTGCGGCCTACAGCCCCGCCTCCTTCACCAGCACTGCCAGCGAGACCTTCAACGCCGCGGCGATCCTCGTCATGGTATCGAGGGTCAGGTTCTGCTCTCCCCGCTCGACAAACCCGACATAGCTGCGGTGCATGCCCGCCATGTCGGCGAACACGTCCTGGCTGACTTTCAACGCTTCTCGCCTCGCTCGGATTGCCTTTCCCAGCTTGACGGCCTCCGGGGAGTGGGGCTTGGTTTTCTTTGCCATGCCCGAAAGCTTGGCGATTTGCAATTCATAACGCGACTATTTATAAATAGGCTATTTATAACTATCGTCCGGCTTCGCAAAAGGCCGCTGCTCGGCGGCCCGAGGCCGGTCGGAAGACGGGAAAGGAACGTCAGATGAACATGAAAGTCGTGGGGGGAGTCGCCATTTTGATCGCCGCTCTGCTGATCTGGCTGGCCATCAGCGCCGGGATGGAGGCGAATTTAATGCGCAGCGAGGTGGATAAGGTCAACACGGGCTGGGTCAAGACGGTGAACGACATGACGGGGGCCACGCAGGTCAGCGATACCGCGATCAAGGCGAGGCAAACCTTGGTGGCGGAGTTCGTGATTGGGGCGGTCATTATGGCGGTTATCGGGGGAGTGTTCATGGTCGTCAGGTCGCGCCCCAAGAAGGATTCGGTCTGATCAGGCAAACCGGCACTTTTCAGGACAAACCTTTAGCAAGGGAGAAGCCATGAGTCGAATCGTGTGTGCGGCAGTTATTTTTTTCGCGGTTCTCGCCACCGCTTTGGGCGCTTCGGACAAGCCGAAAACGATGGTCGGCCTGTGGGAAGTCAAATCTGCGACGTGTGATGGCAGCGAAGTATCAACATCATCGTTTTGCGCCCCCTATCTGCGCAAAGGAGGCATCTGGCGATTCGAGGAGGACGGCACGGGCAAATATGGAGTCACGGAGATGACGTGGAAGTACGATCCGGCGAAGCTGCTGCCGCTGGTGGTGACTGAAAAGGATGTTTTCGGAAATTCCAACGAAGTCGTTAAGGCATCGGTCAAATACGTCTCGGGGGGCGACGACATTCGGGTCAAGTTTGAATTACTCGGCCATCCGCATGTCGTCATCCTGTCCCCCGACGATTAGTTAATCCCTCACGGGGGCGCAGCCGAGCGGGAAGCATAGCAGGGCGGCTGGTGGCGTAGCCGCCGCCCTGCTGCGGCAGCCGGGGCAGCGCGAGGCAAGTGGGGTGGGGTCCCGCGGGGATTAACCACTATCGCTCCGGCAATCTGCCGTCCCCTCTTCTTCGCCGACTTGCCGATGCCATCGGAATTCCGTTCGAGACTTGACTTTCACGCAAAACGCGTCCATATTTACGCAATATGCGTAAGTCTCGACCCATCGATGCCCTCCTGCCCCGGACCCGCCAGGGGATCCTCGCGGCAACGCTTATCCAGCCGGAGAAGGCATGGTACGTCTCCGAGCTAGCGCGCCGCATGGGCGTTCCGCCATCGAGTCTCCAACGTGAATTGCGCGAGCTAGAGAAAGCCGGAGTTTTGAAAACGCACCGCCAAGGGCACATGGCATACTATCAGGCAAACGCCAATTCGCCTGTTTTTCCCGAACTCCGCGCTTTGATGTTGAAGACGGCCGGGCTGGTCGACGTGTTGGCCGACGCGCTTGAGCCGCTGGCCGGTAAGCTTCGAATCGTGTTTGTTTACGGCTCAATGGCCAGCGGCAGTGAGCAGAGCGACAGCGATATCGACCTGATGGTGATCGGCGATGTTTCTCCGGTGAACCTTGCGGTGCCGCTGCGAAATGCGAGAGAATTGCTCGGCCGAGAGATCAATCCGAGCGTTTACACGCCTGCGGAATTTGCCAGGAAACGGGCGGCCAGGGATCACTTTCTGACCAGGGTATTGGACAAACCCAGGCTGTTCGTGCTAGGCACTAGCGATGACTTGGAAAAAACTGCTGGCTAACAAGAATGTCTCGCGCGAGCCGCCGAGCAAGGCCGAGCTCGACAATCTGCGCTCCATTGTCGACCGCAGCATGAAGGACGTTGCGGCGCCGGGGTTGTCGGCCGACGCCCGGTTCGTCTTGGCCTACGACGCAGCCCGCACCCTTTCGCTGATGGTCGTGCGGGCGGCGGGCTACCGTCCCCGCGCAGTTGGCGGCCATTACAATACTTTCCTGGCGCTTGAAGCAGCCGATGCCGCGTTTGCAACACTGTCCGCGTATTTCGATGGTTGCCGGCTGAAGCGGAACGGCTGCGAATACGATTTCGCAGGCGGGGTAACCGACACCGACGCCGAAGGATTGCTCAAGACCGTGAAACAATTCGCAGTTGATGCCGAAGCGTGGATAAATGCCCATCATCCTTCCTTGGCGTGAAGATCGCAAGCAGTGGAGCAAAGGTCGCTGGCGCCAGTCCTTGTCACGACGAGTGATCACCCATTTCTACGCACAGGTCTGCACTGTTCGCTGAGATGATTGGCGGCTTGCAATGACGAGTGATTGGCGGTGACCGAGGCGAAGGTTCAGCCCCACGGGGGCGCAGCCGAGCGGCGGAGCGATACAGGCCGACAAAAATGCTCGCGCAGCGAGCCAGTCGGCCGGCTTCATCCGCCTGCCGCGTCGCGGCCGGGGTCGCATGGGGATTAATCCCTGCCCTATCTGCTGCGCCCCTGGTGCCGGTGTTCGGGGTAAAGCGTGCGGTAAAGCTCCTTGAGCACGTGCATGCCCGAAGCCACGGCTACCATGCACATGGCAACGGCGGCGACTTTCTGGAAAAGCAGACTATCACGAGCCCCGGTACTGCGAGCAAGGTGCTGGGCTCCCCGTGCAATCGGGAATAAACTGTTCGGCGAAGTCATAAGCCTTCGAGATTGCGAGCGAGCGCCTGAAAAGTCAAGAAGTTCCACAATCGCCGCTTGCTGGTTCGTTCGGTTTTGCACGCATTCATGGCAGTGCATGAAGAAGCCCGGCAAAAAAATGAGTTGGCAACGTTGGAAGAATCGATTTAGAACAAACTTTCGGGCGATCGGCTTGCACGAAGGGCGATGTTTATGGAACTTCCGAATTGCCGCTGGCGCAATACCGCTGTCAAGCATGCTAAACAGTTTCGTTGCACGCATCCTCGAATTCACGCCCAAAACCAACTCGTGACGGGCGAGATGTGCAGTTCATGCTCGCTGTGCGAGGCAAACGATCCGGCATTCTCCTTCTTGGCCAATGGAAGTGAGCAGGTCCCGGAGAAGCCGGTGACGCTACGTCATGTGCAAAGTTGGGCGGTCGGCGTGACCACTGCGCCTCGAAGAGAGCCGACTCTCGCACGCTGCCTGAAGAGCCTCGCAGAAGCAGGCTGGAACGAGCCGCGGCTGTTTGCGGAACCGAGCGTCGAGACGCCGGCCAACCTGCCGACATCTCGACGTGACGTGCAATTGGGAGCCTTCCCGAATTGGTATCTGGGATTGACGGAACTCGTGCTGCGCGAGCCGTTGGCGGATGCCTATTTGATGTGCCAAGATGACGTGCTGCTGGCGGCGAGTTTGCGGGCTTACCTGGAGCGCACGCTGTGGCCCGGCGAACGAGTCGGCATCGTTTCAGCGTACCGCCCGAGCCATTACGAGCAGCGCGGACCGGGCTATCAGATTGAGGATCGCGGCTGGGAAACGTGGGGAGCGCTGGCCTACGTTTTTCCGAATCCATCGGCCCGTGCGCTGCTTGCCGATCCGCTGGTCATCAACCACCGACATCATGGGCCGGCCAGCGGAATGCAGAACATTGATTCAGTGGTCGGCAGTTGGTGTTTGCGGAGCAAGATGCCGTACTTTGTGCATGTTCCGAGTCTTGCCCAACACATTGGGCATACTTCTACGATCTGGCAATCGTGCCAAGCCGCCGGCCCGCGTCGCGCCGCGGAATTTCTTGAGCGGATCGAGTGATTCGTTTTTTGCGAGCCGCAATTTTCTTGACTCTTGTTGCTTCGCCCGTATCATGAACGCAACGTCGCGCATCTGAGTTGTTGCTTCTTGACACGTCCGCAGGCGCGACGCCGGAACGGGTTGAAAGCTGGCAATCAGGCGGCGGGTTCTGATCGATGCTTGCGCCGCCGAGGGGTCAGTCATTCCGCCCGAATGGTTCTTTAGTTCGGGCGTTGGAATTCGCCCGAGCCAATGACCTTGTTGGTCGCAAGTGTAGAGGGCGTTTCCATGGCCGAGCGGGCGACGGCGGTTCTTGAGGCAATTCTGCCACTGCCGCCATTCCTTCATGATGGCTCGGCGTTTCAGGTCTTCGTCGAATCATGCGCAACCATGCGCTCGATCGCTTCTTGAAATGGCAGGAGAAAAATCATGGCGGCCGACGAAGCTCGCGACGGGCTCCCGGGCAAGGAATCTCGCAAAACCACGAAGTCCACGACGGAATACCGCAAGACCGATCACGAAACGCACGAAGTTGCACGATCGGGCGGTTATGAACGGCGCGTTGTCACCAGCGAAACGCGCGAAACTTCGACGAGCCACAGCGAAACGGTCGAAATTCGCAGCGCGGCCCTGCCGGCGCCGAGCGCCGACTGGCACGCGAACGCGCCCGGCACGGTGCGGCTTTCAGTCCGCGACGTACTCCCGGAAAGCTGTGCCGAAGCGGCACTGTTCGATGGCGATTATCTGCTCGACTTGGTCGACCGACATGCCGACGGCTGCCGGTGGGAAGTTTCGTTCGCGGCCCATTGCCGGCTTTACCGGGCGGCGCTATTGGCTGCCCCGCGATTCGGCCGACTCGAACTGCTCGCCGAATTGCAGGGCGCCGTGCCCGGTCCGCGCTGGATCGCCGACGCTCCGCCGAGTTTCGACCGCCCGGTGACGATGCACCTCGATCCGGCGAGCCGCCTAGCCGCCGGCTGCCGCTGGCCCGAAACGGTGAGCGTCATGCCGCTGCGCGCAGCGTTGCCGCAAGCGCGGTACGACATTCCCGCAGCCCCGACTGCTGAGGAACGGGCGGCGATGGAGATGTTCTCCGGTTCATCCAGTTCGTGCCCCGTGCCGTGCCCCGATCCGTCGCCCGGCTGCCATTGCGTCTGCCCGTGCGGCTGCACCGACGGCGGCACGATGGAACCCAACAACGCGCCGCTCACCTCGGTGCCCAACAGCCCGATGCACCCCGATCCCGACAGCGAGCGGCCGGTGCGATATCTCAATGGCGAAATCCGGCTGGCCGTCACCGACCTGTCCAGCGCCGGGTTCGGCGCCGATTTCGGCCAGACGCGGATTTTTTCCAACCGGCTGGGCGGCGATTACGATGCCGGCAACGGCTATAACTGGCTGGTGCGGCAGTTGCCCAGGGCTTATCAACAAGGCACGGCAGCGGTCATGATTTTGCGCGGTACGCGCTCGGCACTCTGGTTCGATCTTGTGAGCGGCGTGTATGTCGGCCGCTATGGGACGAAATTCACGCTGACGCACGATGCAGTTGCCGGCGTATTCAATCTCGCGGCGCCCAATGGCGAACTGACCGTGCTCAACGACTTCGCGGCCGCCAACCCCGGCATGTTCTCGAAGCGGCTCACCGCCGGCGGGCAAACGATTCAAGTCACGAGCTACGCCCCCTCGACCACGCTGGGCATCGGCGAGGTGCAACGCAGTTATGCCACCGGCGGCGTGACCACCGTCGAATCGTATCTTTACAGCTTCACCGGCATCGACCTGGCAGGCGTGTTGCTGCGGCGGCAGGTCGGCGGCAGCGCTTGGCAGAACGTCCGCCAAGTGGTTTACGCCTACTATGGCAGCGGTGATCCGAATGGCTTGGCCGGCGATCTGCAATCGGCCACGGTTCAAACCTGGGACGGCAGCGCCTGGCAAACGATCGACAACTACTACTATCGCTACTGGACCACGACGAGCGGCGGGGGGCTGTTGCACTGCCTGAAATACGTCGTCAACAGCGCGGCCTACGCGCGCATGTTGGCCGCCGGCCTCAATCCGCTTACGGCCACCGATGCGCAGGTCGCCGAGTTCGCCGATCTTTACTTGGAATACGACGGTCAGCGTCGTGTGACTAAGGAGACCACGGATGGCGGTCTCTATAGCTTCACGTTCTCGTTCACGAAGAACGCCAACGCCGGCTACTTCGACGACTACAACAACGGGAAGATAAAGACCGTCGAGACGCGGCCGGACGGTTCGACGAACACCGTCTACACGAACTATGTAGGGCAGGTTCTCGTCAAGCAACTGGCCTTGGGAACAGACGCTTGGATCGAAGCGTCGCATTACGATTCGAGCGCCAACGTGCTGCAATACGCCTACCCCTCGGCCGTGGCCAGCTTCGACGACACGCACAATGATCTGGCCATCATCTACCACTCAACAAGCGGGCTAATCCGCAAGTACGCCTATTATGGCGCCTCGGCGCCGGGCTACACGCAAAGCGAGTCAGTGCAGCAAGGCACGGGCGGCACGCCGGTGGTGCTCAAGGAGTACAAGTACACGCAGCAATCGGCCGGCGGGGCGACGGTCTATCCGACCACCTCCGTCACCGTCTACCGCGACGACGGCGGTACGCAGCCGATCACGACCAACTTCAGCTATTCGTTCTATAGCGGCACGACGGCTGTCCAGCAGCGGACCACGACTCTGCCCGTCGTCCCGGCGGGCCAGAACGGCTCGGGCGTGGCCGCCACGCGTGTCGAGCAATTCGACCAGTGGGGTAATCCTGCTTCGATCACCGACGAGCGCGGGACCGTGACCGAATTTACGGTCGATGTTGTCACCGGCGGTCTGCTGAAGCGGATCGACGACGCTACCGGCATGGCGCTCGTAAGCGATTTCACGCTGGATAATCTCGGCCGCACGACGCAGCAACTCGGCCCCTCGCACACGGTTGACTTAAGCGGCACGGCCACCGCGGTCCGCACCGCGAGTTGGACCGTCTACGACGATGTGATTCAGCAGGTGCGCAGCGCTCAAGGCTATGCCACGGGCTCTTCGCCGAGTTACAGCTACACGCTGGTCAACCCCGTCTCGATCACCATCATGGACGGCGATGGCAACGTGACCGATCGAATCTCAGCCACGCGGGCCAGTACGTCTGGCCCACTTCTGCCCAGCGACACGTTCGCCCAATCGAGCTATGTTCGTTGGACGCACAACGTCTACAACGACAACGACCAGCTCACCGCAGCACGCGTCTACTTCTCGATCCCCGCCAGCGGCGAAGGGACGAAGGGAACGAACTACAACGAGCAAGACTTCGGCTTCGACTCGTTAGGTCGGCAGAACAAGGTCGTCTCCGGCGGTGGTACGATCACGCGCTCGGTGCACGACCCGCGCGGATTGCCGCTTTCTGTCTACGTCGGCACCAATGACACGGGCGCCACGGACAGCGATCCGACGGGCGGCGGGGCGGCCGGCAATAACATGGTCGCTGTCCAGGTCAACCAGTACGATGGCGGCGCCTCGGGCGGCGACGGCAGCCTGACCCAGCAGACCCTGCCAGTCGATTCCAACGCGGCGAACGACCGGATCACGGCGTTCCAATACGACTGGCGCGATCGCCAGGTTCGAATCACCCTGCCGCAGGATTCGTACCAGGTCAACACCTACGATACCCTCAACCGCGTCGTTCAAGTCGACAATTACTCGCAGGCGACGAACAATCTGATTCGCCGCTCGGCTACGAATTACGACAATCGCGGGCAGGTTTACCAGTCGCTTCGCTATGGCGTCGATCCGAATACGGGAACCGTCGGCAACGTGCTGACCGACAACGCCTGGTACGATCCCATCGGCAACGTCCTGATGCAATTGCCGGCCGGGTCGCAAGCCTTCAACAAATCGGTGTACGACGCCTTGAACCGGCAGACAGCGCAGTACATCGGCTTCTACGGCGGCTCGATCAGCTATTCCCAGGCGGAGGACATCAGCGGCGCCACGATCGTCGAACAAACGGAAACCGCGTGGGACGAGGCCGGCAATAGCATCCAAATGACGGACCGTCAGCGGTTCCACAACGCCAGCGGACTTGGACCGCTGACCTATCCCGGCGGCGCACAACCACAGGCCCGCGTGGCCTACTCGGCCATGTACCCCGACAGCATCGGTCGCACGCAGGCCATTGCCGAGTACGGCACGAATGGCGACGCCGCGTTCACTCGCTCGACTACGATTCCCGCCCGCTCCGACACGGTGCTCGTCACCTCGACGCTCTACAATGATCGTGGCGAGGCGTACCAATCGATCGACCCTGCGGGCACGGTCACGCAGACGACGTTCGACGACGCCGACCGGCGGACGCAACTCATCCAGAATTGCCAGTCCGGCCAACCGTCGTCTGGCGATGTGAACGTCACAGTGAATTGGACTTACACCGCCGACGACCTCGTCGCCACGATGACGGCCGTCAACGCCGATACCGGCGATCAAACGACGACCTGGAACTACGGCACAACCTTAAGCGGCTCCGATGTGGCGCGCAGCGACGCGCTCTCGTCGATGGTCTTCGCCGATAGTGGCACGGTGACGTACCTGGTCAATCGCCAGAGCCAGGTCAAGCAGCTTACCGACCAGAACGGCACAGTGCATGCTTTCGATTTCGACTTTTTGGGCAGACAAACCTTCGATCGCGTCACCACGCTGGGCACAGGCATCGACGCCACGGTGCAGCGAATCGGCCGCACCTACGAGGTCCGCGGCCTGTTGCAGAACGTGACGAGCTACTCCAGCCCGACCGTGGGATCGGGCAGCGTCGTCAATGACGTCGAGCGCGTTTACGATTCGTTCGAGCAGGTGACCACCGAATATCAAGAGCATTCTGGAGCCGTAAATCCCTCGACGTCCGTGAATGTACAGTACCAGTACGCAGACGGCTCGGCGAATACGATCCGCGCAACTGCCATCGTCTATCCCAATGGCCGCGTGCTGAATTACAGCTATGGGACCGCCGGAGTAATCGACGACGCACTGAGCAGAATCGCCAGCCTGATCGATAATGACGGCGTGACGCACCTAGTCGATTACACGCGGATCGGCGAAGACACGTTCGTCCAGGCCGCCTCTCCCCAGCCGCAGATCGCCTGGTCGCTCATCAACGGTACCGGCGCTGATCCTTATTCCGGCCTTGACCGCTTCAATCGAGTCGTTGACAACCGCTGGTATAGCAGCTCCAGCGGCAGCGATCTTGACCGCATCCAGCACGGATACGACCGGGCGAGCAATCGACTCTGGCGAAAGAACACTGTCGCCGAAGCGACAGGCGTCTATCTCGACGAGATCTACGCCTACGATGGTCTCTATCGTCTCGCCCGGCTCGACCGTGGCCAATTAAACAGCAGCAACGACGGCATCGTCTCCGGCACCGAAGACTTCACGCAAGCCTGGGGTCTCGATCCGACCGGCAACTGGGCGACCTTCGATCAGGCCGACACTGGCGGCAGTTGGACGCTCGCCCAGACCCGCACCAGCGACACGGTCAATGAGATAACCGGCATTTCTGGCGGCGGTTGGGTCGTACCTGCTTACGACGCCGCGGGCAACATGACGACCATGCCGCAGCCCGCGACGCCGGCAAGCGGCTACACCTGCGCTTACGATGCCTGGAACCGCCTCGTCAATCTGACCGCGGGTGCTACCGCTGTCGGACAATACGCCTACGACGGTGCGAACCACCGAGTTGCGAAGGTCGTTTCGGGCACGACGCGTCATTTCTACTATTCCGCCAAATGGCAGGATCTCGAGGAGCGGCTTGGAGCCTCCACCACACCTGATCGACAATTCGTCTGGGGCATGCGTTACATCGACGGTCTCGCGCTCCGGGATCGCAATTCCGAGCGCTTCTACGCACTGCAAGATCCAAACTGGAATGTAACGGGAATCGTCAGTTCTACTGGCGGAATATCGGAACGATACCTCTACGCTGCATATGGCAAGCCAGCCTTCATGACCGCTGCCTTCTCGCCGCTCTCTTCATCGGGCTACGATTGGGAGACGCTGTTCGCTGGCTATCGCTTCGACGATGAGTCAACCTTCGCCTACTCTCGCTGGCGATTTCTTCACACGGTACTTGGATGCTGGGTGTCGCGGGATCCAATAGATTTCCGCCCCTCCCAAAATGCATATAGTATCATACTGGCGCGTCATACTCGTTCGACTTCCACCGAATGGATTAGTGTCATGCAATCGCTGCTATTCGGACCATCGTCGGAACTGCGAGCCTCTGCGATGCTGGCCGATTGTTACTTCAATAGTTCATCCAGGAGCCGGCTAATACCGATGACGAACCTCTACGAATACTGCGATGACAATCCGATTGGCTCGACGGACTGGACTGGCCTCGTGCCAGCGTGGCAAAAATGTTGTGATCCTACTGGCCCGAAGCCGCCAACGCCCACGAAACCACCAACAGGCGAACCACAGCCGGGTGATCCATGTTACTATCCGAATAGAAAAGTATGCGTAACTAGAGGGCCATTCTGGCCATTCATCTTTACGGGATGCTGGGAGAGTCAATGCGTATGTCAGTGTGCTGGCGATAGTCCTGGACTGAACTGTATTCGCGCGTGCATTCAATGTTCACACGATAACGGCGCGCCAATTAATGTCGATGCGGAGCAGTTTTGCCAATCAAAATGCAACTTAACCAACACCGAACTAAAGAGGCTGAATTGCTGTCTACAGAACGACTACAATAACGGTGGCTGCCTAGGTAGCGCGCTAAGCGCTCCGAAGGATCCAAATCCGAATTCGCAATGTAAGAACATCAAGTAATTAGTTATATTTGCACGGTAGCGTCAGTCCTACGGCTTTTTATCGGATTATTGCAGTTCATTCACGCGTTGTCACGGCAGTTCAACGGTGTTTTCTGAGACGAGTCTATGAGCGTTACCAAGTCTCTTTTATCCGCGTTCATTCTTGCGAACTGCCTCTTTGTGGCGATGTCTTTTGTGGCAAGGCGAGCAGGACTTGATTACCACTTTTCAACCCTAATTGGTCGTCCAAGCGACCCATACGGATTTCAAAATCTTGTACTCCCAAGGCTTGTGCGACATCTACTTGTTTTAACTCCAAGCGGTTTGGCGGCGGTTGCGGTGTATAGAGCGCTTCGCAATAAGACTCTGCAGTTTTCAATTTCCAGTCTCCTGGTTGCCACCGTGTTAGTGGCGGTTCCATTTGCGTTAGGTGCTGGTTCGCAGACGAACATCCGACCGGTACGCGCTATGCTATTTGTCCTATACTTGGTGGCTTTGAGCATTGTCTTGACTTGCGTTCTAGTGTGTCGGCGGAAACGGCGACATTAGCATCGACGATCAAATAGTTTCCCAAATGGTGGCCTCTTTGGCGACCTGCAATAGGATGGGGTGAATGGTATAAGTGCCGCAAATGGGCAATGCGGAGCCTGATATTTCACCTTGGACTCCAAATAGTCTGCGTGCTCGCATGTGCCGCAATTTGGTAGTCCACATTACTCTAACAAATAACCAATGATGCTACCTAAGCGCTACGTCTTGTACTGCTTTAGCATCCTGCGTGTGTGCTACTAACAGCGAGTTCAGTGTATTTATGCGATTGCGTTATTAAAATGCCTCATAGTGACGCCATTCCTTTTATGGTTGCGGTTGTTTGCGTCTCTTCATATGCATGTTGGCGCTCCCTACGACGTACTCCGCACTGGAGCAACATGTCACCTATGCGTCGAAGAACGAATATATACTACGCAGCAATCGCGTCCGCGGGCTTAGCATTGCTTGCTTGCATTCCGATAATTCTTCGGAGCAGTGTGATTGACGCTCCACGGCCACAATTCAGAGCGTTGCTGCCCGTCGGCGCAACTTATTTGGCAGCCTTTGTGCTATTACATCCAATCATTGTTTTCTTGATTACCACGCTTTCCGCGCGGCGAAAATAAGAGCGCCTAAATAAACGAGCTAGCAATGCTAGCGAATTGTATAGATCGATTTTGATTGTCTGTGGCAGGGCAGTCGCATCAAAAATAGGCCCGTTGGCGTACAATGGGCCGCGAGTCAGATGGCATCGGCGGCGATTATGATCCTTCGCAGCACGCGCGCGAGTAATCGGCACGCCGCCAACATGTACCATCCGGACCAATATTTCGGTCGGCTTTACTGCATCTCTCTGGACCGGCGGCCAGATCGCTGGCGCTGCGTCGAGTCGCGGTTCCGGCGGTGGGGATTGTCGGTCGAACGGTTGGCGGCAGTCGATGGATGGCAAACTGCCCGAAATCGAACGGCCCGCGCCGCGGAGCCGGTGAATTCGCTGTCTGCCGGCGAGCTGGGTTGCCTTCTAAGCCACCGTAAGACGATCGAAGAGGCTCAGCGAGGGGGTTTCGAGCGGATCTTGGTTTTGGAGGATGACGTTTACTTCCATCGGCGATTCTTGGAGCGGTTTCAGGAAATCGCCACGGTCTCCGACGACTGGAACTTGCTCTATTTGGGTTGCTCGCAATATGACCGAAGCCGGCTCGAAGCGGTGAACGAGCATTTTTACCGCGCCCGCAAGACGTTGGGGACCTTCGCCTATGGGATCCATCGAAGATGGTTCCAGAAGTTTCTCGATGCAACCAGGTCGCTTTCGGCGCCGGCCGACGTGGTACTGTGCCGGTTACAGGAGGAAACCGGGGGCAAATGCCTGGTGTGGCAACCGCCGCTGGTGATTGCCGACGTTCGCGACAGCGACATCCGGCCGGCGCGCGACCTAAAAAGGCATGCGGCCCGCTTGCAGTGGCCGCTGGAGGATTACGAAATGCCCGTTCCTGAATTTCAGGATTCACCAAACCTAATCGCGTCCGGGTTCCACGCCTTGGCGGCCTGCCGATTTCGGCTGCCCTCGAAATCGCACGGACTGGCCCAGTGCCGCCATCCGCAAGTCCGAACATCGGGCGGACTGGTTTCGCCGGCCGCCTGCGAGTCGTGCGGAATTAGGCAGTCGGCGAATGAAGGGCTTGGGAACGGCGCATTGGCCCTTGTAAAGCCTATTCGCGCTATACCATCGCCGAAGGCAGAGGCCACGGATTCGCCACCGTCGTCCCCGGCCGCAGTGGAGCCGGAAGCGAATAGAGGGCGATTTGCAGAGCAGATTCGGCCGCGGGTGATCCTGGCGATCGATCGCTTCGGCTGGGCGTTTCACTCCGACGCCGAAGGCTTACTCAAGCATCTCTCGGATGAATTCTCGTTTACGATCGTGCCGCACCGCGATTTGGCCCGCCGCCCGGAACTGGTCGAAGGCGACTTGCTGGTGGCGTTCTGGTGGCAAAGCCTGCTCGGCATCGATACTTCGCGCGTCGGGGCTGTCGTTTGCGGTCTGTTCGACACGTGGTCTTGGGACATTCACGGCGTTAGGCAACTCCAGGCCGCCTTCGACAAGGCAACCGCCCTGCTGGTATCGAACAGCTACATTTTGGACGATTTAAGAAACCATCCCGCCGGGCTGCGGCCGCCCGCGAGCTTCGTGTGCGAGGAGGGAGTGGATTGCGAGATTTTCCGACCCCAGCCGTTCCCCCACGAATTTTGCGTCGGCTGGGCCGGCACGACGGCCAATGCCCGAAGCTATCGTGGAGCGGCCGACGGCAAAGGACTGGGCATGATCCAGCAAGCCGCAAGAGACGCCGGCGTGCGGCTGGTGACAGCCGATCGCGAAGACGTCCCTGGTGTCTATGAAACGCGCCGGCAAATCGCGCACGAGAGGATGCCCGAGGAGTTTTATCGCCATATTTCAGCACATTGCATCGGCTCATATTCCGAAGGAGCGCCGTTGACAGCCGCCGAGGCCCTGGCATGTGGTCGTCCGGTGATTTCCACCAACGTCGGCATTGTGTCGCAGGTGGTGCAGCACGGGGTGAACGGGCTGATCGCGCCGCGCGATGCGGCGAGCCTGGCGGCAGCGATGCAGGAGATGAAACGACTCGGACCAGAGAACTTGTCGGCGTCCGCTCGCCGTTCGGCGTTGCTCATGGATTGGAGCCGCCAGGCGCCGAAGTGGGCGCATTGCTTTCGTGCGGCGCTGGAGCTTGGTTCGCGACGGACCCACGCCCGGATTGCGCCTCGCCCGGAATTTGCCAGCGGCGAGTGGCAGGTAAGCCGGCACGATTCGTGCGAGACGGCTGCTCGATAAGCGAATCGCCGGGCCTGGAATTCTGCGGCAGGACGTGACATCGCGGGGAGCGTATGACGTGCTGAAATTCGTGATTCTCGGCAGCGCTCGCAGCGGCAGCACCTTGCTGGCGACGGCCGTCCGCGCCCATCCGGCAGCGGCGGTATTCGGGGAGCTCATGAATCGCAGTAGCCAAGATGCGATTATGGAAGTGACCGCCCTTTGGCCTGATTGCCCGTACCGTCATGGAAGCCATGCCGGCGAGTTGCTGAGTCGCTGGCTCTTCAACCCGGTCCGGCACGCGCCACACGTTCGAGCCTCGGGATTCAAGCTCTTTTACGACCAGGCTCGGGAAGACGAGGCGTCGTTTTCGATCTGGTCCGCTTTGCTCGGGGACCGAACGGTCCATATCTTGCACGTTATTCGAGAGAACCTATTGCAGGCTTTAACCTCATTGCGAACCGCACTGAAGACCGACGAGTGGGCCGTCTTCCGCGGCCATGATGGGACGTACACTTCATCCGGGAAATACGGTTCGCGCCCCTATCGCGTGTCGTCGTCGCCGGTCCGATTCAAGGTCTCGACGAGCGAAGCGGAGTGGTTTTTCAAAACCGTCGCGGTGGAGCGCGAGTGGGTGCGCAACGCGTTTCAATCGCATCCCTATTTGGAGCTGTGCTATGACCGGCTTTCGGTTGCATTCGAGGACTCGATGGCAGGCGTGTTCCGCTTCCTGCGCCTGCCCGAGCATTCGAGCTCGGCCGAACTGGTCAAACAATCGCGATTTACGCCGCGAGACCAGATCGAGAACTATGAGGAGCTTCGCGAGTATTTCCGGCGGAGCGTTTTCGCTCATTACTTCCAGTGGTGAAGGATGAGGATCGCGCTGCTCTCGCACGAATATCCGCCCGAGACGGGATACGGCGGCATTGGTACGTATACATTTCATCAGGCGCGGGGGCTTGCCGCACTGGGACACGACGTGACGGTGTTTTGCGGTTCAGCCAAGCCCGCTCCCGCGTTGGTGACTCGCGAAGCCGGCGTCCGCATCGTCCGCCTGCAAACGGCCCTGCCGGCGGGCTGGGAGCGAAGCTTCGACCGCGACCGCTTGGGTTGGACCCGCGGAAGAATGCGAAACGGGCTGGCAATGTGGCAGGGGCTGGAGGAGCTATCGCGGCGCCATGCGTTTGACTTGCTGGAGGCGCCGGAGTGCGGAGCGGAAGCCTGGTTAATCGCCGCTCAGCGGCAGTGGCCCGTCGTGATTCGGTTTCATTCTCCGGCCGAATTGATCATGCCGTACTACCACGCTACTGAACAAGACCGGATGCTCAGCGCCTACTTCGAGCGCCTCGGAGTTCTGGGCGCCGCGAGCTATACAGCATGCAGCGAATTCATGTCGCGAGAGGCAACTCAAAAATACCATCTTGCGCAACCGGCGATGGTGATACACAACGGCCTTGATCTGGATTGGTTTGACAACGCGGCGCCCGCTCCAGTGCGCGAGCGGACGAACATTCCCCGCGGGAATACGCTGATTTTCTTTGGCGCGCGGCTGGAGCGCCGCAAAGGCGCCGATCTCTTGGCAGAGATCATGCTGCCGATCCTGGAGCGATATCCTGTGAGCTTTGTGGTCGCCGGCGCCGACAACAACGAGGGAATTCTGTGCGAACTGCAACGCTGCTTGGGGCGTTCGCGAGTCGGGACGTTTCATTATCTTGGGCGGCTGGGACTCGACGACGTGCGGAGCTGGCTGCACGCCGCCTCGATTTGCCTGATTCCCAGCCGCTGGGAAAACTGCCCCTACAGTTGTCTAGAAGCAATGGCGGCCCGCACGGCGATCGTGGCTTTTCGCGTGGGCGGATTGCCCGAGCTGGTCAGCGATCAAGTCACGGGATTGCTTGCCGAGCCGAACGATGTGCCGGCTTTTCGTCGCGCGGTGTGCCGCTTGGTGGAAGACCCGCGCCTCGCCGAACGATTCGGCAGAGCTGGCCGAAGCCGCATCGAGCAGCGCTTCACCGTTAGACAAATGGCCGAGCGCTCGATGCAAATTTATCGCGAGACGGCGAACGCCGCGCCATGAACGAACGCATCTCAACACGTATTGGAGCCCCATCGTGACTGCCGTTTCGCCCATGCCGAACTTGGACTTCTTCAATTCACAAGACTGCCAGGTCGCCATGTTGTCCTGGAGCGAGCGGTTCCTTTTGTACTCGCTTGTTCGCGGACTGGAACCTCAGCGCCTGCTGGAAATCGGGTTTGCGTCGGGTGGAAGCTCGCGAATCATGCTGGCTGCTCTCGACGCCAACCACGGAGCTGAACAGCGATTGGTCTCCATCGATCCCCAGCCGCACGCGGCCCCGGCATGGACCGGAGACTCCCGATTTACACTGCTGCGGGAACCTTCGCCACAGGCGATTCCGCACGCCATCGAGGTATTGGGCGGTCCAGTCGACTTCTGCTTCATTGATGCCAACCACGCTGAGAGCTACGTCTATGCTGACTCCTGCGGCGCTGCCGACGTGGTCGCCCACGACGGATACATTCTGTATCACGACGCGTTTTATCCGGACGTGCAGCGAGCAGTTGATCGATTCCTCAAGGATCGCGGCGATTTTGTCGACTGCGGTTTGATTTCGCGCTTTCGATCGAAGGCCCCAACGCCTTGGGGAGGTTTTCGGCTGCTTCGGCGTGCGGCGCCATGTGATTTGGGTGCATTCCATCCCCTGACAGTTCCGATTTAGCAACAGTTCATACATGGGAAAACTGGCTGGCCTGGATGACCTGGTGCAAAACCGGATGGATGGGCGGCATTGATTTGCCCAATCAACAATCGCCCGAATAGCGTTGAGCCCTCAAAGAGGCTCAAAGAAGCGAATGAATCCGAATTCGGTGGTGGTGGGATGCCGGAGAAGCCCTTTCGCTTTTCCTGCCCCTATTAGAATCCGATTTTGGCCCATGTCGGCGCCACGGTCACAGTTCCTTATCCTGAATGCAAAGCGACCAACCGGCTTGCTCCGGCGTTGCTGTTTCTCCAAAACGACGCCCCTGCCCTAATCGGATCGGGCGAATTTCCTCAACCACAGGCGCAAGCGTGAGCCCCCTTCCCTATCGCCAAAACCACTTGGTTCGGGAGGTTCGCCGTCAGAGTTATCCACAGGCCGCTGCGTTAAGAAGGTTAATAATACTCTTGAAGTTAAGAAGTTAGCTGCCCAACAACCGTTTGACGTGCTTTGAGAATTCGGGCGGCCGTGCGCCCAATAGGCCGAAAGATTGCGCCTGTTGGGCCGTGTGCGATGCGCCCAATAGGCCGAGCGTTTTGCGCCCAATAGGCCGTGCTGATTCCCAAGCCAGGGCCATTCGGAATGCCCGGTTTTGCAGCGCCTTTGGATGCGCCCAATAGGCCGAGCGCGGCAATTGGCGACTTAAAAGGCACAAACGTCCGGTTTGGAAGCCTGCCGGACGCCGAAAACCCGATCGTCGCCGGAGTTGGCAAGCCGGAATGCGCTTGATAGGCCGTGTGAATCAACGTGAAACAGCCTGATCTGCGCTTAATAGGCCATACCGTCAAGCGGCAGTATCGCCGAATTTCAGTCCCTTGGACGTAATGCCGCGTGCGATTCGCCTTCGCGGGTGACGCGACGATTCAAACCTAGGGTCACTGGCGTCGAGTTGGTCACGGCGGATGAAGTTGACGATCTCCTCCCCCTCGTCGTTCTTGTGAAGGGTAAGTGCGTATTCGGGCAGCGTGTCTTCTTCGACCACACGGCGAACGTCGATGGCAAAATCGGAGAAGCGGGAGCTGGCTCCCGATTTCTCGTAGAGCTGGCGCATGGTGAATTGCCAGCCGAGTTCCTGGTGGCCGGCGTGTTTGCGGGCGACGCGGTAGAGCCAGCGGCCGATGCCGCCGGTGAGCAGGAAGTAGTCCTCGTGGATCGTCAGCACGCCGCCTCTCATGACGATGCCATCGAACAGCCAGTCGGGAAGCGTCAGCGTCATGCCGGTGGTCTCGCCTGTGGCTTCGTCGACCACTTCATTCCAGCTTTCCAGCCAGTGAAAGGATGCTGCTTTCTGTTTGCCGTGGCCGCGGATGCTGGTGCGAACGGCAGTGTGGGTCAGGCGGTCGAGGGCGGCCTTCAGCCGCAGGTAATGCTCGCCGCCGGTGGGCCGCCGGATGGATTTCAGGAGATTATGCGGATGGAACTGGATGGTGCGGCTTGGCGTCAGCCCGCGGTCCATCGCCTCCGTGAGCTGCGTCGATGCCCAGATGAGGATGTCGGCGTCCCAAATAGTGGCCAGCCCGAATTTTGGGTTGGCGCTGACTTCCACCCACACGTCGCCGACGTGGTATTCGATGGGAGCGAAGCGCGGCTTCTTGGCCAAGCTGAAGAAAGGCCGTTCCATCGTATCCCGCTGATCGCGAATGGGAATATCGGCGAAGTTGGCCGCAAACAGATCGGGCTGATGGTCTCCTCTGGGGGGCGTCCGCTTGGTCATTCCGCTGTCAGGGCATAAATCGTTGTTCCGTCTTGCCGTCTTACTCCGACTCGAATCCGCATTCAAGCGGTTCTCGTCGGGGTGGATCATGGCAGGTAACCGTTGCTCTTAAGCCAGGGCTCGATGGCCTCTTCCAGAATGTCTTGCAGCGTGTTGGGCTCGATGCCTTTTAATTGCCGCTCAAGCGAGGCGCGCTTGAGCGCCGTCGCGAAGTCCGTGCGGATGCGGGTGCTCAGCGGCGAGCGGGCGACGTTGGCAGTGGCCGCCGGCGCGGCCGGCTTGGCAGCTCCCTCCCCGCCCGGCGCGCGGTAGACGAAGCCTTTCTCGACGGCGGGGTCCACCGGAGGCGTAGCCGGTTTAATGCCTGCGACGAGAGAACGGCGATCGGCCATAGCTGCCTCCTGTTAGCTGACTGCCGCGACAGGCCTCACCCGACTGGCCTTGGCCGACTTCGGGGCGATGGCTTCCGGCAGAATTTCGCGGAAAAGATGGTTGACCTCGTCGGCGGCTTCACGGGCGCGGGCGCCGAGGTTCCACACCACGGCCCCCTGCCCCGGCGCGTCGGCGTAGATTTGTCGCAAGATCATCGCCGTCTTGGCGAGCGGCAGGTGCAGCGCGGCCGCAGCTTCCTTCATGTCCTGAGTCAGGCGATAATTCTTGCCGACCATGCTCAGTACAATCACTGCCCTGGGCACGCCGGAGCGGATGTCCTGGGCCTGACGCAGCACCTCGGTCGCCTTGGCCAGCGCCCTCACCTCCAGCATGCTGGCCTTGCACGGCACGATCGCCATGTCGGCCCGCAGCAGCAGCGCCCGGCTGGTTTCGGTCTGGCTGCCGGGGCCGTCGGCCACGACGAATTCGGCGTCCTGCTGCAACAACGGCAGCTCGTTGAGTATGACGTCGGGATTGTCGAGGCGGACCGCCTTAATGCCCGGAACCGCCTCGCGAATCCACTCCGAGGAAGACTGCTGCGTGTCGCAGTCGGCGAGGGTCACCTGGTGGCCCTGCTCATGGAGCCAGGCGGCCAGGTGAACGGCGAGCGTCGATTTTCCGACCCCGCCCTTGCTGTTGGCAATGGCGATAATCATGCCGCCGACGTTACAGCACCAGCCCGCAAGCTGGCAAGCATTATTTACAGCAAGCTGTCTTGAAAGATAGCCGGGTTGTGAACATGACAGCGTGCCAGCCGTCGTGGCTGTCGGATGGAAAGCAAGCTTTCATTCCATCATGCCATCCCGCTGGCTTCCTTGTTCCCATGCGTGCAGGCAAGCTTGCTTTCTTGCCATCATGCAAGCCAACTTGCTGGTGCGCCAACAAGCCAGCAAGCAGACGTGAAAGCCTGAAGGCAGGCAAACATTCCAGGAAGCTTTCATGCTGACCGGATGGCGAGCAAGTCAGTCAGCCGACTGGTTTGCAGGCTTGCAAGCCAGCAATCTGGCAAGCTGGCTTGCAAGCATGAACGCCGACTTGTCCGGGACAATTCTCGCCTAACGACAGCGAAGCTGTCGTTAGGGAAGATGTCTGAACGATTTTGAAACTGCCTGGCCTCCGGGCTCTGTGTCATTTTCCGAAGTGGACTTCAGTCGTCTGCCTAAGTGGCCTTCAGTGACCCGTAACCACGGTCCCGGTGAGCGCAAGGATGGCGTATTTAGTTGCGAGACTGAGTCGCGCCTGGGTTGCGACCAGGTTCGCGCCGGCTTCAGGGCAGGGGGCGTTGCCCGGAGTCGCCGTCGCCGGCACGGCGGCGCCGATTTGCTTCAACTCGGCACACTCTGCTCTGCTTGGGAAAGCCTGCTCGCCGGCCTGGCCTTGTCGTCTTTCCGCTTCTGCCATTCGCCGATAACCCGCCAATACTCCGGATCGGTCTTAAAGCCGTCCGCGCACCTCCTGCTTCGTTCCACGACCCACGCCGTGAATCCCGGCTCCAGCGTCCCGAGATGAACGTCGAGTTCTCTTTGGATTTGTGGTATCAGCACGCCGATGGTCATTTCGCGGAGCCGCGTGACCGGCACCCCGGTTCCCGCGGCCAAGCGTTCGAGTACCGCTTGCGAAGGATTCTCGCTGAGGAACACGCTTTCCGAGTAGGGCAGGCCCAGCACGCGGTAAGAAAACGAGCGAAAGGAAACCCCATAGGCCGCCGCCACTCGTTCGACCCACATGGTAAGCGTTTCGTACTGGCACGGCTGCGGATGCAGTGGCCACACGCCTGGGCACGGCTCGCCGGCATCATCCAAGGGACGCCTCAAACTGCCTGCGGCGCTCGGACGGCCCCTGGTAATCCGCGGCAAGGATGAGGTCGGCGTCGATGCGCTCGCGGCCGGCAGCCAGCGCCTTGCGTGTCGCGGCGGAAAGCAGCGTTGCTATTTCGCCAATCGTGCCTTCGGACCGCCGCAGTATCAGCGCCCGTAGCTCAGGCGAGCTGAGATCAGACGGTTCCCTCAGCGGCAGCGTGGCTTCAAAACTTGCGAGCAACCGCCCGAGGTCGACGCCATCGGTCCAACGCGGAAGCGGGATGGGTTCAAAGCGGTTTTCCAACTGGTCGTCCGAACGGATGGCCAGGTACGCCTCTTTGGTTCCCAGGCAACAAAGGGAGACGCGGAGTTCGTTGCCGATAAACCGTAGCAGGTTGAGAAACTCCCGCTGCTGACCGGGCCTTGCCGCCAGGATGTTGTGCAACTCGTCAATAATCAGGACGCGCACACCGACCTGCCGCATGATTCGCAGCGCCCTTTGCTCACGCAGGTCGGTGGTTCCCGAAGTCACCAGCGGCGATCCCACGGCGGCAAGCAGTGCCGCGTAGAACCGCCGGGTGGTCGGGCTGGAGGGCATCTGTATGGACAGCACCGGGATGTTCTGACGTTCCCGGTCGGCCGACATGCCCGGCGGATGAAGGCGCCGGAACCGCTCGGCAATCATCGACTTGCCGTTGTTGGTCGGCCCGACGATCAGAAGATTGGGCGGCCGCAGCACCGGCGGGTGCGCAAGAATGTGCTCCAGCCTGGAGATCGCAGCCTGTGCGGCGGGATAGCCGATCCAGCGCTGCCCGCCGAAGGTTGCCATTCGCTCCGCGACCGGCAGGGCGGCGACATCTCGAGCCTGGGGCGACAGATGCCGGTACGCTTCCGCCCCTACCATTCTTCGATCTCCGAAAAAGGCGGAAGCGTTTGGTGCGCGCCGGAAGGAACCACGGGGTTGTTCTGCGCCGTTGCCGGGGGAGGGATGTGTTCCGGCCGACGCCTTGTGTGATTGCGCCGGGCCGACCGGGTGGAAACGGCGGCCTTCTTTTCGATGGCCCGCAATTCCGTTACCGCCTGGAACAGCGACGCCTCGTCAATGTGCGTGCGGCGTTCGTCACGCAGGCGGCGTGAGGCCAGACGGTGCTCCCAGAGCGTAATGCTCGGGCGGGAGAGATCGCGGTACGGAATCTCAAGATAGCCGGACGTCTCGGGGTCGTAGACATAAACGCGGCTGATGTCGCGGGGGTCGCGTCGGACGAGCACCGGCTCCAGCGGATCACGCCGGGTTATCCACGCCTTAAGGGCCAAGCAAAAGTACGTGATGCGGTCGACGGTAATCCCGTTTCGTTGCACCGTCCGCCGCAGCACCGGCAGAAAGTCGATCAGGAAAGCGCGGGGATTCTTGATGACCGGCGGCAGTTCGCCGGCCGATGTCATGGCCTTCATCCCTGCCTGATAGCGGCTCAGCGGGCTTTCCCCGTCAAGACCGGCATGCGCCCGCTGATGATAGACCCCGGTAATGGCGACCGCCATTCAATGTTCCAGTTCTTCCAGGGTCAGGCACGCCATGCGGTCGCTGTCATAGCCGCCGCGCTCCACCGGATTGGAAAAGGTGGTGCCCGGCAGCTCATGCACCAGTGTCATCAAGCTGCCGATCACCCGCTCGACGATCCCGCCGAATTCCGGCTGGCCGGGCGGGCGCCAGTGAATGGCGATGCCATGCTGCTCGCAGCCGCGCTCGAAGGCGGCGCTGTGGAATTCCGCGCCGTTATCGACGCTGATCCTCCGGGGCTTGCCCTGAATCGGCCATGCCGTCGTCACGCCGCGATCGGCAAGCCATTGTGATTTGTCGGACGCCACGTGAACCAGGCAGAGCCCGACCGACGTTGCCGAGGGCGCTTCAAGGGATAAATGCATGCCGGCGATGCAACGGCTGAAAATGTCGATGGCGATGGTAATCCACGGGCGCCCAATCGGTTTGCGCTGGATGGGATCAACGAGAATGATGTCCACCTTCGTGTGATCCATCTGGATCGTGTCGAGGGGATGACGCGCGGCGGGCGTCGCGCCGGAAACAACCTTGCGGCGCGCCGGTGACTCGCCGCGCTTCCGCCGGTCTTCGGCCGTCAGCGCATTGAGGCGGCGCCGGATGGTATTGCCGCCGGGAGGCTTCAGCCCCGCCAGTTGACAGCGCCGCCTGGTTTCCCGGATGACGGCTTCAGGCGTCAGCCGCTGAGGCGTGAGGTACACCTCATTGATGATGTTGTGGAGCAGCGCCTCCCGCTCTTGCCCGATGCGGGACGTGCCTTTCCCGCCGTCGGAGGCGCCGGGCACGAGCGAGGCCGTCGCTCCTTCGGACTCGCGGCAACGCTTGATTAGGGTGAACACCTGACGTTCCGACAGCTTAAGCTCTGCGGCCGCGGCTTGGACCAGGGCGAGGGGGCATCGCGTCTTCGCCGCAAGCGGGCGGATCACTTCCGCACGATGCTTCGCGATGCGCCAGTTCTTGTCGTCGATCAACGAAATGTCAGTCATGACACTGGATTTCGTCGCACGCCGAACTCGGCTTCGGCAATTCTGCAATCTGCTGCATAGGACTCCAGGCAATGCTGAAGAGCACTCTGGAAATACTTAAAGCCGAAAACTCGCCGTGCATCAAGCAATGAAATGAAGCCGGCTTTGGAAAATGACACTCTGACCCAAAAGCTGCTTCCTCGCACCGCCGATTCCTGAGCTAAGTCAGGCGGCTAAGCAGGCTGACAAGCGTGCCGATATGAGGCGATTTTTGGCGGCCGCCGGCGACCGGGACGCCGCGGTCGGGCATGCAGGTCAAAGCCCGAGTTGCAGCCGCACGATCAACTCGATGGGCCGCAGTTCGTCGGCCATGAGCGCGGTGAGGGCAGAGAGCTGGCGACGATGGCACGCTACTCAGCCATAGCCTTGCATTTGCGATGGTCGATGTCGATCAGCGTCACGCAGGGATAGAGCCTGCCGACGCGGCTGTTGATCGGCATGACCTGCACGCGGTTGGCGAACTGGTCGGTCGTGTCGTTGCTTGTGACGATTTCCTGCCGCCGGTTAAGCGACGCCACTCATGCAGCGGCCGCTTGCCGAAGTCAGAAGGGGACGCCCTCGGCCTGCGGCTGCTCGTGCGTCAGGCCCTTTTCTTCCAGCATCATGTCAACGACTTTGCGATACACGCGCTCGCCATGCAGCCGGTCCTGGCTCAGTGTTTCGTAGGTGGTAGGTCGCACCCAAGCGCCGGCGACATTGAAGCGGCCGCCTGCTGGAGCGCCCGATTCCCAATGGAAGCCGTTGTCTTTCATATATCGGCGGACTTTCTCGCCGGGATCGCCGTCGCGGAATTTCGGCTCTTCCGTTTCCGAGTGCCTTGTTCGAGCGAAATAGCCTAGCGACGGGTTGCCTGAACGCCCCAGGGGGGCGTTATACGTCACGCGGCCAAGAATGAGGCCGGGTTGAAGGTCTGGAAATTATGGGTCATCAGGGATTGCAGTTGCTCTCGGTGCTCGGTGGGAATCTTTGCCAAGCAACCATCAATGGCCGCTTGGAA
>Ga0307373_10002708_pt1 | contig 31637 bp, 27 predicted proteins | sample OX2MG_FD_202534 | JGI IMG/M metagenome (GOLD analysis project Ga0307373, IMG submission 202534) | Soil microbial communities from Risofladan, Vaasa, Finland - OX-2 | ecosystem: Environmental > Terrestrial > Soil > Coastal area > Acid sulfate soil | place: Finland: Risofladan, Vaasa | collected...
CGGCGGCGATGATCTCCTCGCGGCTCGCCTCGGGGTAGCCGTACGCGATGTTCTCGGCGATGGAGATGGAAAAAAGGAATGGCTCGTCAAGCACGACGCCGACGTTGGCGCGAAGCGATTGCATCGTGACGTCGCGCACGTCGTGACCGTCGATCGTGACCACGCCGTCGCTGACGTCGTAAAAGCGCGTCAAGAGGCGAGCGAGCGTTGACTTGCCCGAGCCGGTGCGTCCGACGACGGCGATCGTCTCTCCGGGCGCGACCTCGAAGTCGACGTCGCTCAAGATCTCGTTGCGAGCGTCACTGCTCGTGGGCTCGCCGTAGGCGAAGCGCACGTGGCGAAAGACGACGCGACCCTCGACGTTTTCGAGGTCGTACGCGCCGGGGCGATCGACGATCTCGGGATTCTCATCCAAGATCTCAAAGATGCGCTCGGCGCTGGCCTTGGCGCGTTGGCCCATCATCACCAGTTGGCCCAACATCATGAAGGGCGCCTGAAGCATCAAGAGATAGGCGTTAAAGGCGAGGATCGCGCCAATGCCCAGGTGGCCGTCGATGACCATCCAGCCGCCAAAGAACAAGACGAGGGCGAGGCCGAGTTGGGGGAGGTTCTGGGCCCAGGGGCTCCACATCGCGCGCAGCTGCGCGTCTTTGACGTAGGCCCACGCCACGCGTTCGGCGGCGTCGGAGAGGCGATTGATTTCGGCCTCTTCCTGGGCGAAGGCCTTGACGACGCGCACCCCGTTCACGTTCTCATCGACGATGGTGGCCACGTCGGCGAGCCGCGCCTGGGTGATCCACGAGATGGGAAAGAGCACGCGGCGCATCTGGATGCTCACGAAGTAGAGCAGGGGCATGACGACCATGGCGATGAGCGCGAGGAGCACGTTGATCGAGAGCATGAAGCCAAAGGCGATCACGCCGATAAAGCACTGGACCACGATGAGCGGTGCGAACGTCGAGTACATCTGGACACTTCGGATGTCAGAGTTGGCGCGGCTGATCAGCTGGCCCGACTGGACGCGGTCGTAGAAGCTAAAGGAGAGCCACGTCATGTGCTCGTAGATCAATGAACGAAGGTCGGCCTCAACGTTGTACGCGGTCGCGAAGACGTACTGGCGAGAGATCAGACCCGTGACGCCCGCGAGGAGTCCGACGATGAGAATTTCGACGACCGACCTCGTGAGTGACGCGTGATGGGTGACGAGGGAGAAGTCGATCGCGTGGTTGAGCATGTTGGGCACGAGCGTCTGAAAGACGAGACTCGCGAAGGACAGCGAAATCGCCGTGACGAAGGACGCGCGGTGCGAGGCGATCACCGGTAATATTCGCCGCCACCAGGGAAGAGATCGGTCGCGCGAAATGCGCCGCCGCGGGCCTTGGTAGCGCGAGTGCACGCCGCCCAGGGGGTTGGCTTCTTCGTTCTTCTCTCTCGCATGACGAGTAGAGAGGGAAGATGCCACCGGACTACTGTACCGGCGGGGACGCCACGGGCGGCCCTCAATGTGGGTGCGCGCCCCTGGTCGCGGCGTAGTGTGGCGCTGTGGATTCCTTGCACGTTGTCACGCATCCGATCGTGGCCGACAAGGTTCGTCAACTGCGCGACGTTCACACGTCGAACGCTGACTTCCTGCGCCTGGCCGGGGAGATCTCTCGCTTCGTGGCGTACGAGGCCTTTCGCGCCACGCCGCTCACGCACACCACCGTCGACACGCCCGTGACCAAGGGCGCTGCGGCGCTGCGCATCGACAGCGAGTACCTCATCGTGCCCATCTTGCGCGCGGGTCTGGGCATGAGTCCGGCCGTGCAAGAGGTGCTGCCCCATCACCGCGTGTGTTTAGTGGGTCTTCGCCGCAATGAAGAGACCCTGCGGCCTGACGTCTACCTCGACGGCCTACCCGAAACGCTCGCCGGGGTGCACGTCGTGCTTTGTGACCCGATGCTCGCCACGGGCGGCTCGCTCGACTGCGTCTTGACGATGCTTCGCGAACGAGGTGCCGGTGATATTACGGTGCTCTGTTTGATCGCGGCCCAGCCCGGGGTGGACTTCGTGCTCGCGCGCCACCCCGATATCACGATCGTCTCAGCGGCCCTGGACGCCCAGTTGAACGACGTGGGTTACATCACCCCGGGTCTTGGTGACGCCGGCGATCGACTCTTCGGGCCGCCCGCACGTTGACCTAGAGGCCAATGTCCTCGTTCCAGAGTTCTGGGTGGGCGTGAATGAAGTCGCCCAGCAGTTTCGTGCAGTCCTCGTCGTTGAGTACCAGCACCTCGACGCCGAGCTCTTCGAGCCAGTCGTGTCCGCCGTGGAAGTTGGTGGCTTCGCCGATGACGACCGCGCCAATGTTGAATTGGCGAACGAGACCCGAGCAGTACCAACACGGCGAAAGAGTCGTGACCATGACGCACTCGGGGTAGTCGCGACGCCGCCCCGCCTTTCGAAAAGCGTCGGTCTCGGCGTGGACCGAGGCGTCGTCTTCTTGGACGCGGCGATTGTGTCCCGCGCCGAGCAGTGCGCCCGAGCGGGTGAAGAGTGCCGCGCCAATAGGGATGCCCCCCTCGCTTAGGCCCAGGCGAGCTTCGTCAAGGGCGACCGCGAGCATGTTCTTGGCGAGTGAGGGATCGAGTGGCGAAAGTGGGGTGTTCATCGTTTCAGTATGCTCCAGCACCGTGGAAGCTCGCCGTTACGCCGTCTCCGTGGGCAGTCAAGACATTGATCTTCCGGTCGTGGCGTTGAACGAGGATTTGGCGTTGGCGCTGCTCATCACGGTTGACATGGGTGTGCGCTTTATGTCCAAAGCCGGTGAAGAGCTCGCCGAAATCCTGCGACCCCACGACGTGGACATCGTCGCGACGGTCGCCACCATGGGCATACCCCTCGCGGTGGAGGTGACCCGCCACTTGGGGCTGGACCAGTACGCCGTTCTCCATAAGACGCCCAAGATTCACTTAGCCGACGCCATCAGCGAACCCGTGCGCTCGATCACCACCAACGCCGACCAACGCTTGTTGTTCGACCGGGCTCGCGTCCCCGACGTTGAGGGCAAGCGCGTGGCCATCGTGGACGACGTCATCTCGACCGGCGCTTCGACCGGCGCGGCGCTACGACTGCTTCGCCGCGTGGGCGCGAACATCGTGATCATCGGCACCATCGTCACCGAGGCCTCACTGTGGAAAGAGGCCCTCGGCGCCGACGCGGCGATGGTGCACGCGCTCGGCTCAATTCCCGTCTTTCGCCCGGATCGAAGCGGCGCCTTTATCGAAGACTGGGTCGGATAGCAAAGGGCCCGGTCGCGCGCGACCGGGCCCTTTGCTCTGCGTGTGGCGCAAAGATTTAGAGCTGTGGTTCGAGTTCCTTTTGCCGAGCCACTTGACTCGAGACGTGGCCCGTCATCTTTTCCAAGATGAAGTACAGGCCTCCGGCGAGGAGCATGCCGATCCAAATCGAGAAGTCCGCCCCGCCGATCCAGCCGGCCTTGCACACGCCGCCCACGGGGTTGGCGACGCAAAAGGCGCCGTAGTGGTTCGAAATCGGCGTCATCCAGTGGAACGGGAAATTAATCGGCGGTGGAGCTTTCGAGTACGCGGTCGTGGCGCCGACCAGTCCAACGACGAAGGCGATCACTGCGTTCCAATTGACGCCCGCACCGCCCACGAAGTAGATGCCTGCGCTGTCGGTGCGCTGTAACTCCGCGGCGTTGTAGCGCATCTTTCGCATAAGCCAGTCCACGATGTAGATGGCGAACCACGGGGCGATCCAGACGATGATCACGCCAACGAACTCTTTCATGTAGAGCGAGAACGTGGACTGGAACTCGGCCCAAATCGTGAGAAGACACGCCAAGATTGAGTCCAGCACGACCGCCTGGTAGCGCTTCAAGCGAAGGCCCAGCGCCTGGAGCGACACGCCCGATGAGTAGAGGTCCATCGAGTTGATCGCGAAGAGCTGGACGATCGCGAAGAGCATGAAAATCGCGATGAACCAGCTGGGCATCGTGTGTTGAATGTGCAGCGCTTCAAAGGGGTTCGAGCCATTCCAGGCGGCTGATTCAGCGCTGGAGGACAAGAAGGTGAACGTCAACGCCCCCAGGCCCATGATGATGATCTCCGGAAGCGCCGTCGCGAGGAAGATCCAGCCGATGATGGAGCTCTTCTTGGTCTCGCGTGGGAGATAGCGCGTGTAGTCGTTGCCGCACTCCGTCCAGCCCAGACCCGAAAGTGCGATGGTGAACGCCAGACCCGCGGTCCAGGTCTCCCAGTTGGCACCAAAGTTCTTGTAGTTCGTCGTACCGTGCTTGAAGTCGTAGATCGCGAGCACCAGGAAGATCGCGGCGAAGGGGATGATCAGGCTCCTCAGTACTTTCACCATGGTCGCGTGACCCAGGTACGGCATCACGGCCTGAAGAGCGGCGGCCAAAATGACGAGGACCACCTTCATACCATTGCCAACTTGGATTCCGGCCATTTGGAAAAGCACGATGGCCGCGCCCACGATCAAGATCAGGCCCTCGGTCTCAAAGCCCAACTGAGTCACCCAGTTAAAGAAAGCGACGAGGCGCGATCCCTTGGTGCCGAAGGCCGCTCGTGAAATCGTGAAGGCCGTCGTGCCCGCTTCGGGCCCCTGCAAGGAGGCCACCCCGAGGACGAAGTACGACAGGTTGCCGACGACGATAATCGTGATCGCGGTCCAGAAGTCGAAGCCGAACCCCATAAGAATCGCGCCGTAGAAGAAATACTCCACGTTGAGCGAGGTGCCACCCCAGAGGGCGCCGATGTTGCGGGCCGTGGCCCAGCGCTCGCTTTCGTCGATGTAGTCAATGCCGTGTTGTTCGACGCGAAACGCCGGGTCGCCCGACGATCCATCGTGCGAATCGATAGTTGTTGCCACTCTGGTGGTCCTCCCTAATAGATGGTCTGCATCATCGACGACCCCGTGAGGTGCTGGTCGTACGCGCCCAGTATGCCCGAAGCGGGCACGTCTCGCCTGCTTCAATGATCGAATCGTCTTCAAATTGACGTTGCGGAAACATGGCGGGACTTTTAGCGCCTTCTTAGGCCCTTACCAACTGCTGTAAAACTTGGTTCGCCAGACTGCTCTTGTCTCGAAAATCCTCCCGTCGAGACAGAAAGTAGGACTGGTATGTACCGTTCAACGAAGGACAAAATGAGGCGCCGGGTACCGGCGCTGGTCATCGCGGGCGCCTTGGCCGCGGGCGCCACGGTGGCCGCGGTGGGCGTCGCGGGTGCTTCGGCCCACGCCGAGCAGTCCCACCGCGAAAACGGCGCTGCGCCGAGCTTCTCGGGCCCCGAACTCCAGGGTCCTCGCGACGGTTTGCACGCCGGCGGGCTGATCACGGCGCTGAGCGCGACGTCGTTGACCGTGACCAACCCGATGGGGACGCCCACCACGTACACCCTCAACTCGTCGACGATCGTGACCAAGGACCGCGCGAGCGCGTCCTTGAGTGACTTGGCGCTGGGCGAGCACGTACGCATCCGCGTCAGCGCCGCGGCCACAACGACCGCGACGGGCGTCGACATCGCCACGCCCCACGTCTTGGGCTTGGTGGTCGCCGTGAGCGGCAACGTCATCACCCTGTCGAGTCCCGACGGCCATTCGACCACGCTCGACGTGACCTCGACCACCACGTACCTGAAGAATGGCGCCCGCGCATCGCTGGGCGACGTCACGGTGGGCTCGTTCGTGGCCGCCAACGGTACTTTTTCCAGTGATCAAACGACCTTTGACGCTACCTCAGTCGTGATCGGCGTTCCCGCTGGTCCGATGGGCGCTGGTCCCATCGGCGATGGTCGCATTGGCACCGGTCCCATGGGCGCTGGACCGTGGGGTCAAGGCGGCCCGGACCACGAGGGCGCGAGCGCCTAAATCGATGGCCCAGCGTCGCGCTCGACGCTGTCCTCGAATGCCCGGACCCGGGCGGACCTCCTACCGCCTGGGTCCTGGGCAATATGGTCTTTTCTTTACTCTGTTCGCGTGAACGTACTTGTGGGTAACTTCTTGCTAAGTTGCGCGCAATAGGAGAAGCCGCACGAGGCGGTCTTTCCGGGGGGAAAGTAGGACCAAGATGTCATCAACGTTCGATCGTCGATCGTTTCTCACGCACTCAGCCGCCACGGTGGGTGGTATCGCGATGGCCGGCTCCGTCGTTGACGGCCTGCTCGCCAACGTCGCCGGCGCAACGGTGGGTGTTAATCGCTCGAAGCCGAAGATGGGCGGGACGTTGACGGTGGGGACGCTTTCGGACGTCCCGAACTACCACACGTTTAACGGCTCTCAGGGCAAAATGGACGCGTCGGCTTTCTGCGTCGCGAATGCCCTCTACGACCCACTCTTCGTGATGTCAAAGAATGGCAAGGCGGCCCTGCCAATGTTGGCGCTTTCGGCGAAGCCCAACGCCAACTACACGGTGTGGACCATCAAGTTGCGCCAAGGAGTCAAGTTCACCAACGGTGACCCCTTTAACGCCGACATTGTCGTCGCGAACTACACCGCCGCCAACGCTGACCCCACGGTCGGCCTGGCCATTAAGCCCATCATCGCCTCGGTGACCAAGGTCGATGACTACACGGTGAACTACAACATGCTCATTCCCTTCTCGACGTTCCCCACGTCGCTGGCCGAGCAGCAGATCGCCTATATGGCGCACCCGTCGTCCTTCTCGCCCTCGTTCGCGGGCACGCCCGTGGGCACGGGACCGTTCGTGGTCTCCTCGTGGCAGGTCGGTGTGAAGTCGGTGTTCATCAAGAACAAGCACTACTGGCGTAAGGACGCGCACAACCGCGCGATGCCGTATTTGAACAGCGTGGTCTTCAAGACGATTCCCGACCCGGCCTCGCGCAATCAGGCGTTGCAGTCGGGCGCGGTCGACATGATCCTGCAACAAGACGGCACCCAGATCAACGCGCTGAAGAAAATGAAGGGTGTGTCGGTATTGACCGACCAGGCCTCACCGCGCGACCCGTCGCTCAGCTGCTTGATCTTGAATACGACGGGCACGATGAACCAGTACTTCGCCTGGGCGGGCTTCTTCGCGGCCCAGGGGGTCCCGGGGGCGCTGCCGTACCTCTTGAAGGGTCAGGCGGTTCCCACGCTCGTCCAAGAAGCGGTCTTCCAAGGCACCCTCGGCGCGGTCGACCCCTCGACCGGCCAGTGGAACACCAAGCTCAAGCCCGTCTTGAACGATCCGACGATCCGAGCCGCCTGCGCCATGGCGATCAATCGAAAGACCTACCTGAAGGTCATCGACGGCAACGTCGGTCTGGTCGCCGACGGCCTCTATCGCAAGTCGTCAAAGCTGTATCAGAACCCGAACTACCCGGCGTACAACCCGACCAAGGCGAAGGCTCTCGTCAACGCCTACAAGTCGAAGAACGGCGTGTCGAACGTGTCGTTCGTCATCGACATCGTGTCGGGCAGTTCGACCTCGCAGAAAGTGTTCAGTTTCCTCCAGCAGCAGCTCGGCGCCGTCGGCATTTCGGTGACCGCGCGCGCGGACGTGCAGAGCACGTTGATCAATAACGTGATCTACGGCACGTACGACTGCTCCCAGTGGAACCAGTTCGGTGGCGTCGACCCGTCGCTGAACTACGTGTGGTTCCTCTCCCAGCCCGCGACGACGGGCCTGGCCGCGGGCGGACTGGGCCTGGACAAGTTGCCGGCGGGTACCTTCATCGCGGGCGCGGTCAACTTCGCGCACCAGGCCGACCCCTTGGTCGAGGGGAGCCTGCTCACGGCGCTCGCCTCAAAGTACGGTTCACCGGCCTACCGCGCCGCTTGGAAGACGGTCAACTCCCAGTTCGCCAAGGACATCCCCTACCTGTGGCTCGACACCTTGGTGAACGCCTGGGCGGCTCGCAGCCACGTGCAGAACTGGGTCTCGGGAACGGCCGGCGACGGTACCACCGCGTGCCTGAGCCCCGACGGTGGCTCGGCGCGCTGGGACCAGATCTGGAAGCACTAGGCGTACGTCGTTAGCGACCGACGAGGAGGCGACTTCGCGTCTCCTCGTCGGTTCCTTACGGCGAGTCGGGTCGGATGCGCCCGCGCACGTCGCGCCACCACCACAGCGTCGAGAGCGCGAGCAGCGACGAGAGCGCGGCGACTAACGAAAACGGCAGCGCCGAATTGACCGAGAACAGCGCTCCGGCGAAGCCCGCGCCCACGGCCAGGGAGGCGGTGTTGGCCGTGGTGTAGAGACCTTGTCGGCGCGAGAGCTCGCGTTGGTGCGCGCCTTGGCTCATGAGCGACGAGACCGAAGACATCGACAGCGCCGCGCCGATGGCCTCGACCGAACCCAGGAGCAAGATCACGACGTTGTTGTGGATGTGGGGATAGATCGCGAGAAAGAGCGCCCCGCTCAAGAGCCCCGCGAGCGCGACGAAACGACGATTGGCGTGGTCAGCGAGCCAACCGCCGACCCGGCTCAGCGTGGCCATGGGAAGTCCAAAGAGCGTCCAGCTAAGGCGGATCTGCAGCGTTGAGGCGTGGTGCAGGTGCAACAACAAACTCCAACAGGCTTCGTAGACGCCGATCGTCAGGCCCGACGCGCTCGCGGCGAAGAGCGTGCCGATGATCTGCGTGTTCCACTGCAGCGCCGGCAAGGGCAGCGTGCTCGAGTGCTCGTCGCCGAGGTTCGTCTTCAGCGCGACGAACGCGGCCGCGAGACTGACGAGTCCGGTGGCCAGATACGCGTAGCCCAAATTCGGCACCGTCGCGAGCGATCCCACCATCGGACCAATCGCGAGGCCGAGGATCTGCGCCGCGAAGATCCGTGAAATCGCTCGGCCGCGCTCTTGTTCGGCGAACAGTGCCGACACCGCCGAGAGCGAGGTGACTTCGAACGCGCCCGCCGACGCGCCTTGGAGGGCGCGAGCAAAGACGAACCATACTGCGCTGACCGGAAGCAGAAAGGCCATGCTGGCGAGCGCGTACGTGAAGAGCGAGCTCACGAGAACGCGCCGGCGCCCGAAGCGGTCAGCGACGTGGCCGAGGGCGAACTGCGTGGCGACACCGGCCACGAAGAACGAGGACATGACGATTCCCACCAGTGTGGGCGACGCGCCACGACGTTCGAGAAAGAGCGGCAGGAGCGGCAGGGCCAGGGTCGCGCCCATCCACTGGATGGCGACGATGAGGGTAAGGCGACGCAGCGTTGATTGCGCACTGCTTGTTGCCATGCGAGCCACGCTACCTGGCGCGGACAAATTCGTTTAAATCGTGTGGCACTCCACCAAGATGACGAATCCAAGGGCGACGTAGAGCCAGGGCACGACCCGTGGCGCGAAGCGTTCGCCCCACGCGACGACGCTTCCGTGACTCGCGAGCGCCTGGGCGAAGACGACGAAGATGAGCTCCCAGGCGGCGAAGGTGGCGACGGTGAGCACGCCGTGGGCGAGACCATTGGCGCGAAGAAGCGGCACCCATACCGCGATGTTGTCGCCGCCGAGGCTAAAGGTGAGGGCGAACGTCGTCACGATGCCGCGGCGATGCTGTTGACGCACGATGGGGTTCTTGAAGGCGTGCCAGGCGAGCGCCCACGGAGCGATCGCTAGTAGACCGATCAAGGCCAAGGGCACGCTCGCTAAGACCGAACCCACGCCGGCGGCGACCATGACGAGGAGGGCGATGGAAAGCGCGTGCGCCCAACCGACCCGGGCGTGGCGCTCGGGCGCGGTGGCGACTAGTTGCGCGGCGAAGGCGAAGAAGTCGTCGAACATGGTGCCCACGAAGGCGAAGGAGGCCGCCGCCACGACGCCGAGGAGCGTTTGCACGCGCTGACCTTACTTGACGGTAAAAGGCCGGTGCACTCGACGCCAGTAGTGTGACCACGATGCTCCATCAGGTGCTGGCCCCCAACGAAGCGCAGATCGAAGCGGCGCGCCGAGTCGTCGCTGACTATCTCGAGCCCACGCCCACGGTGCGTTTGAACGTGCGTGGGCGCGCGGTGTGGGCCAAGCTCGAGTGCCTCCAGATCACCGGCTCGTTCAAGGTACGTGGTGCGCTCGCGGCGCTGAGCGCCGTACACGAAGCCGATTCCACGAGCGCGGTGATCACCTCCTCGGCGGGAAACCACGGCCTGGGCATCGCGCACGCGGCGAGCTTGCTCGGCGTTCGCGCCACCGTCGTCATCCCCGCCAACGCCTCCGCGGCGAAGCTCGCCAAGCTCCAGAAATACGACGTTGAATTGATTCAAGTGGGCGAGTCCTACGACGACGCGCAGGCCCACGCCCTTGAGCTGGCCGCCACACGGTCGTTGCACTACGTGTCGCCGTTCAACGACGCGAACGTCATCGCGGGCCAGGCGACGATCTTCGACGAGATGATCCGCCAAGCCCCCGAACTCGAACACCTCGTCGTGCCCGTGGGCGGCGGGGGTCTCCTGTCCGGCACGATTCTCGCGCGCGAGGCCTCAGGGCGACTCGACGTCACCCTCACGGGGGTCCAGCCTGAACCGTCGGCCGCGTTGTATCACGTGCTTCGCGGCGCGACGATGGACCAAGTCGTCCACGGAGCCACCATCGCCGACGGTCTCGCGGGCGGCGGCGACGACGGCGCGATCACCAATGAACTCATCGCGCGCGCCGGTGTGACGCTGGTGCTCGTGCCCGAAATCGAAATTCGCCGCGCCGTTGCCGAAGTGGCGGAGGTCAATGGTCTCGTGATGGAAGGTTCGTCCGCCGCGCCCTACGCCGCCATCGCCAATCACCTCGTCGACGACGAGACCTCACGAATGGGCTTCATCTCGACGGGGCGCAACATCTCTCGCGATCTCTTTATGGAACTCTTACGCGAGGGCGCTCGAAGCTGAAAGACAGTTCGTGGCACGCCCGGTAGGGTGGGCCCATGCCAGTTTCTAAGCGGGTCGGCGGGCTGCTCATCGCTGCCGTCGCCTTCGCGCTCACGGTCACTGGGGTCGTGGTCGCGGCGACCGATTCGAATCCACTCGGGATTTCGAAGGACCCCCTCGCGCTGCACGGCTTTCCGCCCAAGACCGCCGACGTCGCCTTGTCCTTGCGCTCAGGCTCGGGGGTGGGCTTGAGCGCGCAACTGCAGATCGACTTCGCGAAGGGTCGTGTCGAGGCCCACGTTCAGTTTCCCGTCATCTTTACGTCCGTGAACGAGGAACTTCGCCTCGTGGGTGGACACCTCTACGTGCGCGGCTCGAACGTCGCCCAGGGCCCCTGGCTGGGCGTTCCCCTGAAGGCACCTAATTTCTTTGGGGTCTCGCTCGAGATGATAAAGCCCGACATCGCGCTCATCACGGGACTCAAGAAGACCGTCGCGCACAGTGGCTACGAGACGATCTACACCTTCGCTCGTCAATCGGTCGCCCTGAACGTGCTCGGCGCGAAGGGGCGCTCGACCTTGGGGAGTCTTCGCTGGACGATCATCACCGGGGCCAGCGGCGAAGTCGTCAGTTCTACGCTTGCACTCGCGAGCCATCATCGCACCACGACGCTGTCGATGAACGTGCTCTCCTATAACCAACCCGCGCGCGTCAGCGCGCCCGCGGCGAAGGACGTGCACTCGCTGACGAAGGGCTTTTTCACCCGGATCATGAAGTCGGTTTCGGGGTCGGGCTTCATGCTGCCCAACCTCTCGCAGCTCACGACCGGGTCGGTCGCCTAAGACCGTGAACGATCGTCACGGCGAACCACGCTGGCCGGCTTCACTCGCGCTGATGGGATGCGTCGTGCTCTACGTCTTGTTGCCCAGTCGCTTAGCCGTCGGACCACGCTGGATCGTGCCGGTGCTCGTGGCGATGCCCATCATTCCTCTCTCGGCGCGTAAGCACCGCCACCCCAATGATTCGCCGTGGGTGCGCCGGCTCACCATCTTCACGATCGCCATGATCTCCCTGGCCAACGTGGTGTCGGTCGCCCTGCTGGTGCACTTGATGCTGAGTTCTCACGTCCACCAGGGCCGTGGGTTGATCTATTCGGCGGTCGCGGTGTGGTTGACCAACGTCGCGGTCTTTGGCCTCTGGTTCTGGGAACTTGACCGGGGAGGTCCTCACGTACGCGCGAGTGACCACGTGGGCCTACCCGATATTCAGTTCCCCCAGATGGAGAACCCTTCTTTGGCCCCGCCCCACTGGCGGCCGACCTTTCTCGACTATCTCTATACGTCCTTCGCCAACGGGACGAGCTTCGCGCCGGCCGACGCGATGCCCCTCACGGCGCCGGCCAAGTTGCTCTTCTTGAGCGAGTCGCTCATTTCCTTCGTCACCATCGCGGTCGTGGCCGCGCGCGCCGTCAATATCTTGCACTGAGCCAGCGCGGTGTCTACGGCGGGAATTGGTCGAAGAGCCGATCGAGCATGCCCCCGGCGCGGCTCTCGCGCCCCGTTCGCTTCTCGGTGCGATCGGCCAGGGTCGCTAAGGCCAGGCCCGCGCTGATGCCCATCCAGCGAAGCGGCTCCGCCTCCCAGCGCTTGGCGCGGTGCTGGACGAAGGGCAGTCGGGTGAACGAGGTCTCCTCATCGGGCGCGGTGATCAAGTCGGCCAGGGCGCTCGCGGCGACTCGGCTCAAGACGACGCCGTCGCCCGTGTAGCCACCCGCCGCGCACAGTCCGCTCTCGTGGTCGACCTGGACGAAGGGCGAGAGGTCCCGGGGCATGGCGAGCGCCCCGCCCCAGCGGTGCGTGACGCGCGCGTCGAAGGTGGGGAAGAGTTCGTGCAGGGTGGATTCGAGCAACGCAAAGACCCGATCGTTCGCGTCAAAGCGCGGCTCGACCACGGAACCAAAGTGGTACGGCGCGCCGCGCCCGCCAAAGGCGAGCCGGTTGTCCTCGGTGCGTTGGCCGTAGATGATGAGGTTTCGATCATCCGCGAAGGTCTCGTAGTGGCGCAGTCCGATCTCGGCGAAGAACGACTCCTCGAGCGGCTCGGTCGCGATCATGAGCGAATAGAGCGGCACGAGCGTTCGGCGTTCGCCCGCCAGCGTGGGCGTGTAGCCCTCGGTGGCGCGAATCACGTACTGGGCGCTCACTTGGGAAAAGGGGGTTACCAGCGTGGCTCGCTGGCGACGCGTCGCGGGGAGTATCCGCGTGACGGGCGTGTTCTCATAGATCGTCGCCCCCAAGGCTTCAACGACGTCGCTCAGGCCGCGCACCAGTCGCGCGGGATGAATCCGCGCGCAGTGGGGGCTGAAGGTGGCGCCAAGGAGCGAACTCATCGCGACTCGTTCGCGGGCCTCTTCGGGGTCGAGCCAAGAGAGGTCTTCGCACGTGACGCCCAGGAGGCGCGCGTCCTGCACGCTCTTCTTCAGTCGCGTCGCCTGGGCCTCGTTGCGCGCGCCGACGAACGTGCCCCCGCGTCGATAGTGGGCGTCGATGCCGTCTTCTTGAAGCGCCGTGCCTAGGTCGACGACGGCTTCTTCAAGGGCCACGCGCAGGTCGTCGGCCGACTCGTCGCCGAAGTGGCGACGAACGACCGGGTCGCTGACGGGATAGAGCGCGCTGGCCCAGCCGCCGTTGCGCCCCGACGCGCCGAACCCGCAGACTTCTCGTTCGAGAATCGCGACGCGCAGCGAGGGATCGCGGCGCAGGAGCTCGCGCGCGCTCCACAGTCCCGTGAAGCCACCCCCCACGATCGCGACGTCAACGTCGATCTCAGCGCGCAACGACGCACGCGCTGATACCGGCTCATCGAGCGTCGACCACCATAACGAGGCCGGCGGTTGCACTACAAGCGCAGTTGGGCGGCGCCGGTGAAGACTTCACGCAAGACCCCGACGATGAAGTCGATGTCCTCGCGCGTGGAGATGAGCGGCGGCGCGATTTGCACGACGGGGTCGCCCCGGTCGTCGGAGCGACAGATCAGTCCGCGCCGGAACATCTCGGGCGTCACGAATCCGCGTAGCAGCGTTTCCGCGTCGTCACCCTGCCAGGTTTCTTTGGTCTCTTGGTCCTTCACGAGCTCAATGCCCCAGAAATAACCCGTGCCGCGAACGTCGCCGACGATGGGGATCTCCTTTAGTTGGTTGAGCTGGTCTTTGAAGTAGTCCTGGTTGCTGAGGACGTTTTCGAGCACGTGCTCTTTTTCAAGGATCTCGAGCACCTTCAAGGACACGGCCGCCGACGTGGGGTGTCCGGCCCACGTGAAGCCGTGGGTGAAGGACGCGTCAGAGTGCTGGAAGGGCTCGGCGACGCGGTCCGAGACGATCATGGCGCCCAGGGGCGCGTAGCCCGCGGTGATGCCCTTGGCCGCCGTGATGATGTCGGGTACGTAGTCGTACTTTTGGCCACCGAACCACGTGCCGAGGCGCCCAAACGCGCAGATGACTTCGTCCGAGACGAGCAAGACGCCGTAGCGATCGCAGATCGCGCGCACTTCCTTCCAATAACCCGGCGGCGGCGTGAAGCAGCCGCCCGCGTTTTGGACGGGCTCTAAGAAGACCGCGGCGACGGTTTCGGGACCCTCGCGCAAAATCGCTTCTTCGATGTGGTGCGCCTGCCAGAGGCCGAAGGCCTCGAAATCGTCGGCGAATTCGCTCGCGCGATAGAAGTTCACGGCGGGCACTTTGACGGCGCCGGGCACGAGAGGCTCAAAGGGCTTGCGGTAGGCGTCGAGCGACGTGATGGTGAGCGCGCCGAGCGTCGTGCCGTGGTAGGCCACGTCGCGGCTGATCACCTTGTAGCGATCGGTCTCACCACGCATCTTGTGATACTGACGAGCCAGCTTCCAGGCGCTCTCCACCGCCTCGCCACCACCGGTGGTGAAGAAGACGCGGTTGAGATCGCCGGGGGCCAGACTCGCGAGCTTTTCGGCCAACTCGATGGCCTTGGGGTGCGCGTAGGTCCAAATCGGGAAGAAGGTCAGTTCCTTCATTGACTCGGCTGCCGCTTCGGCGATGTCGGCCCGGCCGTGGCCGAGCGAGTTCGTGAAGAGGCCCGACAGTCCGTCGAAGTAGCGCTTGCCGTTGGCGTCGTAGACGTGCACGCCCTCGCCGCGAACGATGATCGGTATTTCGTTTTGCTCCGTGTACGCGCCCATGCGCGACATGTGCATCCACAAGTTGCGTCGAGCGCGCTCGGAGTAGGTATGGCTTTCTCTTGTTAGGTCCCTAACGGATACACCGTCAGAAATGATTTCGTGCAAGGTCACTTGGTCCCCCAGGCGTAGGTTTGTTTTGCCAACTTGAGATACACGAAGGTTTCAACCTCGGTCACGCCCGGAATGCTTCGAATCGAATCATTCAAGAGATGCACCAAGTTGTTGTCATCTTCAGCAATAACTTCGGCAATGATGTCGAAGCTGCCCGCGGTCATAACGACGTAATTGGCTTCGTCGATCGCCGCGATTTTGTCCGCCACCAAACGCACGTCACCGTGGACGCGAATGCCGATCAACGCCTCTCGGCCGTAGCCGAGCTGCAAGGGATCGGTGATCGCCACGATCTGCATGATGCCGGCGTCGCGCATACGTTGCACGCGACGTCGCACCGCTGCCTCCGAGAGTCCTATCTCCTCAGCGATCGCTCCGTAGGCCCGACGCCCATCACGCTGCAAGTGTCCGACAATCTTGCGGTCGATGGCGTCAAGTCCATTCGGGGCGGACGAGAGGAGCTCAAAGTGCGAACGTTCTTCGTTCGTTTGATGCTCTCTTTGTGGTTTGGTTCCGGCCATTGGTTGCTCCCCATCCCAAGAGACCGTGGGGTCTTCGGGTTGCGGATAATTACACTATAGCAGCATTTGATGACGATATACGTTGTCAAATTGTTAAATTCTGTCGCAAACCTTCACTCAATCTTGCAGAACCCAAGCAATCTCTGGCAGAGTGGCACAGGGCCACCCGCGTGGGAGGACCAAAAGTAGGAGGCCACTATGCGTCGTTTGAGCAACTTTGTCGGAGGCGAATCGATCGCGCCCTCGAGCGGGCAGTACGTTGAATTGATCTCGCCGGTCACCGGAATGCCGCTCGCCGAGATGCCCCTGTCGAACGCCGCTGACGTCGACCACGCCGTGCAGACGGCGGCGAGGGCTTTCGCGTCGTGGAAGCGCACGACGCCCAGTCAGCGCGGCCGCGCGCTCTTGAAGATCGCCGACCTCTTCGAAGCGCGCGCCGAGGAGATCGTCGCGGTGGAGGCGGAGAACTGCGGCAAGATCATCTCGGTCACGATGAGCGAAGAGATTCCTCCCATGCTTGACCAGATTCGTTTCTTCGCCGGTGCCGCGCGTCTTCTCGAAGGACGCGGCGCGACTGAATACATGGAAGGCATGACGAGCTACGTGCGCCGCGAACCCGTGGGCGTGTGCGGTGCGGTCACGCCCTGGAACTACCCCATGATGATGGCGATTTGGAAGTGGGCTCCGGCGATCGCGGCGGGCAACACCATGGTCCTCAAGCCCGGCGACTCCACGCCGATGTCGTCGGTCTTCATGGCCGAGATCATGGCCGAGGTGCTGCCCGAGGGTGTCTTTAACGTGATCTGTGGCAACCGCGACACCGGTCGCGCCCTCGTCGAGCACCCGGTTCCCGCGATGGTCTCGGTGACCGGCTCGGTGCGCGCGGGTATGGAGGTCGCCCAAAGCGCCAGCCAGACCCTCAAGCGCGTGCACCTCGAGCTCGGCGGCAAAGCGCCGGTCGTGGTCTTTGACGACGTCGACATCGCGAGCGCCGTCGAGGGCATCGCGATCGGCGGCTACTTCAACGCCGGTCAAGACTGCACCGCGGCGACGAGAGTCCTCGCCAGTGCCGACGTGTACGGCGACTTCGTCGACGCGCTCGCCGAGCAGGCACGCAACACCGTCATCGGCGCGCCCGACAACGACGACGCGCTCTTTGGCCCCGTGAACAACGAGAATCAATTTGGTCGGGTCACGGGCTTCTTGAGTCGCGCGCCCAAGCACGCCTCGATCGTGGCCGGTGGGCATCGCGTCGGCGACACGGGCTTTTTCATCGAACCTACCGTCGTGGCGGACCTTCACCAAGACGATGAGATGATCCAAAACGAGATCTTCGGTCCGGTCATCACCGTCCAGAAGTTCAGCGATGACGCCGAGGCCCTCGCGTGGGCCAACGGCATCGAGTACGGACTGGCTTCGTCGGTGTGGACGACCGATCACGGGCGTGCGATGCGCTTCACGCGCGACCTCGATTACGGCTGCGTGTGGGTCAACACCCACATTCCGATGGTCGCCGAGATGCCCCACGGTGGCTTCAAGCGTTCGGGCTACGGCAAAGACCTTTCGGTCTATGGTTTTGAGGACTACACCCGCATCAAGCACGTGATGCACAACATCGAGTTCTAAGCCTCGTGATTCCCCCTTCGACGAACAGAAAGCGACGTGACCAACGATGATCATCGGCGTTCCCAAGGAAATTAAGACGGACGAGTACCGCGTGGCCCTCACGCCCGCGGGCGTGCGTGAACTCGTGGGCTCAGGTCACCGGGTACTCATCGAACGCAGCGCCGGCGTGGGCTCGTCGATCGAGGACGCGGCCTACGTCGCGAACGGCGCGACGATCGTCGACAACGTCGACGACCTGTGGGCCGAGAGCGACATGGTCCTCAAAGTCAAAGAGCCCATCGCGGTCGAATACCCGCGTCTCGCGGCGCGCACGGACCAGATTCTCTTCACGTACCTGCACTTGGCGGCCTCTCGCGAGTGCACCGACGCGCTGGTCGCGGCCGGCAACGTCGCGATTGCCTACGAGACGGTACGACTGAGCGATAATTCGCTTCCGCTCTTGACGCCGATGAGCGAGGTCGCCGGGCGTATGGCGACCTTGATGGGCGCGCACCATCTGATGCGACCCGGCGGTGGGCGCGGCACGTTGATCACCGGGGTGCCCGGGGTGCAACCGGCCAACGTCGTCGTGATCGGCGCCGGTGTGTCGGGCCTCGCGGCCGCCGCGATGGCGGCGGGACTGCACGCCAACGTGAAGATCCTGGACCGGAATCTGGAGCGACTTCGTCAGGTGGACATTCACTTCGACGGGCGCGTCGAGACCATCGCCTCGTCGACCCTGGCCATTGAAGAGGCGTGCCTGGACGCCGACATCGTGATCGGTGCGGTCCTCGTCGTGGGCGCGAAGGCCCCCAAACTCGTCAGCAACGACCTCGTCGCTCGCATGCGCCCCGGTTCGGTGCTGGTCGACATCTCGGTCGACCAGGGTGGCTGCTTTGAGGCCACCCGGGCTACCACGCACTCCGACCCGGTCTTCGAAGTCAACGGTTCGATCTTCTACTGCGTGGCGAACATGCCCGGCGCGGTGCCCCACACGTCCACGCGCGCGCTCTCCAACGCCACGTTGCCCTACGTCCTCGAGCTCGCTCGCCTGGGCTGGCGCGACGCCGCTCGCGTGGACCAGTCGCTCGCCGAAGGGGTCAACGTCGTGAACGGCTCGATCACCTACGGCCCGGTCGCCGAAGCGCACGGTCTCGAGTCGACCGCTCTGAGTACCTACTTGGTGGGTTGAGGGCGCCCTCGTAATTTTCCTTTAGGGTGAGTGGCTTAAACGAAGGAGCCCCGTGTCCGACCCCGCCGTGCCCTCGAACGAGCCCGATCCTCGCCGGTGGCTTGCGCTGTTCGTTATCGCGATCGCGCAACTCATGGTGGTGCTCGACGCGTCCATCGTGAATATCGCCCTGCCTCACGCCGCGCTGCCCACGGCGCTGGGTGGGCTCAACATCGCGCGACAGAACTACCAGTGGGCGGTCACCGCCTACACCATTACCTTTGGCGGCTTCTTGCTGCTCGGGGGACGCGTTGGTGACTACATGGGTCGAAAGAAGGCTTTTCTCATCGGACTGCTCGGCTTCGCGGGGGCGTCGTTGCTCGGTGGCTTCGCGCAGAGCCAACAGTGGCTCTTCGGGGCTCGCGCGCTGCAGGGTGTCTTTGGCGCGTTGCTCGCTCCGGCCGCCTTGTCGTTGATCTCGGTGACCTTCACCGACTCCAAGGAACGCGCGAAGGCCTTTGGCGTCTACGGCGCGCTTTCGGGGGTGGGGGCGGCCATCGGCTTGATCGCCGGCGGACTCTTGACGCAATACTTCTCGTGGCGGTGGTGCCTCTTCGTCAACACGCCCATGGCGATCTTCGCCTTGTTGATGGCGATACCCAACGTGCACGAGTCCAAGGTCGAAGGTCATCCCCACTACGACGTGCCGGGGGCCCTCGCGGCGACCGCGGGCATGATATGCGTCGTCTACGGCGTCAGCGAAGCCTCGACGAAGGGCTGGGGTTCGATGAGCGCGTGGCCCTTCATCGTGGTCGGCGTCGCGCTTCTTGGTGTGTTCTTGCTCATCGAAGGCTTCAAGAAGCAGCCCCTGCTGCCGCTTCGGCTGTTGGCGGACCGGGTTCGCGGTGGCGCCTACCTGGCGCAGATCTTCATCACGCTGGGCCTCTTTGGCATGTTTCTCTTCATGACCTTCTACTTCCAGGACGTCCACGGCTACTCCGCCGTGAAATCGGGTCTGCTGTTCCTGCCCTTCTCACTGGGCATCATCGTCTCGGCGGGCGTGACGAGCCAGTTGCTGCCGAAGTTCGGTCCGCGTCCCCTCGCCACCCTTGGTGGACTTATGGGTTCGGCGGGATTGTTCTACTTGTCGATGATGCACGCGAACTCTTCGTACGTCGCCCACGTGATGCCCGCCATGATCGTCATCAGCCTGGGCATGGGTCAGATGTTCGTTTCGATCTCGTCGACGGCGCTCTTTCACATCGCGCCCCAAGACACCGGAGCGGCGTCCGCGGTCCTCTCGACGACCCAGCAGATCGGTGGGTCATTTGGCACCGCGATACAAAACACCATCGCCGTCTCGAGCGCCACGGCATTCATGGCGGGCGTCTCCAAGAGCGACCTGGCCAACAAGGCCCGGTCGGTCCTTCTTCACAACGAGGCGCTGACCCATGGCTACAGCGTGGCGTTTCGCTTTGGCTCGTTGATGTTGTTCACGGCGGGCGCGGTCTTCTTTTTCATGGTGAACATCGATCGCCACCACCTGGGTCAACACGACGAGGTCGACGAGATGCCCATGCCCCTGGCGCTCGACTAGCCCTCGAGATAGGGACAGTGACGACAACCGCTCTCACAACAGTGGCCCCGCGCGAGGTGCGTCGCGACCGTTAGGACCATGAGGCCGGTCGTGGGATCGCGGTAGAGGGGCTCGCCGTCGCGCACGGCGCGCTCGTGCGCGGCCAGTATGGCCTGGTAGTCGCTTCGCGTTGGATCGAGGCGTGACGGGTGCGGCCGGGGCACGTCGCTCACGCGCTCAACCTAGAGTCCTAGTCGCTGACGTGCACGATGACTTTGCCGAACTTTCCCGACTCGGCGAAGTAATCGTAGGCTTCGGCGATCTGCTCCAGGTCAAAGACGCGGCTGAGCTCGACGTGCAGGTCGCCGCTACGCCAGAGTGGAAGTAGCGTTTGCGCGACGCGCTCGATCACCTGCGTCTTCTCCTCGCGCGAACGCGCGCGCAGCGTCGAACCCGTCAACGTCAGGCGCTTGACCATGATCGTGCGCAGGTCGACCTCGAGCAGCGAGCCCGCGCCCACGCCGATGACCACGACGCGAGCGAAAGGTGCCAGGCGCGAGAACACGCGCGAAAAGTGGGGCGCACCGACGAGTTCCAGTACGACGTCTACGGGTTCGACGGCGTCGAGTTCATCCACCGTCACGGTCTCATCCGCGCCCAGGGCGCGAAGCTGTTCGTGCGGCGTCGTGTCGCGGGTCACCGCGACGACCGTGGCGCCGAGCGCGTGGGCGATCTGTACCGCCGCCGAGCCGACACCGCCGGCCGCGCCCGAGATCGCGACGCGCTGTCCCGCGTGCAGGCCACCCTGGGTGACCAGGGCGTCGTGGGCAGTGACGAACGCTTCGGCGAATCCCCCCGCCTCGAGCCAGCTCGCCTGCTCGGGCACGAAGAGCAGGTGCTCGCTCGGCACCACGCAGTGCGTGGCCTGGGCCCCGCCGCCAACGATGGCGCACACTCGTCGTCCCAGTAGGGACCCCTCCACCCCTGCACCCACCTTGACGACGACTCCGGACAACTCCATACCGGGCACGTCCTCGGGCCAGCCCGGCGGGGCCGGGTACGAGCCTTGGCGTTGCAGGAGGTCGGCCGCGTTGATGCCGGCCGCGCGCACCTCGACCACGACGTCATGGGGGCCAGGGGTGGGGTCCGCTCGGTCCTCGAGAACGAGTTGATGCTCACGTAGAGCGGCGACTCTCATGGCGCGAGTGTAGTGGTGTCGTGCCAGGTCGGCGAGCCGTTAGGGTACGCCCCATGACTCTCTATGACATCCCCGTGCACACCCTGTCCGGCGAGGCGTCGTCGCTGCGCGCCTTCCAAGACGAGACGCTCTTGATCGTGAACGTCGCTTCCCAGTGCGGTCTCACGCCGCAGTACGAAGGGCTCGAAAACCTTCAGCGCACCTACGGATCGAAGGGATTCAGCGTGCTGGGCTTTCCGTGCAATCAGTTCAAGGCGCAAGAGCCCGGAACGGCCGAAGAGATCCAGACCTTCTGCTCGACGACCTACGAGGTGACCTTCCCGCTCTTTGAGAAGATCGACGTCAACGGCGAGCACCGCCACCCGATCTACGACGAGCTCACCAAGGTCGCCGACGCCGAAGGCTACGACGGCGACATTCGCTGGAACTTCGAGAAGTTCCTCGTGCGCCCCGACGGCACGATCGAGCGCTTCGCCCCTCTGGTTACTCCCGAGGACCCCGCGTTGATCTCGGCGATCGAGACGTCGCTCAACTAGGCGTCGAGCACGCGGCGCAGCCGCGTGAAGGTCGGGCGAAAGCGCAGACTCCGCCAAAACCGGTCGGCCGCGTGATTGGCCACGCGCCAGTGCACTTCCACGTAACGCGCGCCTTCGAGGCGAAGCTCTTCGAGCACGTGATCGACCATCGCGTGACCCCAGCCCCTGTCGCGCCACTCTTCTCGAATGACGACCCCGCTGAGGTGGACCACGTCGTTAAACGAGCCCCGGCGCGACTCGAGGGGATAGGTGAGGCATTGCCCGACCACGTCCGAGCCGAGGGTCAAGAGACGCAACGTCACCTCGGGGTCGCGCAGCGTCTCGGTGATGCCCTCGCCGGGCAGCGCGTCGGCGAAGAAGAAGTTGGGTCCTTCGCGCTGGGCCTCGTCGAGCGCGGCGTCGAGTGCGCGGGCCGCGTCGAGGTCCTCGGCGAGGCCGCGCCGGAGCGTGACGCCCTCGGGCAAGGCGAGGGGCGCGTGGTGAAAGAGGGCGCGAACGCCGCGGCGGTGCTCTTTCGCGAAGCCGAGTTCGCTCCACGCCAAGAACGTGTCGACCTGGTCAGGGGCCCACACCCAATGTTCGTGGGCGCCCGCGTCGAACCACGAGCGACCGGCCTGCGCGTAGAGGGCCGCCAAGACCTCGAGGTCGTCAAAGGAAACGCCGTCGGGTCCGATCCACGCCGAGCGTCCGCGCGCGTCGTCGAGCACCGCGCCGTAGAGGTGGCCCACGACCCGGTCACCTCGTCGCGCCACCCACGCGCGCGAACGCTGGGCGCGCAGCGCCGCGTCGAAGTCGACTTCGTCAAAGGCGTCGTTGATGAAGGGTTCGTCGCGGCTCGCGCGCGCGAGTTGCGCCTTCACCCGCGCCACGACGGGCGTGACGTCGACTTCTTGCATCGTGCGCACCTGCAGCATTTGCTTAGGGTAGCGGGCGCTGTGTCAGAGTTTCGGGGTGACTCTGCGCGCTTCGCTCTTCGACATGGACGGGCTCTTGCTCGATTCAGAGATTCTCTGGCACAAGGCCGAAGTCGAAATCTTCACGTCGCTTGGGGTCTCGATCGACCGAGAGGGGCGCTCCACCAAGGGAATGTTCGTGGCCGAAGTGGTCGAGCACTGGTACGCCGCCCAACCCTGGGACTCCCCGACGCGCGAGGTCGTGGTCGAACGCCTGCTCAACCGGGTGGGCGAGCTCGTCGAAAGTGAGGGACGCCTGTTGCCCGGCGCCACGCGCGCGCTGGGTCTCGCCGCGGCGTACGGAGCGCTCGGGCTCGCGAGCTCGACGCCGATGGCGCTCATCGTGCGCTGCCTCGATCATTTTTCGCTGCGTGAGCACTTCGCGACGATCAACTCAGCCGAGTTTGAACCTTTCGGCAAGCCCCACCCGGGCGTCTTCTTGAGCGCGGCCTCGGCCCTCGGCGTCGCGCCCGAGGAGTGCCTGGTCTTTGAGGACTCGGCGGCGGGCGTCGAGGCGGGCCGGGCCGCGGGCATGGTGGTCGTCGCGGTGCCCTCGCGAGACGATCGTCACCTGACGGCCTTCGCGCGCGCCGACCTCGTGCTCGATTCCTTGGAAGACCTCGACGAGGCGTGGTGGGCGGAGCGTTTTTCGTCTTGACGCGGCGTTTAACTACAGGTGCGTCATGAACAAGAACGCGCTGGGGTGGCTGAGTGCCGGGGCGGGAAAGGCCTCGACCGGCGTCCAGCCCATCTTTTGATAGAGCGCGTGGGCCTCGGGCTGGCGGTCGCCGGTCTCGAGGTAGATCTCGAGAAACCCGCGCGTCTGGGCTTCGTGTAGGGCCGACGCCATCAGGGCCTCGGCCAGGCCCTGTCGGCGTAGATCAGGACGCACCCAGAGGCGTTTGATTTCGCCGATGCGTTGGCGCGGGTCCGCGATCGGTCGCACGCCGACGCCCCCGGCGAGGTGGGCCGCGGCGCGCGCCACCAAGAAGAATCCCTCGGGCTCGCGCAGTTCATCCACCATTGAGCGCTGGTCGTCGGCGCCGGGTCCGTAGCGCCGGGCGAGCTCGTCGACCGCCGCGTGAAAGACGCTCTGGGCGCCGCTCGAGTCGATGGACTCGACCGCGATGGTGAACTCGTGCACCGGTTCACTCTAGAAGTCGTCGCGAGCGCTTTCACTACGATGGGTAGAACTCGTAAGGAGCAATGTTGTTTCGCCCCGTCAGCGCTGACTTGGATTTCGTGACCATCGAAGAGGCCGAACTGGCCAGGTGGAAGACGCACGACGTCTTCGCGCGCTCGACCGCCCAACGCGCCGGCGCCGAGCCGTGGGTCTTTTACGAAGGTCCGCCCACGGCCAACGGCAAGCCCGGCCTGCACCACGTGTGGGCGCGAGTCTATAAGGACCTGTTCTGTCGTTACTACACGATGCGGGGCCGTTCGGTCTCGCGACGCGCCGGCTGGGACACCCACGGGCTGCCCGTCGAGGTCCAGGTCGAAAAGCAACTGGGCATCTCGGGCAAGCGCGCCATCGTCGATGAGATCGGGGTGGCGGAGTTCACCAGGCTCTGTAAGGAGTCGGTCCTCGAGCACATCGACGAGTTCGAGCGCTTGACCGAGCGCATTGGCTACTGGCTCGACCTAAAGGACGCGTACTACACGTTCACGCCCTCCTACGTCGAGTCGGTGTGGTGGCTCTTGCAGCAGATCTTCGAGAAGGGACTGCTCTATGAGGACTTGAAGGTCGTTCCCTACTGCCCGCGCTGTGGCACGGGGCTCTCGAGTCACGAACTCGGCCAGCCGGGGGTCTACACCGATGAGTTCGACGAGTCGGCCTACGTTCGACTCCCCATCCTCGACCTCGATCGCCCGGCGCTGAAGGGCGCGACGCACCTGGCGGTATGGACGACTACGCCCTGGACGTTGCTGTCGAACGTCGCGGTGGCGGTCAACCCCGAGGTCACCTACGCCCTGGTGGGCGGCACCGTGGTCGCGAAGGACCTCGTCGAGTCGGTCTTCGGCGACGAGACGACGATCGACGCGACGTTCCTCGGCGAAGAGCTCCTCGGCGTGCACTACCAACGCCCCTTTGACGACGTGGCCTTCGACGAAGGCGTCGACGCCTGCTACGTCGTGGCCGCGGACTACGTCACGACCGAAGACGGCACCGGCCTCGTCCACCAGTCACCGGCCTTTGGCGAGATCGACCGTGAGGTCGCGAGGGCCAATGGCCTGCCGACCTTGAACCCCGTGGGGCCCGACGGCGCCTTCACCAGCGCCGTCGCGTGGCTCGAGGGCGTGGGCGTGCGCGCGGCCAACGTGCGCATCAACGATGAACTCGAAGCGCGCGGACTCTTGCTGCGCCGCCTCGACTACGCCCACTCGTTGCCGCACTGTTGGCGCTGCGGGACGATCCTCATCTACTGGGGCAAGCCCAGCTGGTACATCGCCACCAGTCAGCTCAAAGAAAAGCTGGCCGCGGAGAACGCGACCATCGACTGGCACCCCGCGCACATCCGCGACGGACGAATGGGCGAGTGGCTCGAGAACAACGTCGACTGGGCCCTCTCGCGTGACCGCTTCTGGGGCACGCCGCTGCCGATTTGGCGCTGCAAGAACGCGCACCTGGTGTGCGTGGGCTCCCTGACTGAACTCTCCGAGCTCGCCCAGCGCGACCTCAATCTGCTCGATCCGCATCGCCCGGGCATCGACGAGGTGACGCTGGCGTGCCCGACCTGTGGCGAAGAGTCGCGTCGCGTCGAGCCGGTGATCGACGCCTGGTTCGACTCGGGGTCGATGCCCGCGGCGCAGGTGGGCTATCCCCACGTGCCCGGCAGCGCCGAGAAGTTCCAGTTCCCCGCGCAGTTCATCGCCGAGGCGATCGACCAGACTCGCGGCTGGTTCTACTCGTTGCTCGCCGTCAACACCCTGGTCTTTGGCGAGAAGCCCTACGAGCACGTCCTTTGCCTGGGCCACATCGTCGACGAGACCGGCAAGAAGATGAGCAAGTCCCAGGGCAACGTCATCGACCCGTGGGCGGTCTTGACGACCCGCGGCGCCGACGCGCTTCGTTGGTGGATGTTCTCCCAGGGCTCGCCCTGGACTCCGACGCGCACCAGCCTCGCCGCGATCGACGCGTCCATGCGCGAGACCCTGGCGACGCTGTGGAACACGCTGTCGTTCTTCACGACCTACGCGTCCTTGAACGCCTTTGACCCCGAGGACCCCGAGGTCCCCGCGCTCGAGCGTCGCCCCGACATCGACCGGTGGATCCTCTCTCGCCTGGAGTACGCGAGCGAAGTTTTGACCAACGCGCTCGACGGCTACGAGCCCCTGAGCGGCACCGACGCCCTGGTGGAGCTGATCGATGACGTTTCGAACTGGTACGTGCGGCGCAGCCGGCGCCGTTTCTGGCGCACTGACCCCAAGGCCCCGCGCTCGGACTCCCTGGCCGCCCAGGCCACCTTGCTCGAGGTCTTGCAACGACTCTCCTTGTTGCTGGCGCCCTTGACGCCCTTTCTGGCCGATCGGATGTACCACGAGGTCTTTGACGTGGCGGAAAGCGATTCGGTGCACTTGGTCGACTGGCCCGCGGCCCGACCCGAGCGACGCGACCTCGAGCTCGAGGCCTCGATGGCGCTGGCGCGCCGGCTGACGTCCCTGGGCCGAAGCGCGCGCGCCGAGGCCGGCGTCAAGGTACGCCAGCCCCTCAAGCGCGCTCTCGTCTTTACCCCGGCGAACGCGCCGCGCCCTCCGGCGGGAATCGTGGAAGACGAACTCAACGTCGACGAGCTCGAGTTCGGCGCCGAACTCGCCGAGGTGTTGACCTTTGAATTAGTGCCGAACTTTCGAAGCGTCGGCCCGAAGCTCGGCGAAGCGGTAAAGGAGCTGCGAGGCGCGTTGGGCGCTCTGGACTCCTTGGCCGCGGCGAACGCGCTCGAGAGCGGCGGCGAGGTCACGGTACGGCTTTCGACCGGCGAGTTCGTCTTGAGCGGCGAAGACGTCGAACTGCGCGTGAAGAGCCAGGGCGGTTTCGCGGTCTCGCGCGACAGCGTCGAGGCGGTCGCGCTCGACCTCACGCTCAGTGACGACCTACGCCGTCGCGGCATCGTGCGCGACGTGGTGCGTCAGATTCAAGACCTGCGCAAGAACTCGGGCCTCGACGTCGCTGATCGCGTCGCGCTCGTTCTTTTCGGCCTCGACGATCTCGTGGACTCCTTCGACGAAATCGCGACCGAAGTGCTCGCGACGAGTGTCACCAGTGGCGAGAACGAGGGCGACGGAGCGCTGCTCGAACTCGACGACGCGCGCGACGCGCGCGCCTGGATCACGAAGGCTTAACGAGCCACCGTCAACTTGTGCAGGAGCGTCTTGAGCGTCGCGCGCTCTTCATCGCTCAGACGTTGAGCCATGCTCTCTTCTAAGAAGGCCACGTGCACGCCGAGGGCTTCGTCGAGTTTCTGGTTCCCCGCGTCGGTGATCGCGACGAAGATCGCGCGCCGGTCGCTCGGGCAGTTCTCGCGTCGAACGTAGCCAATCTCTTCGAGACGGTCGATGAGGCGCGTGGTGCCGCCCGTGGAGTGCACGATCGCGTCGGCAATCTGATTCATCTTCAAGCGGCCTGTCTCGTTGCGACGCAGTTGCAACAAGACGTCGAACCAGGCGAGTGGCAGATCGCACTTGGCCTCGAGTTCGGCGCCGAAGTCCTTGGCCAGACGCGCGTTCGTCTCGAGCAAGAGGCCAAAGAGCAGGACCTTCTCGTCCCCGGAGGGGCAGGTCACCTGGTCGCTCGTCATGTCGAAATCCTATCTTTACGCTCGTCCTCGAAATAATTGCTTGACAAGTTGTTATAGATACAACTATAATACATGCAACACTCAATGTGTCAACAAAATTAAGGAGATTCCCCCCATGACGAACCTTGCAGAAGCCCGTTCCGCTCAGTCCAACAACCTTCCCGAGGCCGGTGTCTATACCATCGACCTGACCCACTCGACCGTGGGTTTCGTGGCGCGCCACCTCGTCGCGGCCAAGGTACGTGGCCAATTCACCGAATTCGAGGGCACGCTCAGCATTGGTGAGACGCCCGAGAGCTCTTCGGTCGAAGCGACCGTGAAGGCGGCGAGCATCACGACCAACAACGAGACGCGTGACAACCACTTGAAGAGCGCCGACTTCCTCGACCTCGAGAACTTCCCGACGTTGAGCTTCAAGTCCACGAAGATCACCCCCAAGGGCAGTGACTACGAACTGACCGGCGACTTGACGCTGCGCGGCGTGACCAAGCCGGTCACCTTCGCCCTGGAATTTCTGGGCTCGGGCCCCTCGATGACCGCCGGCGGCGTCGCCGTTGGTTTCGAAGCGCGCGCCGAGATCGATCGTCGCGACTTCAACGTCAATTTCGAAGGCGTGCTCGAAAACGGCAGCGTCGTGGTCGGCAACAAGATCGTCCTCGAGCTCGCCGTCGAGGCGCACAAGTAATCTGACCCCCCAACGGTCGATCGGCGATGCCGGGAGCGAATGCTCCCGGCATTGTCATTACCATGGACTCGTGAGCGAAAAAAACGCCAAAGGAAAAATGGTCAAGTCGAGCATCGGCGTCCTGGGCGCGCTGGCCACGATCATTTCGGTCTGGTGGTTCGCGCTGCGTCCACGTCGTAAGTCCGACGAGTAACCCGCCTGGTGTTCGAGCCCCAACGACGTGGCGAAGGTAGCCCGTGGCACTGACCTCGCTCGCGCCACTTCGCCATCGCAGCTTCGCGTTCACGTCGGTCTCGTCGTTCGTCTCCTCGGTCGGCACCTGGATGCAGAGCGTCGCGCTCGGGGTCTATCTCACCGTCACGACCCATAACGAGGTCTGGCTCGGTCTGATCACGGTCGCCTTATGGCTGCCCGCGCTGATCGGCTCTCCGCTCGGCGGGGTCGTGGCCGACCGCTGGAACCGCCAGCGCTGGATCCAGGTCAACAACACGTTGATGGCGCTCTCCTCGGGGACCTTGGCGATGCTCGAGATGACCCACCACCTGCACCCCGCCTACGCGGTCTACCTCGCCATTATCGAGGGTTTCGCGAGCTCGGCGTCGTGGGCGGCCTTCCAATCACTGATCCCGGACCTCGTCGAGCCCGACGAGGTCCTGGCCGCGGTCTCGCTCGGTTCGGCGCAGTTCAACTTGGGTCGCGTGATCGGACCCCTTTTGGCCGCGATCGTGCTCTCGGTGGGCTCGCCGGGAATGTGCTTTCTCGTGAACGCGCTCAGCTTTGTCTTCGTGCTCGTCATGTTCTCCTTCGTTCGCACCAAGGCGCGTCCCCGGGTCGAGACCAAGGTCCGCTTCGTCACGGAGACTCTGGCCGGCGCGCGTCGCGCGTGGGGGGTGCCGGGATGCCGCAATCCCATCATTGGCGTGGGCGTGGTGGGTTTCATCGTGAGTCCCTTCATCGCCCTGGTGCCGGCCATGGCGATCGAGGTCTTGCACGCCGGCAAGGTCGGCACCTCGTGGCTCGTGACGGCCCAAGGGGTCGGCGCGGTGTGCGGCGCGTTGACGCTGCCCACCCTCGCCAAGCAGACCTCGCGGCTCTTGGTCTTGCGCGCCTCGGTCGCCACGCTGGCCCTCGCGGTCGTGGGCTACGCGTTGGCGCCGAACCTGGCGCTGGCGATCGTGGCCCTCTTCGTCCTGGGCGGGGCCTACGTGGGAACGCTGACGGGTCTCAACACCACGGTCCAACTGCACGCGCCCCTGGCCGAGCGTTCGCGAATCCTCGCGCTCTACACCCTCTCGCTGTCGATTTTCTATCCCTTTGGCGCCCTGCTCGAATCGGCCGTTGCCAAGGTCTGGGGCGTACGCGAGGTGACCTTCACTTCGGGGGTGGTGCTGGCGGTCTTGGTGGCGTTCGTGACGATGCTCGCGCCGCACTTCTTTGGTGAAATGAATTCGCCCCCGGCTTCGAATCCGATTCTGCTGGCAGACTAGGGCTATGCCCTTTCTCGCTACCAATCCCGCGACCGAAGAAGTCATTGCCGAATACCCGGCGCTCAGCGCCCTCGAACTCGACGCCGCGCTCGAACTCGCCCACGACGCCTACACCCGCTGGCGAGCGACGCCGATCTGCGAACGAGCCGAGGTGCTGCGCCGAGCGGCCGAACTCCTCGAGAGCGAGGTGCCCGTCGCCGGTGCGCTCATGACCAGTGAGATGGGCAAGACCTTCGCGAGCGCCAAGGGCGAAGCCGCCAAGTGCGCCATGACCATGCGCTACTACGCCGAGCACGCGGGTTCGATGCTCGTTGACGAGTCCATCGCCACCAACGCCCGTCGTAGCGGCGTGCGCTTTGACCCCATCGGCATCGTCTTTGCGGTCATGCCCTGGAACTTCCCGTTCTGGCAGGTCGTGCGCATGGCGACGCCGACGTTGATGGCCGGCAACGTCGTGGCCTTCAAGCACGCCCCCAACGTCCCGGGTTCCGCGCGCTACCTCGAGGACCTCTTCGTGCGAGCCGGATTCCCGAAGGGAGTCTTGACGAACCTCTTCGTCGAGGTCGACCAGGTCGCGGGCATCATCGCCGACCCGCGCGTGCGCGCCGTGACGCTCACGGGCTCTGAGCGCGCCGGGCGCTCGGTCGCGGAACTCGCGGGCCAGAACTTGAAGAAATGCGTGCTCGAACTCGGGGGCTCGGACCCCTTCATCGTGGCGGGCTCGGCCGACCTCGACCACACCGTCCCCCTGGCCGTGACGGCGCGCGTGCAAAACAACGGGCAGGCCTGCATCGCGTCGAAGCGCTTCATCGTCGTGCGCGAGAAAGCCGACGAGTTCCTCGAGCGCTTCGTTACCGAGATGGCCGCGGTCAAGATGGGCGACCCCATGGAACCCGCGACCGTGCTCGGACCCCTCGTCAGTAAGAGCCAAGTCGACCTCCTGGCCGCGCAGGTCTCTGCCTCGATCGACAAGGGCGCGCTCGCGTTGACCGGGGGCGCCGCCGTTAAGGGCCAGGGCTTCTACTATCCCGCGACCGTGCTGGTGGACGTGCCCGCCGACTCGCGCGCAGGCTGCGAGGAGCTCTTCGGACCGGTGGCGGTCGTGCACGTCGTCGAGGACCTCGACGCGGCGATTGACCTGGCCAACGACACGCCCTGGGGGCTCGGCGGAACTATCTGGGCGCAGCGCCAAAGCGAGATCGACGCGGCCATCGCGCGACTCGACGTGGGGATGGTCTTCGCCAACGCCCTCGTGGTGTCGATGCCCGAGCTGCCCTTTGGGGGCACGAAGAACTCGGGCTTCGGGCGTGAACTCTCCGTGTACGGCGCGCGCGAGTTCACGAACGCGAAGTCGTACTTCGTGCAATGAGCGAACTGCTCTACTTCGACCACGCCGCCTCGGCACCGCGCCGCGACGAGGTCGTCGAAGCGATGGCCCCCTGGCAGCACGGCGTCGTGGGCAACCCTTCGGGGACTCACCGCCCAGCGCGCGAGGCGCGTCGCGCGATCGAAGAGGCGCGCGACGTCGTGGCCGAATTCGTCGGCGCCAAGCCCAGCGAAGTGATCTTCACCGCGGGGGGCACCGAATCGTGCCAGCTCGCGATCGAGGGCACCGTGAAGGCCCATCGCCGCGGACATCGAACGAGCGAGATCATTATCTCGCGCGTCGAGCACAACGCCGTGCTCGACGCGGCGGCGATGCTCGCGCGTGACTACGACGACGTCGTCACGCGCCTGCTCGACGTGGACGAGTCGGGCGTCGTTAACCTCGAGCAACTCCAGGAACTCGTGAGTGAGAACACGGCGATCGTCTCGGTGATGACGGTCAACAACGAAACGGGCGTTCGCCAACCCCTCGACGGGGTGAGCATGGTGACCCAGACGATTCTCGCGAGCGACGCGCTGATCCACACCGACGCCGTGGCCGGAGCGCCGTGGTTGAACCTCGCGGTCGTCACGGCCTCGGTCGACCTGGTCTC
>Ga0307373_10002709_pt1 | contig 31636 bp, 31 predicted proteins | sample OX2MG_FD_202534 | JGI IMG/M metagenome (GOLD analysis project Ga0307373, IMG submission 202534) | Soil microbial communities from Risofladan, Vaasa, Finland - OX-2 | ecosystem: Environmental > Terrestrial > Soil > Coastal area > Acid sulfate soil | place: Finland: Risofladan, Vaasa | collected...
CCGGCACACGCGACCCTTCATCGATCGCGCGCACTATAGCACAGGCATGCAATAGTTGTGTATGCGCTTACGCGGGTTAGTCATTTCAGCGGCGAAACGGCCTCACAGGGGCCGCTTCGCCGCCATTCCAGCACGCCGCGGGAAGGCTGCCGGCGTGTCCCCCACTTTTCGCAGCATGGCCACCCGCAGCGTCCCGCTCACTTCTGGACGCATCGGCACCACGGCCTCCAACGACAGCCCGAGTGCGGCCATCGCCCGGCCCGATCCGGCCAGCTCGGCATCGAGGCCGCTGCCCTTCGGGAGTGCAACCAGCGCGCCAGCGGCTGCGAAAGGAGCCACATATTCCACCAGTGCACTCATCTCTGCTACCGCCCGCGCGGTGACGAGGCCGGCGCTGCCACGGAGCGGTCCCCGCCCGGCATCCTCGGCTCGCAGCGCAAGCACCTGCACGTTTGGCAGTGCGAGCGCGGCCACGGTGCGTTCCAGCAAGTGCGCCCGCTTCTGGAGCGGCTCTATAAGGTGCACCGCCACCTCCGGCATCAGCACCGCGAAGATGATCCCGGGGAAGCCGCCGCCGCTGCCGACATCCACCGCCGCCGCCGGCCGCCCTGCAGGTGCGTGTTCCGCGATGAGCCGCAGCAGTTCGAGCGCTTCCGCGTAGTGGCGCGCGGGCCATTCGCGTTCTGGCACCGAAGTGACGCGCACGGCTGGGGCGGCGTCGACCACAATTTGGGCGTGCTTTCGCAGGAGCGGGAGCCATCTTGCGTGCTCTTCAAACTCCGGAAAGAGCGCCGGGAGGCCCTCCCACTCCATGCTCACGGAAAGGCCTGGGGCGCATTCACGCGATCGATGATACATTCTCCTTATGACCGAAGAATCCGAAACCGGAATAGCCACCCGGCTCACCCTGGGCGAGGCTCTCCACGAATACCTCCAGACACTTAAGCCCGAACAGCGCGCCGCGCAAGAAAACTTCGTCCGCAAATACGTCGAGCACGCTGGCGAAAACACGGTCATCGTCACATTGACCGGCAGCCGTGTCGAATCATATGCGGAGGCGCAGATCCGGGCGGCGGACCCGAACGCGCCCGACCGTGTGGCCGCACTCAAGGCCTGGTTCCAGTACCTCAAGAAAAAGGGCTACGCTACACAGAACTTCGGCATCCACATTCGCGTCCGCCGCGTCGCCGGCCGCTCCTCCGGCCAACAGGTGCGCATGGTGCAGGCCCCGATCGAAATGACGGCCGATGGCCTGGAAGCGCGCAAGACGGAACTCGCTGAGCTCAAAGCCACCCGGCCCGCCATCGTCCATGCCATCGCGCTCGCCCGCGAGGACAAGGACTTTCGCGAGAACGCGCCCCTCCAGGCAGCGCGCGAACAGTTGGGCATGACCGACGGCCGGATCAAGCAGCTCGAGGCCGACCTCAAGCGCGCCGTCGTTGTTGAGCGCACCTCTGAAGACACCTCTGCCATGGGTTCGACGGTCACCGTCACGCGCCTCGATACGGGCAAGCAGGTCACGTTCATGCTCGTCGGCGGCCGCGAAGCCAACGCCACGCAGCGGAAGATTTCGGTCGAGTCCCCCGTCGGCAAGGAGCTCCTCGGCCGCCGCGTCGGCGAAGAAGTGTCCGTGATTGTGCCGTCGGGAGTCGTCCAATACCGGGTCGACGCCATCCTGCACACATCCTGACCTTCTCCTAACCGCTGCAGTGCCACAGTGTGCACAAGATCGTGGCGGCGGTCGGACATCTGAAAGGGAAGCACAGTAGCGTTGGACGCGTGCCTGCGATCGCGGGGATTCTCAAGATCGCGTAGGGGTTTCGCCGATGACGGCGGCCGCAGCGGGCTGACGATACTGCCCTTAACACTCCAGGAGCGCTGGTCATGCTCGTTATCGGTGAAGTGAAGTGTCTGCATTGCGGGTATTTGAGCGGTCAGTGGGTCGGCCCCGGTGGGGCGCCGCTCACTATGGAAGGTTTCAGGCCCGCCGGGCGTCAGCCGGCCACAGCCGAGGCAGCTGAGGGGCACGCGCTCGTGCGCTGTTTGCGTTGCGCAGGTCCGGTCTTCCTCGATGACGCGAGCGCGGTGCGCTCGAGCGCCCGTATCAGGCGCATCCGCCGGATGCGCGAGCAGATTGCGGCGCTGGAAGATCACAGGAAGCGGGCCGCGTAGCTCCCCCTCTTCGTCACATGGCCCGGACCGATCGAATACGCGCGACCGCGTGGCTGGCTCCGCGTGTGGCAAGGATCGCCGGAAAACAGATCAACCGCTTGACACCATTAGCATTTGTTCGCTAGGGTCTGCGTGGGATCTCTCCGTCGCGCGCGCGACCACTCCCACCGCTCCAGACGTCGCAGAGTCGCTCACCCCGCCTCTCGTCGCCATGATCCCCGGCTGCTTCGGCAGCCGGGGATCATCTTTCATGGGCTGCTCGCGAGCCGGTGGCCGGCGCCCGCGAACCCTCGCTGAGCGTGGCAAGCCTGGGAACGCCCCGGCGAGCGCCGCCTCAGCGATTTCGTGCCATCTGATATGCCGAGCCCAGCATATTGCAGCATTTGCTGAACCCCGTACCATCCGACCTGCAGATTCGCGCCCACTTGAGGCGCGCAGGAGTTGAAACTTTTGACTACCGCACAATCCAGCGGGGCTGTCGCCGAGCGCGGGTTCAACGGCAAGATGCTGAACGTGAACCTCTCGACGGGCGAAATCACTGTCGAACACCCCGATGAATCACTCTATCGTCAATACCTGGGGGGCTATGGCATCGGCGCGCGCATGCTCTGGGACCGCGTACCCGCCGGTGCAGCGGCACTCGGTCCGGAGAACATGCTCGGCATCTTCGCCGGCCTTCTCACCGGCACTCCCCTCTTCGGGCAGCGCTGGCAGGTCGTCTGCAAGAGCCCGCTCACGGGTGGCTGGGGCGACGCCAACTGTGGCGGCGATTTCGGCGGCGTCCTCAAACTTGCCGGCTGGGACGGGATCATGTTCTTCGGCAAGGCGGCGACGCCGAAGTACCTCCTCGTCGAAGGCGACAGCGTCCAGTTGCTCGATGCAGCCAGTCTCTGGGGCACCGGCGCAATTGAAAGCGAAACGGCGCTCAAGGCGAAGCACGGAAAGCGCGCCAGCGTCGCCAACATCGGCCCGGCGGGCGAGTCACTTTCGCTCATCAGTGGCATCTGCAACGACCATGGCCGTCTCGCAGCCCGCTCGGGTGTCGGCGCTGTCATGGGCTCGAAAAACCTCAAGGCCGTCGTTGCAGTCGCCGACCGCAAGATCATCGCCCAGACGCCGGAGACCATCAAAATGCTCCGCGCCAACCTCGATGACATGGTCAAGCCCCTGAAGGATTTCTTCCACACATTTGGGACCACCGGCATCACGGCCATGAGCGCTCTCAATGGCGACTCGCCGGTCAAGAACTGGGGCGGCGTGGGCGCGGTCGACTTCCCCCAGGCGGCAGCCATCAACGGCGGGACGGCTATCAACCCGAAGATGGAGAAGGCCTATGGCTGCTGGCATTGCCCGGTGGCCTGTGGCGCCGAATCAGTCGAATCCACCAACGAAAAGTACCCCTATCCGCACCACACCCACCGCCCCGAATACGAGGCGATGGGTGCCTTCGGCACGATGAACCTCATGGCCGAACCCGACGCCATCATCTATGCCAACCACCTCTGCAATGAGTACGGCTTCGATGTCATCAGCGCAGGCGTCGCTGTCTCGATGGCGATCGAGTGCTACCAGAACGGCATCATCACGAAAGAAGATACCGACGGGCTGGAACTCAACTGGGGCAGCGATGACGGCGTCATCGGCTTTCTCAAGATGATGGGCGAGCGCACCGGAATTGGGACAGTCTTCGCCGATGGCGTGAAGGTCGCTGCCGAAAAGCTCGGCCACGGCGCCGACAAGTTTGCCATGCACATCGGTGGCCAGGAACTCCCGATGCACGACCCGAAGCTCCAGCCGGAGTATTACAACACCTATAAGCTCGACCCGACGCCCGGCCGCCACACTCAGTACGAGGGCAACCGGCGCCTGGGCAAGATCCCGCCCGCACCAAAGGACTTCAAGGACTACGCCAACCGCGGCGAACACCACAAGGGTGCGAGCGAATACATGCACATCGTCAACAGTGGCGGCATGTGCCAGTTCATCATGATGATGGCCAACACGGCCAACATGCCCTCCTGGTTCAACGCCGTCACCGGTTGGGACATGGACCTCGACGAGATGATGCAGGTGGGTGAGCGCATTTCGAACATGCGCATGGCCTATGAAGTGCGCGAGGGTGGCAACCCACGTCTCCGGGCCGTGCCCACGCGCGTCACCGGCGCCACCACCGAAGGCACGAGTGCTGGCCCGCTCCAGGGCGTGAAGCTCGACACCGAACTGCTCGAAACCGACTTCTACAACGCTTGCGACTGGGACCTGAAGACGAGTAAGCCGTCACGGGCGAAGCTCGAGTCGCTTGGCCTGAAGGAAGTCGCTACCGCGCTGCACGGCTAGACGCGCCACCGCTCGCGCTGGAACCCCCCGCAAACAGGACAGCTCCAGGGCTGTCCTGTTTGCATCTGTAGAACCACCGGACGGGAGCCGCTATGGGATGGGCTGGATGCGAAAAACCGGCTTCTGGCGCGCGATTTCTGCCAGCTGTTCATCGTTTGCATCTGCGCCCACGCCGGCGAAGAACTGCCCCACTTCCCACGCCCACTCTTTGAGGTAGGCGCGCAAGATTGCGGGCTTTTCTGCATCGGGCAGTTCTTCGACGTGGATCGTCTCCGTCCGGCGGCCGATGCGGATGCGGGCTTCTCTTGTCACGCGGATATTACGCACCCACTGCGTTTCGCCGCGGGCCGCCACAAGGTAGCGCTGGCCCTCGAATGTGAGCGGGTTTACGGGTGTGCTCCGCCACTCGCCCGACTTGCGGCCCTGGACGGAGAGCACACGGGAACCCCGCAGGCTGAGGCCGAGCCGTCCCGTGAGAAAGCCAACGGCCGGGTTGAAGACGTGCGTGGTGAACCAGCCGGGCTTGATGTAGCGAGGGCCACTGGTGGGAGTCACGGGTGCTGCTCCTTGGAAGATAGCTAACATTGTAAGATTCGCGGTGACGACCGTCAAGCCTTATACTGTTAGACATGCCCCACGCCCGGCGTATCTCCGCCGATTCCATTCTTGCCACCGCTCGCCAGGTCATTGAACGGGCCGGCCCCGGCGGGCTCACCATGCGCGCCCTCGCGCGTGAGCTCGGCGTGCGCGCCCCCTCGCTCTATTTCTACGTCGAGAGTCGCGACGACCTCCTGGCGCAACTCATCCGCATCGGCCTCAATGAGTTCGGAGCGATGATACGGCAGGCGGCCACCGGCCCGGGATCCGCCCGTGAGCGCGCCGGTGCGCTCGCCCGCGCCTACATCGCATTCGCCGAGGACAACCCGCAACTCTTCACCCTTATCTTTGGGCCCTGTCTCGAGGATGCCCTCTACCCCCGTGAGGCTGCCGATCAGTCGGCCGCACCGGTCATCGATCTGGCCGCCGGGATTGTTGGAAGAGAGCGCGCCCTCTTCCTCGCAGAGGCACTCTGGTCGCTCGTACACGGGTACACCGTCCTCCGCCTGGCCGAGCAGTTCCGGGCCAATCCAGAGCACGAACAGGGCCTCGAATTCGCGCTCGACCTGCTCATCGAAGGGGCCCAGGTTGCAGGCCTGGAAGCGACGCGCTAACGTCCGCGGCATGCCCTTCGCCACCTGCAACGACGCCACGCTCTACTACGAAGAAATTGGCTCCGGGGACCCGCTCCTCCTCGTTTCTGGCCAGGGTGGCGACCACCACGGCTGGGACGGCCTGCGCGAGGACTTCGCCGGCCGCTATCGCGTCATCACCTTCGACCACCGTGGCACCGGCCAGAGCGACAAGCCGCGCGAGCCCGCCTATTCCACCCGCGGTTTCGCCGCCGACGCAATCGCGCTGCTCGACCACCTCGAGATTGAACGTGCTCACTGCTACGGCATCTCTATGGGTGGGCGAATCTGTCAGTGGCTTGGTATCGACCACGGCGGACGGGTGGGCGCCCTGGTGCTCGGCTGCACCACCCCCGGCAACGCCCACGGGGTGATGCGCCCGGCGGAAGTCAACGCGTACATGGCCAACCGCCCTTCGGACCCGGAAGAGGCGATGCGCTTCCTCGCCGCCCAGATGGTCTCGCCGCAGTGGCTCGCAGCCCATCCAGAATATGCGGAGCGGATGCGCGAGCGCGCCCGCAACCCGATCCCCGCTTTTGCCCAGAAGCTCCACTACCAGGCAAGTGAAGGCCACGACACGTGGGACCTGTTGCCTGCCATCAAGGCTCCCGTGCTCGTCATCCATGGCACAGACGACAACATCAACCCGACGGCAAATGCGCCGTTGCTCGCCGCCCGCATCCCGGGAGCGGAGCTCGTGCTCATCGACGGCGGCCGCCACGGCTATTTCATAGAATTTCGTGACGAAGCCAGTGCCGCGGTGCTCGACTTCCTCGGTCGCCACCCATTGCACTGAGTGCATGTACATGCGCCGGTCCCACGGCCGATACTGCGCCCATGACGTCCGTCCGCACTGCCACGTCTGCCGATGCCCCGGCACTTGCGCGCTTGCGCTACGACTTCCGCGCGGCCCTCAACGAACCCACCGAAGATGAAGACACCTTCATCGCGCGCTGCACCTCCTGGATGGCCCTGCGCCTGGCCCCGGGATCGGCCTGGCGTTGCTGGGTGCTCGAACAGGCGGGGAGCATCGACGGACAACTCTGGCTTCAGCTCATCGAAAAGATCCCGAACCCCGCCCCGGAGCTGGAGCGCCACGCCTACATCACCAACGTCTATGTGCGTCCCGAGGTACGCGGAAGCGGTGCCGGCCAGCAGTTGCTGCAAGCAGCGCTGCAGTACTGTAGCGCTGCCCGCATCGACGCCGTCATCCTGTGGCCCACGGAGCGTTCGCGGACGCTCTACGCGCGCAACGGCTTTGCTGTCCCGGCCGACCTGCTCGAACTGTCGCTCGACCCGAATCGCCACTTTTAGGCGCGCCGCAGCCGGCGACCAGGGGCTCCCTCTGGTGATGTACTCCGGTTGGCAAACGCGTATCGTTTGGCGGGTGAGTCGGTCCGATGAGAGGCTTCGCTTTCCCTGCCCATGGCGGCGGCGACCGTGCATGGCGCGCTCTCGTGCGACTGCCGATGCGGCATCGAAAAGCGGGTGGACGCCATGATCACCCCGCGCACCGCGGTTACTGCCCCGATCGAGGGTGAGGGGTTGCAGCTCCGGCCATGGGATGAGGGGCTGATCGCCCAGATGGCAGGCTGGCGCGAATACGGCTTCCCCTACCACGCCTTCGATCTCGCCCACCTGCGCGACCCCCAGAAGGCCGCGGCGGCACTCGCCTGGGCCACAGAACCAGGTCCCCACCGCCATTTCGTCGTCTGCGAAGGTGACACCGCGGTGGGCCGCGTGTCCGTCAACCTCAAGGATGTTTCCGGGCTCTATATCTGGGCCGTCCACGTCCCACCGGAGCACGCGGGTCTCGGCGTCTGCCGCCGCATGCTGGCCGCCCTGATGCGCGCGCTCGAAGTGGAATTTCCGGGCGAGGATTTCGTCCTCAGCTCAAACACGTTCGCCGAGCATGCACATCGCGCCTACCAGGCTCTCGGATTTGCTGTCATCGAGACGCGCTGGCACTTCGACCGCGAGATCGCCGAGCGATTGTGGAAGGTCTCCCCCGCCGAACGCGAGCCGATAGCGCGCCACATCCGCTTTCACGGCGGACGCTGGGAGGTGCGCACACACGTCCTCAAGCGTCCCCACGGCGTGCCTATGGAGACGCAGCCTGGCCCGGGCTCGCCTTAGTTATAGGCGGCCGGCTTCGCCGCTGGCCCGGGAGCGGTGCGAGCCGCGTCGATGCAGGCCGCGACCGCCGCAACGTAGTCTGCGGCCACCGGCTCGTGGACAGGCGTGCACATCACGTGGATTCCCGGCGGCGAAGTCGTCGGCCCGCACATCCAGCCGCGTTCCGCCATCAGTGCTGCCACGCGTGGCATCTCTACACCAGCCGCTCCGAATGCGAATGCCCAGAGCTCCGGTGCGCCAAATACCTCGACGCCCGGGATTGCTGAAACTCCGGCGGCGATCGCCGTCTTCGCGCGCATCGAAGCGGAGGCTATGCGCTGGTAACCCTCCTCCCCGAGGAACTGCATCGCCGCCCAGGCGGCTGCGATCGCCCCGCCCGGCCGCGTCCCGGTGAACGTATAGGAGAGATACGTGCCACTGGGCCAGTCGTCGAAACGGTAGCGCGCGAAGTCGCGGAAGGCTTTCGTGCGAAAGTTCACGGTCGATGCAGGCTTCGCCGTATAGCCCGACTTGTGCAGGTCCGCCGAGATCGACGTTACTCCGGGCACGGCGAAGTCGAACGCAGGCACCGGGTAGCCAATCTGCCGTACGGCCGGTGCCAGGATGCCACCGACACATGCGTCCACATGCAGCCACAGCCCGTGCCGCGCGGCCACCTCACCAAGCGCTTCGATGGGGTCGATGAGGCCGAGAGAGTAAGACGGCGCGGAGCCGTAGAGCCCCACGGTGTCCGTCGTGATCGCCGCCTCCATCGCCCGCGCATCGGCCCGGTAGTCTGCTCCAACGGCGATTCGGCGTACCTTCATCCCGAGCAGGTGGGCAGCCTTGCTCACGGCCGGGTGAGCCGAATGCGCCACGATGATCTCCGGCGTCGGCCCGCCACGCCCCTCGATGCGCGCCCACTCGCGAGCTGCATACATGGCCACGAAGATGCTCTCGGTGCCGCCGGAGGTGAACACGCTGGCGCTCTCGTCGTCGCCGGAAAGGAGCGATTGCACCATCGCGAGGACCTCGCGCTCCATCCGCCCGATACTCGGGAAGGAGCGGATGCCCAGGCCGTTTTCCACCATGTACATCCCGAACGCTTCGCGGAGGACGTCTTCGAGCTCGTCATCGGCATACCACACATAGGCGCCGTGGCGGCCATGTCGCCAGTCGAGGTCGTGGTCGCGCATCCCGGCCATTTCATCGCGGATGGCCTCCCATGCGCGCCCGTGCGCTGGTAGTCCCATTGGCATCTCCGACCTCCCGATTGCGACTCGGCTTGTTATACCGCCTCCCGGTCGCGCGCGCTGCGGCCCTCAGGGAAGCGCGGCGATGCGCCGGTCATTTTCGCGCCAGGCGACGTCGTTGAGTGCCATCAATCCGCCCGCCACGAGCGAATGTCCGCCCAGGAGCACGGGCATCGGTGCGTTCGCGGCTGCGCGCGTGAATCCTCGCAAGAACTCATCCTCGATCCGCTCGAAGCACATCAGGTCGCTCTGAAAGCGGTCCTCCCGTGATGGGCTGAGCCCCAGGTGGGCTTCGATCACCCGCGTGTCCAAAACCAGCGCGTCGCCGAGCAGCGCCATGCGCTCGAAGAAGCGCTGGACGCCAACCTCCTCCAACAGGAAGCCGAGCAGGGAGTGGGAGACGTGGCCCGCCGCAGCCGCAGCCAGCCCCCGCTCTTCGCTGAACATGCGCACCCGGCAGGCAGTTTCGCGTTCGAGGTACTGCCACGTCATGCTCCCCACGCGCCCGGCAACGACAACCTGCGCTGTCCGGTCGCAGAGGAGGGGCAGCAGGGCACGGTAGCGCGTGGCCGTCTCACTCGCCCGCGCCACAACCTCCGCGAGTCCGCGTGGCAGGCCCTCCGCGAGGGCCAGCACGGCGAGGTCCGAAGGCGTGTCCAGGTCGAACTGAGTCGCCGTGGTGCGCGGGAGGATGACCGCGGCGAGGTTCGCCTCGTCCCTGAGCCGCCGGGGGAGGACGTTATCGCGGGCGACATCGCCGGTGCGGTGGATCGCCTCGCCCGGCGTCCACGCCGTGAGGTCCGCGGAGAAGAAATTGTTGGTCACGAAACGCGCATCGCGCGCGTCAAGCTGTTCCACAATCAGGCGGAACTCTTCGACGCCCAGCAGCGGCACCGATCCTGAACCCATGACGGCGGGCTTGTGCAGGCCGAAGCGCCGCACCAGCCCGCGCAGCCGTGCTGCGAAGTCGAACGCCTCGCCCGGCGAATCCGTATCAACCAGCACACCAGCGGGGAGCGGGTCGAAGAGCGCAGGCTGATCGGTCGCCACGATCACGGCTTCGAAGCCTGCTGCGAGCGCGCTCAGTGCCGTCTCACGCGCCGCAGCGACGCGGGCCGCGGCGAGCATGAGCTCCGCCGGTCCCCCGCCGGTCCCGCCGTGAAAGATCAGCAAAACCGGCCGTTCGAATGCCATGCCAACAGCCTACCGCGCGCGCTCGTCCCGTGCCCACGGGAGGCGATTGCATGGCCCTGGCGACGGCCCGCCAGGCCGGCGTTCGCCGGGAGCGACGCTACCGGATGATGCCGGCCACGCGCAGGCGGTCGATTTCGCCCTGGGAGCACCCTGCTGAAGCGAGTACTTCGTCGGTGTTCTCGCCCAGCATTGGGCTCGGCCCCTGCGGCGCGAGCGGCGTCTCTGACATCTGGAAAGGCGGCCCCACCATGCGCATGTGCCCGAGCAGGGGGTGCTCCAACTCCACCTCCAGTCCGTTCGCAAGTGTCTGGGGGTGGCCGAAGAGCTCCTCAACGAAGTGCACCGGCCCGGCCGGGACGCCGTGCCGCTCGAAAATCCGGCCCCACTCCTCGGTCGTCTTCGTGCGGTATAGCGCCTCGGCTTCTGCGACGAGCTTCGGGCCCATCACATCCCAGCCCTCCGGCGCCATGTCCCAACTCCCGTCTTCGCGCAGGCGTGGGTCCACGAGCCCGGTCGCCGCCAGCACTTTGATCCGGAGCGCCGTGCTCAGCGCGCCCGTCGCGATGAACCCGTCGGCTGTCTGATAGACGCGATAGTAGATGTTGCCGGCCGGCGCGGGCCGGTATCTGCTCCGCCCGGCAACCTGCTCTTCGAACGACTTCATTGCAAGGCGGTCGCTGTGGAGCTGTTCCAGCATCGGCGGGAGGATCTCGTTGTCCCAGGCGTCGATCCAGGTGAATTGGGAGGTCTGCATGGCCAGGGCGGTGCCCATCAGCGTGCAGTCAATGCGCTGACCTTTGCCGTTCTTTTCGCGTGCATAGAGCGCAGCCGAGACGCTGTTAGCCATCTGGATGCCGGTCGCGTAGTCGGCGATTGCCGGGTAGATGTAGGCCGGCACGTCGCCCTGGAGCTTGGCTTCGCCGGCCATCAGCCCCGTCATCGCCTGCACGACGATGTCATAGCCGCCGCGGCGGGCAAGTGGGCCCTGGCGGCCGAACGCGGTGTTTTCGCAGTAGATGATGCGCGGGTTGATGGCGCTCAGCGTCGCGTAGTCGATCTTCAGCTGTTCCGCCACACCCGGCCGGTAGTTGATGAGGACGACGTCGGCATCGGCGACGAGCCGGTGGATGATTTCCTGCGACTCCGGGCGCGTCATGTCCATGGCGACGCCCTTCTTGCCGCGGTTCAGGCTCGCGAAGGTGCGGGATTCTTTGGGAACGAGCTCAACTGAGAGCCGCCAGGGCTCACCCTCCAGTGGCTCGAACTTGGTGACGTCGGCGCCCATGTCGGCCAGGTGCATGCCGCAGAACGGCCCGGCGATGATCTGGGTGAATTCGAGGACTTTAACACCAGCAAGCGGTCCCGATGCCACAGGCAGTTACCCCCACGTTAACGTTAGTGTGGGGGCATTCTACCCGCAGGCGCTGGTTGCCCGCGAACCTGCCCGCCCGGCTGTGGCCACCGGTGCCGCGCAGCCCGGGGCCCGTGAGATTCTGCCGTGCCCTATGATCACGCGATGACGCCGCCTGCAACCCGGCGAGTGGCCACGTGATCCGGGTCCTTGCTGCCCCGGGCCTACTGCTGGTGTTCGTCACGCTCTGGGATACGTTCGAGACGATCGTGCTGCCGCGGCGCGTCTCACGGCGCTGGCGATTGACGCGCCACTACTACATCTTCGGCTGGCGCATCTGGTCGTGGTGGGTGGTGCGCATGCGCCGTGAGGCTGCCCGCGAAAATTTCCTCGCCTTCTTCGGCCCGATCTCGCTCCTCCTCCTGGCGATCATGTGGGCGGCGCTGCTGATCTTCGGCTTCGCAACCCTCCATTTCGCCTTCGGTTCGCACCTTTCCACGAACGGCGGCCCGGCGGGCTTCGGCTTCGACCTCTACTTCAGCGGCACGACGCTGTTCACCCTTGGCCTCGGGGACGTTATCCCGAACTCCACCCCTGCGCGCATCATCACCGTCACCGAAGCCGGAACGGGATTCGGCTTCCTCGCGCTCGTGATTGGCTACCTGCCCGTGCTCTACCAGGCGTTTTCGCGCCGGGAGGTCAGCATCTCTCTGCTCGACGCGCGTGCCGGTTCGCCGCCCACGGCCGGCGCCTTGCTCGTGCGTTACAGCCCGGCGACCGGCCTCGGCCACGTGGATGCCTTCCTCTCCGATTGGGAGCGTTGGTCGGCAGAGCTGCTCGAGAGCCACCTGAGCTATCCGCTGCTCGCCTATTTCCGATCGCAGCACGACCGCCAATCCTGGCTGGCGGCCCTCACGGCGATCCTCGATGCAACGGCGCTCGTGGTGGCCTGCATGGAGGATCCCCGTGGCACTCAGCCGCAACTTACTTTCGCCATGGCACGGCACGCCGCCATCGACCTCGAACAGATCTTCGGCGGGGACATCACCGCCTCGCCGCTGCGGATGAGCTTTGACGATCTGCCGCGACTGCGCGCGCTCCTCGCGGGCTGGTCGCCGCCCGGCACGGACCTCGATGCCGCAGCCCGGCGTCTGACCGCACTCCGTGCAAGTTATGAGCCGCTCGTTTGGCGCATCGGTGTGCGGTTGCTGATGCCGCTACCACCCTGGTTCCCTGTAGCCGAAGCGCATGATGACTGGGAGACTGGCCCACTCCACGGCTGAGTCGGCGACAGCGCCCGCGCCACGCCCGTCAGTCGAGGCCGGACGCCGCGTCTATACCCAGCCAATGGTCGATCGGCTTTTCGGCCGTGCTCGCGAACGGAAGTGCCACCCGCGCGCCCGTGCGCGCGGATTCGTAGGCTGCACAGATGATCTCCAGCACGCGGCGCCCATCGCTCCCGCTGGAGCGCAGCTCCTGGCGGCCGGCGCAGACATCGACGAAATGCTGCAGTTCCTGCGGGAAGCCAAACTCCCACGCCTCTTCGTAGGTTGCGTATTGCCAGCCGCCTCGCGGTTCGGCTGCCGCTCCGTCGCCGCTGCCAGCAGCGAGATACATGGAGATCGCGGGGCCGCGCTCGAGGTTCGCCACGAGCCGCCCCTGGGGCCCGAACACTTCGAGGCGATCTTCGCCCCCGGGCATCGCCCACGAGTTCTCCGCAATCCCGAGTGCGCCGTTCGCGAAGTGCAGGAGGACGGTAGCGTGGTCCTCCCCCGCGGTCTTCGCGCCGTGTGCATAGCGGCCGAGCGTAGCGGTCACCGCCTCGGGCCACGCGCCGATGGTCCAGCAGATGCTATGGATGCTGTGACAGCCCATATCCAGGAGGACGCCGCCCCCTGCGCGGTCGATATCCCAGAACCAGGGCGAGTAGGGCCCGCCGTGGGACTGTGACTGCTTCACAAGGAACGGTGTACCGATCGCCCCGCTGCGGGCGAGATCCCGGACGCGCGCATACATCGGCGCGAAGAGCAGGTTTTCGGCATACATCAGCACCACGCCGGCGCGGTCGCAGGCAGCGACCATCGTGTCGGCCTCTTCGAGGCTCAAGGTGAGCGGTTTCTCGCAGAGCACGTGTTTGCCGGCATCGGCGGCCGCCAGGCAGATGTCGTAGTGGAGGTCGTTCGGCGTGGCGATCGCGACGGCATCGAGGTCGCTGTCCTCGATCATCGAGCGGTAATCCTTGTACTGCTTCGCTATCCCGTGGCGGGCGGCGAACTCGGCCGCTGTGTTCGGCGATGCGACGGCGACGACGGTCACGCCGCTCACACGCCGCAGGGCCTCCACGTAGAGATTACCGATGAACTGTGTCCCGGCGAGCCCCAGACGCAGGTCAGGCGCCATCTTGCGGGTTCGGTGCGGCAGCCGGCTTCCGGTTCTTTCTCCGGCTCCGTTTCGCCCCCATCAGCATCGGCAGCCAGTAGAAGGCCATGCCCGACATCGCGAGCGCGATCGTGCCGCTATCGGTCCGCGCTAACTTGCGGCCCGAACCGGTCCGTTCGACGAGGATCAGCTCCTCGGACGTGCGTGCCTGTTGGGCTTCGATCCGGCGGCGCATGTTCCCCGGCTGCTCGCTATAGCGCGTCATGGCGGCCCTCCTGTGTGACGCAAGTATAGCGTTGCCGCGCGTGCAGACGTGTGTGCCCCGCGGTCTCCGCCCTGCCTGAGCTCGCCTTCGCGAGAAGTCGTGGGTTGCGCTGTTCCCCTGTCTCCACCTGTTGCCGGGTCGTGAGTCGCACTCCCCCGCCCGATGATCGGGGAAATGCCCATGGAAATGGGCCAGCGTTGACCTTAGAGTCGGGTATTGCCCGCAGCGGCCGCAGCGCGCGGAGAGGAGAGGATCGGGATGAGCACCAGCCCTGTCGGCGGCACTGGCCAACCGATCCGCCTCGGTAACTTCTATTCGAGCTTCGATACGCAGGCCGTCGTGCGGGCTTTGGCCGATGCAGCATCGGCTCCGATCGTCCAGATGCAGCGGAAGCAAGACGTCCTGAAGCAGAAGAGCGCCGCAATTGCCCGCCTCCAGACGGAATTGGCTGCTCTCCTTTCAGATGCCAAACGGTTGCTGCAGGCCGACTCCGTCTCGGGGAAGAGTGCCACCGTCACCGGGCCCGGCGTCTCGGCTACACCGTCGACGGCGACCCCTCCGGGAACGACGACCGTCTCCGTCGTCCAGATCGCAACCGGCACCACGGTCTCCGGTGGAAGTCTTTCGGCGACCCTCGATGCCACGTCCGCACTCAAGGCATCCAACGTCGGCCTGGCCGTCATCGCCGGGACGTTTACCATCAAGACCTCACTCGGAGGAGCGACCTTCACCGTGGACCCCGCGACCCAGTCGTTGAACGATGTCATCGCTGCCATCAACGCGCAGGCATCCGCAACGGGCGTCACGGCCAGCCTCCAGGCCGATGCGACCGGCGGGTTGAACCTGCTCAACCTGCAGTCCAGCGCCGGGGCTATCCTCCTCGGGAACGGGGCCGACACATCCAACTTCCTGGCCGCGACCAACCTCCTCGCCTCGCCCGGCACCGCGACCCGCACAAGCACACTGGGTGTGAACCGCATCAATCCCACCGCTTCCCTGGCCTCTGCGCGTCTTTCCGCCGGGGCGCTGGCCACGGGCCCGCACACGCTCACCATCAACGGTGTGCAGGTCGCATACGATGCACAGGTCGATTCGCTCTCTTCCGTCCTGAGCCGCATAAACCAGAGCGCGGCAGGCGTCCGCGCCACCTATGACACCGTCTCCGACCGCCTCACATTGACGCAGTCGCGGCCTGGCTCCATCGGCATTCAACTGGCCGAAGATGCCACCGGCGGGGACTTTCTAACCAGGACTGGCCTCCTCAATGCCACTCAGTCTCCCGGGCAGAACGCCCAGTACAGCATCAATGGCGGCCCGCTCCTGCATTCGCCGTCGAACACAGTCCAGACGGCGGATGCACTCTCCCTCACGTTGACCGCACCGACGGGACCGGTGCCTGCCACAGTGACAGTCGCGCAGGACTCCGCGAGCGCAGTCTCCGCCATTAGCACGTTCGTCGACGACTACAACGCTTTGCTCGCGGACCTGGCCGCCGTCACGAAGTCCGACAAATCCGCCCCCGGCATCCTCAGTGGTGATTCGAACCTCGTCGCAATCGAGGCGCGACTTCGCGGCCTGATGTCGCGGCCTGGCAACAACATCAGCGGCCGCTATTCCCAACTGGCGAGCATCGGACTCTCGTTCGGCCCGATTGGCTCCGCCCCCGGGGCGACAAAGGCCCTCGTCTTCGATGGGACGGTCTTCGCGGCCGCTCAGCAGGCGGACCCGCTTGCCGTCCAGAATGCACTGAGCCAGCTGACGCTGACCGCCGCGCTGGAACCGGGGGGCACCACGTCCGTCACCGGCATGACCGGCTCCTATACGGGTACGGCCGCCGGCAGGTATGTCCTCAACGACGACGGTGCCGGCACGCTCACGGCGACGCTGTCTCCTGCCGATGGCAGTGCATCGACAACTTCTTCGGCCACGATCACGGCTGGCAGCACCAATTCCGCGCTCATCCCCGGAGTCACGCTCAACATCGGTGTGCTCACCGCTGGCACGGCTGCGGTCACCGCCACGGCTTCGAGCGAGAGCGTCATCGGCATGCTCTACGAAGTCCTCAATGGGCTCGCCGGGCCGTCCGGCACCTTCAAGAACCTGCGGGACGAATATACGAACGTCATCCGCAGCCTCGAAGAGAGCAAGGCACGGACTCAGGCGTCGGTCGATGCGCGAGTGGCTGTGTGGCAGCGCAAGTTCGCGGCAATGGAGCGGGCCCAGGCAGCAGCTCAGGCGACTCTGGCCACCCTCAACACGCAGCTTAATCTTCAGAAGAGCGCGAAATAGCGACCAATTCGCCGCCTGTATCACCAGCCGATCACCGCTGATACCCGTCCGTGCTACCACCTCGCCCCATCAAGAATGAGCGAGTCCCTCCCGATGATCAGGGGAGTCACCCATGGGAGGTGTGCGATGGCTGGAATTACGGTATCCGGAGTTGAACCTGCCCGCGTCGCGATGGAAGCACCACAGTGGGGCCAGCAGTCGGGGGGAAAGGGCCAGCGGCAGCGCGATAGCCACCGCGCAAAGCTACCCTCACTGCTTGCTGCGGCCCTCCCGCAGGCGGACCCGGAGCAATGTGAAATGGTCTACCAGCTCGATGGCCTCGGCCAGATCGTCGGTATCCTCGTCCGCCACACGGGCACGGAGGCCATCATCGCAACCTTCGACCTCGATGACCTGACGCGGCTCGTCGCCGAGACGGGCCAGAGCGGCGTGCTTTTCGAATCCAGGGGGTAGTTGCGTGAGCCTCAGTCCTTCCAGCAGCGCCGCGAGCCAGCCGGTCCGCATCGGCAACTTCTATTCGAGCTTCGATACCCAGGCCGTGATCCAGCAACTCACTGCTGCGGCGGAAGTGCCAATCAACCAGATCAGCCAGCAAGAAAGCGGCATCCAGCAGAAGCAGAACGCGATCTCGCAGCTTCAGACCGAATTCGCAGCGCTCCTCTCCCGCGCGAACACCCTCATGGACCCGAACTCCGTTTCCGCCAAGACGGCGACTGTTTTCGGCACCGGCGTGAGCGCCGCGGCCAGCGCCGCGGCAACGCCCGGCAGCTTCTCGGTGGCCGTCACTCAGATTGCTACGGGCACGACCGCGACCGGCAGCGCACTCACCGCCCCTCTCAACGCGACGGCGTTGCTGAACGCGTCGAACGTGGGCACGGCGGTCACGGCGGGCACGTTTACGATCCAGACGCCCCAGGGCGCAGCAACCATCACCGTGGACCCGGCTACCCAGTCGCTCAACGACGTCATCGCCGCGATCAACGCCCAGACGACGACAACGGGCGTCACCGCGTCGATCGTGAACGATGCCAACGGCCAGCCCAATCTCCTTCATCTCACCTCGACGGGCGGGGCCATCCAGCTTGGCAGTGGAGCCGATACGTCCAATTTCCTCGCCGCCACGAACCTGCTCGCGTCCCCCGGGACGACGACGCGCGACAGCACCCTCGACGTCAACCGCATCAATCTCGGCACCGCCATGTCGGCCGCGAGCTTCGCCGGCGGCGCGCCGGCCTCCGGGCCGCACTGGTTCTCCATCAACGGCGTCCACATTAACTACGACGCCAGCGTCGACTCTCTCAGTGCGGTGATCACGCGCATCAATGGCAGTTCGGCCGGTGTGAAGGCCGCCTACGACCCAATCTCCGACAAGATTACGCTCACACAGACGAAGCCTGGTTCCGTCGGCATTCAACTCGCCGACGACGGTGCAGGCGGCAACTTTCTCGCCAGGACGGGCCTCCTGGCAGCGACCCAGGCCCTCGGCCAGAACGCCCAGTACAGCATCAACAACGGGCCTGCCCAGTACGCCACCTCGAACACGGTCACCCTGGGCAACGGCGTCACACTCACGCTCACAGCCCCGACCGGGGCCACGCCCGCCACCGTCACCGTCGGCCAGGACAGCTCCGCGGCGGTCACGGCCATCACCAACTTCGTCTCCGACTACAACACCCTCGCGACCGACCTCGCCGCCGTGACCAAGTCCGACCAGACCAATCCCGGCCCGATGAGCGGCGACTCCAACCTCATCTCCCTGCAATCCCAGTTGCGAGCGATCATGACAGACGTCGGGACGAATGTGACCGGCCAGTTCAGTCAGCTTGATAGCATCGGGCTCTCCTTCGGCGCCATCGGCTCAGCCGTCGGCACGACGAACACGCTGGTCTTCGATCAGAACGTCTTCCAGGCGGCGATGACGAATAACCCGGCCTCCGTGCAGAACGCGCTCAGCCAGTTCACGGTCGGCGCCACGCTTGTCCCCGGCGGCACAAGCAGTATCACGGGCATCAGCGGCACCTATGCAGGCACCATCCCCGGGAACTACGCCATCACCAGCGACGCCAGTGGCCTCCTCACTTCGGTCTTCACCCCCTCGGACGGGAGTGCGGCCGTCACTCAGACGGCAACCGTCGCAGCGAATGGCACGAACACCACACTTCTCCCCGGCATCACGCTCAACATCGGTGCGCTGCAGTCCGGGACCACGTCCATCTCCGCCGGCACCACGAGTGAGAGCGTCATCGGCAAGATGCGCGACTTCCTCAACAGTCTGGCGGGCCCTGGCGGCACCCTCCCGAGCCTTCAGGACGAATACAGCAACGACATCAAGGACATGGAGGCCCGCAAGGCCGAAATGCAATCGAGCGTCAATGCGCAGGTGGCAATCTGGCAGCAGAAGTTCACCGCGATGGAGCAGGCGATGGCGAAGGCGTCCAGTGTCATGAGCCAGCTCAACCAGGCAATGGGCACCACGACCACCTCCAGCTCGACCACGAAGCCGGCCTAGCGGCCGGATGCGCGCCGTTCCAACCCCGTCGGGAGTTTTCCCGATGAGCGATAGGTGGGCTCCGCCCGATCATCGAACCGAGGACGCTCCAGCACGTGCGTCCTTGCCAACCAGCCAGCAACGAGGGGACGGAAAAGCGCTCATGAGCACCGACGGACACATGGCTTATAAGGTCGCAGCGACGACCACCGCGGACCCGATCACGTTGACGACGATGCTATTCGACGGCGGGATCAAAGCCATCCGAAAAGCACGCATCCACTTCGAAAACGACAACCGCCCCGGCTTCCTGAAAGAGACCGAGCGCGCCTACCTCATCGTCGGCGAGCTGCTCGCCACGCTGGACATGAGCCAGGGCGAATTGCCGCGCACCCTTAGCAGCGTCTACGCCTATTGCCTGCGCTCGATTGTTGAAGCGACGCTCGGCGACCTCATGAAGCTCGACGAAGCGGAAAAACACCTCGGCCGCATCGGCGCAGCCTGGAAGACCGCTACCGCAGAACTGCGCCGCGGCGCACTGGACCCGCACTCATCGACTTCGGCAGCCTGATGGACGACGACTCCATCGCCGCCGCACTCACCCTCTCCCGGAAGCGTTGGAGCCTGCTTGAAGCCGGCCACATCGACGAATACCTCGCCGGGCTGGACGAGTTCGGAGAGCTCTGTGCGGCCGCCTGCGCCGCGTTCGGCGGCGAGGGCGGCCACAGCGCCGCAAATGAAGCGCTGTTCGTCGAACTGGTCGCGGTGAACGAGCGACTGCTCGCAGAGACGAGCCGCCGCAAAGAAGAAGCCGCCGCCCACCTCGCGAGCCTCTGGCAGGGCCGCCGCGCTGCTTCGGCCTACTTCACCACGGCGCCTGTGGCCCGCCAGATCCCCCGCCTCGAAGGCTGAAAACGCCCCTCCTCCGGCCGCCGCCGTGGGTGCTCTGTAACTCCGTCGTAAACGGCCGATAATGCGACGCCCACTGTCACTCGATCGTCATGCAATCGCCGCCAAAGCGTGGCCGCAAAGCTTCAAGAGCGTGCGTCCGGGTGCCGACAGTTAGGGCAGCGGCACCCGCCTCAACGGCGCTGGCGGCCCAAGCGTTCCAGAAGGGCAAAAGCAATGGCCGGATCGACTTCACGCAAACCCTGGTACCGGTCGCCGCTCGCCTGGTTTGCTGCGCTCGTGGTGGCCGGTGCCGGCGCCGCCGGGTGGTTCGGCACCGGCCCGGCCGGGAGCGCGGCGCCTCCCACCGGCCCCTCCGTCACCATCGCGGCCGCCGTGCCACGCCGCACACCCGCGGTAGTGGGCACAATCGACCCCGGCGGCCTGCCCACGCGCGTCGTCGTCCCCAGGGCGGGGATCGACGCGCCGATTGCGGAAGTCGGCGTGCTCTCCGACGGTGGCCGCCTCATCTATGAGACGGCGTGGCACTCCGCCGGCCACAACCTCGACTCCGCCTTGCCCGGGCAGCCCGGCAACGTCGTCCTCACGGGCCACGTGTCCGTCGCCGACAGGCGCAACATGGCAGCGTTCAGCACACTCGATAGAGTCACGGTGGGCGACATCGTGCAGGTCTACTCAGGGTCGCGAGTTTATAAGTACCGCGTGAGCCGGGTCATGATTGTGCCGCCGGACGACCTGCGCGTGCTCCGCTCCGATCAGGCTTCGATTGTCACGCTCATCACGTGCACCCACGACCTTCAGAATCGGCTCGTTGTCGTCGGGACACTGGTCTGAAACTGCCAGGCCCACAACACCATATCCTGCAATGGCCGTGCGCTGAGGCTGGAGCCTCCGTATCATGCCGGCAGCGAGGAGTGCCTCATGTCTGAAATACCAGGGACTGGCCCAACGGACCCCTACGCACCGAGTGTCTACGACTTTCCGCCGGCGCGGCGCCGGGCAGCAGCTTCAGCTCCACGACGCGATAGCACGGGCGTCACGCGTGCCGTGCGAGACCTCAACGAAGCACGCGGGGCCGCCGAGGCAGCCCCCAACCTTCGCACCGAGCGCGTCGAAACACTGCGCAAGCAGATCGCTGAGGGCACCTATAATCCCGACCCCCGCGAGATCGCGCGCGAGATCCTGGGACGGGGCCTTTAGCGCGACACTCGGTTCACCTCTCCCGGCGCCCCACGAGCCAATCGCGAGTGATCACTCGGATCGCCGCGAAGTGGGGAGAGTCCTGATTCAAGCGCCCCCGAGGCGGCGTTATGATCGGCATTGGTGGTGGGTACTGGCAGCTGCGGCCAACTGCTTGCCCGGAGTGTTGTGGTGCCAAGCGTCCTCGCGATTGCCCCCGTCCCGGCGGAGCGTGAAGGCCGCCACATGCTCTCAGAGCGGCTCACCCTCGAACTCCGCTTCGCTGCCGGACCGGCACTGAAAGAGGCGCAAGAGCTCGCCTTCGACCTCCTCGTGTTGGGTGGGATGACGGTTGATGAGCAACAGGCCGTCGCCGCCGCTTTCCAGCAGCACCCCCATTGGCGATTCGTCCCAATCCTCTACCTCTGCGACCCCGAGAGCGGCGGCATTGCCGTCCCTCCAGGCTACCGGGCCGGAGTCGATAGCCTGCTTCGCGGTGAGCTTTTCTCCCCGGCCGTCCAACACCGGATCCGGATGCTGGCGCGGGAAGGTATGAGCGCCACGGAGATGGTGGCCGCAGGCCCATTCGAACTCGACCCGGAGCGCGGCCGCTTCCGCATTGGAGGGCGTGAGATCGCCCTGACCGAGCGCGAGGCCGGCGTGCTCGCGCTATTGCTCTCGCGGCCCAACGAGGTAGTGGAAGCCAGTGAGATCATCGAGCGCGGCTGGGGAATGGAGGTTGATGCGCGCTACCTCCAGATGCTTCGCCGCCATGTCTCCAACCTTCGCCGCAAATTGGCGGGAACTCCGGCAGCGAAGTCTGTCCGTACTGTGCGCGGCACCGGCTATCGATTCGACCTCCACCGCGAGGGCCACTGGCCGGCGCGGCTGCCGTAGCCGGGCCTACCGCCCCCGGAACGTCGGGTCGGAGTGGTCGAGGTAACAGTCCGCGAAACGGTTCTGGTACCCATCCGAGGCGTCCAGCGGGAACTGGCGCACATACGGCCACGCCAATGACACCACCCGCTCGCTGACGAAGTTCACTGCCGCATTGATGACGAGTAGGTTGCGCTGAATGTCATACCCGATCGCCTGGCGCTTCGCCGCATCGAGCTCCGTCCGCTGCGACTCGATGAGCGTGTCCATCGCCTTGTTACGCAGCGGGAAGGTATTCCGCGTCCCCGTGCTGTGGAAGTATGGGAAGACCCAGTCGTCGAGGTCGACCCAGCCGTCGTCCGGAGCCGCAGCCCAGGCATAACTGCCGTCGAGCAACCCTTTGCCCATCTGCGCGTTCGTGACTGGATACACGGTGACCGTCAGCCCCAGGTTTGCCTTGAGCTGGTCGCGCATGATGCTCCCCATCTTCAAAGCACTCTCCGCCTGGTCCAGCACGTAGAGGCTGAGGGTTGGTGGGGCGGTCAACTTTTTGTCTGACAGATAGGCCGCGAGCAGTGCTTTTGCGTCGGTGATGTCCTGCGCGCGCCCATCGGCGCCTGCACGATAGCCCTGCAGCGTCAAGAGCTCGGACTGCGGCAACGACCACTTCCGGATCGGCCAACTGATCCACGGATTCATCTCGCCCGAACCAGCGAAGAACTGGCTGATCATCGCGCGCCGGTCCAGGGCGATGCTGAGTGCCTGGCGAATCCGCCCGTCGTCGAACGGCGCTGTCGGCAGGAAGAAGCGCATCCCAAAGAACAGCGACCTGCCCGCCGTCGATTCCTGCAGCGAGGGGATGGACTGCTTCAGCCGGTCGGCCTGGGGGCGACCCACGGAGGCCACGTCGAGCTTCTTGACGCGAAGGTCGCCTTCCACCTGCGTGGTGTCCTTCGGTTGCACCACCGTCACCCCATCGAGAAAAGGACGCCCGGTGCCAAACCACTTGCCATTGCGCGCCACGCTCGCGAACGTGTCTTCGCTCCAATCGACCCATTGGAAGGGGCCACTGCCCATCTGGTTGTCCTTGGTGAACTGCCGCCCATTTGCCACCAGTTCCGGCGCCACTATGAAAGCGTTCACGCTTGCGAAGTTGTCGATCATCCCGGCGAACGGCGCCTTGAGATGGAAGGTGATGGTGCCGTCGTCCGGCGTATCCATCTTGTCGATGTCCGCCCACTGCGCGGCACGGACGAACGAGGAATCGCTCGCATTCTGACGCTCGATGCTGAACTTCACGTCCGCCGAAGTAACCGGCCGGCCCTTGAGCGGGTCGCGCTGGTCCCAATGGGCATTGGGGTTCAGCTTGAATGTGACAGTCTTGGCGTCCGGTTGCTCGGGCATCGACTGCGCGAGGTCGACGTCGATGGTCGCGTCATACTGGCTCTTGTAGGCCAGGAGCCGGCTGTAGACGAGGGCCTGTTGCCCGTAGTACGGGCCCGCCTGCGTCTTGTGGGGGTCATAGATGCCGTCGCTCACCACGAAGCCGGTGTATTGCAGCGTGCCGCCGTGTTGACTATCGCCCGCGCGGGCGCTGGCACTTGCTGCGCTCGTGGCCGCCGGGGTCGGACTCGCACCGCCGGGGATGATCGTCCGGTTCGAGCCGCCGCCACCACCGCAGCCCACGGCCGCGAGTCCCGCGGCTCCCGCCGCCGCACCGGTTAGGCCGAGGAAGCGGCGGCGCGAAACAGCCTTTCCCCCCAACCGTTCGAACTCCATCCGTTGCGATACTATCGCCGGGAGCGGTTAGGCGCCTTTGCTGGCGCCTAACCGCACCTTCACCTGCGGGAGAGACGTTCCATGCCGTCCAAACTCACTGAATCCGAGATCGCGGCGAAGTTGCCTGCCTTCACGGGCTGGTCCGCCCTCGGAGATCGCTCGATTCGCCGCACAATCACCTTCAAGGACCACATCACCGCGATGGGGTTCGTCGTCCGCGTTGGGATGGTCGCCGAAGTGCTCGATCACCACCCGGACCTGCGCATCGTCTACAACCGCGTTGAGATCGTCCTGAATACCCATGACGCCGACGGTGTCACGGAGAAGGATTTTGCACTTGCCAGGCACATCGACGCCCTGGTATGAGTGCATTGTGTTGGGCCACTGCAGTGCTTTCTGCCGCCTGCGCGTTCGCCGAGACGGTGCTCAGGCCCGTGGGCCGTGCAGCAGGCGCCCCGCCTGGTCGTGCTCGGCACGACGGTAGATCGGCTCGGAATCGATCGCGCGCTGCGCGTGCTTGACGATCACCTGTTCCTCCGGCGTCAGCTCCTCCCACGGCTTCCGGATCTCCGGTTGGAGCGGGAAGATATGGATCGAATCCCAGCCACAAACGTCTTCGCAGAGGCGGCAACCGGTGCACTTCTTCTCATCCACGGTGCTCACGCCGAAAAAGTCGTCGATGCGGTCCGTGTGTTGCAGGCTGAGTGCGTCGAACGGGCAGATGTTGATGCAGAGTTCGCAGCCGGAGCCGATGCACTTTTCGTCGATCACGACGGCCTTGGGCCAGTCGTTCTTCTTGAGACCCTTGCACACGTTGCCATAGGTATCGAGGATTGCCTCCGGCGGGCAGACGACGCCACAGGCACCGCAGTCGATGCAGAGCGTCGGGTCGATCACGTGGAGCTGGTTGCGTTCACCAGTGATTGCGTTCGTCGGGCAGCGCTTCGTGCAGGCGGTGCAGCCGATGCAGGTCTCAACGATAGAATACGGCAAGAGCGAACCTCTCGGCGGTGATGGTGTGCCCCGAATATACCACGGGGCTCGGGCCGACGCTGGAAAACCGCCGAGCCCCGCATCTCAGTGTGCCTGGACCTTCGCCGCCGATCGCACCGCCTGAGGCGGGTGCCGTAGTATCTGGGACACGTTGTAGGAGAAACTCACTGATGTCAGAACCCGTAGTTGTCGAACCGAACTTCTTCGAAGTGATTGGCACCCAGCGTGCGATGCGCCGCCTCAAGCCCGATCCGGTGCCCGAGGAATATATCAAGCGCATGATCTGGGCAGCGACAAGGGCACCGAGTGGCGGAAACCGGCAAGGCTGGCGCTGGCTCGTCGTCACCGACCCCGCCAAAAAGAAGCAGATCCAGGAGTGGTACCACGAAGGATGGTCGCGCGCCCTCGCCTCGGGGTACGGCAATCGCCCCGACCTGCCGCCCGACGAAGCCGCAAGTAACGAACGCGTCATGAAGAGCGCCACCTACCTTTCGGAACACATGCACGAAGCGCCGGTGCTCATCTTCGCCTGTGCCCTCATGGGCGGGCCATCGACCGACATCACGGCCGGGTCGAGCATCTATCCTGCGGTCCAAAACCTGATGCTGGCGGCGCGCGCACTCGGCCTCGGTACAGCGCTCACAACCGTGCACCGCGGCCGCCAGAAGGAAGTCCGTGAGCTCCTTGGCATCCCCGATTCGGTCGAGACGGCAGCTCTCATCCCGGTGGGCTGGCCGAGGGGCAAATTCGGTGCCGGATTCCGGAAGCCGGTGGAAGAGGTGACCTACTGGGATAGCTGGGGCGCCAAGAAGGGCTAACCACGCATCCTCGCGCCAGCTCCCGCCCGTCCTCCTGACATGCTGCTGTCAGGAGAACGGCTGTTCGCGGCCGCTCGATTCGCTACACTGGTCGCATGCCATCGCTCGCGCCCGCCGGTGCTCCGGCTGCTTTCCGCCTCCAGGCCGACTACATCCCCACCGGCGACCAACCGGAGGCGATCGCAAAGCTGGTTGAAGGGCTGAATCGGCGTGACCGCTACCAGACGCTCCTCGGGGTCACCGGCTCCGGCAAAACCTTCACGATGGCGAATGTCATCCAGCAGGTAGCCCGGCCGACGCTCGTGCTCGCCCATAACAAGACGCTCGCCGCCCAGCTCGCCTCCGAGCTCAAGGAGTTCTTCCCCGAGAACGCGGTCGAGTATTTCGTTTCCTACTACGACTACTATCAGCCCGAGGCCTACATCCCGCGGACCGATACCTACATCGCCAAAGATGCGGACATCAACGAGGAGATCGATAAGCTCCGCCACGCGGCCACACGCTCGCTGTTCACCCGGCGCGACGTCGTCATCGTCGCCAGCGTGAGCTGCATCTATGGCCTGGGCGAGCCGGCTCAATACCAGGAGTTCGTACTCCACTTCGAGCGCAACAAGCCCTTCAGCCGTTCTGAGGCAGTGCGCCGCATGGTTGGCATGCAGTACGAGCGCAACGACATGAACGTCGTGCGCGGCAAGTTCCGGTTGCGGGGCGACTCACTCACGATCCTCCCGAGCTACGACGAACTCGCAGTCCGCATCGACTTCTTTGGCGACGAAGTCGAACGCATTGTCGAACTTGACCCATTGACCGGCGAAATTATGGCGGAGCGCGACGAGATCGATATCTTCCCTGCCAAGCACTTCGTCACCACCGCTGACCGCATGGAAGGTGCCATCGCCGCCATCGAGCAGGAGCTCGCAGAGCAGCTCGAAGTATTCCGTTCACGTGGGAAGATCCTTGAAGCCGCCCGCCTCGAAGAGCGCACCCACTACGACATCGAGTCCATGCGCGAAACTGGCTACTGCGCCGGTATTGAGAACTATTCCCGCCACCTGCAGCTCCGTGAGGCGGGTTCGACCCCGTGGTGCCTCCTCGACTACTTCCCCGACGACTGGCTCCTCTTCATCGACGAATCGCACATGACGCTCCCGCAGGTTCAGGGGCAGTTCTTCGGCGACCGGGCACGCAAGGAGACGCTGGTCGAATTCGGCTTCCGCCTTCCGAGCGCGCTCGACAACCGGCCGCTCACCTTTGAGGAGTTCGATCGGCATATCAACCAGGCCATCTTCGTCAGCGCGACGCCCGCGGACTATGAAGTCCAGCGCTCCAGCCAGGTGGTTGAACAGGTCATTCGCCCAACGGGCCTGCTCGACCCCGAAATCGAAGTTCGGCCGACGAAAAACCAGGTCGACGACCTCATGGAGCAGGTCAAGCGCGTTGTCGATCGCGGTCAACGCGCACTGGTGACGACGCTCACGAAGAAGATGGCAGAGGACCTCGCCGACTACCTCGTTGAGATGGGCATCAAGACCCACTACCTCCATTCCGAAGTCCAAACGCTCGACCGCGTGGAGATCCTGCGTGACCTGCGGCTCGGCGTCTACGACGTCATCGTCGGTATCAACCTCCTGCGCGAAGGGCTTGATCTCCCGGAGGTGTCGCTGGTCTGCATCCTCGATGCTGATAAGGAAGGCTACCTGCGCTCCAACCGTTCCCTGATCCAGACCATCGGCCGTGCCGCCCGCCACGTCGAAGGCAAGGTCGTGATGTATGCCGACAACGTCACGATGAGCATGCAAACTGCGATCGAGGAGACCTACCGCCGCCGCAAGATCCAGCTCGACTACAACGCGGAACACGGTATCGAGGCGTTGAGCATCATCAAGGCGGTGCGCGACATCACCGACCACGTCCGCCAGGTCGCCGAGGAGCGGACCGGTTACGACGCCGGTGCGCGCGCTGCGATCCCGAAGGACGACATCCTGCGGATGGTAAAAGAGCTTGAGACGCAGATGAAGGCGGCGGCCAAGAACCTGGAGTTCGAAAAAGCGGCGGCGCTACGCGACCAGGTCGTCGAATTAAGGCGTGAGCTGGTTGGCACCGACGCTGAGGAGCTCGCTGCCTTCGCCGCCGCTGCCGGCCGCAGTGGCCCGCTCCGCTACGGCCGCAGCCAGGCCGGTGGCCGCGACCGCCGGCGCCGCTATCAGAAGTGAGCTTTGTGCCGCTACAATCGTATATACTGGTCCGGCGAGTGTTCGATTGGGATGACGCCAATGGGGCCACGTCTGGGAGCGGCATCGGGTCACCCGCGATGAAGCCGAGGAGGGGGCGACCGACGAACGCCGCTTCAGCTATCCCGGTGCGTCCGCTGGCGAACGCAGAGTGGTGGTGGTGGGTTCGACCCAGGCGGGCCGCATTCTCGCCGTCGTCTACACGATTCGCAGCGGACGCTTCCGCGTAGCAACAGCGAGGGACGCGAACACATGGGAACGAGAACGGTACCGGCGACAGAGGCGGCGCAAGTGACTGCTGAGCAATCGCTGCCGGAGGTGACGCGGCTCGAGGACATCCCCGCGTTTGCCAACGACGAGGACGCGGCCACGTTTTGGGATACCCACGCGCCGAGCAAGGGGTTCCTGGAGGATGCTCCGGAGGTTGCTGAGTGCTACCTTCCACCCACACGTCCCCGCACGACGCCCGTTGCCATCCGCTTCGACGCCGACACGCTCGCTCGCCTCAAGGCGATCGCAAAAAAGAAGCACAAAGGCTACCAGACGCTCCTCAAGGAGTTCGTCGCCGAGCGCCTCTACGAAGAAGAGCAACGCGAGGGGGTCATCCCGCCCGGTAGGCGACGATAGCACGGGGAATGCGACGGAGGTCTCGCCGGGCTGTCGCCGCTATGAAGTCCGCAGGCGTGGGTCGAGGAGGTCTCGCATCGCGTCTCCAAGCATGTTGAACGCGAAGACGGCAAGGCTCAGGGCGATGCCCGGCCCCAACGCCATCCACGGCGCTTGCGTCATCCAGCTGCGCGCTTCCCGGCTGAGCATCCCACCCCAGGTCGGCGTATCGGGTGGGACACCCAGCCCAAGGAAGCTCAGTGAAGCTTCTATCAGGATTGCCGTGCCGAGACCGAGGGTCGCGAGCGTAATAGTGGGCGGCATCACGTTTGGCAACACATGGACCATGATCATGCGCATGTGGCCGCATCCGATCGCTCGTGATGCCTCCATGTAGGTCGAGTTCTTCACCGTGATCGTGGCACTACGGATGATGCGCGAACTGCTCACCCCCAGGAGCAGGCCAACGGAAACCATGAGGACCACGTTTGACGTCGAAAACAGACCAGATTTAGGTAGCACCGGGATGGCGTGCCCCCGGAACACTGCTGCCAGCGCAAGCAGGAAGACGAGCGCCGGGAAGGCGATGAACGCATCAACCAGGCGTTGCGTGAGCATGTCGATTGCGCCACCGAAATATCCGCTGACCACTCCAACCGTCAGCCCGATGACGGTCGACACAAGCACTGCCAGGAAGCCGATAGTCATGGAGACGCGGGCTCCGTAGACGACCCGGCTGAACACATCACGCCCGAGGTTGTCGGTCCCCATGAGGTGTCCCAGCGACGGCGCCGACAACCGTTGCCCCGCTCCCAATTCGTTTGCGCCAAACGGGGCTATCGAAGGGCCGATCACCGCCATGGCGAAAAACACCAAAACGATAATGGCGCTGGCAAAGCCGAGCGGCTTCTCCTTCACCAGCCGCCGGAAGACGTCGACGTAGAGGGGGAGCCGGCGCGTCCGCTGCAGTTCAGGGAGTACATCGAGTGCCACACTTTGAGCCATCAGCAGACCGTCCCCATCTGGATGCTGAGCGCGTTCATGCGTGGCTCACCCGTGGGTCGAGCATCCCGTACGAGACATCGACAATGAGATTGACCAGCACGACCACAATCGCCAGGACAAGCACAACGCCCTGCACTGAGGGGTAGTCGCGTTCGAGGATGGCAGTCACAAGGAATCGGCCGATGCCTGGCATGTTGAAGATGCTCTCAAGAATAATCGTCCCCCCGATGGCCGCGCTCACCTGGAGGCCGATGATAGTTATCACGGGTATCAGAGCGTTCTTGAGGGCGTGGCGGAGGATGACGCTCCGCTCTCGGAGACCTTTCGCCCAGGCCGTGCGCACGTAATCCTGGCGCAGCACCTCCAGCATCATCGTCCGGGTCATCCGCATCACACCACCTGCCAGGCTGAACCCGAGCAGGAGCGCTGGGAAAAAGTAGTAATACAGGTGGTTGCCAATGCCGGCGGACCAGCCTTTGTAGATCAGCGGTGGCGACCACCCGAACCACTTCTCCGGGAAAACGATCAGCAGTGTCCCGGTGAAGAAATAGGGCACCGAAAGCGCGAGGATCGCGAAGCTGCGCGCGCTATAGTCCCGCAGCGTGTCTTGCCGGATGGCGGAGATCACCCCGATCGGGAGCGCGATGATCAGGCCCAGGAGCACGGCCATGGTGCCGAACTCCGCTGTGACCGGGAGACGCGACCGTAATTCCACGCTGACATCGCGCCCCGTCCAGGGGGACTTCCCGAGGCGCCCCCTGGCAACATCGCCAAGATAGGTGACGAACTGGATGGGGAGGGGCCGATCGAGCCCCAGGTTTTTGCGTAGCGCCTCGCGATCCGCCTGCGTCGCGTAAGGCCGCTCCGCCATCATCTGGTCGACGAGGTCGCCCGGCACCAGCCGCATCACCATGAAGCTCATGAAAATGACAAGGATCACCGTCGGGATGGCCAACAGGAGCCGCCGGACTATGTAGTCGACCAATGCCTCACCCCCTCATCCCGCCTTGGAGACGCCCGCCCGAATCCGCGTTCACGAGCTGAGCCAGACCTTCTCCACGCGTCCGTTGTAGAGATCTGTCGACCAGAACCAGTCCTTGACGCGGGGATCGGTGAAGTTGTGGTTGTTGGTAGTGAACATAAACGACATCGGGAAATCCTGGACGATCATCTTCTGAGCATCCTGGACGAGCTGCTGCCGCTTCGCCGTATCGAGTTCGGTGGCCTGCTTGTCGACGATGTCGAAGATCGCGGTATTGTAATGCTTGAAGTATGTGGCATTCCGGCCGAAATAGGACGAAAGGTTTTCGTCCGGGTCGGGGCTGTTGAGTGGTGTGTGTTGAGAAAACGTGTACTTGTACGAGTACGTTTGGTTGTAGTAGGCCGCGAGCTCCATTGGCTTCAGGTTCAGCGTGACGTTGATCTTGGCGAGCTGCTGTTTGAGCACCTCGCTGATCTGGTCCAGCTGCGGAGTCGTCGATGCCCAGATCATGTCCCCTGCGAATCCGCTCGACTGGCCGGCCTGGCCCATCAGCGTCTTTGCCTTTTGCAGGTCGAACCCGGCGAGTTCCTGCGTGAGGGCCCACTGCTTGTAGATGGGCAGGATCGGCCCAAACGTCGGGACGCCGTCGCTGGAATAGACGAGGTCGAGGATCTGCTGCTTGTTCACCGCTCGCACGATCGCCTCGCGCACGCGGATGTCATCGAACGGCTTCGGGTAGGGTTGGGCAGCGGTGGTCGGCGGCATTCTGAATTCTTTCCAGAATTGGCTGGGCACGTCCTGCACATTGGCGTCCGGGCGTCCACTCTTCACGCGCTGCAGGTCTGACTGGCCGAGCACGGCGGCGTCCACGCCCTTGCTGATGAACAGCGTCGCCGCCGTGGCCGGGTCGGGCACAATCACCCACGTCAGGTTGTCGATGTGTGGCAGCGACGGGCGGAAGTAATCGGGGTTCTTGACGAGCTCAAACTTCACATCCTTCTGCCACTCTTTGAGGATGAACGGCCCGGTGCCGATGGCGTGCTCGGTCAGGTCGCCATACTTGTCGACGACCTCCTTGCAGATCATCAGGGTCCATGGGCTCGCGATGTAACTGATAAATGGGGCATACGGAGCCTTTGTCTTAACAGTTAGCGTGTAGTTGTCAGGAGTCGTCATGCTGTCGATG
>Ga0307373_10002710_pt1 | contig 31634 bp, 26 predicted proteins | sample OX2MG_FD_202534 | JGI IMG/M metagenome (GOLD analysis project Ga0307373, IMG submission 202534) | Soil microbial communities from Risofladan, Vaasa, Finland - OX-2 | ecosystem: Environmental > Terrestrial > Soil > Coastal area > Acid sulfate soil | place: Finland: Risofladan, Vaasa | collected...
GAACAAGAAAGCCTCCCCGAAATCCCTCGCCGTTTCCCTAGCCTGCCGGTGAGCGCCTGGCCCAGCCTCAAGGCCCGCAAAGTCTTTAAGGCCTTACTGAGAATCGGCTGGTCGGTCAAGCATCGTTCGGGTTCCCACGTTAAACTTGAACATCCTACGCGCGGCCAGTTTATCTGGGCCTTTCACGACGACGTTGAAATCGGACCCAAAATGCTGGCGCGCATTGCCAAACATACGGGATTGCGCCCCGAGGACCTGTGAACGCGGGTGGCGCAAACGGGCCATTGCTTGGCGCGTATACGGCAGCGGACAGCACGGAGCAGCAGGTAGCCACGGCCAATCGGCTTTTGACTGACCGTGGGCTTGTCCTGCGTTGAAGGGCCCACGGACAGGAAGCCACTGTCCATGGCTACCCACTGCCACCTAACCTGCTCGCAGGGAAAAATGCCTAATCGCCAGGCAATGTGATCCCTTTTCCCTTCTTGTTTACCTTCATTTTCAGGCAATGCCTCCTGCCATCTACTACGTCGTCGAATGACACTATGAGCTCTGGGTTCTTATACATGTCTTGTTCGGATAGACCATTGAACACCGACCAAAACCACCCTGCCATAGCGCCTCCTCCCGGAATCGGGGTTGCGCTCTTTTCGGGCAAGTAATTGGATGCCGCAAGGACCATTTTTGCCTTCTCACCAGGCAGTTCATAGGACTGGTCTTTCCCTGAAGTGAATGGGGCTACGCCGTCAACGGCCACCGGGGAACCTGGGAATTCAAGACTCATTTTCCAGTTGATCGCAGCACTCGGAGGGCCGAAGGGATTGGTTACAACGCCGCCTACTATGACCAGGAGTTTCCCCTTGTACGATCCCCACCACGCGCTGCCCAACTGGCCCGAAAAACCCGGCGACTTCAATTGCGCTTGGAGTGCAATTAGTTTCTGGCTTTTATCCTGCCACGCCTTAAAAAAAGCCATAAGTAGAAACAAGGCCGCCAGCACAAGCGCGACCTTCCTAGGCATCGTTTTTTCCTTTACCCCAAACCAAAGAACGACACACGCCAGAATCAGCCCTCCAGTGGAGTAGCCAGCCCAATTGTTGATTACATCCCAAGCGAAATGCTCTATATCGGAAAGCATTAGTTTGCGCCCTCCCCCATTAGAAATTGCCGGCAGGCAAGCGCAGACTTGAAAAGAAAGGTCTGCGGCTTGTCTGGCAATCCAGTCTACGGCGCTGTATTTTAGCACCATGTCGCGACTGCGTCGCCCTTTTCTTTAGGTAGTGGGTCAGTTTGATGTAGAGGCGGCTTTACGCCGCCACGTGGCGAGATAAACTCGCCGCTACAATGGGCAATCTGACCCGCTACTTTTCTCTCCGATCTCTTCTTTTTTGTTACCGTCCGGCTGCTCCAGGAATGGAGCGAGGTCGCACGGGCCTGCTTTGTAGGTCCGCGGTTCGTTCAAGAAGCTCCACTGCCGCTTGATCCACGTGCCGGGGCGACGGCAGTGTCTCAGTTCGTTTGCTGTAGCGGCGCTCTATGAGCGCCGAACTTGGATCCTCCACGGTTTCCGGCGCTCATAGAGCGCCGCTACAGCAGACTGCGACACCACCGAGGCCACCGAGCCCTTGACAGTTCTCCAGTGGGCGGCTATGCTCCATTTCAGGAAGTCCGGATTTCCGGCTTCCGGAAACCGATCACCATGAACATCATCGTTAAAGTACAGCGCAAGGGCCAAGTGACCATTCCCACGCGCCTCCGTGCGCAGGTGGGCCTGGTTGACGGCGACCTGGTGGAAGCCAAAGCAGAACGGGGTAAGATCGTTCTCACCCCCAAGCTTCTTGTTGACCGTACCGCCTGGGGCGAATACACGCCGGCCCAACGCCGAGTTCTCGATGCCCGCCTCACGCAGTCGTTGGAACAGGCGAAAAGAGGCGAGACCTACGGTCCTTTTGAGACCCACGAACAGATGGCCGCGTTCCTCCATAGCCAGGCCAAGAAAGCCCGAACCCGGAAGACCCGATCTGCAAAACCCAGCGCCCCATGAAGCGCCAACTGACGGCCGCCGCTGTAAAGGACTACATCGACGCTCCGCCCGCCGTTCAGAAGGCGTTCGATAAACAGGTCAAACTACGGGTGGAGAACTTCCGGCACCCGTCGCTCCGCGCCAAGAAATACGATGAGTCCCGCAATATCTGGCAGGCCCGCGTGAATCGCGACGGGCGCTTCTATTTCGTCATCACCGGTGACACCTACCTCATTTTGAACATCATCCCCCGCCCCAAATAACGCCCAGCGTAAATCGGAACGACGTAGGGGCGACCCTTGTGGTCGCCCGGCGATCGGCGGGCACGAGGCCCGCCCCTACAGCAAGCCGCCGGAGATTAGACATGGCCAGATGGCGCAAGCGCGATCATCAGCGGGGCGGTCGTTGCGGACGCGGCTCAACGGGCGCTCAAATAGGCCCCAAAAAATATTGTCTCATCTGTCTCGCCTGTCTCCACCGTCTCAGACGTGTCTGATAACCTCCTGGAGTTGGGCTTCATCCTGGCACGCGCCACCCCTTCGCTCCGCTCAGGGCACGGTCTGAAGTGCCCCGTTATGAACGCTCTCAGCCGAGGAAGAAAAGGAGCAAACAAAATTTACGGAACGAACCCTAAATTATGTTAACTAGAATGCCGCCTTGCAAGCGCGTTTCAGCAGGTGGCACAGAGTCAATCCGAATCAGCCGTTGGCCCAGGCCCTTCAAGCCGGAGGACGTAGGGGCGACCCTTGTGGCCGCCCGGCAATCGGCGGGCGCGAGGCCCGCCCCTACAGCAGCACCCTGGCCACCATCCTCGCCATTCGCGCTCTGCTCCTTATTCGTCACCGCCCTCATTCGCCGGGAACACGGTATGCCGGGGCGCGGGCATCGGCTCGTTACCCTTGCGATCGCGCCACAGGATGGCATTCAGCTCATGGGCGTTGGCTTGGTCGGCGTGGGAAAAGTCCATTTGCGCGGACTGGCGGGCGCCGGGCGCGTCCGCCGAGTTGATCTGGTAGATCAGGCCATTATCACGGTTTCGATAATCCGCCTTGAAAGGCGGCTGATTGCCGGGACCAGTGAAAAGCGGCGCCATCAGGTCCGCCTGCGCGTCGTTATTGTTCATGGGCGGCAAGCCCAGCAACCACTCCATGGTGCGGATCATATTGACGGTGGTGTAGAAATGGCTGTCCACAACCGGCAGGGCGCTGGAACTGGGCGAATACTTGCTGATCACGAGCGCGGGACTGCGGTGCGCGTCCACGTGGTCAGGCCCGTCCTGCGCGTCATCCTCCAGAATGAAAATGGCTGTGTCCTCCCAATAAGGGCTGTGGGAGACGGCCTCCACCACGCGTCCCACGGCCAGATCGTTGTCCGCGACGGAGGCGGTGGGTTTGGGCGCGCCGGGACGGGTGCCGGCCGTGTGGTCATTCGGCAAGCGCAGGATCACGAACTGGGGCAGCCCGGTTCCCTGCCCCGACTCGCGCGCCTTCACGAATTGGCCGAACTCGTTCAGGAATTCATCGACGCGCAGTTGATCGGGGAAATAGAGATTGAAATCGGCAGAGTTGGGGTCAAAGTGGCCGCGCAATTCGGGCATGGTGGCCACATCCTTGGCGATCATCGGAATCTGCCACGGGTAAGGACTTTTCGAGCCGTGCGGCTGGCCCAGGTTTGGGGGCAACGGCTCACCCTGCTTGACAAAAGGTTTCGCGCAGCCGGCGGCGAGCGGTTCGGGCGTGCCCGCCTTGGGCGATTGGGTCCGGAACGAGTTATAGCACCATTCGCTGGCCACGAACTCACCATAATTCCGGTGTGTCAAGCCGTGGCGGGCGACGTCCGCCCAAATGTAGCCCGTGCCGGGTTCATCGACGTCGGCAATGCCTTGCAGGAGCGGATAGGTGTTCGAAACCTGACCCTCGTAATCGTAGCGGCGTTCCGAGCTGCGGTAGCCGATCTCCCAGGTTTTTTCCGTGTAATCGCTGTCAATGGCGGCGTTCGACCAGACGTGACCGTTGCCGGAAACTTCGCCGCTCACGTAAAAATTGTCGAGTACCCCGAACTGCCGCGCCAGCTCGTGCTGGTTGGGGGTAATATCCTTGCCATACATCACCAGCGAAGCGTCGCCATTGCCGGGCTTGAGGTCCCCAAAAACCTGATCGTAGCTGCGGTTTTCCTTGATGATGTAAATGACGTGATGAATGGGATTGTGGCCGGAAGCAAAGTGAATGGACGGCGCTTCATGCTCCATGCGATTGCTTTCTTCCACTTCCTTCGTCCAAGCTGCCAGCCGCGAATCGATCCGACCCAAGCCAATGCTGGCGATGGACCCATGAATCAGCGTTGCAATGTAAGGGTGCGGGCCGCGGCGGCCGTTGGCAGGGATCGAAGGGTCGATGGCGGAGTTGGGTCCGGTGCCTTCACCTTTGCCCGTTGCCACCAGCAGGTCTTGGCCTTGGACGGCGACCGCCGTGGGATACCATTCGGCCGGGACAAAGCCCATCGCGGGCCTTGCGGCCGGGAGCGCAGTGGGCGAGGGCTTAGCAAATCCTTGGGAGACGTCAAACATCGCGACGGCATCTTGCGAAGCATCGGCCACAAACAGCCGCTTGCCGTCCTCGCTCTGGGCCAGCGCGTTCGGAACGCTTCCTCCGAACTTCTCACCCGGAAGCTCGGTCGAGAGCAGCGCCACCATGCGCCCCTGCGCCCGGTCCACCACCGCCACGCGGTCGCGGTTGGCAAGCGCCACGTAGAGCCACTTCTGGTCCGGGCTGATGAGCATGGCTGTGGGATGGGAACCGGCGGCAGTGGGCGCTGGCGGAGGCAGGAGCGGAATAAATCGGGTCACCTTGCCGGTTTCCAGATTCAACTCTGCAACCTGCGAGGCATTCCACAAACTGCAATAAGCCGTCTTGCCGTCGCGCGCCACCGCCACTCCATAGGGATAAGCGGATGGAACATTAGGCTTCGAGCTCAGGTCAAAGCGATGGGTCACAGCGCCCTTTTTGGCATCAATCAGCAGGGCATCATCGGAGAGATTGTCAGCTACCAGGATTTCATCTCCACGCTTCGTGGGCACCACGGCAATTCCCGCCGGATAGGGGATGGACTCTCCTGCCTTGGGCAGCGCAAAGGAGAGGCGGTCGGCGCGCTGGCCCGCGCCCAGCGGTTGCAAACCGATTTTTAGAAATCCGTGGGGAGAGATGGCGCCGTGCTTGAAACTGTAGATTGCGATCCCGTTGCCAAGGTCGCCTGGATTTGAGCCGGTCGGATCGCTGAGTGAAGCGATGGACGCATACAACCGTTTTCCATGGGTGGAGAATGCCAGGCCCAGGAAATAGGTTTGGTGGGCCCGCTTGCCGAGACGGCGGTCGGGGAAATCGCGCAATTGCTTGGTGGCCAAGTTCAGGATGGCGATGGATTGGTCGTAATGCGATTCCGCCGTTCCGTAACCATTGTACAGGATTGCGGCATAGCGCCCGTCCGGGCTGATGGCGATGGCCGTGGGCAGACTGTTGGTCCGCTGCGGATGGCCGGGCACGGGTTCACGCAATATCTTGCTGGTGGAGAGATTAACCGAATGGCTTGCGGACTGTCCCCGGCTGCGGCGGATCGAGAGGCCGCCGAACACGGCACCCGCCAGTAACCAGATGATGATGAGCCGGCCTTTGATCATAAGGTTCTCCATGAAGTCAGTGACGAATGAAAAATGCCAAGTGAACAGTTGTAAGTGATGAGTGGCAAGTGATAAGTGGCAAGGGATGAGTGGCAAACTGGGACATACGCCCCGCCAGAACACTTACTGTTTGTCTTTGTCCGTCACTTGCCACTTATCACTTGCCACTTGTCACTTGCCCCTTGTCACTTATCACTTGCCACTTGTCACTGCTTCTTAGCTGCTCCTAACCGCCAACGCCCTGCGCCACGAACCCACCGTCCACCGCAAGAATGTGCCCCGTCACAAAGCTGGCGCTGTCCGATGCCAGGAAAATCGCAGCGCCCTTGAGTTCTTCCACGTTTCCGAATCGCTTCATGGGCGTATGCGAAAGAATGGAGGCCTTGCGAACCGCTTCATGAATCAGGGACCGGTTCATAGCGGTTTCAAACACACCGGGGGCGAGGGCATTCACCGTGATATTGTATTTCACCAACTCTGTGCCCAGATTCAGAGTGAGCATGGCCACACCGCCCTTGCTCGCGCAGTAAGGCGTCGATTCGTAAAGGCTTTGGAAGGCGCCAATCGAGGCGATATTGATGATGCGGCCGTACATTTGCTCCTTCATCACCCGCCCCACGAGCTGGCAAGTGTTCCAGGTGCCCTTCAGATTGATATTCAGGATGCGGTCCCAATCCTCTTCCGGGAATTCAAGGGACGGAGCGCGTTTGGTGGTTCCGGCCGAGTTCACCAGAATGTCGATGCGCTGCATTCCAGCTTTCATGCGATCAATCACCGCTTGGATTTCATCCCGCCGGGTCACGTCACCGGTCAGCTCCAGGGTGTTGCGGCCCAAACCGCGAATCGCAGCGGCGGTCTTCTCCACTTCCTCGCGGCGGCGGCTGACGGCCACTACGTCCGCCCCGGCCTCCGCCAGTCCCAGAGCGATAGCCTGCCCCAACCCTGTGGTGCCGCCAAACACCAGGGCGCGTTTTCCGTTCAGTTCAAGTCCCTTGTAACCCATTCTCCACCTCGCGTCGTCAAAGTCGAAACCGGATATGCTATCACCCTCAAAATTGAACAAGCAAGACCGGATCGCACCATCTTACTATCAACTCGCCGTCTTCTGGCCTCAGCCCCTGTGTCCCCGTGGGACAAACCATGCTTTTCGCGATGCCGTAAGGCACTCACATTTAGGCACTTGCTTCAGCGAGAGGGAATATAGTGTTGACCCCTATTTCAAGAGGGCAGTAGAATTCAGTTTGTTTCAGGAATGTTACACTGGATGGTTCACGAAGTTTTGATTGCACACCGTCATAGCACGGTTTTAGCCACGCCTTGGCCCGAATTATCCGCGTGAAGCCGCGGTGCCGGGCCATATCTTTTGAATGCGGGACGAGTGTATTGGGTAATCTTAAAGTCATCATTCTGGTGGCTGTCGCGTTGACCCTCAGCGCCTGCCAAACGACTCAGAGGGCCAAACCTGGGCCGCAACTTCCGTCCACAGCCTGGGCGCCCGAACCTTTGCCCTTGCCGAAATCCCGCCCCTCGCTCGACGCCATCACCACCGGCCCCACCGATGCGGTGGGCGACCTTATCGACAAAGTGGAAGCAAAGTATGCAGCCGGATTGCGCGCTTACAGCGCGGGCAACCGCGAGGATGCCAAGGTTGATTTCGACCAGGCGCTGGGCATCCTGCTCGCTTCAAACATGGATATCCAGGATCATGAGCGCCTGGATGACGAATTTAACACGCTGGTGGACAACATCAACAGTATTGAGCTCTCCGCCATCCAAAATGGCGACTTCTTGAGTGAGCACCAATACGTTCCCGCGCCCATTGAATCCTTTTCCGGCCTCACTTTTCCGGTTGATCCCAATGTCTCGAAGCGCGTCCAGGAGGAGATCCGTTCCGTCCACTCCGACTTGCCGCTGGTCTCCAATGAATACGTGGACGGAGTGATCGCGTTCTTGCAGAAGCACGGGCGCACTTATATGAATTCGGTCCTCAGACGCGAGGGTGAATACAGGCCCCTCATTGAGTCCGCGCTCCGCAAGGAAGGCGTGCCGGGCGATTTGATCTATCTGGCCGCGGGCGAGAGCGCCTTCAACCCCTTTGCCATTTCAAATAAGGGCGCCAAGGGCATCTGGCAATTCATGTCGGGCACCGCGGCCCTTTATGGGCTGAAGCGGAACCAATGGGTCGATGAGCGCGAAGACCCCGTTAAATCAACGATGGCGGCGGCCCGGCTGTTGAAGGAGTTGCATGAGGAATTCGGAGATTGGTTCCTGGCCATGGCCGCTTATGACAGCAACCCGTTGACCGTGCAGCGGGCCATCGCCAGAACCGGCTATGCGGACTATTGGGAGTTGCGCAAACTTCATGCTCTGCCCACGGAAACCCAAAACTACGTCCCCATTTTTCTGGCCACGGCGTTGATCGCAAAAGACCCGCAAATTTATGGGTTCAGCGTTCCCGTCAACCCGCCACTTGACCCGGACAAAGTGGTCACCCCTTACCCCACGGATTTGCGGCTGGTCGCGGGACTCATCGGCCAACCCGTTCAACAGCTCGTGCGGTTGAATCCAAGCCTTCAGCGCTGGTCGACTCCCGCTAACGACCCGAAATTTGTGTTGAACCTGCCGGCGGGAACAAAGTCTCTTTACGAAACCGGGATCGCCGCCGTGCCGCCCGGCAAGCGCATGTGGTGGCGGGCACAAACGGTGGCAGCCGGTGATACCCTGGCCAACGTCGCCCGCCATTACCATGTCTCGCCTTATACATTGGCGAAGGTCAACTCGCTGAGTCCGGAGGACGCCTTGACGGCGGGGACTCACTTGGTCGTGCCACTTCCGTCTGGAAATCTTTACGCTTTGCAGCGCGTCCATCCCGGCTGGACCAAGCACGTCTACCATTATCACGTCCGCCGGGGCGAAAGCATTGAGCTGGTGGCGGACCACTTTGACGTAACTCCTTACCAGGTTCGCCGCTGGAATCACCTGCGAGGCTCGCGCATCCCGAGCAGCCGGACCCTGGTGATTTACAAGACCGCCGCCCATTCTCCGGCAAGCCATCGCCGCGCTGTCCATCGCAGTTCAAAGCGCCGCCTCGCCCGGAAATCAACCGTTCCCCACCACGCTGTTCGCAAACGCAAGAAGATCCGGGCGGCTTCCAAGAACCCATCACCCCCAGCCCAGGCCCCTCACTTGCAGTAATTGCCCTGACGCTCGAATCCTCCCCTGGGAGTGCAACCCGCCGGGGGTCTTGCCCCGACATGGCTGCCCACCCGTCACTTTCCGGTTTCCGGAGCTGCATTCCGTCCATTCCACACTTCTTTCTCAATAAGGCTTGACATCGGCAGTGGGCTAGTATAAATCTGCCTTCATTGAGACCAGGAACGCCTGATCTCTTCTTTGAGGCTGCTCCGCACGCAAAGGGTGCGAGGAATCACTAAATCCAGGAGGTTTCAATGGAGTTTGAAAAAGAAGACAAGCCGGGCGACGAAACGGAAGACTACAGCGAAGAACTGTCCTCCGATTATCGCGAGGAAGAGGCCGGGGAAGAGACCGACGAGGAAGAAGAGGGGACTGTCGAGGAGGAGGTAGCCTTCGAAATCCATGAGGAGGTGATGACGGCTCAGCCCGAGCCGCCTCCGGCGTCGGCCGGAACCGGAAAGCCCGCTGCCAAGACTCCGGCCACAAGGAAAAAAGCGGCGAGGACACCTGCAAAACCGCCGGCCAAGTCCAAGAAGAAGACTGCTCCGAAAAAGCCCAAGAAAAGGGCGGTCACGGCCAAGTCAATCTCCGCCAAGAAAACGGCTAAAAAGGCGGCAAAGAAAAAACCTGCTGCAAAGAAGGCGGCTCCCAAAAAGAATCCAGCCGCGAAGAAGAAGACCGGGCGGCGGTGACGCAGGAGCCCTCCGGCATTTCGCCTTCAAGACGGGACCGGCCGGGCGAGGCCAGAGCCAGAAGCAAAAATCGGGGGGTTCGCAGAATTTGCAAAACAAACAGGACCATGCCTCCCAACCCTCACTCGGCAGCAGCGCCCAAGACGGCAATGGAAATTGGGCTGCCGGCAAGTCTCATCACAGCAACGGAGAGAGACGTTCCGCTTCTTCGCGCTGTAGAGTTCGTCCGGCCCATGCGCGGCGGATCCCAGCCCTCTCTGCTCCGCTGCCTCAACGGCGACTGTTACGTCGTCAAGTTTCGCGCCAACCCTCAGCATGTCCGGGTTCTGGCCAATGAAATGTTCGCCGCCCGGCTGGCAACCTTAATTGGCCTGCCCGTGGCGGAGCCCGCGTTTATTGAGGTTGCCGAGGCCATCGCGGTTTATGGCCCGGAGCCCGATCCTCGCGCCAAGCCCCGCTCAACAAACGGCCTGGAGTTTGGCTCGCGGTTTCCGGGCGATCCTCATACGATGCTGGTTGTAGACTTCCTGCCGGACCCCTTGTTGCGTCAAGTCCACAACCTTCAACCTGCTTTCCTGGGGGCTCTCGCCTTCGATAAGTGGACCTGCAACTGTGACGGGCGCCAAATGATTTTCCACCGGCGCGCCAACCACAAAGCGCCGGGTTATACCGCCACCATGATCGACCAAGGCTTTTGTTTCAACGATGGCGAATGGCGTTTTTTTGATGTCCCCTTGAGAGGAATTTATCCGCGCCGCTTGGTTTACGAAAAGGTGCAAGGGCTTCAGTCCTTTGAGCCTTTTGTGTCAAGAATTGAGAACCTGACGCTGGAGCAGTTGAAGGCTTGCGCCAGCGGTATCCCCAAGGACTGGTGTGGAGAAGAACCGCAACAGTTGCACGAGGTGATTGAAGCCTTGCACTCCCGGCGGCGGCTGGTGCGGCAGGCGCTGATCGACGCGCGGGATTGCGGGCTGGAGCCGTTCCCCAACTGGCATTAAGAACCTTGATCCTGCGATCCTGACTTTTTGGTTCAAGTTTCTCGCGGCCCCCTCACCCCCAACCCCTCTCCCCCAAATCGGGGGAGAGGGTGGACCGCGAAGCGGGCCGGGTGAGGGGGTCACAGGATTTCCGGAAATCTGATGAATCCGCAAAGGCAGTGCTCCTATTTTCTGGTCCGTTACGTGCCCGATTCGGCGCGCGGCGAGTCCATCAACATCGGCCTGATGCTTTACAGCTCTGCGGAACGCTACCTGGGCTGCATTTTCACCCAGGATTTTGCCCGCGTGAAGCGGTTCCACGCCCAGGCTGACCTGAAACTGCTCCGCGCCCTGCAGGAGCACTTTGATGCGGAGATTGACGGGCATGAAGACCATCTGGACGATTATCTCAAGCTCTTGCAGAATTCCCTTTCCAATCTGATCCAGATCACCGAGCCCCGCCCGTGCATTCTGGAAGACCCCCAAGCCCAGATTGAGGATCTATTCTTCCGCTATGTTGGCTCACCCTCCTCACGGCCGCCTCTCGAAGAAACGCGCCTGCGCATCAAGCAAAAGCTGAGCGCCGCCCTGATGAAGGCGGACGTGTGGGAACGAATCGAAAAACGTATCCCTGCCAGCCGCTGGACCCGCCCCGGCGATCTGTTTACCTTCGATTTTGGCTACAAGCCCAATGGCGTCATCCAATTGATTCACGCGCTCTCCCTACGGCGCGATACTCAACTCGCCAAGAGCTTGGTCTATACGCTCGACCGGGTGAGAAAGAAGGAATCTGCGCACTTGACCGCGGTGGTCGAATCCGAGGGTGGAAAGGGAGATCCGGCGGCAATCGCGACCGAGGGCATTCTGCAGGAAGCCGGTGTTGCCATCCAACCGCTCGCCGGGATTGTGCCTTTCCTGGAAAGAGTCGCGCAAGAGCTGAAAAGCTAGTGGAGCGTCCAGGAATTGGGTGGACAGCGTAGCGCCGGTGTCCTCAACGGCGGGCTTCGGCCCCTGGGAAAACGCGGCCTGCCAGGATTCGCCGAGCGGCGACTACACTTCATCCCTCGCCACGTGTGCGCGGTCAGGCAAATTCGAACAATGGTACCTTCCGCGTCGGCTGGCCCATTGTCTTAAGCAGAGCTTCAATCCTTCGCACCGTTTCGGGCTTCAGCAGAACGTCGCCGCAGACTGTGCAGACTTCCGCCGGAACGTGGTCAATCACGACCACCTCACCCTGGTAACGTACCGTGTGAACAACCGCTTGCTCTTCATACTCTCCTGGGCAGCCTTCCACGGAACAATTCATCGCGGCCTCCTTTGCGTCGCGCTTATCCATTTTGGCAACTTTGGCTCATAAACTGTAATGACAATCAGGAGAGGGCGCGCCGTCGTACACACGATGTGAAGTGGGCGCCCGCTGCGAGCCGAACCCTTCAACAAACAACACGGGCCACGGCGATGCTCGGGATAGCTTTCCAGAATTTCTGCTGTTCGTATCGCTTCCAGGACATCGTCAAGAGGGATTGCCTCCTCGATCATCTCCTGATGAGCGTGTTGGGTGATTCGAACCCGCTCGGAGGCAGCCAGCAATCTGATTTCTTCCAGAATGGGTTCAAGCTCGCTGCCTTCCAATGCTTCACCTGCTCGCCCACCGTGACGCTGGAATCCAACCCACCCTTAGATTACATCTGTGCTTCCGAAAAAAGCAAAAAGGCTTGCAACCCGGCTGCGGCACAGTTTGGCTGCGATACCGGCGGGGGCTGGCGGAATTCGTAGACCCAAAGGCTTTGCGCCAGCCCTGGCCTTCGGCTTGATTATTGGCATCCCGAGAATGCCAGTGTTGGCGCGGTGGCGGTGATGCCAAATTGGCTTGTGACCCGCGAGCGTCGAGGGGTCGGTCGCTTTTCATTCTCCAAACCGTAACGGTTTGGGCGTTGGCCGGAGCGCCAATATGGGAAAAAAGCTACCACTCTTGTTTCATTTAATTCACTAAAATGGAAACGGAATTGCGAGTGTTTAGATGTTGGATATTTCATGAATCAAAAGAGATGTCACTCGAGCATATCATTCGAGCATAGCTTTGTCAGCCCGGTGCGCATAGAATGCTGGCCATTCCCGGCGGATTATGGATGTATGTACGACCCGAAGGCGGCCGTAACAACAATTCGACCACCCTCTCCTGCAAAGTGGTGAATTTGGCAGGCCATGTGCTATGAATACACAACTTGAGATCGTCGTTGACCGGCAAGGGCGTATATAAGACTCATGGCGACGCATCATGAGTTCGATGATAAAGAGTAAGGGCCTTTGAGCCCGGCGCGCCGCACCCCCCTTGAGTTTAGTCAATCTTATGCAGTGAGAGAGCCGAGTACCCTACCTAATCCCTTTACTGGAGGTAGAGCCTAGCTAGGGCCGCGCGATGACCCCGCTGCATCAGTTCATGGTGGACCTCATTCCGGCCGGGGATTCGCTTTCCCCGGTCGTGCCTCCGGACGAGACGCATCTTCGAACCGATCCTCATGGATCCCCCCCACCCGAAAGATGACCGCTGAACCTACCGGGCATCACCCACCCACCGGTTGTGGTGCAATTTGCTGTAGCGGCGTTCTGTGACCCCCGAACTTTATTTCTCAATAGGTTCCGGCGCTCATAGAGCGCCGCTACAGCAAATTGTGCCACCACCTGCCCGCGTTACTTGTGGTATTCAAGTGACGAATTGCAGGATAATATCCAACTCAGACTTCGAGATAGCGGGCGATGGGAAATGCGTGACGGCTGCTTCGCAAGCGCCACATTCCCCTACAGGAGCGGCAAATGAAATACCGGCGATTCGGAAGGACTGGCTGGACGGTGAGCGAGATCGGTTACGGGATGTGGGGGATGGCCGGATGGACAGGATCAGATGATCGCGAATCCCTGGAATCCCTCCAGAAATCGGTGGACCTCGGTTGCAATTTCTTCGATACCGCGTGGGCCTACGGCGACGGCCACAGCGAAGAATTGCTCGGGCAATTGGTGCGCGCCAACCCGGGCAAACGCTTGTATATTGCCACCAAGATTCCCCCCAAAAACCTGAAGTGGCCAAGCCGTCCGGAGTATAGCCTGGACCAGAGCTATCCACCCGATCACATTGAGAAATACGTTCGGCGCAGTCTCGCCAACCTTGGCGTCGAGACCATCGACCTGATCCAATTCCACACTTGGCAGGACGAATGGCTGGAAGATGACCGCTGGCGTCAAAAGCTGGACCAACTGAAAGATGAAGGAGCGATTCGCGCCACCGGCATCAGCGTCAATCGCTGGGAGCCGTGGAACGGCGTGCAAGCCGTGCAGTCCGGGCTCATCGACGCCGTGCAAGTGATCTACAATATTTTCGACCAGAATCCCGAGGACCAACTCTTTCCCGCCTGCCAGCAGCACGATGTCGCCGTGATTGCTCGCGTGCCTTTCGACGAAGGGTCGCTGAGCGGCACGTTGACCCGGGACAGCCAATGGCCGGAAGGCGACTGGCGAAACACCTTTTTCGTGCCAGAGAACTTGAATGCCACTTTGGACCGCGTTGAAGCCCTGAAGCCGCTGGTCCCGGCTGGCATGACGCTCCCCGAAATGGCGCTGCGCTTCATCTTGATGAATCCCACCGTCTCAACTATCATTCCCGGCATGAGGAAGCTGCGCCACGTCGAATCGAATCTTGCCGCGAGCGGCGCGGCTCCTCTTCCGGCGGAACTCCACGATGAACTCCGCAAACACCGCTGGGTCCGGAAGCCCACGCCGTGGTCACAATAGCATGGTGCCAGGTGCGCTAGTCTCCTAGGCTTGCGAAACTTGATGCGATTGAGTCAAGTTTTACATCGTCCCCTCACCCCCAACCCCTCTCCCCCCAAAAGGGGGAGAGGGTGACCGCGTAGCGGGACGGGTGAGGGGGTCAAGCCCTAGGCGTTAAAATAAGGCCCTGGAACTACGGCAAAGCCCGCCTTGGCGGGCGTCATCCTATGGCCCACGGCGCAAGCCGTGGGCAAAGAGGGAAGCGCAGACTTCCAAGCCCCGTCAGGGGCGGCATCCTGTGCGGCAATCATGTCGCCCCTCGCGGGGCTTCGGAGAGGATTTTCGCAACTCTACCCCACGGCTTGCGCCGTGGGCCACATGCTGTCGCCGCTGGCGCGGCTCAAGGGGTCGCAAACGCCTATTTCAACGCCTATGGGGGTCACACACGCTCTAGCGTCCCGCTTCGACGGCAGTTGGAAGGCGATTTTCATACAGCGGAAACCTTCCAGCCAGCGTTTCCACTTCGGCGCGAATGCGGCTGAGAACCCTAGCGTCATCGAGATGGTTCAAAGCCTCCGCGATCCAATTGCCGATCTGCTGCATCTCGGGCTCCTTCATGCCCCGCGTCGTAATAGCCGGGGTGCCCACGCGGATTCCGCTTGCCACCATGGGGGGATTCACGTCAAACGGAATGGCATTTTTGTTGACAGTGATGCCCGCCTGCTCCAGGCTCTCCTGCGCCTGCTTGCCCGTCACCTTGCGGGAAAAAACGTCTACCAGCATCAGGTGCGTGTCGGTTCCTCCCGAGACGATGCGGAAACCAGCCCGGGCCAAAGTTTCCGCCAGCACCCGGGCGTTGGCTAGAATCTGTTTCTGATATTCGCGGAATTCGGGCTGCAACGCCTCCTGGAAGCAGACCGCCTTGGCGGCGATCACGTGCATCAGCGGCCCACCCTGAATGCCGGGGAACATGGTCTTATCGAGGTCTTTGGCGAATTGGCTCTTCGACAGCACCATGCCGCCGCGCGGCCCGCGCAAGGTTTTGTGAGTGGTGGTGGTGACGAAATCGGCGTGGGGTACCGGGCTGGGATGAATGCCCGCCGCCACCAATCCCGCAATGTGCGCCATATCCACCATTAAAATGGCAGCCACTTTTTTGGCGATGGCAGCGAACCGCTCAAAGTCCAACGTCCGCGGATAGGCGCTGGCGCCGGCCAACACCAACCGCGGCCTGTGCTCAACGGCCAGACGCTCCACCTCATCGTAATCAATCGTCTCCGTGTCCTTGCGGACGCCGTAGGAAACGATCTTGTACATCTTGCCCGAAAAGTTGAGCGGATGGCCGTGGGTGAGGTGGCCACCGTGGGCCAGGCTCATGCCCAGCACCGTGTCGCCGGGTTTCAGCACGGCCATATAAACGGCCTGGTTCGCCTGGCTTCCTGAATGGGGCTGAACGTTGGCGTGGTCCGCGTGAAACAACTCCTTGGCCCGCTCAATCGCCAGCCGCTCCGCTATGTCCACAAACTCGCAGCCGCCATAGTAGCGCTTGCCCGGCAACCCTTCCGCGTACTTGTTGGTCATCACGGAGCCCGCGGCCTGGAGGACGGCCTCGCTCACGAAATTCTCCGATGCAATCAGCTCCAGGGTTCTGGCTTGGCGCTCCAGTTCATGGTCAATGGCGTGCGAAATCTCGGGGTCCACATCTTCGAGTGGTCTCAAACGCGGGGGCAACAATGGTGGCATGGTCATTTCCTCCTTGGAGCTTTCCGGTTCCGGGCGGCTGGAACGGTCAGACGACCCGTCTGGCTTCTTGACCTTCCATTCTATCGAAGGCCCATATTGTACACAATGCGGACTGGTGCCAAACCAGTCCTCCATTGATGCCCTTGAGATTCCGACCTTCCCCAGACCCATCTTGACTTCGGTAAGGAGACCTGCGTTGGTAAGTAAATCAGGATTGTGCCATCAAGTATCGTAATTTCAAACACTTAGAAGTACAGATGTAGGGCATGTCTATATAAAGACTGTATTTTCAATATATTAATGGAAATTGTGCGGACCTTCCATATGGCGTGCAGGCTTCGCGCACGGGGGTACGGCTGGTCTTGCACCGGGCCGCAAGATCAACTTCCGAAAGGAATTCTCCCGGCGGGAGCTTCGCAGTGATCAGCCATTGGCGCAGAGTGCGATACACGCGCTCCACTTCCCCGAGCTTTTCGGCCCGGGTCCGGTTCTTCGTTCCGATTCACAGGCTAGTCAAAAATCACCGTCTTATTTGCATAGAACAAGATTCGATGCTCTAAATGCCACCGGACCGCTCGGGAAAGAACGATGCGCTCGAGGTCACGGCCTTTCTCTACAAGGTCATGAACCTGGTCGCGGTGTGAGACCCTGGTAACATCCTGCTCAATAATCGGCCCTTCGTCAAGCTGATCTGTCACATAGTGGCTCGTAGCGCCAACCAGCTTTACCCCACGCTCGAAGGCGGCATGATAGGGCCGCGCTCCCATGAAAGCGGGCAGAAAAGAGTGATGAACATTGATTATCCGGCGCGGATACCGGGCGACGAATGCCGGTGACAGGATCCGCATGTAGCGTGCCAGCACGATGAGATCGATGCGCTCCTGCTCCAGAAGCTCCATCTGTTTCCTTTCGGATCCTTCTCGGTCCTCAGAGCTGACGGGGACGTGATGGAACGGGATGCCGTAGAATCCCGCCAGTGGAGCCGCCTCCGAATGGTTGGCGACGATGAGCACGATCTTGCCGGGAAGCTCCCCAATCTGATGGCGATACAGCAGATCCATGAGGCAGTGCTGATCACGCGAGACAAATACGGCGACGCGGGGCCGGTCGGAAGAATACTCAATGCGCCACTCCATGGCAAAATCTGAAGCGATCGGGGTGAAATTGCTGAGGACGCCGGGGCGGTCGAGGTCGAATCCTTGGAGCGACCATTCGACGCGCATGAAGAACATCCCTGCCTCATTGTCCTGGTGCTGGTCGGCATGCAGAATGTTTGCGCCATGGGCGTAGAGAAACTGGGCGATAGACGCTACGATTCCACGGCGGTCCGGGCAACTCACCAATAAGATTGCGGTCTCGGGCACCAAGCTCTTGCATCCTTTCCTGGATACTGCTAGTATACCGCAAGAATATTATGTGCGGCATTGTAGGTTACTGGGAAAAGACGGGCGAGGAAACGTGCATACTGGGGCGCACCCTCCTGCGGATGGCCGAGGCGCTGGGATGCCGTGGACCGGACTCTTCCGGAGTCGCACTGTTTGGTCCAGAGCAGCCCGGCCGCCTGGTCGTCCGAGTCAAGCTGGGCGAGGGCAGCGGGAGTTCCGAGCAAGCCGCCGTGATGAGCCGTGCCATTGCTTCCTACGGGGGATGCGATATTCGTCAAGAAGAAGCGTATCTTCGTTTCACGATCGACGAATCTGCCGATCTCGATTCCTTCGTCCAGGCCGTTGAGTCCGCTGCCCCCGCCGTCGAAGTGGTGAGTCTTGGGCGCCGCCTTGAAATCATCAAACAGGTTGGTTCGCCTGCCAATCTTGATCGCACGTTTCAGATCTCCCGCTTTCGGGGCACTCATGGAATCGGGCATACGCGCCTGTCCACAGAATCAGCCGTCGATTTGAGCCATTCCCAGCCATTTTGGGGACACGGCTATCCGGACCTGGCCATTGTCCATAACGGCCACATCACCAACTATCATCAGCTCCGCCGCAAGTTCGAGCAGCGTGGGGTCCGCTTTTACACCGGGAATGATTCGGAAATCGTAGCAATCTTCCTAGCCGGGAAACTGCGGCAGGGCATGGACCTGCGGGGTGGGCTCCTCGCCATGATTGAAGAGCTCGACGGTTCGTTCAGTTGTCTGGTGGCCACAGCCACCGAATTCGGGTTTGTCAAGGACCCATTCTCCTTGAAGCCCCTGGTGTTTGCTGAGACAGAGCAGTTCGTCGCCGTGGCCACCGAGGAGATCGCCATCCGATCGGCCATAGAAGGAAATTTCGAAGTGCGGGAAGCGCAAGCCAAGGAAGTGCGGGTATGGCGGAGATAGACGCGGCCGGACTGGGGACGCGCGAGATCAACCGGGAGATCGGTCGATTGATCGATACCGGATGCGCGGATATTACGGTCCGAAACCCCGGCGCACATCACAATCTCGCGGTGGCGATCCTGCGGCCGGTGAGCATCCGCATTGCTGGAAGTGTTGGCTACTATTGTGGCGGATTGAGCGATGGAGCGTCGATCGAAATCGAAGGTAGCGCAGGCTGGGGATTGGCAGAGTCGATGCTGAACGGTTTGGTGCGGGTGCATGGGAGTGCCGGAAGCGGCGCGGCGGCGGCACTTCGCGGCGGAACGGTCACGGTCCTGGGCGATGCGGCGGCCCGCCTTGGGGTTTCCATGAAAGGCGGCCAGGTGATCGTGGCCGGCGACTGCGGCTATATGGCGGGCTTCATGGCCCAGAAGGGCACTCTCATGGTTTGCGGTAACACGGGAGAGGCTTTCGCCGACTCGATGTATGAGACGATCTGTTACGTGGGCGGACGAATTGCCAGCCTCGGCACGGATGCGGTCGTGAGCCCCGTCGATTCCTCCGACGTGGAGTTTCTCGAAGCCGCGATCGAGAAGCACCTACCTTCGAAGATCCGAACCGGGAGGCCACCGGCCCGGGAATTTAAGAAGGTCGTCTCGGGGCGCAAGCTGTGGAACTTCGATAAGCGCGATTGGCGGATCTGGCAGGAGGCCTTGTAGTTTGTCTACCTTGCAACAGAGTGGGATTTTCGCGGCGCGGGTCATCGACGAGATTCAGGCCAAGGCTGAATCCGGCCTTTACACCATGCGCGGTTTTGGAACATTGCGTGAGCGGCGCTGGGCGACATTCGACGATCTGACCTTCCTGCCATGCTCCCTGACCCGCATCCCTCTGGAGGGCTACCGGGAGAAGTGTTCAACGAAGACGGTGCTGGGTACCCGCTTCGCCACGAAGCCCATCGAGCTCGACATCCCCATCATGATTACCGGCATGAGTTGGGGTGCTCTCTCCCTGAACGCCAAGGTCGCTCTGGCCCAGGGCGCCGCCGCGGCCGGCTCCTCGAACACCACCGGTGACGGCGGGATGTTGATGGAGGAGCGCAAGAACAGCCGGACGCTGATCTATGAGGTGCTGCCGTCGCGCTACGGCATCAATATCCACCACATGCGCATGGCCGATGCCATCGAATTGACCATTGGCCAGGGAGCGAAACCCGGGACCGGAGGGCTTCTGCTCGGCTCCAAAGTGTCGGACAAGATCGCAGAGCAGCGTGACCTCCCCGTGGGCGTGGATCAGCGCAGCCCCGCCCGGCACCCCGATTTTCTGGGCCCCGATGACATGATTATCAAGGTGGAAGAGTTGCGCGAGGCCACCGGATGGCAAGTGCCCATTTTTATCAAAATGGGGGCAAGCCGCGTTTATGATGACGTCAAGCTGGCTGCCAAGGCGGGAGCGGATGTTATTGTTGTGGACGGCATGGAAGGAGGGACGGGTGCTTCCCCAGCCATCTTCCAGGAGCATGCCGGCATCCCCACGCTTGCCGCCGTGTGCGAGGCCCGGGCGGCCCTGGAGGACATGGGGGTCTACGGTGAAGTGCAGTTGATTATTGCCGGAGGCATCCGGGACGGTGCAGATGCCGCCAAGGCGATGGCCCTGGGTGCGGACGCCTGCTATATCGGCACGGCATCACTCATCGCCCTGAACTGCAATAAGCCGATTTATGAAGAGGACTATCGGACGATCGGCGCCGCACCGTATGCCTGCCACCACTGCCATACCGGCCGCTGCCCGGTGGGTATCACGACGCAAGATCCCGAGTTGATGAAGCGCCTGGACGTGGAACAGGGCGCCGATCGGGTGCGCAATCTCCTCCACGCGATGACCCTGGAGATTCAGATGATCGCCCGGTCGTGCGGTAAGTCTGACGTGCACCACCTGGAGCCGGAGGACATGGCCGCACTGACAGGGGAGGCCTCGGTTATCTGCGGTATCCCGCTGGCGGGAACGAGAAAGGTATTCGGTAAGTGATGTCGTTCCTTTTGCGCTGTCCCCATTGCGGCGAACGATCCGTGTATGAATATCGATTTGGCGGCGAGGTGAAGCAGCGGCCGCCGTTGGACGCTCCCGAAGAGGAGTGGGCCAACTATCGTTACTATTGCGCGGATGCAGCCGGCGTGCAGACAGAATGGTGGTTCCATCGTGACGGCTGCAGGCAGTGGCTGCAAGCCGTGCGCAACACGGTTTCCAATGAGGTTGTTGAAACCATTCTTGCGGGCAAAACTGCGGGTGCACGGTGAAGATTTTCTTTGGCAAACGCGAGGTTGAAGCACGGCCGGGCGATACGATCGCTGCTGCACTCTATCGTTCCGGACAACGCATCTTTAGCCGCAGTTTCAAATATCATCGTCCCCGGGGTTTGGTCTGTGCCGCCGGCAAATGCCCGAACTGCATGATGAACGTGGATGGCGTGCCGAACGTCCGCACCTGCATCACGCCGGTTATCGACGGAATGAAGGTGAAAGGCCAAAATGCCTTTCCGTCGCTCGAACACGATGGGTTGTCCGCCACCCAGTATCTCGACCGGCTCATGCCGGTGGGTTGGTATTACAAGATATTTACCAGCCGCACGGCTTGGCATGCAGTTGAGCCTTTCATCCGCAGGATGGCTGGACTTGGCGAGCCCCCGGCTGTCGCGGCAGGTGAATACGAACACGGCTGGCTGCACTGTGATGTCGCAATAGTCGGCGCCGGTTACGCCGGCATGACGGCCGCACTGGAGGCTTCCGAGCGCGGATCGAAAGTAACGCTCATCGACGATCAATCGGAGCCAGGTGGCCAACTCCTCTATCGCAAACGTTCCAGATCTGGAGCTGACGGCCTGATCGAGCGTCTGAAGGCCCGCTCCGAGATTCGAGTTCTGCAAGGCTCCTACTGCTTCGGACTCTACGAAGGTAACCTTCTCGGGGTTGTCCAACCGGCTCAGCGGCCCGGCACTGCCGAGCGATTGCTGCATGTCCGGGCGGGACATGTCGTGGTGGCAACCGGGGCTTACGAGACGCCACTGGTTTTCCCTAACAATGATCTTCCTGGTGTGATGCTGGCTACGGCGGCACAGCGGCTGATGCATTTGTTCGGATTACAACCTGGCAGACGGGCGGTGATTATCGGTGCGGATGAGGACCGGGTAGGGGAACTTCGTGACGATTTCCGTGAAAAGGGCACCGAGGTCGTGGCAGTTGTTTCCATCGAGGATGTAGTGGGCGCAACCGGGGGCAGCGAGGTCACTGGCCTGCGCTGCCGGAACCGTAAGTTCTCCTGCGATCTGATCGTAGTGTGCGGACCGCGCGTCCCGGATGCCGGCCTGATTGCACAGGCGGGCGGAAAACTCGAATGGAACCAACTGCAGGGGGCATTCGTTCCAACCGCATTGCCACACAACGTTTCAGTGGTAGGGGATGCGGCGGGTGAAACGATTTCGGCCGCCTTCCCGCCCCCTGCCGCGGGTAAGCGCTCGTTTGTTTGCTTCTGCTCAGACGTGAGCAGTAAGGATCTCTGCGATGGTGTCGCCGAGGGCTTTGATCACATCGAGACACTGAAGCGCTACACCACGTCCACCATGGGCCCCTGCCAGGGCCGTATGTGCCAGTTGATGACGATCGGCATTTGTGCGCAAGAGACCGGACGGTCCATCGCTGACACCGGAGTCACGACCTCCCGGCCGCCCAACCCTTCCGTGACGCTTGGCGCACTGGCCGGCAATTCGCACCATCCCGTCCGCCGTACACCCCTGCACGACGCCCACGAAGAGTTGGGCGCCGTATGGCTGGACATGGGCGACTGGAAGCGCCCCCGATATTACCGGACGGCGGTGGCAACGCCAGAAAAGGAATCCGTACAGGGCGAATATTGGGCGGTGCGCGAAAGGGCTGGTCTGATCGACGTCAGCACCCTCGGCAAGCTCGACGTGCGAGGCAGCGACGCCGGCAGGTTGCTGGATAAGGTCTACACCCATCACTTCTCGGACCTTCGGCCGGGGCGCGCCCGCTATGCGCTGATGTGCGACGAGGCAGGCGTGATCCTTGACGACGGCACGATTTCCCGTCTGGGCGATGACCGCTACTTTGTCACCACAACCACCGGCAATCTTGATTTTGTATATCAGTGGCTGGAGTGGCATTTGGCGGAGACAAGCTGGGATGTCCGCGTCACCAACGTCACGGGTGGCTTCGGCGCAATGAACATCGCAGGCCCCAAGGCTCGCGATGTCCTTAAGAAGCTCACGGATTGCGATCTGTCCCCAACCGCCTTTCCTTACATGGCTTGTCGCCAAGCCGAAGTCTCCGGCGCCCGATCGCTCTTGCTACGAGTTGGCTTTGTAGGGGAAACGGGCTGGGAGGTCCACTGCCCGGCTGAGGCGGCTGAATTTGTATGGGGGGAGTTGCTGGAAGCCGGACGCGAATTCGGCATCCGCCCGTTCGGGATCGAGGCTCAGAGGCTGCTGCGTCTCGAGAAGCGCCATCTCATCGTCGGCGTCGATACCGACGCTCTGAGCACTCCCTACGAAGCGGATATGGGTTGGGCAGTCAAGCTTGATAAGCAGGACTTTACTGGAAAAGCCGCCCTTGCTAAATTCGCTTCCGCACCGCCCCGGGAGAGGTTGGTGGGGTTTGCTCTTCCAGGAACGAACGTTCCGGAGGACGGTTGCGCAGTGGTGGTTGATGGCAAACTTGCTGGGCGCGTCACAAGCTCGCGATACTCTCCGGTGAAGCAGATGGCAATTGGTCTTGCTTGGGTTCGGCCCGAAAAAGCAAGAGAAGGCGCATCCATCGGCATTCGCCAGAGTGGACGTCTGGTCCCGGCGAGCGTGACGCTACGGCCTTTTTATGATCCGGAAGGGACCCGGCTTCGTACCTAGGACATTTGGGAATGCTCATTCAGCGATCCGCTCTATTCTATTGCCATCAAAGGGCCGGTGCCCACTTTGTCACCCATCATGGCTGGCAGATGCCGGACGTCTTCTCCTCGCTGGATGAGGAGGTCGCGCTGGTGACGAGCGGCGTGGGCATTGCTGACGTAAGCTATCGGATCAAATACGACACGCGCATTCAACCGGCCGGACCTGGGTGGAGTCTGGGATTTGGCCATTTCCTGGTCGTGAGCGAGCCTCCACTCGATCCTCCAGAGGGTGCCACGGACGTTACGAGTGTCTATGCGGACCTCCTCATGGCTGGGCCGTTCAGCCGGGAGGTTCTCGGCAAACTCTCTTCGTTAAACCTGTCGAATGAGTCCTTACCGAACCTTTCCTGTGTTCAAGGGAGCGTAGCCCATGTACACACCATTCTCCGCCGCGAGGACCTCGGGTCCATGCCGGCATTTCACCTTCTGGTGAGCCGCGAGTATGCCGAAAGCGTCTGGCAGATCATCCTTCAATCTGGCCGTGAGTTCCAAGCAAACCCGTTTGGCATGAAGGCGTTGCAGTCGTTACGCGGATAACCTATGCAACTCTTTAGCAAGGAAAGGTTCTGGCAGCGACAAGACCTGCGGCCCAGCTATGACGTCGTGGTCATCGGCGGGGGCGCACACGGGCTCGCCGCGGCGTACTACCTGGGCAAGAACCATGGCATTCGAAGTGTGGCGGTGCTTGAGAAGAACTATATCGGCTCCGGATCGAGTGGACGCAACACCGCCATCCTTCGCTCCAATTACCGGACGCCCGAAGGAATCCACTTTTACGATGCCTCGATCAAGCTCTATGAAGGACTCTCTGAAGAACTGGGCTGGAACGTTCTCTTCACTCAGTGTGGCCACCTGACACTGGCGCACTCGGACTCCTCCGTGACCGGTCTTCGCGTCCGTGCTGAGAACAATCAGATGCTCGGCGTGGACAGCCGCATCATTTATCCAGAAGAGATTCAAAGGCTGCTACCCGGCGTTAACTTAAGCCGTCAAGCCCGCTATCCGATCCTCGCGGGGCTATATCATCCGCCGGGCGGGATTATTCGCCACGATGCCGTCGTCTGGGGCTATGCCCGTGGCTGCGCGCGAATGGGCATCGAAGTCCATCCTCACACGGAAGTGACGGGCTTTGACCTTGAAGGCGGCAAGATCACGGGGGTGCTGACCTCTCGCGGCCGCGTTGCCGCTGGGACGGTTCTGAACGCCACGGCCGGCTGGGCCACGACGATTTCAGAAATGGCCGGCGTGCCGTTGCCAATCGTCACGCACCCGCTGCAGGCTTGCGTGACGGAGCCGCTTAAGCCTTTCCTCAAGGCGGTGGTCGTCTCCGCAACACTGCACGTTTATCTCAGCCAGACCGACAAGGGTGAGCTGGTGATCGGCGCGGAGATCGATCCTTACCAGTCCTACAGCATGAAGAGCACTCTCACCACGCTGGAGCAAATGGCCACCTACACGCTGGAGCTCTTCCCCCAATTGCGGGCCGTGCGGGTGTTAAGACAGTGGACCGGAATTTGTGACATGACCCCGGATTTTGCTCCCATCATGGGTGTCGCACGGGAAGTGGGTAACTTTTGTATGGATGTTGGTTGGGGAACCTATGGGTTCAAGGCCTCTCCAATTGCCGGCAAGTGCATGGCGGAGCTGATCGCTACTGGCAGCCTGCCCTCCCTGATCAAGCCGTTCTCTCCGGACCGCTTCCGGACGGGAAAACTGGTCGGCGAGAAGGCGGCGGCCGCTGTTTCACACTGATTTGAGAACGGGAGTCGGAAGCATGATCACTGATGACGTAAAATCCTTCATTAAGGAAAAAGGAATTGACTATATATTTTGCTCCTTTGTCGAGCTGACGGGTGCCCCTAAGGCAAAACTCGTTCCGGCTCGTTACATCGAGGAGGTTGCCCGGGAAGGAGCCGGGTTCGCGGGGTTCGCCTGTGGGGACGTGGGGCAGGGGCCTCACGATCCGGACATCTGCAGCGTGCCGGATTTCCGGTCGCTGACGGTCCTTCCCTGGCGTAAGAATATCGCTTGGGTGGCCGGAGATCTTCACGTGAACGGCGAGCCTTGGCCTTTGTGCCCGCGCACGGTTTTCAAGCGCCGGCTGGAGGAGGCCCGGCAGCAGGGTTATGTTTTCAATGTTGGCGTCGAGCCGGAATTCATGTTGCTGAAGAAAGACAGTGGGGGAGAGTATCGCCCTTGGGACCCGCTCGATACCCTCGGAAAGCCATGTTATGACCTTCTGGCGCTCCATCGTAATCTGGACGTGATGACGGACCTGCTTGGCTTCATGCAGGAACTCGGTTGGAACCCTTACGCCAACGATCACGAAGATGCGAACTGCCAGTTTGAAATTAACTGGCCATACTCCGATGGGCTTACCACGGCCGACCGTCATACCTTCTTTAAGTGGATGGTGCGCACCGTGGCTGAGCAACACGGCCTCTGGGCAACTTTCATGCCTAAACCTTTTGGGAATCTGACGGGAAACGGTGCTCATGTACATCTGAGCCTGGCGGACGCACCAGCAGGACAGAATCTGTTCCTGGATCCAGCCGTGGAGCTCGGTCTATCTCGCCTCGGCCTCTGGTTTATGGGCGGCATCCTCCGCCACGCGCGGGGCCTCTCCGCGCTCCTTGCACCGATCGTCAACAGCTATAAGCGCCTGATCTGGGGAGCGCCCCGATCAGGAGCTACCTGGGCGCCCGTTTACGTGACCTATGGTGCTTCTAACCGCACCCAAATGATTCGCATCCCGGGCCCCGGCCGCATTGAGGTCCGGGTGATGGATGGCGCTGCGAATCCATACCTTGCGCTCTCTGCACTGCTGGCGGCGGGGCTCGATGGCATCGCCAACCAGATCGATCCCGGGCCTGCGAATACGGGCAACCTTTACGAGACGCCCGAAGAGGAGCTGGTGAAGCGCGGGATCGCGCTCCTGCCGACAACTCTTGCCGAGGCGCTTGACGCCTTCGAACAGGACTCCGTCTTGCAGAGCGCTTTGGGTGCGCAATATGCAAAATACTACCTCAAGGTCAAGCGTGAAGAATGGCGGCAGTATAACCAGAGCGTAAGCCAGTGGGAGACCGAGAGATACTTAAGGGTCTTTTGACCCAGGACTGATGAGAATCTATAGTGGACCCCAGTTTTGAGACCACCGAGTAAGATGAGATCTCGGGGTTGATGAACCGGGGAGGATCGGTGGCGACGAAAAAACAGCACAGTGCGAAGTTCAAAGCCCGGGTGGCGGCCGAGGCGATGCGGTGAGAGAAAACGCTGAGTCAGTTGAGTTCGCAATTCGGGGTCCATGCGATGCAGATCGCCTACTGGCGTCGGCTGGGGTGACAAAGGGTCGAAAACCCGGCGGCGCAATGCAGTGGGACGGCTTACTGGCGCAGACCTGAAAAGAAAGGTCTGCGCCAGCCCGCCCCACAGATTCTGCTGAGGAAGCAGAAGAAGAAGCAGATGCATTGGAACCGGAATAGAGTTCAACCCTTCTTCACGGTAAGAACTCCCGTACTGAATGACAAGCTGGAAAACGCCTTCCGGCGGTGGCCTTGCGCCTGCCGACCCATTGCCGGGCAGAAGGAGCAGGAAGCTCGATGAACGCCCCACAGGTTTTCATGCTCTCGTGGTTGAACTGTTGCCCAACGCAAGTTTATGGCTGATTCGCTCCGCTGGACGCGGTCGGGATTTGAGGAAGAGGCAGCCTGCCGAGAAGTTTCTCCGCTTGCTTCTGCCGGAGCGCTGTCTGTAGCTCTCGTGTCTTTGCGAACTCCCGCTGGGCGCTTTCGCGGTTTCCAGTTTTCAAATAGATCTGGCCCAGTTGGTAATGCAGATTGGCGCTGTCGGGCTGAAGCTTGACGGCTTCGCGCAGATAGTGAATAGCCAGATCATGTTTGCCCAAGAGAGCATACGCGCGGCCAAGCCCGCCCAGAGATTTAGGCAGCTTGGAGTTGATGGCCAGTGCCTTACGGAACATCAGCACGGCCTGCTGAGCCTGATGACGGTCGAGATCGACGCGGCCCAGATTTTGGTAAGCCCAGGGCCCATGCGGAGAAACAGCAATCTCCTTCTGGAATTCAGCCGCTGCCCGGTCCAACTGGCCGCGGCGCTGATATACCACTCCCAGATTATAGTGCGCGAAAGGGAGCGGGGGATCACCCACCACGGCTTTGATCAACTCCGCCTCTGCCTTCTGATTATCGTAAAGGTCGAGGTAGGCTTTCCCCAAAAGCAGATGCAGGTGCGGCGAATTCCCACCGGCTTGAATGAGTTTCTCAAAGGCGGCAGCGGACTGATACTTTTGCTTCAGCTTCCCATAGGCAATCCCCATCGCAAACAAGAAGTCGAGATTATCTTGTTCCTGGGGCGCGATGGGCTCCAGCGCTTGAACCGCCGGTTGAAATGCGTCGATCATAAATTCGGAAAGCCCGAGCAGAAAGTGGGCCTGCAGATTTCCCGGGTCCGCGGAAAGCACTCTTTGGAAATGGGGGATGGCGGCGCGGAATTTGCCTGCTTGATAGTAGGCCAAGCCCAGATTCAAATCGATTCCCGCCACCTGCGGCGCAAGCCTTTTTGCTATCTCAAACGCTTCAAGCGCAGACTTGTACCGGCGCATGCGGAGATCGGCCACACCGAGATTGCTATAGGCCGCGGCCGATTCCGGGTCCAGCCGGATTGCTTCGCGGAACCCCTTTGCGGCTTGGGAATAGCGGCCAGCCTCAAGGTCCTGCTGCGCCTGTTGAAAGATTTTCTGAGGGTCCTGGGCGTTGCTTTGCGGCTCTCCGCCAGGCAGCAAGGCGGCGAAAGCAACGGTCAGCATGATCCCCAAGGCAAAGCCGGCAAGGTGGGGAGCCCGTCTGGAGTTTCTGGTCCGGTCCAATCTTTGCATCTCCTTTTCATTCCGTCTTCCAGGGCTTCGAGCGAAGCCTGGAGGCGTCGAGCGCGCTGACTGCGGACGGCGAGAGGCCCAATCCTGTCCGGCTAGCGCATGGAGTGAGGCGTTGGGGTATCTTGGGTTCTCTCCTTCGCCTGCATCATGTGAGCGAATATGACTCTTTCCCGGATTGCCTCAGCGCGGCGATGGCCCCGTTCATAAGCCTCGGACAATAGGTAGTGGGCCTGCGGGCTGTTGGGCGACAGCCGCACCGCCTCCTCAAGCTCAGCGATGGCCTGCCCGGTTTGATCCAGCCGCAGCAGGGTCCAGCCCAGGACATAATGAGCCGTAAAAAGCTTGGGGGCCAGCCTCGCAGCCCGCTCGGCGTAAGGAAAGCCATGCGAAGGCTGGTTAAGTTTGATCGAAGCGGTTGCGATCTGCATCATCGCATTGACGTCCTGAGGGTTGAGCGTCAACGCCAGCTTCATCTGCTCAATGGCTTGGCGGTAATGGGCTGTCGTCATCAGAAAATTGCTATAGGCGTTGTAAAGCACGGCCATTTTCGGCGTCTGGGCAATCAGGTTCTGATAACGGAGCATCGTGTCCGATACACTGGAGTGGGTTGCTTCGGCTTCAACCGATCCCACCGCCTCAACCATTTGTTTTTGTCCTTCTCTCAGATTTTCGGATTTTTCGTTGATCCGAAGGGCGGCAAGGCCCAAGGCCGTAACCAGATCGGGGTCCTTTACCCCGGCCTCGACCAAAGTGATGAGGAGGTGGTGTGCAACTTCAAATTGTCCCCTCTGAATCTGGATCAGGGCAGCGTGGTAGGTAGCAACATTCCGAAGGTCGGCAATCCTGATCCCCAAACTGCGCCCGTACTGGAGGTGATAGTAGGCCTGATCCATGCGGCCCAATTCATATTCGCAGAGACCGAGAAGCGCCCAGCCTGGCCCATCCTTCGGATTGATCTGCAAAAGGTTTTCATAAGCGGAGATGGCGCGGTTGTAATCCTTCCTGTAAGCGAGGAGCAGTCCCACATTCCTCCAACCGTCCCCCAGGTTGGTTGAATCTGCAAGGCGAGAAGATAAAGCCGGATTGCATCCCGGGTGTTGCCATCCCTCTGCGCCTGCGCGGCTTGCTGTTGGAGCCGGCGAAGCTGCTCCTGTTTCGATCCTGGAAGAGAGCTGGAGGGCCGGGCCGCCGATGAGGAGGAGCCAGAAGATGGCGGGGTTTTCTGGGGTGATGCGGAGGGTCGCGCAGAACATTCAGCAATGCCGAAGTTGATGGTGAGAAGGAAGCAACCCATCCGGGCCGCCCAGCGAACCATAAACCCGGTTTGTGTCGCAGGCTGCGCTTCCCGGTGACGGCAAAAAACGGACCAGCAAACCCCTTCCCGGCCGGCCCAAGAGATAACCTCGCTTCCGGCATGGGTTGCGTATTTTCCCTCCCCCAAAGCCATCGTTTCATCACGCTTCGAATATTGCTTTTCCCCGCATGGCGGCTGGTTAGTATGGGTTAACGCGAGTGGATGTCAACTTGAACAGTGCTGGCTCTCGGCCCCGGCCCGAAATGAATTGTACCACGGAGCCGCCCTTTCGACTTGCACCGGAAGCAACCCGGTTATCCGGGTTGCCGGCAGGATTCGAACCGAATTCAAGCATACCCCTCGACTGTCATACTCCCCGATTTTTACCATGCGTTCACCCGTTGCGGGAGCGAGGATCCCATGCTAGAGTTGGTTGAGGGTTCGGAAGTTTCGAGAAACCCGCCCGCCCGTGTTGGGTTAGGAGGCGGTCATGACCGGCACAAACCCACCTTCAAGGTCGTTCCTCGCAGCATCCATATTGATCGGCGTGTTTCTTACATTGGAGCCAACAGTGCTTGCCCAAGAAAGAGTCACCCTGGAAGGGCGAGTACAGACGAATCAGGGCCTGACTCTTACCAGCGGCGTCCATATCACCCTTGAAACCACGGAAGGGAGGGAGGTTGCTCAGCAATTCGCGGATTCCGGTGGCGACTTCCAGTTTTCCGGCTTGGAAAAGCTCTCTTATAACCTGATTGTTTCGGCGCAAGACTTTAACACTTTCGAAGAGACCATTGACCTCCACTATACCGGCGGCTCTTATGAGGCTAATGTCAACCTTGTCCCCATCGGACAAACCACAGCGAATGGCTCCGCGCTGCGATCGCGTTCTGATCAGAGCGCTCCCAAAAGCGCTCGCAAGGATAACACCAAGGGGACAAGAGCTCTGAAGAGCAAAAAACTGGCGCAAGCCAAGATCTATTTTGAGCAAGCCCTTCAGGTCGATCCCTGTTACGCCCGAGCACAGTCCAATTTAGCTTTGGTTCTTTCACAAGAGCACAACATGGCAGAAGCCGAAAAACTTCTCTGGAAGGCCATCAAGTGCGATCCGGATTTCCTGGACTCTTACATCGAGCTGGGAGAGTTTCTGAACGCGGAGCGGAAGTTTCCAGAAAGCAAAAATGTTCTGCAACAGGGGGTGCGACGCGTGCCCTCGGCGTGGCAGTTTTATTACCAAATCGGTCTCGCCGACTACGGAGAAGCAAATTATACCCAGGCGCTCCAGGATTTCCTCAAAGCTCGATCCCTGAGCACGCCCCCGCCGTCCAAGCTGTACGTGAAGCTTGCGGACTGTTACGTTAAGCTTCAGAACTTCCCAAAGGCCGATGCGGAGATGGGATCATACCTTCAGGCTGATCCCAAAGGCCCTTATGCCGCGCGGGTCAAACAGATCATGCGGCAGATGAGAGCTGCAGGGGTGCTGGGCGCGAAGACCTCACCATCCAGCCTTTCGTCGAAGCAGGAGCTCTGAATGGAGCGCCGGATTTCCCGGCCCGTCCATAGTTCTCACACAGCCCGTTATGGTCAAACCCTGAAGTTGCGCCGATTTGATCTCCCCGCTTCAGTACCTAGCCTTGTGGATCTTTCCCTCACCCTCGCGGAGAGTAACAAACTGGTCCGCCTCAATGCGGGTGAACCGCTCCTTCAAACCACTCGGCCAGCGCACTTCGATTGCATCCACTTTCCCTGCTTGACCCAAACCAAAATGCTGGCGGAGATCGTTTTGAGAAATGTAGCTCGATGCGCTGATGACTTCCCTCACTTGTTGGCGGCCACCTGCGCTGATGGTAATCCGCGCCCCAATGGCGGAGCGGTTGGATTGCGTGCCAACCAGCTTGATGGAGAGCCAATGATGGCCGCTGTGATTTTGATTCAGAAGCAATGAAGGCGGCTCACTCATGTTCAGAATCAGGACATCCACGTTGCCATCATTGTTGAAGTCGCCGAAAGCACAGCCGCGGCTCGAATGGGGATGGGCGACCGCCGCTCCGCACAATTGGGAAACTTCTTCAAAAGTTCCATCGCCGAGGTTGCGAAAAACCAGCCTCGGGGTTTCGAACTTGTAGTCCGGG
>Ga0307373_10002711_pt1 | contig 31618 bp, 31 predicted proteins | sample OX2MG_FD_202534 | JGI IMG/M metagenome (GOLD analysis project Ga0307373, IMG submission 202534) | Soil microbial communities from Risofladan, Vaasa, Finland - OX-2 | ecosystem: Environmental > Terrestrial > Soil > Coastal area > Acid sulfate soil | place: Finland: Risofladan, Vaasa | collected...
TGGCGAACTCGAGGACGGTCATCTGCCGCTGCTGCTCGGCCATCGTCTCGTGACATACGGCAAGCTCCTCGCGGAGCCGCTGGATCTCACTCGTGGGATCAATCTTCCCAGCCGCCTTCACAATAGGGGAGGCTCTCAGAGATCCGGCCCTGCTGGACGCGTTGCAGGCGACAAGGGGGACAATTGTCGTCGCCTCGTCACAGCGGGGCACCCAGCTCAGCCTCGGTAGCGCTCTCCGCCGCGAATCGCGACAGTCAGCCAGTTCTCACGCGGCGGCAGCGGGCAGCTCCAGCGCGGGTCATAGCTGCACGACGGCTGATATGCGAAATTGAAGTCGAGAACCACGCGCCCGCCGGCCGTGCCGAGGTCAGCGCCCTTCGCGGTGTCGAGGACGTAGCGCCCGGCACCGTATGTCTCCGTTCCGCACGTGGCGTCCCGGAAGGAGACGAGGAACCCGCCCGCGTAATCGAGCAACCAGAAGACCGCAAGGCTGAGGTGCTCGCCCTGGAGGACGAAACGGGCCGTGCCGGTACGCTCGGCAACCACGTGTCCGGCGGCCGAGTCGGGCAGCTCGAACGTCGCCCCGTCAGCGGCTTCGATGTGAGCCGTGGTGCGCAGGTCCAGGTCATACGGGTAGTACTCGGGCGCCGTCGCGTCGCCGCGCGCTGCGGCTGGAATGGGGCTCTGGGGATGCGAGCGGTACAGCCGATCACGCTCGTGCTTCCAGAGACCCCACGCGGCGGTGGGATCGGCGCAGGCGCGGATCGCAGCGTACAGCTCACTGATCTGGCGGCGCCATCCGGCAAGCTCGAGGCGTTCTTCGATCATGCCGGTCGCGGGGATGGGGAGGTCACGACGGGCCGTCACCGTGCACGACGCCGCCGCGCAATTCGTCGAGCCGTCGCATCCGCGCGTGCGCGCTCTCGCCGAGGCGGGCGAGCACGCCGGCGATCAATGCCTCCGTCAGCGCCACCGCCGAGACCATCGAGTCGAACGGCGCAACGGTCGTCTGCACGTCGGTGACCAGGACGAACTTCGCCGAAGCCGCAGCCGGTGACAGCCACGGGTCGGTGACCAGCACCACGGTGCTTCCCTGTCCGGCCGCGATGCGCGCACTGTTGATGGTGTCGCCCTGATACCGGCGGTAGTCGAAGACCACCAGCACGTCGCGCCTGCCGAGGTCGACGAGGTGGTCGGCGGGGTTGCTTCGCTCCGGGTCGATGAGCTCGATGCCGCCGCGGAGCAGGTGCAACTGACTCGAGAGGTATCGTGCGAGGAAGGCGCTCACCCGTCCGCCGAGTGCGAGCACGCGCCCCCGCGACAGGGAGAGCAGGTCGACGACGGCGTCGAAGTCATGCTCCGACACCATGTCAAGGCTCGCCCCGAGGCTGTGTTCGAACGTCGCGTACGAATCCCGGAGGACCGACCCGCTCGGATCCCCAGGCGCCGCCAGCGCGAAACGGGTCAGCGGGGAGCTGAGCCGCGCCTGCAGCTCCGCACGCAGGGAGTCCTGAAACTCCGGATACCCGCGCAGGCCGAGCTTCGTGATGAACCGCGTCACGGTGGCAGGGCTGACCCCGGCTCGCTCGGCGAAGCGTGTCAGGCTCTCGAGCCCGGCGACCGGGTAGAACGCGAGCAGCACCTGGGCGAGCCGCCGCTCCGAAGCGCTGAGCGCCCCCATCCGCTGACGGACCAACTCGCCGACAAGGAATTCCGGCACGAAACGATTCTTACAGTTTTGGCCGGTTCGGGCTGATCCGATAAATCTGTTGACGCTCGCCCAACGCCGCTGCTACTGTGCGCGCACCAACCGGCACATGGGGAGATGAGCTGATGACGGTGCAGGCCATCGACAGCGATACCGAAACGCTGCACAAGCTGGGGTACGCGCAGGAATTGCTCCGTCGGATGGGGGGCTTCTCCAACTTCGCGGTGTCGTTCACCATCATCTCGATCCTCTCCGGATGCCTCACGGCATACGGCGGCGCGATGCTGAACGGCGGACCGATCGACATGAACATCGGCTGGCCGCTCGTCGGCATCATGGTGGTCATCGTCGGCCTGGCGATGGCCGAGGTCTGCTCGAGCTATCCCACCGCCGGTGGTCTGTACTACTGGTCGGCCAAACTCGGCGGCAAGAACGCTCCGGCCTGGAGCTGGTTCACCGGCTGGTTCAACCTCGTCGGACAGATCGCGGTGACGGCCGGCATCGACGGTGGCCTTGCCCTCTTCGTCTCGGCGTTTCTCAACAACTGGTTCGGGTACCCGCTCGACGCCCCGCACATCCTGCTCATCTACGGGATCGCGTTGTTCGTGCACGGCCTCCTCAACACCTTTGGCGTCCGCATCGTCGCGCTGCTCAATGACATCTCCGTGTGGTGGCACATCACCGGCGTCGTGATCATCGTCGCCGTCCTGCTGATCGTCCCGAAGCACCATCAGTCGATCGGGTTCATCTTCTTCCACTTCAACAACTCGACCGGTGCAGCCTTCCCCGGCAACATCGTCTATGTCTTCCTGATCGGTCTCCTGCTCGCGCAGTACACGTTCACCGGATACGACGCATCGGCGCACATGACCGAGGAGACGAGGAATGCGGCGACCGCCGGGCCGCGAGGCATCGTGCTGTCCATCGTCGTGTCGCTTTTCGCCGGGTGGATCCTGCTCATCGGCGTCACCTCGGCAATCCAGAACTACGGCACCGAGTCCATTGCGGCCGTGCCGGCAGCGCAGGTCTTCATCGACGCGGTCGGCGGTGGGACGGGACAGTTCCTGCTGCTCATCTGCATCGGCGCGCAGTTCTACTGCGGGATGTCGTCGGTCACCGCGAACTCGCGCATGATCTACGCGTTCTCCCGCGACGGAGCAGTCCCGGGGCATCAGCTCTGGAGCAAGATCAACAAGCGCACCCGCACACCAACCAACTCGATCTGGCTCGCCGCGGTCGGGGCCTTCATCCTGTGGCTCCCGTATCTCTACAACCCGGCGGCGTATTTCGCGGTCATCTCCATTGCGGTCATCGGGCTGTACATCGCGTATGGCATCCCGATCTTCCTGCGGCTTCGTGCCGGCAGCAGCTTCCAGCCCGGTCCATGGAGCCTCGGCAAGTGGAGCCGCCCGATCGGCATCGTCGCTGTCGCCTGGATCATCCTGATCAGCATCCTCTTCGTACTCCCGACGATCTTCCCGGTCACGCTCGGCAACCTCAACTACACGATCGTCGCCTTCGCCGTGGTGCTTGGCGGCACGACCATCTGGTGGTTTGCGTCTGCCAAGAACTGGTTCAAGGGGCCGAAGGTTCAGGGAACCGCTGAAGAGCTCGCTTCGATCGAAGCTGCTCTCGTCGCCCCGGATTCGGTGCCTGCCGTCGCCGCCGGCTGAGCTCGGCTGGATGTCCAAGCCACGGATCGGCGTCACGTGCAGTCCCCTGCGCGGCGCCGCGTACTACGCGCCGTATCTCCGCGCGGTTTCGGCTGCCGGAGGGGAGCCGGTCACGCTCGACCCGGCGCCTGACGGGCTCGCGCCCGAAACCGCGACGGCACTGGTGCACATGATCGACGGCCTCCTCGTCCCAGGGGGTTGGGACGTCGATCCACCCGCGTATGGCGAGGCTCGTGATGAGGAGACTCCGAACGTTGATCCACCACTCGACCTCACGGAGATCGCGCTCGTTCGTGCGGCGGTCGACGACGGTGTCCCAGTGTTCGGCATCTGCCGCGGTCAGCAGGTGATCAACGTTGCGCTCGGCGGCTCGCTCCGCCAGCACATCGACGGCCATGATATGCACGGCCACCCGAGAGACCTGCTCGCGCATGCCATCGACATCGTCCCGGGATCGGAGCTCGCGACAGCCGTCTCCAGTGGCTCCGTCATGGTCAACAGCCTGCACCACCAGTCGGTGAAGGACGTGGCGCCTGGGCTGCAGGTGACCGCGCGCAGTCCTGACGGCGTTGTCGAAGGCATCGAGTCCGCCGACGGTATGATCGTCGCGGTGCAGTGTCACCCCGAGGAATTGCTTGGGCAGGAGGGATGGGCGATGGATCTCTTCCGACGTTTCGTCACGCGAGTCGCCGACCACGAGCGCGGCCACGCCCTGGCAGCCGACGCAATCGGGGATGCGAGCTGATGTTCACCATCGAGGAGCTGACCAACGCCGTCGGAGCCGGCGAGATCGACACGGTGGTCGTCGCCTTCACGGACATGCAGGGACGCCTCATGGGCAAGCGCCTCGAAGCCCATTTCTTCCTCGAGGAGATGGCGGCCGGCAATCCCATCGAGGGTTGCAACTACCTGCTCGCACTCGACATGGAGATGGACCCCGGACCCGGCTACGAGATGGCAAGCTGGGAACGCGGCTACGGCGATTTCTCGATGATCCCGGACTTCGCGACGATGCGCAGCATCCCGTGGCTCGAGGGTACGGCACTCGTGCTGTGCGACGTGGCGTGGGGCGACCACTCACCGGTTCGTCCCTCACCACGTCAGGTGCTCAAGGCCCAGGTGGAACGAGCGCGCGCGCTCGGGTTCGACGCGATGTTCGGCTCAGAGCTCGAGTTCTATCTCATCAAGGAGACGTACGCCGAGGCGCACGACAAGCATTATCGCGGGCTCACACCGTCGGTGCCGTACATCCTCGACTACCACATCCTCGCAACGAGCTACGACGAGCCGTTCATCCGCGCCGTCCGCAACGGGATGCAGGCAGCGGACATCAAGGTGGAGAACTCCAAGGGCGAGGCGTGGCCGGGCCAGCAGGAGATCAATTTCCGCTACAGCGACGCGGTCACCATGGCCGATAACCACACCATCTACAAGAACGGGATCAAGGAGATCGCGCAGCAGCACGGATGCTCCGTGACCTTCATGGCCAAACCCGACCACACTTGGATCGGCAGCTCGTGCCACATCCACTCGAGCCTCTGGCGCGGTACGGACAGCGCATTCGCCGGGGAGTCTCCCCTCTTCAAGCAGTACCTCGCCGGCCTCGTCGCGGGGGCCAGCGAGATGGCGGTGTTCCTGGCGCCGAACATCAACTCCTACAAGCGGTATGCGGCCGGCAGCTGGGCGCCGACCACGCTCGCCTGGGGATACGACAACCGGACGTGCGGTTTCCGTGTCGTCGGGCACGGTGGCGCCTTGCGCGTCGAGTGCCGCATCCCCGGTGCGGATGCCAACCCGTACCTCGCATTCGCCGCACTGCTCGCGGCGGGGCTGCACGGGATCGAGCAACAGCTCGAGACGCCCCCGGCGTTCACCGGCAACGCCTACGAGTCCGATGTGCAGCGTTTTCCGCACACGCTCAACGAGGCGATCACTGCGCTCGAAGATGGGACGCTCGCGCGTGCCGCGTTCGGTGATGACGTCGTGGACCACTACCTCAACTACGCGCGCACCGAGCAGCAGCTCTTCGACCGCGCGGTCACCTGCTACGAGCGCGAACGCTTCTACGAGCGCGGATGACGCTGCGCCTGCTGAACCCGGCCACGGAACAGCCCGTGGCGGAACTCGAGACAGCCGGGGTCGCTGAGACCGACCGCGCGGTCGCGGCAGCGAAGGCCGCGTTCACCGCGTGGCGCGCCGTGGCCCCGTCGGATCGCGCGCGCCTGCTCCGCCGGCTCGCGGCACTCGTTGAGGATCACCGCGAAGAGCTTGCGCTGCTCGAGACGCGCAACGTCGGCAAGCCGATCGCCGACTCGCGTGGCGAGATGGGCATGGTCGCCGAGGTCTTCCACTTCTACGCCGGCGCCGTCGACAAGCACTACGGGCAGACCATCCCGGTAGCCGGGGGTGTCGACGTCACCTTCCGGGAGCCGCTTGGTGTCGTCGGGCTCATCGTGCCCTGGAATTTCCCGCTCAACATCGCGAGCTGGAAGGTCGGTCCCGCTCTCGCATGCGGGAACACCGTCGTCCTCAAGCCCGCGGAGCTGACGCCGATGACCGCGATCCGGCTGGCCGAACTCGCGCTCGAGGCCGGGATCCCGAAAGGTGTGTTCAACGTTGTGGTCGGTCCTGGCCGGATCGTCGGTGAGCGTCTGATCCAGCATCCCGATGTCGCGAAGATCGGCTTCACGGGGTCGACGGAGGTCGGGGCCGGCGTGATGCGCGGTGCCGCGGCGACCATCAAGCGGGTGACCCTGGAGCTCGGCGGCAAGTCCGCCAACGTCATCTTCGCGGACGCCGACCTCGAACGAGCCGCCGCGGCGGCGCCGTACGCAGTGTTCGGCAACGCGGGGCAGGACTGTTGCGCACGGTCGCGCATCCTCGTCCAGCGTGAGGTGTACGACCGCTTCGTGTCGCTGCTCATCGCCGCGACCGGGGCGTTGCGGGTCGGCGATCCCGAGGACGATGCCACCGAGATGGGGCCGCTCGTGTCGGCAAGCCATCGCGCAACCGTGGCGTCATTCGTCGAGACCGAGCCGCTGTTCCGAGGGGCTGCGCCTGAGGGTCCGGGGTTCTGGTATCCGTGCACGCTCATCGAGGCGACCAACAACGACCGCGTTGCGCGCGAGGAGGTCTTCGGTCCCGTCGCGGCGATCATCCCGTTCACCGACGAAGCCGACGCGGTTCGCATCGCGAACGACACGCCGTATGGGCTGTCGGGGTCGATCTGGACGACCAACGGCGCCCGGGCGCTGCGCGTCGCACGCGCACTCGACACCGGCGTCCTGTCCATCAACAGCAACTCCTCGGTGCGGGTCTGCACCCCATTCGGCGGATTCAAGCAATCCGGATTTGGCCGCGAACTCGGCATGCACGGCCTCGACGGTTACTCCGAGGTCAAGAACGTGTTCATCTCCACGGAGGGCTGAGAGACATGGGACGCCTCGACGGGAGAGTTGCGGTGATCACCGGTGCTGCCGGCGGCATCGGGCGCGAGGCTGCAATGCTCTTCTCCGAGGAGGGAGCGTCGGTGGTCGTGGCGGATGTCGGATCGTCAGCCGGCGGCGAGGCAGCGGCCGCGTGCCGGCGCGCAACGTTCATCGAGGTCGACGTCAGCAATGCGGAGAGCGTCCAGACGCTGTATGCGAAGGCCGTCGAGACGTACGGCGGCGTCGACATCCTCTACAACAACGCGGGGATCATGCCCCCCGACGACGACTCGATCCTCACCACCGAGGCCGACGCGTACGACCGCGTCCAGTCCGTGAACGCAAAGGGGGTGTTCCTCTGCTGCAAGTACGGCATCCCTCGACTGCTCGAGCGCGGCGGCGGGTCCGTCATCAATGTCGCGTCATTCGTCGCGCTGGTCGGGGCAGCGACATCACAGATTGGGTACACGGCCTCGAAGGGCGCGGTCCTTTCGATGAGCCGCGAGCTCGCCGTGCAATTCGCGCGTCAGGGCGTGCGCGTCAACGCGCTCTGCCCGGGGCCCGTGGAGACGCCCCTCCTGATGCGACTCTTCTCCGACAACGCGGCAGCGTACGAGCGGCGCCGCATCCATCTGCCGATGGGCCGGCTCGCCACAGCGCGGGAGATCGCGAACGCGGCGCTGTTTCTCGCGAGCGGTGAGTCGTCGTACGTCAACGGCGCGACGTTCCTCGTCGACGGCGGCCTCACCGCCGCGTACGTGACTCCCGAGTAGCGGGGATCTCCATGAACCTGCGGGAAGTCCAGAAGCCATTGAAGGACGGCTATCGCGCGCATCCGGAGTCCTCGAAGATCACGCTCGTCGCGCGAGGCGGGCAGGGTGACGCGCCCATCGCGTGCTCGGTCGATCTCGGTCGCGCCATCTACGAGGCGCAGGCGCATGCGGGAGTCGGTGGCGCGGGCACCGGCGCATGCTCCGGCGATCTCCTCCTGGGCGCCCTGGCTGCCTGCGCACAGGTCACGTGCCAGATGGTGGCGGCCTCGATGGAGCTGCCGACGGAGGAGATTCGCGTGACCGTCGAAGGTGATCTCGACCTCGCGGGCACTCTTGGGATCGGCGACGCTCGGGTCGGCTTCGAGTCGATCCGTTTGGGCTTCGACATCGTCGCGCCCGACGCGACTCAGGCACAGCTCGACTCGTTGGTCGAGAAGACGAAGCGGTACTGCGTGGTGCTGCAGACGCTCCAGGCGCCGCCGACGATCGAGACCCGCGTGGCCAGCGCGAATCGAGCGTCCTAAGTCCAATCATCTCGATCGACCGGGTGACGGAGTTGCACCTGATCGTAACCTCGGCGCATATCCTTTGCATCGTTCACCTGCATCGGATGACGGCCGCGGTTGAGATCGTCGGTGTCATGATCAGCTCGCATGGTTGTTGAGGCGGTGAGCCGCTCGGCGGCGCGCCCCGACCGCCGGTCAGCGCTATCCAGCGCGCTCCCGCCGACGGTCACCATCGGTGGCCTGGCGACCGCGCTCCCGCGATACCGGGTGAGCGGCGACGAGGTGCTCCGCCTCATCACGCAGCTCTGGCCGCGACTCGAACGCCGTGTCAGCCTGTTTGCCGACGAGCTGGCGGAAACACAGCGGTATCTCGTGCGCCCGGTCGAAGAGGCACTCCAGCCGCTTTCGCCGAGCGAACAGGCGGCCAGGTATGCCACCGAGGCGACCCCGCTGGCGATCGCCGCCGCACAACGCGCGCTCGCCGACGCTGGGATCGCCACTGACGAGGTCGGGCTGCTCGTCGTGGCGTCGTGCACCGGCTTCGTCCTTCCGGGGATCGATGTGCACCTCGTCAACCACCTCGGTCTGCGCAGGGACGTGCGGCGCATGCCCTTCATGCACTTCGGGTGCGCGGGCGGGGCAGCCTCGCTGTCGTGGGCGAGCGACTGGGTGCGATCGCACCCGGGCCAGAGCGCACTGGTGGTCGCGGTCGAGGTGCCGACGCTCACGTTCCGTCCCGCGGACACGTCGGCCGACAACCTGCTGAGCGTGCTCGTGTTCGGTGACGGCGCAGGCGCGGCCGTCCTCCATGGCCACGGCGAGCCGGGCCGTCTCGGCATCGGCCGGACCGCATCGCGACTCGTCGCATCCAGCACGGATGTGCTCGGGTTCGAGCGCGCGGACGACGGCTTCCGGGTTGTCGTTTCGCGACAGTTGCCCCGCATGATCGAGGCGAACCTTCCAGACATCGTTCGAGACTTCGTGGGCGATGCCCGAGCGCTCGACGCCGTCGCCGCACACCCGGGCGGCCAGGCGATCGTGGACTCCGTGGTCCACTGCCTCAACCTCGAAGAACGACAGGTCGCCGCGACACGCACCGTGCTCCGACGCACGGGCAATACCTCGTCGGCGGCCATCCTGTTCGTCCTGGAAGCACTCGCGTCGCACCTGCCGGCACCGGCCGGCCGCGGCCTCGCGGCAGCCTTCGGGCCGGGCCTCACGGTCGAGCTCCTCGAGTTGCTCTGGGCGACATGAGGTCTCGGGCTCGCGCGGCCCTCGTGCTCTGCCTGGGAGCGGAGCGCCTTGTCGAGTTGCGCATCTCCGCGCGCAATCGCAGGACCATCGGCAGCGCCGAGCAGGCCTCGCGTTCCACGTACCCGCTCATGGTCGCGACGCATGTCGCGCTGTTCGGGGTCTGCGTCTGGCCGCGCCCGCTTCGGCGCGTCCCGCGACTGCTCGAGTTCGCCGCGCTGCTGGGGCTCGGCGCCTCAACCGGGCTCAGGATGTGGGTGATTCGCACGCTCGGCGACGACTGGAACGTGACCGCGCATGTCCGTCCAGACATTCACATCGAGACCGGTGGTCCGTATCGATTCATCCGGCATCCGAACTATGTGGCCGTGGCGCTGGAATTCGCATGTCTCCCAGTCGCGGTCGGCGCCGCTCGCCAAGGCGCGCTGCTGTCGCTCGTCAATGCCGCGGTGCTCGTCCCGCGCATCCGAGCCGAGGAACGACTCCTCGACGCGATTCCAGGGTACCGCGAGGCTTTTCGCGGCGTCCCGCGCTTCGTGCCGCGGCCGGTCAGGCGCAGCCGTCAGATCCCGGCGAGCGAGAGCCAGTCTCTCGGCGTGAGCGCCGCAAACGTCTGATACCCGCAGTTGATGCCGAGCAGCTTGCCGAGCGCTCTGGGATCCGTTGCGGCGCGGGCGATGGCGCGCCGGCTCAGCCAGGGCGTGCGCGCCATGGCGAGCGCCAGCCGTGTGAGCCGCTGCCGGTCGCGCACGAGGCGGACATGGTCGGCGCGGTAGCGCCGGACGGCCTCGGCATCTGAGCTCTCGCCGGTGCGTGCCTGGTGGATGCGCAACGCGAGGTGTTCGGCCAGCAGCATGCCGACGGCGATCCCCTCACCGGTCGTCGGATCGTCGTACCCGGCGGCATCGCCCACCAGGAAGAGGTTGCCTTCGGCCACCGCCCGAACTCGCTGCTCGAACTGGGCGGCGCCGAGCGGCCCGGTCACGAGCTCGGCATCGTGAATATCGGAAACCGCCGCCCGCGCTGCGGTCTCGTAGGTTCGAGCGTTGAGGCGTGGTCCCGATGGACCGGAGAGCACCGAGAGCAGCAGCAGGTTGGGCCCGACCGGTGCCTCATACCACTCGTGACCGTTGCAGAACGTGACCCTGATGTCGTCCCGACCCTGCGTCGCCATGCGCCAGTGGCCGGCCAGGCCGTATCGACCCCGCGGCAGCTCGGGTGTGGCGAGCCCGCCCCACGACCGGACGTTGGAGTGGAGCCCATCGGCAGCGACGACGACGGAGGCACGGACGGCATCGGCGCGAGTGCTCACCCCCGTGATCACGCCCGACCCGTCGCGGACGAGACCGGTGGCGCGTTCGCCCTCGAGCAGCGTGATGTTCGGCTCGCGCCGCAGCGCGTCGACGAGCACAGCGTCGAAGGTCGTGCGACGGATGCCCAGCCCCGACACCTGATCCCCCATCGACGGGGTCGGGAACGTCGCGTGGGCTGAGGGGCCATTGCCCTGCTGCCTGTAGGTGACGCCGAGCAGCGGCTGCGCTCCGGTGGCAATCACCGCGTCGTACAGCCCGAGACGTCGCAGCACCGCGACGCCCGGTGGCATCAGCCCTTCCCCGCAGGCCTTGTCACGTGGGAAGCGGGTGCGATCGAGGATGACCACTCGGTGCCCGCGGCGGGCGAGCAGCAGCGCGGTCGTTGCGCCGGCTGGACCGCTCCCGACCACCGCGATCTCCGTGTCGATCACCACCCCACTCTCCCAGAACGCCGGTGCGCGATGCGATCACGGTGCGGCATCGTCCGGGTCCCCAAGCGGATGATTGCGCAGTGAACTTCCTCCAGGGCCTCCACGGAGCGGTTGCACTCGCGCTCCTGCCGGCCCTGCTCTTCGCCGAGGAGGCGGGCGTCCCCCTGCCGTTCGCGCCGGGCGAGCTGACCCTCCTCGTCGCCGGCCTCCTCATCGCGTCAGGGGGACTCAACCCATACGCGTTCATCCCGCTCGCGCTCTTCGCGTGCATCGCGGGATCCCTCGTCGGGTACAGCTGGGCGCGCGCCGTCGGCGACCGCGGCCTCAGAGGCCTCGCTCGGCGGCTCCGCCAGCAGAAGCATCTCGAGCGCGTCGAGGACCGGTTGCGAAGGGCCGGCTGGCAAGGCATCGCGATCAGCCGGCTGATTCCCGGGCTGCGCATCTACACGACGCTCGTCGCCGGCGCGGTGAGGTCCCCGCGTCGCTCCTTCATCGTCGCGATGGTCTCGTCCACCGTGGTGTGGGTCGGGGTCTACGTCGCGCTCGGCATCCTCATCGGCGTTCCCGTCGCGCACTTCCTCGATCAGATCCAGAAGCTCGCGGTGCAGGGTGGCATCCTCATCGTCATGGGGGTCGGCTGCTACCTCGCGGTCCGCAAGACCCCTTCGTCCTCCGGTGCGGGCCTGGTGCGTGTTCCGCGCTGGGTCCGGGTGCTCCTCGCCGCCGGGGTCGACATCGGCGTGGTTGCGAGCATCGTCACGGGACTGCTTGCGCTCGGGCGCCTCCTCGGCATTGGTCTCGGCAGCGGCTGGGTCGACGCCGTCGTCGGGCTCCTGGTCGTCGCCGCCTTCTACGTGATCGTGGCCAGGCGCAGCGCGGGCGCGACCGCCGGTGAGGTGTTGCTCCAGACGAGCTACGTCAGCGGCCATGGCCTGCCACTGCGCCCCCGAGCCGCGCTCGAGGCGGTGCGCTCGCTGGTGACGCGCTCGGATGACGAGCTCCAGGTGACCGGCGACCTCCTGCACGCCCTTGGCGATCCTGACCGTCTGCGCATCGTCACGCAGTTGCTCGACCGCCCTCGGAAGCTGGACGAGCTGGCGGAGAGTTCCAAGCTCTCCCCCTTTGAGGTCCGGCACCAGCTGGACCGCTTCAACTCCACCGGCGTGCTCGTCGTCACCGGACAGGAGCCGGACGTCCTGTTCAGCATCCGCCCCGACCTGCGTCACGTCCTTGCCCAGCTGCTGGCGATCATGGAATCGACGAGCGCCCAGACTCAAGTGACGGCGCCGGACAGGACACCTCAAGCGACGCTGGAGCCGAGCCACACCTAGAACGGCCGCGTCCAAACGGACGTCAGGCCTTGAGCGCTCCTGCGATGAGTGCGCAGATCGCGGCCATCACGGCGGTCGCGGGGATGGTCAACACCCAGGCGATGAGGATGTTGCGGGCGACGCCCCAGCGCACCGCGCCGAGACGCCGCGTCGCGCCGGCACCCATCACGGAGCCGGACACGACGTGTGTGGTGCTCACGGGAAGCCCGAGCTGTGTGGCGCCCTGGATCACCACCGCGGCCATCGTCTGCGCACAGAAACCGTCGACGGGTTCCAGCCGGATCACGCGCATGCCGAGGGTCTTGATGATCCGCCAGCCGCCGGCGTACGTTCCGAAGCCGATCGCCGTCGCGGCGACCAGCACCACCCAGAGCGGTGGCGAGGGGAACACTTTTCCGCCGGCCGTGACGACGCCTGCGCTCACCAGCGCGAGCGTGATCACTCCCATCGTCTTCTGCGCGTCGTTGGCCCCATGCGAGAACGACACGAACGCACCGGAAGCCAGCTGTGCCCACCGAAATCGACGATTCGCCGGACCGGGAGACGCTCGTCGAAACGTGTCGAGCGTGAGCACCGTGAACAGGTAGGACAGGACCAGTCCGATCAGTGGCGAGGAGACGAGCGCGATCACCACGGGAAGCACCGACCCCCATTTGACGGCGTCGATGCCGTATGCGACGACGCCCATGCCGATCAGTGAGCCGATGAGCGCGTGGGACGAGCTCGACGGGAGCCCGAGCCGCCAGGTGATGAGGTTCCACGCGATCGCACCGATGAGCGCCGCGATGATCATGCCGAGCGAGACGCCCTGCTTCGGCGCGACGAGGCCACCGATGGTGTTGGCGACGTGGGTGTGCAACAGCTCGATGGCCACGAGCGCTCCGACAAGGTTGAACACAGCCGACAGCCCCACGGCGGCGCGCGGCCCCAATGCCCGCGTGCTGATGGATGTCGCAACAGCGTTCGCGGTGTCGTGAAACCCGTTGGTGAAATCAAAGCCGAGCGCGATGAGGACCGTCGCGATGAGCAGCACGCTGGTGCCGGTCATCAGGCGTTCTTGATGATGATGCCCTCAATCACGTTGGCAACGTCCTCGCACCGGTCGAGCGAGTCTTCGAGCAACGTGTAGAAGTCCTTGAGCTTGATGATGCTGATCGCGTCGTGCCCACCTCTGAACAGGTCGCCGATGGCACGCCGCGACTCTGTGTCTCCGACATTCTCGATGCGGTGGACCTCGATGCCGTGCTTGCTGACGCCCGACTTCGACTCGAGTTTCGCAACCGCAGCCTGCAGCTCGCGCGTAGCGTCGACGATGAGCGACGCCATCGACTTCGCCGCGTCGGAGATCTCCGTGATGCCGTAGAGGATGATCGTCTCGGCGATCTCGTCGATGTAGTCGAGCACGTCGTCAAGCCCGGAGCTCAGCGCGTAGATATCCTCGCGCTCGAAGGGGGTGACGAACGTGCGGTTGAGCATCTTCACGATCTCATGGGTCAACTCGTCCCCCGCGTGCTCGAGGTCCTTGATCGCCGCCTGATGCGCCGGCATGGCGGCAATGTCATCAAGGGCGTCCCGGAGCGCGATGGCTCCAGCCAGCACCGTGGCCACCTGCTGGTCGAAGAGGTCGTAGAAGCGGCGCTCGCGACGCAGCATGGAGATCGGCATTGACGCGGTGATCCTAACGGGAAGGACTCGGCATCGGTCTGCGCGTGTGCACGGAGCCGGTGCGACGATCGCGTCACTCGTCGGCCACAGTCCTCAGAACCCCGGGCCAAGGGCGCAGGAGTGGCGGGAACCTTGTAGCCAGGCTGCGCCCCAGGCCATTGTGCGGACGCCGCGGACGGGGCTCCGCGAGGGTGGTGGACATCACGGACGTCTCCCGCGAACCCGCATCCGAGACGACACCGGCCGGCAATCAGTGGCAGCGCCGGCCGGTACTCAGCGCGCTCGTGCGCACCGGTGTTGTCGTCGTTCCCGCGGTGGCCGGGATCGCGGCTGGGACGTTCCTCAGCAGGCTCCTGCCGCACACGACCGGCGTCGGCCCGGCGATCCTCTCGTTTGCCGCGATTTCCGCGGTGATGCTGGTGACGATCATCGCCCTCGAGCGAGCCGGTCGGCGGCTGCTACCGCTCGCCGCGCTGCTCAACCTGTCCCTGCTCTTCCCTGACCGGGCGCCCAAGCGCTTTGCCGTCGCTCGGCGCGTCGGCAGGCCGCGGGATCTCCAGCGACAGCTCCAGGAGGCGCGTGACCGGGGGATCGAGGGCGGCGAGGTTGCATACATGCAGCGGGTCCTCGAGCTCGTCGCCGCCTTGAGCGTCCACGATCGCCAGACGCGCGGGCATTCAGAGCGCGTTCGCGTGTTCGCCGACCTCATCGCCGATGAGATGAACCTCGGCGTCGCGGACCGCGCGCGGCTACGGTGGGCATCGTTGCTGCACGACATCGGGAAGCTCGTCGTGCCGAGCGAGATCCTTTCCAAACCGGCGCGATTGAACGAGGCCGAGATGACCGCGGTGCAGCGCCACCCTGAGGAGGGCGCGCGCCTCATCGGCCCGCTGCGCGCCTGGCTCGGTGAGTGGGGCGACGCCGTGGTGCAGCACCACGAGCGCTATGACGGCAAGGGCTATCCCTTCAGGCTCGCCGGCGACCAGATCTCGCTCGGAGGCCGCATCGTCGCGGTGGCCGACTCCTACGAGGTGATGACGGCGGTGCGCCCATACCGCAAGCCGGTGAGCGTCTCCGCCGCCCGAGCGGAGCTCGTCAAGTGCTCGGGCTCCCAGTTTGACCCGGTGGTGGTTCGGGCCTTCCTCAACATCTCCATGGGAAGGCTCTGGCGGGTCGTCGGCTTCGCGTCCTGGGTCGCACAGCTGCCGGTGATCGCCTGGATCGACCGCCTCGGATGGAGCTGGGGCGCCGCGATCGTCTCAGGGACCACGGCGCTGACGCTGACGGCGCCCGGCATCAGCCCGCGCGCGACCCTGCCTGCAACCACCCCATCGGCAATCTCCGTGCTCGTGGGAAGCACGCCGGCTCGGCCGGGTCAGGATCCGGTCGGCAGCAACCCATCCCGACCCGCGCCGGGAGAACCGGGCTCGGGGTCAACCGGCGGCGGGACCGGGCCCCCGACGGATGCGCCCGCGCCGCCCGGGGCCTCACCCACGCCGCGAGCCCCGGTCACGACGCCGGCGCCGGGTCCACCGCCGCCGGGTCCACCACCGCCGGGTCCACCGCCGGCGGGATCACCCTCGCCCGCACCGATCCCTTCACCGACTCCGACGCCGGTGCCCGACGCGCCGCCAGTGGTGACCGTCAACGGCGGCGTCGCGTTCCTCGGCCTGTTCAACGGCTCCGGGAGCTTCACGGACAGCAACCTCGCCGGCCACACGTTCACGGCGACGGTCGACTACGGCGACGGCACGGTGCAATCGCTGCCGCTCAACCGTACGAGCTTCACGCTGTCGCACGCGTACGGGTTGCTCCTGCACACGTACACCGTGACCGTGACCGTCACCGACGATCAGGGCGTGTCGGGGAGCGGCACCGCGATCGTCACGGCACTCTGACCTCAGCGCAGCTTGAGAAACTGTTCCGCGACGACGTCCTCGAGCACGCCGCGGCCTAGATCGGCTGCGGTGACGTCGGTCACCGTGTGGGGATTGAGGGTTGGGAAGAAGGTCGCCACCCCCGCAGGGTCTTCGTCGGTGAGCCAGCGCACGAAGGCATGACCGAACGCAGCGGCCTGCTCGTCGGTCAGATCGTCGATATCTGCCATTGCGGTCTCCTGGCTATTGGTGCGACGGCGCTTCGGGTGCGCCGGCGAGTTCGAACATGAGGTCGTCGATGTAGCAGTAGTACCAGTCCTCGCCCGGTTCGTACGAGCGGATGATCGGGTGCTTGATGGTGCTGTAGTGCGCAGTCGCATGCTTGCCCGGCGAGTAGTCGCAGCACCCGACGTGCCCGCACTCCTGGCAGACGCGAAGATGCACCCAGTCGTGCCGGCCGGCAGCCAGGCAGTCGACGCACCCGTCGCCTGACGGGGTCGTGTCGAGGATCTGGTCGAGGTGGCCACAAATCCCGCTACTCATGCTGCATCTCCTGGCCCGATGATGCCACGGCACCGTGAGAGCGCGGCGTTGCCACCTCGGTGAGGTCGGGCTCCCACCCCATGCGGGCGGCAGCGACATCGTAGGTCGACCGCAGAAATCGCAGTATCGCCGCGTCGGGATCGTTCAGCGTGCGGGCCGTGTCGTACGGAAGGATGAACTCGCCGGCGCCCGGACTCCACGTCGCGCCGTCCGGCTCGATCCGTGCGTGCTCAATGCCTTCGGGCTTGGGGTACGCATACGCGTAGAACGCGGGGAACGGAACGCGTGCGTCGCCAGGCCACCATCCGGCGCAGATCTCCTCGGCGTCGCTGCCGAGACGCTCGATCACGCCACGACCCTGTGGCGCAGCCGGACGTCCCGAATAGCGAACGACCGCGATATCGAAGGTCCCCCAGAAGAAATGCACGGGCGTGGTCCTTCCGCGGAACCCCGCCCGGTGTTGCTTCAGGACGATGCCCACCTGGGTGAGGACCGTGAAGAACCGCGCCGCGTGGGCCGCGACATAGGTGGCGTGCGTCGTGTCTTCCGGGAAGGGAATCGGTGCCGGCACCTCAGACGGCAGCACGGACAGCGTCACGTGGACTTGCAGACGCTTCAGGGCACGCGTCACCTCGGAGTACAGATCCGCGACCGTGCCGCCGAGCGGACGGCGTTCGATGGCTCCGTCGCTCGAGCGCAGCACCAATGCGTGGTCGATGAGGTCGAACTCCGCGTCGAGCGTTCGATGACCGATCGGCATCGGCGACGTCGTGAGTCCGCGGGCCGTGAGATACAGGGGAACGTTCGCCCACTCCGGCTCGAACGGACTCAGCGCGAGGCGGAGCTTGCCAATGACCTGCGTGTACATGTGCAGGGTATCGCGCGTCGCGCGCCACTCGTCGTAGGGGAGCGGCGGCCATACGGCACCCGTCACTGGAACCTCCCGGACATCCTCGTCACACGCTGCAGTCGGACCGTGGAACAATACCGCCCCGACGCAACCTCCGGACGAGCGCCGTGCGGCCAAAACGCGTGCACAATGCAGAGCATTCCGCATTCGGGGAAGCGGCTACTCCTGCTCCGTCGGGCGCACCAGCACCTCGTTGATGGCCATGTGCCGTGGTCGGGAGACGATGTAGGCAACGATGTCGGCGATATCGCCGGCTTCGAGGCGCTCCATCGCCGCGAAGCCCTGCTCCAGAGCGGCACGAACCTCGGGGCGATTGTGATCAGCCAGCTCGGTGATGACGGCGCCGGGTTCGACGAGCGAGACACGCACGTGGCGTGTGGTGACCTCCTTGCGCAGGGCATCACTGAATGCGCCGACCGCGTGCTTCGTCGCGCTGTATGCGGCGTTGCTGTTGCGCGTCACCCGCCCCGCGACTGAGCTGACGTTCACGATGTCCGACACTCCACGGCCACCGCCCGAAGCGGCATCGAGGAGATGCGGGAGCGCTGCGTGCGTGCAGTACATGAGCCCGAGGACGTTGATCTGCACCATCCGCTGCCACTCGTCAATCGGCGCGCCAAGCACCGGGCCGAGGAGCATGACGCCGGCGTTGTTGATCAAGGTGTCGAGCCGCCCGAGCTCGCTGACCGTGCGCTCCACCGCGCGCGAGGCCTCTCCCTCGTCGGTGACGTCTGCCGTGATCACGAGGATCGTGCCGCCGTCCGCGCGTAGACGCGTCGCCAGCGCATCGAGCCGGTCCGACCGGCGCGCGACAACAGCGACGGCAGCGCCAAGCCGCGAGAGCGCAACCGCCGTCGCCTCACCGATGCCACTCGACGCGCCGGTCACGAGCGCTACGGTGCCGTCGAGACGTCCGCGAGAAGCTGTCGACATGATGGCGCCTAGCTTGTCATATGGGCTCGCTGCGTCAGCCCGCAGCGAAGATCGCCATGCCCACCAGCGTCGCGACCACGGGGTGCGAATCGTCGTTGGTGCTCACCGAAAAGCCACAACCACCAGGCGCATTCGGAACCGTGGTCGGTCCCGCTCCGAGCAGCACGCCGTCGACGTACGCGGCGGCTGTGCTCCCCTGCATGGAGACGACAACGCGGACCTCCTTGCTGAGGTTTGGCGCGCCTCCCTGACTTGCCCTGAAACTGCCCTGGAGCAACGCCTCCGGAGTAGCGCCGTTGGTGCTCTCGATGACCGCGTACTGGCCGCCGGTCTGCAGCGCGACGTCGAACTCGCTCGATGACGAGACACGCACGCCGACTGTGTTGACGCCCGAAGCGTTGCTCGAAGGAACGAAATCGGCAACCACGACCACCGCACCAGGCTCGTTGACGGGCCCGGTCGAATCGCCGGCGAGGACTGCCGCGGTCACGCTCGTGCTCCTCGTGGTGAGGTCGCACCCGCGTGCCGTCGCCGCGACGGCCCCGAGGTGGCTCGCCTGGCCGGTGTTGTCGAAGATCTCCGCCGAGAGACCGGCCGGGACGGTCCCCTTGGTGCAGTCGGCGGTGAAGAGCAAGGAGCCGAGCTTCAGATTGGCGCATGTGCTCGACAATCCTGCCGAGAGTCCGACGGAGGGCTTGAACATCGCATCCGGACACGCCGTCGAACTGGCGTTGCTCGCCCGCCACACAGCAGCCGCGGCCGGCGGCGTGGGCGTCGCCTTGCTCGCAGCCATGGTGCCGTTGCTGACCACGAAGCCGAGCGCGAGTGGTCCGACGATGAGCGCGGCCACCACGACCGTGATCGCGCCGGCCTGCCTGCGGCTGCGCGGCGATCCCGCGGGGTGCGCGACGCCACGCTGCTCGACCCGTCGCACCGCGACGGCCATCGCAAGCAGCGAGAAAGCGAGGGCCACGGAATCCGCCGCGTCCAGGAGCGAGACGTTGCGGATATCGGTGAGCGAACTCGTCGCCCGATACGTCAACTCCACGAGCCGGCCCACGATGTTTGCGCCAACCCACAGTGACCACCACACCGCAACGAGCGTCGCGGTGACCTGTGGTCGTCCGCGTGGGCGACCACGCCAGGCGAGAAAGAGCACGCCGCCGGCGCCGAGCAGCAGGATCTCCGAGAGGTAGCTGAAAAGCACGAAGCTGTCGCTCGCGCTCGCCGATCCGAGCGAGACTCGCTGCCCCGCGAGAAATCGAACGACGACGCGCACACGGCCCGCGTCAGCGCCGAGCTCCCAGAGCAGTGCGGCGGCGCTGACCAGCAGTGTGGCGATCAGCCACTTCGCCCGGGGGTGCCAGGAGCTGTTCATCGCAGACGGGATGCTAGGCGACGCGACCTTTCGCCACCATGGCCTCGGCCTCGCCTTGCGCGCGCGCCGCCCCCTCCCGCAGAGTCGGGCGATGGACAGTGACGGCTACGGCTACAGCACCGACGACCAGAGCATCGGCAGGCTCCTCGACGACATCCGGACCCTTTCACCCTCCGGGATCGAACGAGTGGCGCACGGTTGGGAGGTGTACGGTCGGCCCCACCTCGCTACGTACCACGAGGCCGAGGCAGCGGCGCTCGCCGCCATCGAGAACGCGCATCGCACCACCGACTGGCAGGCCCTGCAACGCGCCGTGCTCGATCTGACCGAAGGGCGCTCATCGCTCGTGTCGTGGAAAGTGGAGCATGGCGAGACGGGGCATCATGCTGAGGCCGCGGCACTCGGTGCCGCCCTGGCGCTCCATGCGGCAGGACATCTCGATCGGCGCCACACCGAGACACTCGCCCGCCCGATGGCCGAGGCGCTGCCCTGGCTGTCGGCCCTCCGGGCCTGACGCCGGCTAATCGGCCGGACCGGTCTTACTCGCTGACCAGCTCGTAATCGGGGTTGAGGATGGCGAGTCGACGGCTCCAGGAGCCGACCATCCCCTCGACGATCAGACGGGCGCCGGGCTCGATCCCCGGAATTCTCGGGCGTCCCTGGAAGACGAGCAACAGGATGCCCGTGTCATCGGTGATCTCGCACTCGAGGTTGGTCGTGCCCTTGGCGGTCTGCACCCGGAGGGAGCGGATCCTTCCGGCAACGCGGACCCGCTCGCGGAATGCGACGTCGACGATCGGTGTCGTGCCCGTCGCTCGGCGCGCCAGCGCGCGGTCAACCCCGGAGCTCCCCATCGGCCGGCGCCTCGCCGCCTCGGGACGGACGGGGATGGGCCTGAGACGGCGCCGCGGGGCGGCTTCGACGTTGAAAGGAACGATCGTTGCGGCGACATGCGCCACGGTGCCGACCGCGTCGGCGATCCGGTCCGCGGTGCGGTCGTGGAGCACACGCTGCAAGCGCGAATGAAAGGCGCGGCGCGGGAGCAGCACCGTGCACTCGGTCTTGCCGTCTGCCGCGAGATCGGCGACGTACTCCAGGGCTGCTCGCTCGAGCCGGCGGTCCCGGCATTCCAGGATGTCGAGTGGGAGGTGAGCCAGACCCAGCCGGCTCCACTCCTCCTTCAACTCCTCAGTGGCCGCCGTGTCGATGTTGAAGTGCACGACGCGAAGCTCGTCCGGGCGAAGCGTCCGTGCGTACTGGATCGCGCGCGCAGCGGCCATGTCGAGCTGCCCGACAAGGACGACGACAACATGCCGCTGCAGCACGGGCGCCTCGGTTGCGGCGACAGCCCCGGTTTCGAGCTGCTTCTCCTCCTCCACGTACTGACGGTGCAGGCGGATCAACCCGAAATACATCGGAGGACCGACGACCGCGACGATCCACGCGCCCTCGGTGAACTTGGTGACCAGCAGGATGAGCACGACGGCGAGCGACAGCGTCCCCGAGAAGGCGTTGACGACGACACCGAGTTTCCACCGTCGCTCATGCAGACGCAGGTTGTGCTTCACCATCCCGAACCCCGCGAAGGTGAAGCCCGTGAACACGCCGACGGCATACAACCCGACGAGCGCGTTGAGCTGGGCCTTGAAGGCGATGATGAGGAGGATCGCCACGACAGCGAGGACGAAGATCCCGTTCGAGAAGGCGAGGCGGTGGCCGCGCTTGGTCAGCTGCCGTGGCAAGAATGAGTCGCCGGCGACGAAGCTCGCGAGGTACGGGAAGCCGTTGAAGCTGGTGTTCCCACCGGTGAAGAGGATGAGCACCGTGGCCGCCTGCACGACGTAGAAGAGCGCGCTCCCCACCCACGACGAGCCCAGCACATAGCGCACTTCCTGCGACACCACGGTCGGGGTGCCCGCCTCATAGGGGACGGCGTGCGTGAGGTGGGCGAGGATCGAGGTCCCCAGCACGAGGAATCCGAGGATCAAACACATCGTGACCAAGGCCTTCCGCCCATTTCGCGCCACCGGTGCACGGAAACTCGAGATGCCGTCCGAGACCGCCTCGAGCCCGGTGAGCGAGACGCCGCCGTTGGCGAATGCCTTCAGGCAGTAGAAGATGCCGAGACCCATGAGCCATCCCTGGGTCTGGTGCCCGACGGGGTACCCCAACGTCGCCGGGATCGCGTGCGCGTGCAGGCCGCCGAGCACTGCCTTCACGAGTCCCGTGACGATGACGAGCGCGAGCGAACCGATGTAGAAGTACGTCGGAATCGCGAAGAAGGAGCCGGCCTCGCGGATGCCGCGCAGGTTCGCGAACAGCATGAGCAGCGTGACGCCGACGGTGATCCACACCGTCCACCGCACCAGCGTGGGGTATGCGGACGTCAGTGCCGCGGTCCCTGCCGAGGTCTGCACCGCAACGGTGACCGTGTAATCGATGAGCAGCGCGACAGCCGCGATCTGCGCGATCTTCGGTCCGAAATTGTCGCGCGCCACGACGTACGACCCGCCGATCCGCGTGTACACGCCAATGACCTGCAGGTACGAGAACATCACGAAGAACATCACCAGCAGGATCGCCACCGTGATGGGTATCACCATGCTGAAAGCGCCGATGCCGATGATCGGCACCATGATCCGGAGCATTTCCTCGGTGCCGTACGCGGACGAGGAGATCATGTCGGGGGCGAGCACCCCGATGGCCACGGGATTCGCCAGCCGTTCCTGGGTCAACTGCTCGGACACCATCGGTGGGCCGAGGATCTTGTTCTTGAGGCGGTACGCCCAGGACTCCGGATAGTTGATGGCGCTCGGTGATTCGCTCCGTTCAGGCGCCAGGCTGCTCGCCGGTGCCGGAACTCGCGCCGAGGTGTCTTCCACGGCCGCAGTATGGCCCATGGCCGAGATCAGAGCGATATCACCCGGGCCCCTTGGCGACCTGCTTGAATGGTGACGTGCACATCGTGATCGTGGGCTGTGGCCGCGTCGGATCCGGCCTCGCGAAGGCCCTTGAGAGCGAGGGTCATTCCGTGGCCATCATTGACAGGACGAAGAAGGCGTTTCGCCGCCTGCCGTCTGACTTCAAAGGCATCGTTGTCGAGGGATCCGGCTTCGACCGTGAGGCGCTTGCCGAGGCCCGGATCGAAGGCGCCGAGGCCTTCGCGGCGGTCACGTCCGGCGACAACTCGAACATCCTCTCCGCGCGGATCGCCCGCGAGACCTTCGGCGTTGAGCGCGTTGTCGCGCGCATCTACGACCCACAACGCGCCCAGGTGTATCAACGGCTCGGGATCCCCACGGTTGCCACCGTGACCTGGACCGTCGACCAGGTCCGGCGCTGGTTGCTGCCGGAGGAGTCGACGCCGCAGTGGCGCGACGGCTCGGGGACGCTCATGCTCGTGGAACGCGTCCTTCCGGAGCGTCTCGCAGGGCAGAAGCTGTCCGCGCTCGAGGCGGGCGGAAAGATCCGTCTCGTGGCAGTGACTCGCGCCGGCGTCCCGCGCCTCGACGCGACGTCGCTCGTCGGCCAGGACGGCGATCTCCTGCACATCGCGGTGCTGAAACCCGAGTTGCCCGCCCTCGAGGCGCTGCTCGCTCCCGCGCCGGTGGCCGAGAAGGCCGGCGTATGAAGGTCGCCGTCGCCGGCGGAGGCAGTGTCGGCATGGCCGTGGCGTCCGATCTCAAAGCGCACGGTCACGACGTTCAGATCCTCGAAGTCGATCCGGAGCAGGTCGCTCGGTTTCAGCCGCATGTCGACGTGCGCTGGACCGTCGCTGACGCGTGCGAAGTGTCGTCGCTGCAAGCGGCAGGCATCGGCGACGTCGACGTCATGGTCGCCGCCACCGGGGACGATGAGGACAACCTCGTCATCTCCCTGCTCTCCAAGCAGGAGTTCGCGGTTCCGCGGGTGATCGCTCGAGTCAACAACGCCAGCAACCAGTGGCTGTTCACTCAGAGTTGGGGTGTCGACGTCCCGGTGTCGACGCCGCAGCTCTACACGGCGCTCGTCGAGGAGGCGGTCTCGGTTGGATCCCTCGTCCATCTCATGAGCTTCGAAGGCGCGTCAGCCCACCTGCTCGAGGTGACTCTCGCCGATGAGTCACCGGCATGTGGCATGCAGATCAGCGACCTGGGTCTGCCGCGCGAGGCCGCCATCGTCGCGCTCGTTCGACGGGACCACATGGTCGTCCCCGATCCGGAGACGACGCTGTATGCCGGCGATGAGGTCGTCGTGCTTGCCGAAGTCGACAGCGAGAGCGCGATCACGACCATCCTCGTTGGTGACAGTCCCCCGGTCGGACCAGGGACCGGCCCGACCGACGACCACGGGCACGCTGTGTCCCGGGTGACCTCGAGCCCGAAAGGCACGGAAGACGCATATGCCTCGAATTCGCAAAAGCCCGTAGGATAGGCTGCGACCGGGGTTGGTGCCGACGACGCACAACGCATCACCGAACACGGCGAGTCATGACGACGCAGTCTGGCCGGAGCAACCCGCCGCTCTCGCCTGCGTCCCAGCACAGATGTACATCGAGGAACATCCAGGCAGAGAGCTGACAACCGTCTGGTTGCACCATGGCATCGGATCGACGCGTGCCTGGGACTCGCTCCTCCCTGCAGCCGCCGATGGACGCCGGGCAATTGCCTACGACCGCAACGGGTTCGGCCGCTCGCCGCATGACCGGGACTTCACGACCGCGATGTTCGATGAGGACGTCGAGGATCTGCGGACACTGCTGACCGAGCGCCGCACCGGGCCGGTGCATCTCGTGGGACACAGCGATGGCGGCACGGTCGCGCTGCTCCTCGCCGCACGGGCGCCCACGCTGGTCGCAAGCGTCGCCGTCGCCGCCGTGCACGTTCGCGGGGATCCCGTGACGCTGGCTACACTCCGCGCCATGGGCCCACCCACGGAGTGGCCGGAGGCCATGCAGCACAGCCTCGAGCGCGCCCACGGAGCCGACTGGGCCGACGTCGCCGGTCGATGGCGTGACCTCTGGATCGCCCCGGCATGGGCCCGCTGGAGCGCCGTCGACGAGCTCGGCTCGATTCGCTGCCCGGTCCTGGCGGTGCATGGGCTGCACGACGATCTCTCCCCGCCACTGCACGCCAAGACAATCCTCGACATCGTGCCCCGCGCTCGCGCGGCATGGGTGGATACCGCGACCCACGACCCCCATCGCGCGGATGTCGAGCACTTCACCGCCGGGTTGCGCTCGCTGTGGGCCGAGGCGGAGGCTGTCCATCGCTGACCTGTTCAACAGCTGCGAGTGGCTGGTCGACCGCCATGTCGTGGCGGGCAACGGTCATCAGGTGGCATTCGTCTGCGGCGACCAACGCACGACCTATGCCGAGCTCCTCGATACCGTTCAGGCCGCGGCCGCAGGATTTCGACGCCTCGGCATCCGTCCCGAGGAGCGGGTCCTGCTCATCCTCAAGGACGGGTTGGAGCTGGCGACCGCAATCCTGGCCGCGATGCGGGTCGGGGCGGTGGCGCTGCCGGTCAACCCACTGCTGCCACCGCGAGACCTCCTCGCGATCGCCCGTGACGCGCGCGCCCGCTGCGCGGTGGTCGACGGTGGCGCGCACCCCTTGCTTGCCGCCCTTGCCGCGGATGCCCCGGACCTGAGCGCGGTGATTCGCGTCGGCGACGTCGAGGACGCCGAGGCCGAGTCCGCCGGGCCACGATGGGCCGACCTCGTGGCCGCGGGGGGCAACGGCAGCGTTGACGCGACCACCGTTGAATCGCCGTGCTTCTGGCTGTGCACCTCCGGGACGACCGGAAGGCCGAAGCTGGCGATGCACCGTCACGCCGATGTCCGCACCACTGCAGAGGGATATGCCGCAGAGGTGCTCGATGTCCAGCCCGGCGATCGGCATCTCTCGGTCGCTCCGATGTTCCACGCGTACGGGTTCGGGAACTCATTGACGTTTCCGCTTGCGGCGGGGGCTCAGGCGTTCCTCGAGCCGACACGGCCGCCGACGCCCGCATTGATCGCGTCCCTCATTGAGAGTCACAAGCCGACGCTGTTCTTCGCGGTCCCGACGTTCTATTCGGCCCTGCTCGCGTCCGATCTCCCCGCCACCACATTCGCTCCGCTGCGTCATGCCGTCTCCGCCGGTGAGGCACTCCCGGCTGAGCTGTTCCTCCGCTTTCGCGAGCGCTTCGGGGTCGAGATCCTCGACGGGATCGGCTCGACCGAGATGACGCACATCTTCATCTCGAACCGGCCGGGCGCCGCGGTTCCCGGAGCCTCGGGGACCCCGGTCCGGGGCCATCACGTCCGCATCCTCGACGACGACGGGGCGTCCAGCGCCGTTGGCGCACCCGGACAGCTGTGGGTGTCCGGCAGCGCGGCGGCGACCGGCTACTGGTGCCGGAGCGAGGAATCCCGGCGGACGTTCGTCGGCGACTGGGTGGCCACCGGCGACCTCTACGCCGTCGACGCGGACGGGATCTACCGCCATCTGGGACGGCGCGATGACATGCTCAAGGTCGGCGGCGAATGGGTGTCGCCCACGGAGGTGGAGAGCGTCCTGCTCGGCCACAGCGATGTCGCCGAGGTCGCGGTGGTCGGAGCCCTCGGCGCTGACGGTCTCACCCGCGCCGTCGCCTTCGCGGTGCCACGATCGGGAGCGGTCCTCGATATTGATGCTGTGCTCGCTCATTGCCGAGCCGAGCTCGCCGGGTACAAGCGCCCGCGCCGGCTGCTGGTGGTCGAGACGTTGCCGAAGACGGCCACCGGGAAGGTGATTCGCGCCGAGCTCCGCGCACGGGCGGCGCAAGCCCTCAGCGACGCCGGCTGACCCGTCTACGCCAGGCGCACGTACTCGTACTCGACCGGCTGCCCGTTGATCCCGGTGGCCGGCGGCGCGATCCAGCCGGCCATCTTGCCCGGTTCGAAGACCGGCGTCATGAGCGACTGGATGTGGTCGAAGTCGGCCGTGGTCGGCAGCCACTCCCGGTGGCGGTGCTCCCAGGTCGCGGCGTCGATGAGCTCGCCACCCGGGGTCACGTTCAGTCCGGAGAACGCCCCGACACGCCGGTTGAACCCATGGTGCGGGAGCGCGAGCGTGCGGTCGATGCCCGCGGTCTCGAGCAGACGGTTCCAGCGCCGCACGCCGTTGTTGCAGTCGGTGAAGTACTCCGAGCGGAGATCCTGATTGAGCGCCGTGAGCGCCGGGATATGCGCGGTTTCGATGCGGCCGTCCACGACAACGTCGACAGCAGCGGTCAGGTCGGTCAGCTGGTGGTCGTCGTCTCGCCGCTCCTCCTGCCATCGACCCTTGAGTCCGGCGGTGAAGTAGTTCGCGACGTTTGTCGACCGCTCCCCGCCGAAGAGGTCGAGTGACACGCTGTAGTGAAAGTTGAGGTAGCGCTGGATGATGTCGAGTGGAATGCCGCCGTGGCGCGCGATGTCATCGGTGTTGTGCTCGCGCATCAGCTCGGCGGTGCGCCGCACGACGCGATCGATGCCCGTGGTGCCGACCATCATGTGATGCGCCTCTTCACGGAGCATGAACCGGCATGTGCGGGACAGCGGGTCGAAGCCGCTCTCGGCGAGCGTGCCGAGCTGAAATTTGCCGTCGCGATCCGTGAAGTAGGTGAACATGAAGAAGGCGAGCCAGTCGCGCGTCGGCTCGTTGAAGGCGCCAAGGATGCGCGGCGCGTCGACGCTGCCCGAGTGCCGGAGCAGGAGTTGCTCGGCCTGGTCGCGACCTTCACGTCCGAAGAAGGCATGGAGCAGATACACCATCGCCCAGAGGTGGCGCCCCTCCTCGACATTGACCTGGAAGAGGTTGCGCAGGTCGTAGAGGCTTGGGGCGGTGAACCCGAGCAGGCGCTGCTGCTCGACGGATGCGGGCTCGGTGTCCCCCTGCACGACGAGCAGCCGCTGCAGGTCGGCGCGGTACTCGCCGGGGACCTGCTGCCAGGCGGCGGTGCCCATGTGCTCGCCAAATGCGATGCGCCGGTCGGGCTCGCGGTCCGCGAGGAAAATTCCCCATCGGTACTCCTCGAGCGGGATGTGACCGAAGTGCGCCCAGCCGTCGCGATCGGCGCTGATCGCGGTGCGCAGGTAGACGTCCTTGGCGATGAGGTCGGGACCGAGGTCGCGCCACCACTGCATGAAGCGCGGCTGCCAGGCCTCGAGCGCCCGTTGCAGCCGCCGGTCTCCGCGCAGATCGACGTTGTTGGGAATGCGATCGGTGTAGTCGGCGTTGAGGCTCATCTCACACCCTCTCCCTGTCGAGGGTGGCCCGCCGCCCGCTGCCGTAGCGTCGCAGCGCGCCGTCCGGGCCGATGGCGTTCGGCCGGCTGAAGACCCAATTCTGCCATGCGGTCAGGCGGCCGAAGACCTTGGTCTCCATGGTCTCGGGGCCGACGAACCGGAGGTTCGCCTCCATGCCCGTCAGCGCGTCCGGGCTGAATGACGATCGCTCCTCGAGCACGATGCGTACCTCGTCCTCCCAGTCGATGGCGTCCGGCGCGAACGTCACGAGGCCCGCCGCTGCAGCGGTCGCGGCGGACAGCGGCACATCCGCGAGCGCATGCGCCGCAGTGAGTTCCGCGGGCCGTCCGAAGAAGCGGGATTCGAGTCGTGAGAGGTCGTTGCCCATCGGGAAGACGCCACTGTTCGACTCGGTGACGACGATCGCCGGCGGCTGCCCGCCGTCATCCTCGATGCCGTCGAGCATGAATTGCTCATCGCACGCGAGCGCCAGTTCCAGCAGGAGTCCGCCAAAACAGCTGCCCGGCTCGACCAGCGCAATCAGGCTGCGGCTCGTGACATCGAGGCGCTTCAACACCCGCTTCATCAGGAGTGCGACCTCGTTGATGAACCAGTCACCGGTGCGCTGCGCGCGAAGGAAGTGGTCGTGCTGCAGCAGGAGATCCATGTCCCCCGCCGTGGTGATGACCCAGGTGCCCATGTTGAGCTCGTTGGTGCGCAGGTGGAGGACCAGATCGTCGAGCTGGCGCGCCAATGCGAGCGGCCAGAACGCGCTGCCGAGCCGTCGCGCAGCGTCCGCATCGGCCGGAGGTGCGTCGACCGGGCCATTCACGCGAATGGTGACGACACCGGCGCCACGGTCGAAGGATGCGCTGACGTGCTCGTACTCGACACCGTCGGGATCCATCCTCGCGACCACCGGTTCCAGCGCAACCGCCTGTGACGCCGGTGGCCTCGATGCGAGCGCCGCGATTGCCGACGTCCGCTCGCGCACCGTCGCGTCGTAGTTGCCGCGCGGAATCGCGGCATCGACCAGGCCCCACCGGACTGCGAGCGGCGCTTTGACACCTTCGCTCCGCGTGACGAAGACGTCGGCGAGGTCACGACGGACATGCCGTTTGTCAACGACGCGTGTGAGGCCGCCGGTCGCGGGGAGCACGGCCAGCAGGGGCAGTTCGGGGAGCGACACCGCCGTCGAGCCGTCGTCGACGAGGAGGATGTGCTCGCACGCGAGCGCGAGCTCGTAGCCGCCGCCCGCCGCAGCGCCGTTCACGGCGGCGACGTACGTCTGCCCTGAGTTCGCGCTCGCGTCCTCGATCGCGAACCGGGTCTCGTTCGTGAACTTGCAGAAGTTGACCTTCCAGGGATGCGACGACTGTGCCAGCATCCCGATGTTGGCGCCGGCAGAGAAGCACCGGTCCTTCGCCGACGTGATGATCACCGCGGCCACCTCGGGGTGCTCGAACCGCAGTCGTTGGACGGCATCGTGGAGCTCGATGTCGACACCGAGGTCGTATGAGTTCAACTTCATCGTGTATCCGTCGCGCAGGCCACCCTGTTCGTCGACGTCCATCGCGAGCGTGGCAACGGGTCCTTCGACGGTCAGGTGCCAGTGGCGGTAGCTGCCCGGGTCGGTCACGAACGACACGGGCGGAGATGCGACCTTCGCGGCGGCCTCAAGCGCCATCGATTCACACCTCTGTCTTGGACTGACCGGACCCCATTATCAGCCCGGGCTCAGCGCTGCGCGATCGTCAACGCGAGCGAGCCCTGCACCGCGCCCTCGCGGAGTTGCGTGAGCGCCTCATTGGCCTGCTCGAGCGGCCGCGTCTCCACCACGGTGTGCACGGGCACCCGTGCCGCCAGGGCAAGGAATTCGATGCCGTCGCGGCGGGTGAGGTTCGCCACCGAGCGGATGCTTCGCTCCCCCCAGAGCAGGTCGTACGAGAACGCTGGAATCTCGCTCATATGAATGCCCGCGCACACCACAACGCCGCCCTTCACCAGGGCGCTCAACGCCTTCGGGACGAGTTCACCCGCGGGCGCGAAGATGATCGCGGCGTCAAGCATCGCCGGGAGCTCAGCCTCTGTGTCACCCGCCCACGTCGCGCCCTCGTCGCGAGCGAACGCCTGGCTCGCCGTGTCCCCGGGCCGCGTCAGCGCGTAGACCTCGCGGCCCTGATGGCGCGCCACCTGCGCGACGATGTGTGCCGCAGAGCCAAACCCGTACAGGCCGAGGCGCGTGGCGTCGCCCGCCATCGTCAGCGCGCGATAGCCGATGAGGCCGGCGCAGAGCAACGGCGCCGCCTGAACGTCCGAAAACGAGGCGTCGATGCGGAAGCAGTAGCGGGCGTCGGCGACCGCGAACTCCGCGTAGCCCCCATCGATGTCGTAGCCGGTGAAGGACGCCAGGTCGCACAGGTTCTCCCGCCCGCTGCGGCAGTAGCCGCATACGCCGCATGTCCACCCAAGCCATGGCACACCCACGCGCTCACCCGTGCGCAGATCGTCGACACCCGTGCCGGTGGCGACGATCTCGCCGACGATCTGGTGACCGAGGATCAGCGGGAGCTTGGGCTTGGTGAGCTCGCCGTCGAGGACGTGCAGGTCAGTGCGGCACAGGCCGCACACATGCACGCGAATCCGGACCTGGCCGGGTCCCGGCTCAGGAGCCGGCACCTCCGCATGTCGCAACGGCATCCGCGCTGCGTCAAGCACCATCGCCCGCATCGCGATGACTGTATCCCGCTGCCTCCTACTCGAACCGGTCCCGGATGTCGAGCACGACGTTGCGCCGGCTCAGCCGGCCATCTCCGGAGGAGCCGGCTCGATCTCAGGCGTCGGCACCTGCGGCATCTCCGGCGATGACGGCCGTGGCGCGTCGGGCACGGGGGTATCCGGAATCGTCGGCGGCTCGATCTGCGGCGTGGCCGGCGGCGCTATCTGCGGTGTCTCCTGCGGCATGGCGCCGGGTGCATGCACCTCGTTCATCGTCCGCGACCTCCCGCAGTGAGCTGACGCCATCCCCGTGCTTCGATGTCGACGCCGAAACGGCGGGCTGCCGCACGGATCTTCCGCCATGCGCGGTCACGGTCCGCGTCACTGACGCCTTCCACCTGATCGAACCGTGCGACAGCGTTGCGCACGTGATGGGCATCGGTCAGCGGTTCCTTGCGTTGTTTCGTGAACGCGAAGTCCTTGCTCGCGAGGCCGTTGCGTGCGCGCGACCCCAGTTCGCCGTCATGCTTCGTTCGTGCCATACGTGCCTCCAGTCCCGACGCTCTGACGTGATAGTCTGCCTATCAAGAATGATCGCGCCATGTACCGGCGCACGCAACCCATCGCGCCCACCCGGAGCAATGACATGAGCAGCGACGACGCGAATGCTCGCGACCTCCCGTCGAACGACAGCCCCGCGGATGACGCCATCATCCCGGGCGCGACCGAGCCCGATCCTGCCGAGGTGGGGGGCAGTGACGATGACCCTCGCGACCTGGCCGGGCGGCCCATCAACGACCCGAACGTGCGCGAGAGCCTCGATGAACGTCTCGCGGAGGAGGAGCCGGACACGCCGGTGCGCACGGGGCCCGACGATGCCGTGCAACTGGTCCTCGGCGATGACGGCGCGGACGTGGATGCCGACCAGGCGGAGGGCGATGACGATG
>Ga0307373_10002712_pt1 | contig 31617 bp, 36 predicted proteins | sample OX2MG_FD_202534 | JGI IMG/M metagenome (GOLD analysis project Ga0307373, IMG submission 202534) | Soil microbial communities from Risofladan, Vaasa, Finland - OX-2 | ecosystem: Environmental > Terrestrial > Soil > Coastal area > Acid sulfate soil | place: Finland: Risofladan, Vaasa | collected...
GGTCGCCACTTCGGCTGCCCTCGATGCCATCGCTCGCCTTGTCGAACAGCGCGGCCCGATCATGTTCTTCCAGTCGGGTGGTTGTTGCGACGGCAGCTTGCCCATGTGCTTCGAAGACGGGGAGTTCGTCATCGGCGTTCATGACGTACTGCTGGGACGGGTGGGAGGATGGCCCTTCTATATTGACGGGCGTCAATATGAACTATGGAAGCACACGCAGCTGATCCTGGACGTTGGCGACGGGGCGCCCGAAGGCTTCTCGCTTCCTGCCGGGGCGGCCGAGGCACACTTCGTCATCCGCTCGAAAGTCTTCACATCGGTGCAGCGACAGCAAGGGCCGGAGGCGCCGCCGTGACGAAGAGCGTGCTTTCTGCCCTCGCGCAGGTCCTGCCCGACGATGGCCATAACTAGCTCACGAGGCTTGACATCCGTCGTGGGTGGGGTGATGTCCTCCACGTTCGACTCCATACCACCGTGCCTCCCTCCGCAGCTGGGCGGGAGTTCGGGGGTCGACTCCGAGATGCCATCGGCGAAGCTCTAGGAGACGAACGACACTCCGTCGTTATTGTCTGGGGCGCCATCGGCTAGCGGTTCTGGCGGCGGAAAACGGGGGACGGGGGACCTTCGGCCCTACGGAATTCCCGGTAGAGGCGCGATCTTTGGAGCAAGGAGTCTCCCGGAGAAAGGTCCGCCATGAGGGCATCCGCCTTACGCCAAGTCAACGAACCGTTGCGCATCGAGGATCTGCCCACCCCGGAGTCCTTCGAGCAGATTGAGAAAGGGAAGGTGGATGCCCGGCTTGTCTTCGACTTGTGTTGATGAAGCTCTGCCTGAGGCAGACATGACGGCCTCCGCGGCCGGCGCCGGAGTGCCTGCCGGCTACCCCGGCGAACTGGAGCATGACGTTGTCAGCGGTGGAAACCTTCATTACCACGTCCGACCCATCCGAACCGACGATGGCCCCCGGTTGGTGGCGTTTCATAGTCACCTCCTGCCACGCTCGGTCTTCTTGCGTTTCTTTACGTTTCATCCGGAACTCTCGTCCAAGGAGGTGGAGCGCTTCACCTGTGTGGACTACGTGAATCGGCTCGCCCTGGTGGCCGAGATCGGCGATCACCTGATTGCGGTGGGTCGTTATGACAGTGCACCGGGAGCGACCGAAGCCGAGGTGGCCTTCGTGGTCTCCGATGAGTTTCAGCATCACGGGATTGGCGCTTTACTCCTCGATGAATTGGTGCGGGCAGCCCGGGCGAGAGGCATCACGGCCTTTCGGGCCGAGACGCTCTGTGAAAATCACGCCATGCTTGATGTGTTCCGTCACGCCGGATTTCCTGTTACTTCGAGTATTGAGTACGGAACGGTGACCCTCCGCTTTCCCATCGAGCCAACGGACGCGTACGAGGCGGCCCTGGCCGACCGCGAAGCTTCGCGCCAATGCGGTGGGGACAGTCAGGTGACTCCTCCTGATGGAGGAGAGGCATGAAACTCATAGTCGCCGGACCGACCGGCACAGCCCAACACGACGGGGGAACATTCCACCCCGAACAACAGTCGCGGATCTTTTCCGTGATGGATGGCATAAGGGCGCTCAGTCTCGAGGACGAGGTCATCTACCCGCTCACGCCAAGCGCCGAGCTGAGCGACCTCGCCCGTGTCCACTCGACCGCCTACCTCACCGAGCTTGAAGCATTCTGTGCCAAGGGTGGGGGTGACATCGATCCCGATACCTTTGCTCGACCAGACTCATGGAACGCCGCGAGACGGGCGGCAGGAGCCGGCTTGGCTGCGATCGCGAGTTTGGAGGAGCACGGTGAGGGCGTGGCTTTCGTGCCGGTCCGCCCGCCCGGACATCATGCCGAACGTGACAGGGCAATGGGGTTTTGCCTCCTGAACAACGTGGCGGTAGCAGCGGCGTCATTGACGGCACGAGGAGAGCGGGTCCTCATTGTGGACTGGGATGTCCATCACGGAAACGGAACGCAGTCAATCTTTTGGGACGATCCCGACGTCCTCTACGTTTCGACCCATCAGTACCCGTTCTTCCCGGGAACCGGGAGGGCCACCGAGGTCGGAGGACCAAAGGCACTCGGCCTTACGGTCAATATTCCACTGCCGGCGGGGGCAACGGGCGATGTCGTGCGGACAGCCATCGACCACGTGGCGCGTCCGACCATCGAGGAGTTCTCCCCCGACTGGGTACTGGTCTCGTGCGGGTTTGACGCGCATCAAGCAGATCCAATGGGGGATCTCGCACTGTCAAGTGGGGATTTTGCCGAACTAGCCCGGATGGTCGGTGAGTTCTGCCCTCGCCCAGGGCGCCTGGCCCTGTTTCTCGAGGGCGGCTACAACCAGATAGCTCTCCAGATATCCGTCACTGACACGCTCGGAGCGTTACTGGGTCTCCAGACCCATCCCTCTCCACCGACCTACGGCGGTCCGGGTATGAACGAAATACGCTCGTCCCTATCTGATCGCCATCGGGGGTTGGAGCAGCTGCACGCCACCATGTCGAGCGTGAAAGGTGAAGGATGAACACGAGACCAACGATCGTGGTGGGATACGACGGGTCCGTGGACTCCACGGCGGCGCTCCGTTGGGCCGCTCGATTATCGGGGACAATCGGAGCCCGACTTCGGATTGTCCACGCTGTCGGTCTCTTGGAGCACGCCGGACTCTTGCCCGATCACGTCACGGCGCACCGCGAGACGGCGTTGCAGGTAGCCATCGGAGCGGGCGGAGATCCGGGAAAGATCGAGTGGACCGTGGTCGACGGAGACCCATGCTCAGCGATGCTCCGCATGACCGTGCCGCCTGAATCAGCCGATCTCGTGGTCGTGGGCTCCCGCGGATCCGACGCCCACGGGGGTTCACTTCTCGGAAGCACGAGTCTCGAGCTTGCAGAACGCTCGACAATACCCGTGACGATCGTACCGTCGGGACGTGACGAAGAGGACCCGGCACCAGTCTGATTGTGATGCACGGAAGGGTAGCCCTCGGTGCGTGGACCACACACCTGTTCTCAACGGACAATCACCACCGAGCAGGCTGCACGTCGCATGCAGTAGTGCCCGACCGAACCGACCAGCAACTCCTCGAAACCGCCCATTCCCCGCGACCCCACGATTAAGAGATCCGCGCCCTGGCTTGCCTTCACGAGCGCCGGTCCCGGAGGTTGTTCGGTTGCCTCACCCCGTACGACGACATCGGGTGCGACGTCGGCGACGTGGCTGATGGCGTTGTCCACCAAAGAGCGTGCCTGTTGCCGGACTTCTTCGACTGTGGTGGTGAAGGCGTAGCCGATCGCCATGGGGAACATCCAGGCGGTGACAATGTCGAGGGTCGCGTCGCTCTGCTGCGCTTGGGTGATAGCCCAGTCAAGAACTCGTGCACTTTCGCTGGAGCCGTCTATCCCGACGACGATGCGGTGTCGCGAGGCGGATGGCTCCAGCGCCGCCTCATTGCTCTCCGCAGCAGCCCCCGTCAATGACGACGCATCGGTGGTCATGCGACTGCTCGGTGAACGAGGACGGGACAGTGTGCGTTGGTGGCGCAGAACTCGCTGACGGAGCCGATCAGCATGCCTGCGAACTCGCCGTGTCCCCGACAGCCGATAACGAGGAGATCCACCCCTTTGGAGGCCTCGACCAAAACGGGGGCGGGATGCCCCTGCACCACACGGAACGTGAGCTCTATGTCGGGGTACTTGGTTCGCAGGTCAGATGCCGCCTTCGACAACATCTCGGGCATGCCTTCCGAGGGGTTGTATCCCTCGGGGAAGTACATCGCCCAACCGTATGTCGTCGGCCAATCCCACGTCATGATCATCTCCAGCGCCGAGTGGGTGAGGGTGGCCTGCCGACCGGCCCAATCAAGAGCGTCCAGGGAGGCGGGGGAACCGTCGATCCCTACGACGATCCTGCCCGGAGTCACTTCAGACTCCGGTGTGCGAGAGGTGTCCAGCGTCATGGTGCATCTCCTTTTCAAGATTCCCGTTGGGATGTGCTGTCGTAAATTGTGGTACCAGCGGCCCCGGCGAGCAGCTCGGCCGCGTCTCCCAAGCGGCCAATGGCAGCGACGTTGTGAGTACGGCGTACGAAACGACAGGCCGCGGCCACTTTGGGCCCCATCGATCCCGATGGAAACTTCAATTGGTCAAGCTCATGGGCGCTGATGCGGTTGATCGAGCGAGCAGTCGGCTTCCCATAGTCCAGTTCGACCGCAGGTACGTCAGTCAGGAGGAGAAGTGCGTCCGCCGCGAGGTTCTCGGCCAACAACGCTGTCGTCGCATCCTTGTCGACGACCGCCTCGACGCCGTGGAGCTGGCCGTCGGAACTCCGGCGAACGGGGATACCTCCGCCCCCGGCACAGATCACGACGGCACCATCGGCCAGTAAGACCTTGATGGCAGGCAGCTCGATGATCCCTTGTGGTTCAGGTGAGGCGACCACCCGCCTCCAACTGTTGCCGTCGAGGCGCACCTGCCACCCCCAACGTCGCGCCAGGGTCTGGGCCTCGCTCTCCCCGTACACGGGGCCCACGAATTTCGTCGGATTCTCGAAGGCGGGGTCGTCGTCGGCGACCAGGGTCTGGGTAATGAGCCCGACGACCTGCTGCCCGGGCAGCGCGTTCTCGAGAGCTTGCAGGAGGAAATAGCCGATCATGCCCTGTGTCTCCGCCACCAGGGAATCGAAGGGATACGGGTGGGGTAGGTCCGGGTCCCGAGCGCTTTCGAGTGCCAATAGGCCCACCTGAGGACCATTACCGTGTGTGATGACGAGGTCGTGTTCGCGGGCAAGTGGAGCGAGCGCTTCGACCGCGGCGATGACGTGCTTTTGTTGGATCTCGGCGACCGGAGGTTCACCGCGTTCCAAGAGCGCATTCCCTCCAAGCGCCACGACGACTTTCATGTGTGGCTCTCGCCGGATTGGCCGAGCGTTGCCACCATGACCGCCTTGATCGTGTGGAGACGGTTCTCAGCTTGGTCGAAGACAACCGACGCAGGTGATTCGAACACGTCCTCGGTCACCTCCATTGCCGAGAGCGTGAACTTCTCGTAGACCATGTGGCCGATCTCGGTGTCGCTGTTGTGCAGGGCCGGGAGGCAGTGCATGAAGCGAGTAGATGGGTTACCAGTCATGGCCATGACTCGCTTGTTGATCTGATAAGGGGTGAGCTTTTCGATTCTCGAAGCCCACTCCTCCGGTGGCTCTCCCATGGAGAGCCACACGTCCGTGTACAAGAAGTCGGCACCCTGCACGGCCACAGCGACATCTTCGGTCACGGTGACACGTGCGCCTGACGCCTTCGCCAAGTCGCCGGCGATCCTTTGGACCTCGATGCTCGGCCAGAGTGACTTCGGTGCACAGATTCGCACATCCATCCCCAAAAGGGCTCCTGTCACCAAGAGCGAGTTGGCCGTGTTGTTACGGGCATCTCCGAGGTAGGCGTAGGAAACGGCCTCGAGCGGTGTGGTCGAGTAGTCGCGCATGGTCAAGATGTCAGCCAACATTTGTGTGGGGTGCCACTGGTCGGTGAGCCCGTTCCATACCGGGACTCCGGCCCACTGGGCCAACGTCTCGACGTCCTGATGGGCGAAGCCGCGAAACTCGATGCCGTCGTACATGCGACCGAGCACGCGCGCTGTATCTTTGACCGTCTCCTTCTTGCCCAACTGCGTCTCGCCTGGACCCAGATAGCTGACATGGGCTCCTTGGTCATGAGCGGCCACTTCGAACGCTGCGCGCGTGCGCGTCGAGGTCTTCTCGAAGATCAATGCGATATTGCAGCCTTTGAGGGAGTGATGCTCTTGGTGGGAGCGTTTCTCGTTGCGCAGCTCTTGCGCGAGGTCGATGAGGGAGATGAATTCAGCCTTGGTGAAATCGATCTCTTTGAGAAAGCTTCGTCCGGTGAGGTTCAAGCCTGATCCTCCAACGTGGTTGTGATGACGTGTCATGCCGGATCGCGCTCGATCGGACATGTCATGCAACGCGGGCCACCCCGGCCCCGGCCCAGTTCTTCGCCGGCAATGGTGACGACTTCGATGCCGTGCTTGCGCAGCATGGTGTTCGTGGCGACGTTACGTTCGTACCCCATCACGACACCGGGAGCGACGGCCAGGTAGTTCGTTCCGTCATCCCATTGCTCCCGCTCGGCGGCTCGAATGTCCTCATCCGTCGTGAGGACCTTGATCTCGTCGACCTCCAAGGCATCGGCCAGTGTGGCCCAGAGGTTCTGGTTGCGCGTCACGGCGAGTGTGGAGGGTGTCGTGCCGGCCCTCAGGGTCCAGCTACGCAGATGCCGGTCGAAGAAGGGATAGAGCACGAAGGTCCCCACATCGACCATCGACATCACGGTGTCGAGGTGCATGAAGGCATGGCTGTGGGGAAGCTCGATGGCGATCACCTGATCCGCTTGGTTGCTGGCGAAAAGTGCCTTGGCCACCATCTCGACGGCCATTGGCGACGTCCTCTCGCCCATCCCGATGAGGACGTTGCGATGTCCGATGACATGGACGTCGCCACCCTCGAGCGTTGCCGGTTGGTGCGGCTGGTCCCCGTCGCCGTAATAGACGGTGAATTTCGACTCGAACATCGGGTGGAAGCCGTAGATGGCGCGGGTGTGGAGCGTCTCGCGCTGGCGGGCCGGCTTGGCCATCGGGTTGATGGTCACTCCGTTGTATATCCAGCAGGAATTGTCTCGCTGGAACAGGTGATTCGGAAGGGGCTTCAGGACGAAGTCGTCGGCCCGGAGCATCTCCCATTTGAGGCTGTGCGCGCCCTTGGGATGCAGGTCAGCTTTCAGCACGCCACCGACGAGGTACTCGGCCAACGATGCTCCATCGAGTCGCTCGAAGAGCGCTCGCACCGGGTCAACCAACGAAGGTCCCAGATTCTCCGGCGTGCAGAGCCGGTCGAGGACGAAAGCCCGGCCGTCGGGCACTTCGAGGGTTTCGGCCAGAAGCTGCCCGTAGTAGTGAACCTCCACGCCCTTGTCCCGGAGTGCCTGGGCGAAGGCGTCATGCTCTTCTCTCGCCTTCTTGGCCCACATCACATCGTCGAAGAGCAGCTCGCCGATGTTGTCCGGGGTCAGCCGGGAGAGCTCCAGGCCGGGTCGGTGAACGATGGCACGACGAAGTTGGCCGACCTCTGAATCAACTCGAAATGTCATCGGGTACTCCCGTCTGCGGCTTGTGACGGCGGCCTGTGAGCCAGTGGTCGGGTCATTCCGACCCGACCAGCTCGGCGACCGGCGCCTCCGTGGTGAAGTCCTTCGGCTCGGCCGCCTCGCCCAGACGCTGGCGACGGGCGTTCAAGAAGGCGTAGAGCACCAGCCCGACCAAGATCACGACCAGGGCCTGGTAGACGACTTGGTATCCCGAAGCGAAGGTCACCCACAGGGAGAACAAGACGCTCGCTCCGGCGACCGAAAGATCCCGGGCCAGCTGCCACCCCTGGACACGCCGACGGCGTGACACCAGGTAGGTCAGTTGGGCGATGGCGGAGAAGAAGTAGGGGATGGCGACGGTGACCACGGTGAGGTCGACCAAGTAGGTGAAGACCGTGAGCCCCGTGCTGGTGTTGTAGCGCCACAACATCAGCAGCGTCGGCAACGCGGTCCCGACCAGAATGCCGAACCAGGCCGTTCCCTTGCGATCGGTCCAGGTGAACGGCCGGGGGAACAGGTCGTCCTGCGCGATGGCCCGCGAGGTCTCGGTGACGATCAGCGTCCAACCGTTGAGGGCCCCGATTCCGGACACAACGGCAATGGCGGCGATGAACTTCCCTGCCCACGCTTCATGGGGGAAGATGGACTGGAAGGCGTTGACGAAGGGCGAACCAGTGTTGACCAGCGTGTGGTGGGCCACCAGACCCATCACCGCCGCCGTCACCAGCACGTACAGCATGGCGCTGATGACGGTGCCCAGCATCGACGCACGGAGGACGTTCCTACGTGGGTCCCGCACCCGCTTGGCGGTGACAGCCGCTGCCTCGACGCCGATGAAGGAAAAGAGGGCTACTCCAGCAGCGATCCCGATGGCGCTGTAGAGGCTGCCACCCGACGCGTTGAAGGCCCCAAAGTGGACCTTTTGGACGAAGAACCAGCCAACGACGCCGACGAAGAACAGCGGGAGGAACTTGAGGACGACAGTGATGTTCTGGAACCACGCCATCTGACGGATCCCGACCAGGTTGATGACCGCCGGCACCCACAGCCCCACCACGGCGATGCCGAAGTTCTCCATGCCGCTCGGGTGGGAGAATCCGAAGAGGGCATCGACGTAGAACACCCACGAAGAGACGATCGCCGCGTTACCGGCCCAGGCTTGGACCCAGTAGCACCAGCCGACGAGATATCCGGCGAAGTCGCCGAACTCGTGGCGGGAGTAGGCGTACAGGCCACCATCGCTGTTCGGCACCCGCTTGGTGAGCTGGCCGAACAGCACGGCCAAGAGCATGGCCCCGACCGCGATGATGGCGAGGACGACAATACCCATGGTGCCGGCACCTGCCAACACGGCGGGCATCGTGAACACGCCCGTCCCGACGATGCTGCCGATGACCAGTCCGGTCGCCGACGTCAGGCCCAACGAATGGGCCTTCTTCCCGTTGCGCGCCGACATCGGTCGGTCCGGTGGTCCTGATTCACTTGCAGTGGGTGTCCGATCCGTGATGAGCGTCATCAGATTCTCCCTTCGGGCAGCGAGCGAGGAGCCCGGTGCTGACAGTGCCCGGGCACGTGCGGTGCCCTCACTGCACGGTAAGACGCGGTGGCATGTGTCAGTAGGGCCATTGGTCCCCGTCGTCGTGCCAATGGTCCCTACGAGGGCTACGGCTCGTGCCTGGTGCCCACCAAAGGGCCGGGAGATCTGCCTTTTGAGCTCGCGTCTCGAGTCGCCAAAAAGGGCGACTCGACGTCGCTATCGGGTGAGTGGCACTTGCCAGGTCAACAGAGTCCCCCCGCCTTGGGCATTCTCCATCTCGAATGTGCCGTCAAGCTTCTCCGCTCGGGCCCTCAAGTTGGTCAAGCCGAGTCCGCCCTCCCGCAGCTTGGAGTGATCGAAGCCGTCCCCGTTGTCAAGGACCGTCAATCGGCATCGACCGTTCTCGACCTTGATTGCCACGCGCGCCTGCGTGGCGTGGGCGTGACGCCCGATGTTCGCCAACGATTCTCGAATAGTGGCCATGAGGTGATCAGCCACCTGAGCGGAGATGGCCGTGTCCACCGGGCCATCGAATCCGACCTCAACGTCAAAGCCGACAACCGAGCTCAACTCTCGGACCAGAGAAACGACGTGATCTCGAAGGCCTCGATCCTCGCCCCCCATGCCCAGTTGATAGATGGTGGCACGGATCCGATCGATGACACGGTCGATTTCGGCCACCGCCTCCCGGAGTCCCACCGACATGTCGCGTGGAGCCCGACCGGCCATGCTCTGGAGGGTGAGGCCGACCCCGAAAAGCCGCTGGATCACGGTGTCATGCAGATCCCGGGCCAGGCGATCTCGGTCCTCGTAGACGGCGACCACTTGGGTTTGTTGATGAAGGCGGGCGTTCTCGATGGCGATGCCGGCAGCCAGGGCGAGCACTTCGACAAGCGCGACGTCATCATTCGTGAACTCTGACCAGCCGATCTTGTCGGTGAGGTAGAGGTTGCCGTAGACCTCGTCACGCACCTTGATCGGCACCCCGAGAAACGAACTCATCGGGGGGTGGTTGGGTGGAAAGCCATAGCTGTTGGGGTGCGCATTGAGATTGGCCAGGCGGAGGGGCTTGGGGTCAGCGATGAGCAGGCCAAGCACACCCCGCCCGGTGGGTCGGGTCCCTATTCGGGCTTCTTGGTCTGTGTCCAATCCAACAGTGATGAATTCAGACAGAGCGGTTCGATCCTCATTGAGCACGCCCAGTGCACCGAAGCGAGCTCCGCTCATGGAACAGGCCTCCTCGACCACGTGGCGGAGGAGCACCGGCAACTCGAGATCCTTCTCAATGAGTAAGGATGCCTCGAGGACCCTCCGGAGCTTGCTTGGATCCTCAATGGAGTGATAGGGCACAAAACAGCAGGTTACCAGGCAAATCCGAGTTACGAGGGTGAAATCTCCGTGACCGAGCTGCCCTGACACCAGGGATGCCGCCGAAATGGGAAGATAGGGGAATGACGCTGGGCGTATTCCTTCTTGACGACCATGAAGTGGTCCGAAGCGGCCTCCGGGGGTTGCTCGAGGCTGCCGGCGACATCAAGGTCGTCGGAGAGGCAGGGACGGTGGCCGAGGCCATGGCCCGTATTCCGCCCACCCGCCCGAACGTGGCCGTCCTCGACGTACGGCTCCCCGACGGCAGTGGCATCGAGGTCTGTCGGGACATCCGGGCCCAATGGCCCGAGATCGCCTGCCTGATGCTGACGTCCTACGCCGATGACGAAGCGCTCTTTGCAGCGATCATGGCTGGCGCGGCTGGCTATCTGTTGAAGAGGGTAGGAAGCACGGACTTGGTTGATGCGGTTCGACGGGCCGGCGAAGGGCAGTCCTTGCTTGACCCTTCCCTCACCGAGCGTGTCCTCGAGCGCCTTCGTAACGGACCGAACGAGGACCGCCGGCTCGCCAGCCTGACACCACAGGAACGCCGGATCCTCGAGCTCATCACTGAGGGTTATACGAATCGCCAGATTGCCGACGCCATGATCCTGGCGGAGAAGACGGTAAAGAACTACATCTCGAATCTGTTGGCGAAGCTCGGCGTGGAACGCCGCACCCAAGCCGCCACCTTCGCGGCACGCATCGATGAACGCTCGGCCCAGGTGGCCCGGATTGACGGCACCGGCACCTGACTGAGCGCTCAGCGGCCATCCGAGCCGGAGTCGGCCCGATGATCGAATCCTTCCAGTCGGACACCGCGCGCGATCAACGTATGCTCGATTTCGGTACGGCGGCGCCGCGGTTGATCGAAGGAACTCGGGTCACAGTCAAGGCCGAAACACCGGGCGAGGTCGATAAGGGCGATGTCGTAGGAAATCTGGTTTGCCAATGCGGCTGAACTCCAGTCCGTGTCCGGCTCCGAGGAAGCGACCAGGTCCAGATGTTGGCGACAATCGAGGAGCGCGGACAAAGCCTCCCCGGTACCCATCTCGGCCTCGCGCGGGGGGCGTTCGTGTAGCGCCACATCGAGGATCTGCGTGTACATGGACATCATCCCTCCACGCTGGACGCTCGGTGTGGTAGCCGCTAGAGCCATTGGTCCCATGGTCCGAAAAACCTGATGGCGCAACCCGACGGCACCCTGCTGAATCAGCTGATCCAGGGGACTCAGGTCCCTCTTTTGTGGGACGTTCGGCCCTAGGTGCGGTCCGGAAAGCGGAGTCGAATGGTGCTACGGAACTAGCCGTTGAACGTAGGAGGCTCTCATGCATCACACATCTCCTCACGGAGCGAGGCGCACGACCCATCGCTCGCCGCGACCGTCGATCAGCCCGTACTTCATTGAAGATATCGGATTGACCATCGCCGATATTCAGCGCGCACGCGCCGCAGACCCTGGCCGATAACGCGAGGTCCTTGACAGGAAGGCTTGCTGCCCGGCCAGCCTTTCAAAAGTGAAAAATCAAACAAAGAGGACACCCAGCTGATGGAAACGCCGGCGATTCGCACAGAGGGACTGACGAAGCGCTACGGCAAGGTCGACGCTCTCAAGGATCTCGATCTGGAGGTGACGCGAGGGGAGGTACTGGGATACCTCGGACCCAACGGTGCAGGCAGGACGACAACCATCCGTCTCTTGTTGGGACTCATTCGCGCTGGCGCGGGAGGCGCCGAGATCTTCGGATTTGACGCACCACGGAAAGGGTCTGGTCCGTCGTCATGACGAGCGAGGACGCTCTTTCACCGCTCGACGCTGCCTTCCTCCATATTGAGTCCGAACGCACGCCGATGCACATGGTGTCCATAGGGATCGTCGAAGGACCCCCGCTCCTCGATGCCGAGGGGGAGTTTCGCATCGGCGCGGCCCGCCGACTGATCGCCAGTCGCCTGGAATTGGTGCCGAAACTGCGTAAAGTGGCTTACGCAGGCCTTCTCGGGGAGGCGCCGCCCGTGTGGATCGATGAACCCACGTTCGACATCTCCAACCATGTTCGGTCGTGCCATCTGGCTCCGCCGGGTTCGGAGGTCCAATTGCGGGCATTCTGTGCCGAACTCTTGAGCACGCGACTGGATCGGACGCGTCCTATGTGGGATCTGACATTCGTCCAGGGTCTGGAGGACGGCAACGTCGCCGTGATCGAGAGACTTCATCATGCAATGGCCGACGGCCTGGCGGCTGCCGAACTGGCCACCGTGTTGCTGGACGCTTCACCTGAACCAGCGCAACCGAACGACGAAGTCCCGTGGATCCCAACCACCCCACTCCCCGTATGGCGGTCCTCGGTCGATGATCTCCTGCGCCTTGGGGAACTCTGGGCACGCGTCGCAACATGGGGTGTGCGGTCCGTGACACATCCGATCCACCGGCTGAGGGATATAGCGAGACTTGGTCAAGCGTTCGGTACGTTGGCCACACCGAGGCTTGTCGCACCCAAGTCGTCACTCAATATCCCGATCACCTCAGCGCGATCAGTGGACTTCGTGCGGGTATCGTTGGCGGAGATCCACGATGTCGCCCGCGCCTCTCACGCCACAATCAATGATGTCCTTCTGACGATCGTGACGGGTGGATTGCACCGGTTACTCGAAAGTAGGGGAGAGTTGGCCGACGACAGTGAGTTGCAGGCGCTCGTACCCGTGGGATTGGCAAAGGCCGGCGGTGGTCTCGCGAACAGCGTGTCGGCACTCTTCGTTCGACTGCCCATAGCTGCGAGCGATTCCCACGAAATACTCGCAACAGTTTCGGCCGAGATGACAGCGGACAAGCGTCACCACCAGAGTATGGCCGCGAGCTCCCTGCTGCATCTCCTCGAACCACTGCCCCAGAGTGTGCTGGCATCTCTGACCGGAATCGTGCAGCACCAGCCCTTCTTCAATGTGGTCGTGACAAATGTGCCCGGCCCACGGGTTCCGCTCTACGTAATGGGAGCCCGGCTCATCGAAGCATTCCCGATTGTGCCACTGGCAGGAAATCAAACCATCAGTGTCGCCGCGCTTTCCTACCAGGGACAGCTCGGCCTGGGGGTGCTCACCGATCCGGCCACGTGTCCCGATGTGGGGCTGTTCTGTGCGGGTGTCCTGTCCACCTTCCAGGCGTTGGTCGATCGATCCCGGGATACGGGACCTGCGTGAGACGACTCGCCCGGGTCCGGGAGTCATGATGGACGTAGGCGAGACCGGCGTCGTCGAGACCCACATCTCCATCCTCTGTTTTGTCGCTGATCGGGTATACAAGTTGCGCAAGGCAGTGCAGTTCGGGTTCCTCGACTTCCGCCAGGGCACGACGCGACAGCAAGACTGCGAACGCGAAGTGGCGCTCAACCGCCGACTCGCACCTGATGTGTACTTGGGCGTTGCAGAAGTGCACCTCAATGGTGAGGTGATTGACCACATGGTGGTCATGCGACGCCTGCCTTCGGAGTGTCGATTGGCCGCCATCGCCCGCCGGGGGGATGACCTGGGGGAGTGGCTCAGGAAGGTAGCCCACGTGATGGCCTCTTTTCACCGAAGTGCCCTGCGGTCGCCCGAGATCTCGACCGCGTCGACTGGTGCCGCCGTCCATGCAAACTGGGGCGCCAACTTTTCCGACACGGAACCCTTTCTGGGGACAATCCTCGACGCCGACGTGGATGAAAGGATCCGTTCCCTCGCATCTCGTTGGGTCAACGGGCGTCATGCGCTCCTTGAAGCTCGGATCGTGTCTGGAAGGATCTGCGACGGCCATGGGGACCTGCAGGCGGAAGACATATTCTGCCTGGACGACGGTGTCAGGATTCTCGACTGCGTTGAGTTCTCGGACCAGCTGCGGTACGGAGATGTCTGCGCCGACGTGGCGTTTCTTGTTATGGACCTGGAACGACTAGGTCGAGCTGACGCAGGCAGGCAGTTCCTGGACGACTATCAGGAATTCGCAGAAGATCAGTTTCCTGCATCTCTTGTCCACCACTACGTTGCGTTGCGGGCCTACATCAGGGCCAAGGTGGCTTGCTTGCGTGTCGAACAGGGCCACGAAGGCTCCCGAACCGAGGCCTGCCAGTTGCACCTACTGGCCCTGGATCATCTTCGCCAGGCACAGGTGAGGCTCGTTCTGATGGGAGGGCTACCGGGTTCAGGGAAATCCACCGTCGCGGCCGGAGTGGCACACCAGCTCGGATGGGGCATTCTTCGATCGGACGAGGTGCGGCGCGAGATGTTCCGAACCGATGAGGGAGACACGCCGGGGTTCGGTTCCGGCCGGTATGCCCCCGAGGTCACGGCCACGGTCTACACCGCGCTGCTCACGCGTGCGGAGGAGCAACTCATGCGCGGCGAATCAGTCATTCTTGACGCATCCTGGATCGATGCCAGGTGCCGCGACGCAGCCCGCGACGTCGCTCACCGGACGGGGGGCGACCTTATCGAGCTGCGTTGCGTCGTTCGGCCGGACATTGCCGAGAGACGGATGGCGCAGCGACACTCTCGGGGCATCGATGTCTCGGAGGCGACGCCCGAGGTGAGAGTCGCCATGGGAGACGCGATGGACCCGTGGTCGTCGAGCCGTATCATCGACACTACGGAAGTGACCGAGGCGGAATCCATTGCCCGGGCGCTCGAAGTCCTTGGTGGAGGAATTGAGCGACCGTGAGCGGCCAGCCAACATCCGGCCCTGCGACCGAGCGTGGCGCCGGGACCTCGACCGTCATATTGGTGACCTTCGGCCCTATAGAAGGTGTCGATCATGACAAAAGATGACATCAGTTTCGCCGAGGCCATATGGAGTCTCGTCAACCGAGAACCGAAGGGTGACGAATCATCTACAGGCGCCCGTGGGGGTGCATTCGAAGAAGGCTCTATGTCGAGAAGCATCCGAGGGACAAAAGTGTTCAGCAACGAACGAGAGATCGTGGTCGGCGTCGACGGTTCCAAGTACTCGAAGGACGCCCTGACCTGGGCGGTACGCGAGGCGAAGTTACGTGAGGCCGTGCTACGGCCCATCTGTGTCGCGCCTATCGGGAGCGACGTCGCTCTCGATTGGGTCGCGGACACCTCTGTGGCGGAATCGCAAGCGATTGTCGACGAGGCGGTGGCGATAGCCGATGCGCTCGAACCCACGGTTGTCGTCCGGGGCGAGGTACTCGTTGGCCCCGTTGCCGAAACGCTCGTCGGGGCCAGCGAGGTCACCGACCTCTTGGTGATAGGCGCCCGGGGAGGGGGAGCGTTGAGTGAGTTCCTTCTCGGCTCAGTCAGCCGCCTCTGTGCCCGTCAGGCGCGATGCCCGGTCGTGATCGTCCATGAATTGGCCCGGCCCTCCCTGCAAGGTTCTGCGTCGCGCATCGTCGTCGAAGTCGAGCAAGGTCGCGGCTCGGATGCCCTTGATTGGGCCATTGGCGAAGCAGGACTTCGGTCAGCCCACGTGGAGGCCGTTTTCGATTGTGCGACCTCAAGCGCCCATGAAGGCGCTGCCCTTCCGACCCGGGAGTGCGACGAATTGGCGACCGAGACCACAAGGTTCACCTCGTCGTACATCGGGCACCGAGCCAACGGTGCTCTCCTCGCGTCGCGGGCTCGGTGTGTCTCGACCGTGAAAGCGCTGCTCGAAGCCTGTGAGGGCGCCGACCTCCTGGTCATACGTGAAGTCGGTCCGGAGGGCAACCACGAATGGGGGGCGGGGTCCCTTCTTCGTCGATGTGTTCATCTGGCCCCATGTCCGGTGGTCGTCGTCGGTCCGACAACATCCAGTGTCCGGGCGGTCCATCCGGAGCGGGTGAGTTCCGAAACGTAAGGCAGTGAAATGCAGGTCCCGCCTCTATTGCGGCGGGACAAGGCTCTCTTCAAGGAGCGTCGGAGCTTCCGACATAGGCCGTGATCGGCCGTCTTGCAGGTCGACAACCACGTCGAAGGAGCTGACCTCTTCGAGACGGTGGGTGATGTAGAGGATGCTCTTTCCCGAGGTGGTGGCGAGCACGTCATGGAGCAGTCGTGAAGCGGTGGCGTGGTCGAGGCCCGACGTCGGCTCGTCGAGGAGCAGGACCGCGGGATCGGCCAGGAGCGCACGGGCCAGGGCAACACGTTGGCGTTGGCCGCCGGAGAGTCGTGCGCCCATTTCCCCCACCGACGTGTCAAGTCCCTGTGGCAGTGTATCGATCCACGGGCCGAGTTGGGCCGTCTGAACTGCCGCAACTACTTGCTCCTCCGACGCGTCAGGGTGGGCGAGCGCAATGTTGGCGCGGATCGAGGCATTGAACAGGTGGGTGTCTTGCGCCACCCAGCCAATCACGCGGCGGGTGGTGTCCTGCGGCAGGGAGTGCAGCGGCGTGCCGCCCAGGCTCGCTTCCCCGCCTTGTAACGGCCAGAAACGCAACAGAGCATTCACCACGCTGCTCTTTCCGGCCCCACTCGCACCCGTCAGCGCGACGTGGTCCCCGGCGGCAATGGACATGCTCAAGCCATCGAGGATCCACGGGCCGTCCTCTCCGTACCGGAGCCTGGCCTCGTCGAGTTCGACGTTCGTGCGAAGGGGGGTCGGAGCAGGGTTGACCGGGTCATTCACCGGAGCCGGGAGGTCGGCGATAGCTAGGAGTCGTTCGGCCGCCGCGGCCTGGTGCGCCAACCGGGAGACGGCTTCGGCCACGGGTGTGACGACCTCGAAGCTGGCCAGGGCCACCAGGGGCACGACCGCCAACATGAACGGGGCGAGCCGGTGAGAGGTGACCGACGAAATGGAGATGAGCGACGTGAGGCAGACAGCGGCTCCGGTGAGGAACATAGTGACGGCGGAAATGGCTCCAACCGTCCAGGAGCGCCGGCGGGCGATGTCAGTGAGGCCTTGGTCGGCTGTCAACACCCGACGGAGGTAGGCGTCATCCTGTCCGAAGGCAATCAGATCGGGCGCACCCTGGAGTAATTCAACGATGTCGGCGGCCAGCTCACCGCGCAGTGCGGCTTCCGCGCGTCCAAGCCGATGATGGCGCGCCCAGGCGATACCTGAGGTGAGGGCGAACGCGACAGCCAGGCAACCTCCGAGAACGAGTCCGGCCACCGGCACGATGACAGTGACCAGAGCCACGGACGAGAGCGATGCGAGGGCAGCTACCACGAGGGGCGCGACACCGCGCAGGTAGAGGTCCTGCAGTGTCTCGACGTCTGCGGTGGCCCTGGACAGGAGGTCCCCGCTCCGCCATTGACGGAGTCCCGCGGGGCAGAGGGGTTCGACGGCGTCGAAGACCCATGCCCGGAGGCGCCCGAGGACGCGCAGTGCCGCATCGTGTGAGACGAGCCGCTCCCCGTAGCGGAGCGGTCCTCGACTGAGGGCAAAAATCTGCACGGCCGCCATCAGTACGGTGAGGGTGTAGAGAGGAACGTGGAGGGCTGCTTTGTCGATGAGAGCGGCAGAGCAGGCCATGAGGGCGACGGTGCTCATGGCGGCAGCGGAGCCCAGCCCGGTGCTCAACCAGAAGCGGGCTCGGGGGGGCGCGCCGATCCGCATGAGCTCTCTCAATGACGACCACGACGAGCGCGTCCGGGGATCCGATGCGTTCATGATCGAGCGTCAATCTGGTGCGGGACCTCGACGAGCTGACCGCCTATGAGGGTCAAGGTCCGTCCAATCCGACCCAACACGCCGCCCCGGTGTGCGGCCATCACCACGGTTCGATCGTCGAGCCACGGCGACAAGCTCTCTCGCAGCAACAATTCACGACTGGCGTCGAGATGTGCGGTGGGCTCATCGAGCAAGACCAACGGTGCATCACGGAGGACGGCACGGCCGAGCGCGATCCGCTGTCGCTCGCCGGCGCTCAGCGTCAACCCGCCTTCGCCGACTGGGGTTTCGATGCCGTTGGGCAGCCGGTCGATCAATTCGGAGAGCCCTGAGACGCTGCATGCGCGAAGCAGCGCCCGAGGCGTGGCCTCAGGATCCCCGACCAGGAGGTTGTCGGCTATCGAGCCGCGTAGCAAATAGGGGTGCTGGGGAACCCAGGCGATCTGCAGTCGCCAGTCGCGCGTCGGAAGGGTGTCGACGTCGATACCGCCCACCCGGAACGTCCCGCGTTGGAGGTCGACGAAGCAGAGGAGGAGGGAGAGAAGCGTGGACTTGCCTGAGCCCGACTCTCCGGTCACGGCCAGATGCTCGCCGGGAGCGATGACGAGATTCACGCCGTCGAGGACGGGGATCGTGCGACCCGGGTAGCGCGCGTGCACGTCCGAGAGAGCGATGGAGTTCTCGGAGAGGTCGGGAACAACGCTCGCTCCGCTGCGGTGGACTGCCGGTGCCGCGCTCGTCGGCTCGTCCTCGTCGAGGACATCGAGGATACGCTCGGCAGCCGCCTGACCTTCGGCGCTGGCGTGGAATTCCGCCCCGGCCCGCCTGAGGGGGAGGTACACCTCCGGCGCCAGGACGAGCACGGCGAGCGCAGTGCCCAAGGACACGCCGCCATTGAGCAGTCGCAACCCCAGGAAGAGTGCGACCAGGGCCGTCCCCACCGAGGCCAGCACCTCGAGTGCGAGCGATGAGAGGAACGCGACCCGGAGCGTGTTCATAGAGCTCGCCCGGAACTCTTCATTGGCTCTCTCGAGGGTGCGTCGCCCGTCGCGGGCCCGACCGAATGAGCGCAGGGTCGCCATGCCTTGCAACAGGTCGTAGAAGGTGGCGGCCAGTCCGGAGAGCTGTGCCCATTGTTCTGTGGCGTGGCGTTTCGCCTCCAACCCGAGAAGGATCATGAAGATCGGTACGGCCGACACGGTGATGGCGAGTATGAGGAACGACATCCAGTCGGACCATCCGATCCAGGCGAGGAGAAGGAGTGGTGCGAGACCGGCGAGCACCGCGGTAGGGAGGTACCGCGCGAAGTAGGTGTCGAGCGCATCGATGCCTTGCGTCGCCGACGACGCGAGTTCCCCGGTGCGCTCGCCCGTCAACCACACCGGGCCACGGGCGACGGCTCCAATGAGCAGCTGACGACGGAGCGTTGAGGTGACTCGGGCCGAGGTGCGGTGTGCCGCCAGTTCCCCCAGCCACAACAGGAGCGCCCGCCCCGCGAAGGCGCCCGCAAGTCCCGCGATGAAGGGTTCCGCCTCACGCACGCCACCGTGCCCGACCACTACATGCTCGATGATGAGACCAAGCAGGATGGCCTGAATGACCACGCAGACCGTCGATCCGATCCCGACGGCGACTGCAATCGCCAGATAGCGCCGGGTGATGGCGACCCGACGCGCCAGGCGAGGGTTGATGAGCCCCCGGGTGCGCTCGCCCTTCCGTGGAACGGGCTCCATGGGCGTGCGTGATCCGGCCCAGGTCAGGGGACCCTGCCCTCGACGCTCGGTATCGGGCCTTGGTCCGTCGAAGTGACGACATGGGCAGGCTGCCGCGGCCGTAGAACCCGGGCGCGGAATACCCAGTAGGACCAGCCCTGGTAGACGAGCACCAGGGGAGTGAAGATGAGGGCCACGATGGTCATGACCCTGAGGGTGTAGGGCGCTGAGGCCGCATTGCCGATGGTGAGGTCATACGTCTTCGAGATGCTGGAAACCATGACCCGCGGGTAAAGGTTCAAAAAGAGCGTGGCGGTCAACCCGACGATGCCGACCGCAGTGGCCACGAAGGCCCAACCCTCGAGCTTTTCCCGCAGGAGCCATCCGACGACGGCAATGGCGGCAATGCTCAGCACCGGGACGAATGGCGGCACCAGCCCGGTGTTATGCATGTTGTGGGCGTTCACGTAGGTCCAGGCCAAGAAGGCCAGCAGGGCGGCGGTCGCGGCGGGCGCCAAGAGCGTTGCCGCCCGCGAGGCGCGGACGTGGATGTCGTCCGTGGTCTTGAGTGATGCGAAGACCGCACCATGGAGGGCGAACAGGAGCAGCGTGGTGACCCCCCCAACGAGCGCATAGGGATTGAGGAGGTTGAAGAAGGAACCGAGGTAGGACTCGTGGGCTCCAATGGGGACACCCCGCAGCATGTTGGCGAACGCAACGCCCCACAAGAGCGCCGGAATGACGCTGCCCCAGAAGATCGCCTGGTCCCAGGCTGCCCGCCACGCCGGAAAGGATCGCTTGGCCCGGAACTCGAACGCCACTCCTCGAAAGATAAGGGCGGCCAAAATCAAGAAGAGAGGAAGGTAGAAGCCACTGAACAGGGTGGCATACCAGTTCGGGAAGGCGGCGAACGTGGCGCCACCTGCAGTGAGGAGCCACACTTCGTTACCGTCCCATACGGGCCCGATGGTGTTGATCAGGACGCGCCGGTCGAGATCATCGCGCCCGAGTATCGGCAACAACATGCCAATACCAAAGTCGAAGCCCTCCAGCAGGAAGTACACCGACCAGAGAATGCCGATGACAACGAACCAGAAGATCTCGAGGCCGCTGTAGGCGGGGGCGCTGCTCGCAAGCAGGGTGTGCACGGATTCTCCTCGGCTCAGTAGATGAGGGCGGGCACACGGTCCCCGCCCTCACGTTCTTGGGTTTCGTCCTCACCGTGTTCACCGGTTTCATCTGCGCCGAAGCGGGCAAATTTCGCCATGAGCCCGAAGTCGACGGCGGCCAGCAGGCTGTAGATGGCGGTGAAGCCGACCAATGTGGCCACCACGTATCCGGTGCCGACATGTGAGACCGCTTGGGACGTCTTGAATAGTCCAAAGACCACCCACGGTTGACGCCCCATCTCCGTGAATATCCATCCCGTGCTATTGGCCAGGAACGGGAGCACGATGGCGAAGACCGAGATTCGGAGGAACCACACCGAGCGTTCCAGGCGTCGGCGCCGCATGAGCCACAGGCCGATCGCCGTCAACCCGAACATCAATATGCCGCACCCCACCATGATCCGGAAGGTCCAGTAGGTGACCCACAGGATCGGTTTGTAGTTTCCCGCGCCGTACTTGGCTGCTTCCTTGGCCTGAATTTGGTTGATACCTTGGACTGAGCCGTTCCACGTGTTGTCGGCCAGGACGGAAAGCATGTGGGGCAGCCGGATCTGGAAGATGGGTGTGCCGGAGAGGTTTCCGATCGTGAGCAGACTGAAACTGGCGCCGCTCTGCGTGTTGTAGATGGCCTCGGCCGCTGCCATCTTCATCGGCTGTTGCTTTTCCATGAGGCGAGCCTGGTTGTCACCGAAGAACATCGTGGCGACGATGGCGATCGACCCAACGATCAAGGCCAGTTGGGCCGAGGTTGCGAATACTGGATGCGGCGCGTTTCCCTCACGGCGATCCTTCAAGAGGTGCCAGGCACTGACGCCGAGGACAAGCATCGTGGTCGTGATCACCGCGGCGGAGATGACATGGAGAAAGGAGCTGATGAGCGTGCTGTTCGTCATGACGGCCCAGAAGTTGGTCATGACTGCCCGGTTGCCCACGACCTTGTAGCCGACCGGGTGTTGCATCCAGGCGTTGGCGGACAGGATGAAGTAGGCGGAGAGGGCAGTGGCAGCGCTGACGATCCAGATGGAGGCCAGATGGATGCGAGCTGAAACGCGGTCCTTGCCGAAGATCCAGATACCGAGGAACGTCGACTCCAAGAAGAAGGCCAGCAGGGCCTCGATGGCGAGCGGCGCACCGAAGACGCTACCGACATAGCGCGAATACGCCGCCCAGTTCATTCCGAACTGGAACTCCTGCACGATTCCGGTGACCACCCCGATGGCGAAGTTGATGAGGAAGAGCCGACGCCAGAAGAGCGTCATCTTCGACCACTTCTCGTACTTCTCCGGATCGCGTCGGTTCCGGTAGGCCGTCGTCTGCATGATGGCCAGCAGGAGGGCGAGACCGATCGTGAGGGGTACAAAGATGAAGTGGAAGACCGTCGTGATGCCGAACTGCCAACGGGAGAGATCGAGGGTCATCCTCGCGTCCCCCTCGTCATGAAGGAGGCAAAACTGGCATAGAGGGCCATGGGTTCCTGGCTGTGAACCAAAATCGAGAACAGTTCGATCATCGAGACGACGCCGGTTGGGCGACCATCGCCGTCGACCACAACGAGATGACGTATCCCCAAACTCATCATTGCCGCAGCTGCTTCGGCAACCGTCGTCTCCAATGGAGACCAATAGGGATTGTTGCTCGCTATGAGCCCCACGGGGTCCTGTGCCGACCGGCCCTGTGCCCACGCCGCGGCAAGATCGCGCTCGGTGACGACGCGCAAAGGTGGCTCGTCGAGCACGGCGCACGACGTGCTGCGATCGAGAAAGATCTTGGCAACGAACTCCAAACTGTCGGATTCGGAGACGACGGTGAGGGGGCCCAGGTCCAAGGACCCGAGAGGCGTGCTGAGACCGTGTGCTCGAGGATCACTCATCTTTGCCATGGTGGAGGTGGCGTTGACCGCTGCCTAGGGCCGTTCGGCCCTCGCGCACGCAACCTCGATCGCAACGGGCGGCTACATCAGGCGGACCGGAGGATGGGCACCAAATGAGGGTGCGTTGGCCCAGATCGGGGCCCGATCCTCCAGGCTAAGACTCTTCGACGCTCGGGTGCTCCGGAGTGTGAAGCTGCACGATCAGCCCATCTGGGTCGGAGACATCGATGTACCACCCCAGTGGACCTTCGACCACGCCGGTGTGGGTCACCCCGATCTCCTCGAGCCACGAGTCCCACTTTGAGAGGACCTCGCGGGATGCCACCGCGAGCACCACCAAGGAGAATCCGGCGAGCGCCATTGCTCGCGACGGGTCGAGATGCAAACCGAGACTTGGTCGCTCGGGTGCGGAAAGCACGGCACCGACAACCTGGTTCTCCTCTTCCTCGACGAGCAAGACCGAGAGCCCGAATACCTCGGAATACCAATCCGTACTGGCGGTCACGTCGCTGACAGGAATCCTCACGTGCCGAATCCCAAGGTGCGGTGGAGGAGGCATTCTTATGCCGTCAGCGACTTCGGTTGGAGAGTGTCGGGCGGCGTCTGGTCAAGGGATCCCATTGAAGTAGCTCACCTCTATTCTGAGTTCGATGCCCCAACATGCGCCAAGGAGGACGGTACAGACGAAACGACGCCTGCACCGAGTCCGGTGATCCGAACTCTGTCACGCAAACGACGGACTGTGCGTGACAACCTATGAGGCCTTTCAGCCGGTAGGGACCGACGAATTCAGGCTTAGCGGATGATGATCGTGGACGCGGCCGTCACGAGGGCACGCACGCAGCAACCGTGTTCCTGTGGCGATCGAGGATTTCGGCAACCGGCCACCTCACATCCCATACGACCCCCGCCCGCTGAAGAATCCAAATGAGGCGAGCCGTGGAGTCGAGCTGATAACGGTCAACACCGTGACGGGCGAGGGTTGGACACGAATGGTGGAGGTTGTGCCAGTTCTCTCCCATGGCCAACACGGCCAATGGGGCGAAGTTCGTGGATCTGTCCTCAACCCTGGTGGTGAAGGGGCGGCGCCCCCACAGGTGGCAGACCGAGTTGACGGAAAAGGTGGCATGGTGCAGGACGAAGACACGGATCAGGCCACCCCAGATCAACCCGCCCAAGGCGCCGGCCCAGGTCCGGGTGACGGCCCATCCGATGAGCATCGGTAGACCCAAGGAAGCGACCCCCAGAAACGGGAACATCCGGCTGATGGCGGCGAGGTCTTTGTCCTTGACCAGGTCCGGTGCCCACCTCGCCTCTTCGGTCGGCTGGGCTTGAAACAGCCATCCGACATGGGCGTGCAGGGCGCCGCGGACTTGATTCCACGTGCCATTGCCATATTCGTAGGGAGAGTGCGGATCGCCTTTCCTATCCGTGTAGGCGTGATGGCGCCGGTGGTTGGCTACCCAACTGATGACGCTGCCCTCCATTCCGAGGGATCCAGCGACCGCAAGTGTGATTTTCACCCAGCGTGCCGCCTTGAAGGACCGGTGGGTGAGCATGCGATGGAACCCCGCAGTCAATCCGTGTCCGCTCACGGCGTAGAAGGCGACCGCCAGAATCACGTCCAAGAGGGTGATCCTGGGGCTGATCAGTCCCACGGCGGCTGCTACGACCCCCAGCAGTGGAGCCACGACGAGAATGGCGGTCACAACTTGTTGCATCCCTCGTCCCGAGGAGACCGCAGCGGGCTGGACGCTCCGGGACACCGGTGCAACCTGATCTGTTTCCGGTACGAAGGGTGTCTGAACCGCACTTTCGCGCTCGGAACTCAGTATGGTCACGCATCCACCTCGGTCTGCTGAAGGAGCCGCCGAGGTCTGAGGCCACCTAGGGACGCCCTCACGACGCCCTCTGCACATTGTACCGCCCTAGGAGGCAACGCGGTGGGCGGGGGGATCTCCGGATTCGCCGTACTTTGGTGACCCTGAGCGTGGCCGCTTCAGGATCGGTGCGAGGTTTGTCCCAGGGTGTCTCGGTCGCCGGTCCGGCCTACCCGAGCGTTGCGCAGATCACACAGCCGACGTGACCAGTGGTGGTGTCCGCCGGGTCTTACCGACACGTAGATGAAGGGCAATGGCACCACTCGTGATCGCGGCCCAACCACACCACACCGAGGCAAACCCATCGACCGTCAGCCAGGCGATCACCCCGACCGCAATCACGTTGACGATGCCGAACGTGACGACGCGACGACGGGTGGAGAGGAGCAGCGTTCCGCAGATGGCGATCACGTAGAGAACGACGATGAATGCACCGTGGTTGAGCTCGATCGAATACGCGAGGTGGTAGGGACGCAGTCGCACACTGACCGGACCGCGCACCATGGTGGCAAACAAAACGCTCGAAACAATGACACCGAGGGCGACGAGCGGCGTCATGATGACTCGCCGCCGGCGTGAGGGCTCATTGATGACGACGGCCAGGGGCACGAAGATGGGTAGAACGACGAATGCGATCAGGAGGTAGGCCCAAAGGGCAACTCTCTCGAATTCGTGCGGCTCATGACCTTGCAACCCCAACCAGACGAACGCCTCGATGATTTGATGGGCGCCGAGAAGCAGCGGCAACGTGGACAACGCGACATCACTGTGACGCTTTTGGGCATTGCGGACCGCGGCCACACCGATCGAGCTGATCACGATGCCTCCGACCAGATCAGCTTGCGGAGAAAAGCACATCTCGACGTCGCAGCCTATGGCAAATACGTGCAGGCTGAAGCATTTTCCGGAACCACCTCGCCCCTACCCCTCGGAGGCGCCGGATCAGGCGACCTGCGGACTCGAACCTTCACGGTGTCCGACCACGCCGTTCCCGGGAGCTCGGTGCCGGCGTTGGGCGACCAGTGCGCCGATGAGGACGAGCAGGGCCGCCAGCAGGATCGCCGGAAGGATGAACACCGTTCCCGAACTGTGTTCCTGCAACAGGGTGTGCCGCAGGGTGAGTAGTGCGGGATCGTTCGGAACCACGACGACCTTAAGGATTTTGCCCTTCTGCAACTGGTCGGAGCTGGGGATGACCTCGGTGTAGTGGTGGCCAGCGATGGTCAGGGCGCCCTGACAGACGTAACCCGCCGGATTGCTGCCGGTGCCTCCGATGAGCGCCAGGCACCCGGTCACTTTGATGTTGACGGTGACGCCGTTGCTCTTGAGGTCCGAAATCTGATTGTTCCGTGAATTCCGGCCACGAAGAAGATAATGGTCAGGATGGCCAGGGTGGCGACGGAGAGCGCTTCGATCACCTGGACGACGCGCCGCCGGTTCACCTTCCCCACGCTCGCCCCTCGGAGCGCCATCATCGCACCATCGAAATCGTTCACTCCCCCGGAGGAGACCGTGCGGCGGGTGGACGCGGGGGCGGCGGGCGGCGCTGCGTCACCTGCGGGTGCGACCCCTGACCGGTCGCATCGGTGCCGAGCTTTCCGGGGTGCACCTGGCGAACCTGGACGACGACGACATGGCCGGGATCCGCCGGGCGCTTCTGGCCCATCGGGTGGTCTTCTTCCGGGACCAGTCGATCGGGCGGCCGAGCAGATTGCCTTCGCCTCGCGCCTCGGCTCGTTGACGTTGAGCCACTCCACGTTGCCCCGGCTCACCGAGGATCCCCAGATCTTCGACCTCGACTCGTCGCCGGTGCCACGGCCAACCATTGGCACACCGATGTCACCTTCGTCGAGCGCCCTCCGACCTTCTCCGTGCTGCGGGCACTGGTCATTCCCGAGGTCGGTGGCGACACTCTCTGGGCCAACACGGTTGCCGGCTACCGCGACGTGCCGGACGACCTTCGCCAGCTGGCCGACCGGTTGCGGGCGCTCCGCTCCAACGGGCACGACTACGGCCAGGTCGATGTGGCCGGGTTGAAGGGCACGTTGCGGCCCGAACAGGTCGCCCACCTCCAGGCGTTCGTCTCGGAGGTTTTCGAGACCGAGCACCCCGTGGTCCGGGTTCACCCCGAGACGGGTGAGCCCGCACTCCTCCTCGGGGGCTTCGCCCCCAGCTCGTGGGGCACGCCAACAGCGAGTCCGTCGACCTGATCCGCATCTTCGGGTCGTACGTGACCCGGCCCGAGAACATCGTCCGCTGGCACTGGCGGGAGGGCGACGTGGCCATATGGGACAACCGGGCCACCCAGCACTACGCCATTGCCGACTACGGGGACCAGCGTCGCCGCATGCAGCGGGTCACCACCGCGGGGAGCAGCTGCAGTGGGCCTGGACGGCCGCCCCAGTCGGAGCCTCCACGGGGACGCCAGCCGGTACTACCTCGAGAGCTGATCGGCGCTCCCGGCGTTGCTTAGGATCGGGATCGGTCCCATTCCGACGTCGGCCCGGTGACAACGGATCGGGAACGGCGCGAGGACGGGCAACGGGGCGGGCAGTGGGCTGCCCGCAACTCATTGAGAGGGACGAGACCGTGACCTCACGAATGGCCACCGATGCGGAAGTAAAGACCTGGCAGCAAGACGGTTGGGTGCTGCTCGAGGGCCTCGTCGGCACGGCCGATATCGATGCCGCATCGGAGGATCTCCGGCTGCTCTTTCCCAGCCCCGAGGAGTACCACGCCGATCCCGAGGGCGTGACCGAACGGTGGAAGGGTCGGCCGGACAAACCCAAGGAGGACTACGTCTGGCCCGACGAGGGTCCGGGGTTCCGGGCAGATCAGCAGCGCTGGATGGGGGCCTTCCCCTTCGCCGGTTCGGGGGCGCTCAACCGGCTCTACGTCCACGCCTCCATCGTCGACTTCGCCGAGCGTGCCCTCGAGACAACGACATACGCCTCTACCAGGCCCACGCCAGCGCGAAGTTCTCGAGCTTGACGAACTACGAGCAGCCGATGCACATCGATCGCAACCACTCCTGGCTTCCCCCCGGCCACGACGCACCGTGGTGGAACCTGGAGGGGTTCCTCTACCTCACCGACGTGACCGAGGCCGCGAATCCCACTCGACTGGTCTCGGTACGTGACTCGGCCCATGTCACCTCGCCCTTCGGGGTCGTCCTACCGGACTGGGGTCCCGAGTTGTACGCCGCCGAGCGGCCGGCACCGGGAGTCCGCGGCTCGTACCTGGCCTACAGATCCGACGTCTACCACCGCGGCGCTCCCTTCGGTTCTCCGGGGACCACCCGGTTCCTGGCGGCGGTGGCCTTCAAGAACGCCGGAGTGGACTGGATCGGCTACGACCAGCAGCAGTCGCGCTCGACCGGGCCCGATTGGACGAGGTTCGTCGAGGGATCGACCCCGCGCCAGCTCGAGCTGTTCGGGTTCCCCCCGCCGGGACATCCGGTCTGGGACGAGACGCTCCTCGATCAGACGGCACTGCGGTACCCCGCGCTGGACCTCGGCCCTTGGAGGGAGCGGCTCACCCCGTAGCGCAGGACCGGTCTGGAGGGTTTCGGTCCGGTCGGGCGCCCTCGCAGCAGGTCGGCCGCCCGACGATCAGTGCCCCCTCGGCTTCAGGTGGAGGACGACCAGCTCCGTGTTGATCTCCGAGGGGAAGGCGTAGGGGTTGGACGGGGTCGGGAAACCGGTGGCCACGTTGCTGTTGAAGATGCCCTGCTGGCTGTTCACGGACATCGGAATGACCGGCACCTGCGTCACCATCACGGTCTCGAGCTGGTCCAGGGCGCTGGTGGCCTCCGCCCATCCGGGGGCACTCGTGCTGAGTTCGTTGAACAACTGGTCGGTGGTCCTCCCGCGCCTCCAGCCGGCGATGATGCCGAGAATCGTCCCGAGCACCCAGGCGATGATGACGGAGGCCGACGAGGATGATGGTCCACGGGAGGCTGTGTCCGATGACCGTCGAGACGGGCGTCGGGAAGTAGGTGAAGGAAAGCCCGAAGTTAAGGTGGACGACGTTGTTCCAGTATTGGAAGTACTCGCTTCAGAAACGCAGGTGCAGGCCGATGCCGAACGCCACGTCGAGGGCCTCGGTCTCCTGGAGCGAACTGACTGGGGAGTTGCGGCCGCACGCTGAGCTTGGGCGACTGACGCATGCCCACTTGACAGGCAGCCATATAGCTGCATATCATTTAGGTACCCGTACGGCTGCGTATCCCTGGTCCGTCCGGCAAACACTCAAAGGAGAATCACATGCCAGACATCACACACCGTGTCGTCATCTCAGCCCCGCTCCAAAGCGTGTACGAGGCAGTCGCCACGACGGAGGGGATCTCCGAATGGTGGACCCGAGACGGGGTCCGAGGGGAGTCGAGCGAGGGTTCCAAAGTCGGGTTCTACTTTGGTTCGCCCGAACCGGCCGCCGTTATGGAAGTCACTCGGCTCGATCCCGACGGGCACGTGAGCTGGAACTGCGTAGAGGGGGCGGACGAGTGGGTCGGGACGAAGCTCACTTTCGACCTCACCCATATAGACGACGAGACGGTGGTGTTATTCACCCACGCCGATTGGCGGGACCCGAGCGAATTCATGGCACACTGCAGCGCTCGGTGGGCGTACTTTCTCCTGAGCCTCAAAAGCTACATTGAGGCTGGCAAGGGAACTCCGTTCCCAGAGGACATGAAGTTCTGACCGCTGGAGTGGAGCCGATCATGGTCGACGTCTTCAAGGCCCTCGCCGACCCGAGTCGCCGTCACCTGCTGGATCGCCTGAACGCTCGCAACGGGCAGAGCCTCCGGGAGCTTTCCGAAGGTCTGGACATGGCCCGTCAGTCCGTGAGCAAGCACCTGGCGATCCTCGAGGCAGCCAACCTCGTGACGACCATCCGACAGGGTCGGGAGAAGCTCCACTACCTCAACGCTGCACCGATCAACGAGATCGCCGAACGCTGGATCAATCGCTACGACCGAGAACGGGTCCACGTGCTTTCGGACCTCAAACGAGCCCTGGAGGAAACGCCGATGGAAAGGCCGCAATTCGTCTACACGACGTACATCAGGACCACGCCCGAACGCCTGTGGCAGGCCCTGACCGAACCGTCGTTCACCAAGCGCTGGTGGCAGACCACCTTCGAGACGGACTGGACGGTGGGATCACCCATGATCTGGGACAACAACGGCATCATCGTCGCCGACCCAGAACAGATCGTTCTCGAGTCCGATCCCTATCGGAGACTGGCGTACACCTGGCACACCTTCACGCCGGACTTCAACGAGCGCATGGAAGGTGAGTTGGTGGCCAAGCTCTCCAGCGAACGTCGCTCACGAGTGGCATTCGACATCGAGCCGGTTGGGGATACGACCAAACTGACCGTCGTTCATGACGATTTCGAGCCCGGAAGCACTGCGGCAACCATGGTGAGGAACGGCTGGCCCATCTTTCTGTCCAGCCTGAAGACACTTCTCGAAACTGGCGAGCCCCTCGCGTCGACTCGGCCCGGTCGGGGGGCGAAATAATTCTCATCATCCACACAGGTTGGTTGGTGGACCTTGGGGGACACAATAAGAACCGCTCCGGCGTGATCGCCGGCCCCGTGATCGCTCTCGACCACGGGTCATCTTCCGTCAGAGCCCGCTGGCTCCTCGCCCAAGGGTGATCGTGCTATTGGTCGACTCGTACCCATTTCGTCCCCCGGCCAACACCGCTGGGGCTAACAAGGCCCTCGTTCTTGAGCTCTCGGAGCACGAGACGAACGGTTTGATCGCTCACCCCTGGTACTGCTCGCCTCACGTCCGCCATCTCGAAGGAGGGCCCCGCATGGTTGAGCACATAGTTCCGCACCCGGTCCTGCTTGCTAATTCCTGACCGGTGGTCAGCGGCACGCGCTGCGAACACCTCGTACGCATCGGCGACCACGTCCACAAAGAAACTGAGCCATGGCCAGGGGTTGTGCGAACCGTCTTGCCAGCCGGCTGTCGATGCGGCAAGAGCGTCGTAATAGGCGTCGCGCCGTTCGTAGATGATTCCTTCCAGGGAGACGTAACGCCCGACGCCGTAGCCGACCTGGGAAAGCAGACGCGTGCTGAGTAGACGAGAGAGTCGCCCGTTGCCGTCGATGAAGGGGTGGACAGTGAGGAAATCGAGTGCGAACAGTCCGACAAGAAGTACACGGTGGTGGCGTCCAGCTCCCTGCTCGGTGCAGTACCGATTGACAAGCTCGGACGTGAAGAAGGGCGTGTCCTGGTGCGAGGTCGGGACGAACCGAACGCTCGACGTCCCGTCCGAGTGTCGGTCCACGACGAGATTGTCAACGGTTTTGAACTGCCCCCCTCCGCCACCGGTTCGACCAAAGAGGAGCCGATGGAGATGAAGGACGAGACCAACGGAGAGGTCGCAAGGGTCGTTCTGGTGTAGGTAGTCGAGGGCGTCGCGATACCCCGCCAGCTCCTTCTCATTGCGGATGCGAAGCCGCTGGTCGGCACCCCGGACGATGCGTTCAGCACGGGCCTGCTCGACCACGATCCCCTCGATCGCTGACGAGGCGATCACCGATTCAACCCTCGCAGCGTCAGCCAGTTCCCTCAATAGCCCTGGGAGCTGATCGGCATAGAGTGCTTCTGAGCCACGTCCAGCGTCGACAATGCTAAGGCGCGCGACAATCCCTCCCGGTACCTTGCCGATAAGGGTGTCGAGGTCTGCGAAGCTCCGCATCTGCCAATCTTCCGCTAAACATGCTAATCCATACTCAGATTAGCAGTTTATTCGCCCGCGAACCCCGGTTTTGGCTGCGTCTCCCGTAGCAATGATGCAGACGCCAGCGTAGGCGGCAAGCTGATGTGGACATTCAAGCGGCGGTCGCTCAGGCAGTACCGTGCCCGAGATGGAGCACACGCTCGCCCGGCTCATCGACGAGATCACCGTCGACGCGTACGACACCACCGAGCAGCTCTCAGCGTTCCTTCAAGTGCTTCAAGACGAGATAGGCACCCCTGCCTCCGCCGTGGTGCTCGGCATGGACGTAGAGGTCACCGGCTTCGACCTGGAGGGAGACGAGCGGCGCGGCCTGGTCGCCCACTGCCGGTACCGGGGGGCCGCGGGCACGATCGCGCTCGCCGACGTCCACTTCGAGCCGGACTCAGTTGCCGGATGGCTCCACGCCGCCTATCGGGTCTGGCTCTATCTCCCCCCGTTCCCCGCCCGCCGGCCGCAGGGCTGGGCGTGGCCCGAGGAGCAGTGAACAGGCCTCGCCGCCGCCGGGCCACTCGGGCCCTCGACCGGCTCATGACAGGCGAGCGGGGGGAACTGCTCAACGAGCTGCTGGCGA
>Ga0307373_10002714_pt1 | contig 31600 bp, 29 predicted proteins | sample OX2MG_FD_202534 | JGI IMG/M metagenome (GOLD analysis project Ga0307373, IMG submission 202534) | Soil microbial communities from Risofladan, Vaasa, Finland - OX-2 | ecosystem: Environmental > Terrestrial > Soil > Coastal area > Acid sulfate soil | place: Finland: Risofladan, Vaasa | collected...
CGGCCCGCTCGGCCGCGTCGGTCGATCGATCCGCGCCCCGGCCGCGGGGGGGGCCCCCCCCCCGGGGGGGCCCCCCGACGGGCCCTGTCCACACCACTCGCGCAGAAAGTGATCCCCCGTCATGCTGAACCCGGATGAACCGCTCCTCAGGGTGCGAGGCCTTTACAAGAGCTTCGGCCCCGTGCAGGCGCTGACCGACGTGAGCCTCGACCTGCCTGCCGGCACCGTGACCGCCCTGTGCGGCGATAACGGAGCCGGGAAATCGGTGCTCATCAAGTGCATCGCCGGTACCCATGAGTCCGATCGTGGCCAGATCTTCTTCGAGGGCCGCCCGGTGCGGATCCGTTCCGCCCGCGAGGCTGCGGCGCTTGGGATCGAGACCGTTTACCAGGACCTGGCGCTCGCCGACAACCTCGACATTGTCCAGAACATGTTCCTCGGACGCGAGCGGCTCCGCTTCGGCCTGCTCGACGAGAACGAGATGGAGCACCTTGCCGCGCAGACGCTCGCGGGGCTGAAGGTCACCACCGTCCAGTCGATCCGCCAGCCGGTGGGTTCCCTTTCGGGTGGACAGCGTCAGTCGGTCGCGGTCGCCAAGGCGGTGATGTGGAACTCCAAGCTCGTCATTATGGACGAGCCCACCGCGGCGCTCGGCGTGACCCAGACCGAAATGGTTCTCGATCTCGTCAGTCGGCTGCGGGACCGAGGATTGGCGGTCGCGCTGATCTCGCACAACCTGAACGATGTGTTCGAGGTCGCGGACCGTATCGCCGTCCTCTATCTCGGCCGGATGGTGCTCGAGGCGAGCATCGCCGACTTCACCCGCCAACAGGTCATCGAGTACATGACCACCGGCCGGCTCGGGACGACCGAGGCCGCGCAGCGCCGAGAGGAGGTGGCCGGCCGTGACGCACGTTGACAGCGAACCCCTGGAGCAGCGAGCCCCGTCGGGTGAGGCAGCCGCAGCGGTGGCACTGACGGAGGACCCGACCGCGGCGCCGACGAGCGCGCTCCTGCTTCCCCCTGAGATCACCGCCCAGACCCTCGGCGAATATCTGCGCGCACAGGCGGTCCGAGTGCGCAGTGGCGAGAGCGGCATGTTGCCGGTGTTCGTCGCGCTGGCCGCCATCGTGATCGTCTTCCAGACGATCAGTCCCGGCCACGTCTTCCTCTCGGCGGGCAACGTCGTCAACCTGTTCCAGCAGAGCGCTGTCTTCATGGTTCTCGCGATGGCGGAGATCTTCGCTCTGCTGCTCGGCGAGATCGACCTCTCGATCGGCTACGTCGGTCCTCTCGGAGCGACGATCGCCGTTCAGCTGGTGCAACCGAGCACCGCGAACTGGCCGTGGTACGCGGCGATTGCCGTGGCGCTGTTGTGCTGTGCAGCAATCGGGGCAATCCAGGGCCTGTTGATCGCGCGCCTTCGCCTCCCGTCGTTCATCGTGACGCTCGGTGGCCTGCTCGTCTTCAACGGCGTGCTACTGATCGTCCTTGGCTTCGGGCCCTTCTCGGGATATCCAAGCCTGACCGGAGCGAAGCCGAACCTACGAGCGCTCTACAACCTCATGTGGGGTCACATCGGCCCGACCGCGGGGTGGGCAGTGCTCGGGATCCTCGCTCTCGTGCTGGGCGCGGCCATGTACCGCCGGGATGCCCGTCGGCGGCGGAGCGGCCTCGTGGCACTGCCCGTCGCGGTCACGCTCCTAAAGATCGGCCTCCTCGCCGCGATTGGCGTCGGCGTCGTCTGGGTCTGCAATCTCAACCGCGCCGTCGTCGGGACCATCCGTGGCGTGCCGTGGGCGATCTTCATTGTCCTCGGGGTGCTCGGCCTCTGGACCTTTGTCCTCCAGCGGACCCGTTTTGGACGGTATGTCTACGCGATCGGTGGGAACCCCGAGGCGGCCCGCCGAGCGGGCATCAGCGTTGAGAACATCCGTACCCTCTCGTTCGTTCTGTGCTCGGTCACCGGGGGCATTGCGGGGCTGCTCTACGCGTCCTATCTCGGCGGCATGTCGAACAACGTGAACGGTGGCCAGCTCGTGCTGTACGCCGTGGCGGCGGCCGTCATCGGCGGCACCTCCCTGTTCGGCGGCCGCGGTAAGGCAGCACACGGCGTGCTCGGCGGCCTCGTGATCGGCGGTATCTACAACGGGATGTATCTCCTCGGCCTGAAGGTCGAGTGGGAGTTCATTGTGACGGGCCTGGTCCTCACGGCAGCCGTGACGATCGACGCGCTGTCGCGCCGTCACAGCCGGCTAAGCGCCTCGGGCCGGGGCTGACCAAGCGCTTTGGAGAGTCCCGCATGGCCACCGACCGGTCCGATCGAACTCATCTCGTGACGTTCGGCCCTACGCCCCCGACCCCTCGTCGGGAAGAGTCCCGGTGAGGAGCCGGCGGGCAGAACGCCGCGGTGGAACCGGTAGAGGAGTGCAGCGATGACGACGGGGATGACAGTGATGATCACGACCGGTGCGGTGGCTGCGGTTGTCGCCGTGCTGGCGCTTGTGGTGCCGCCTCGCGGCGTCACAGGCGTGCCGGCCGAGGGGCGCCTGGAGGCGGGGCACCGCCGTCGGGCGCGTCGATGACCGCCGCCCCGGTGAGCCGGGAGTCCGCTCGCCGGCGAAGCATGCCGCCCCGAGAGTGCGCCGGGAAGCTGCGGACGAGGGTGCTGGGTCCAGACGTCGCCTTACGCTGATGCCACGAGAATTCCTGAGCAGGCCCTCCGGCCATGTTCCGGCGGTCGTTCGCGTCTGCTCCGGTGATTGAGGGATCTTCTCGGTCCGGCCGACCGCCATTTCGCTTGCTCGTCCGTTTTTGACCCGGTTGTGGGCGTGGCGAAGCCGGGCGGTGCCGATCCTTTGATTTGGTGGCGCTCAGGTGATGAGCGCGATCCGTCTGTAGGCGGACAGCAGGGCCTCGGCGTCGGGCCAGCCGTCGAGCACGCGCACGATCTCGCGACGCGCGGATCGGACGAGGCGTCCCGGAGCGTGGAAGAAGCTCCACCGGACCGTCTTCGGTCGTGCGGCGGCGAGTGACCCATCGAGGCAGAGGAGGTCGAATCCGACGGAACAAACCCGAACAGCGAGGGCTCTCTGCGCAGGTACTCGATGTCCGCGCAGCTCTCCCCACCGCCGGCGATCACCGCCATCAGCTGGACGAGCACCTTGCCGCGATCGTGCAGCGCGAACCGTTCGGACCGTTTCGGGATCGCCGACGAGAGCACAGCTCCGAGCCGCAAACGATCGGCAAAGGCACAAAGAGCGTGGAGCCCGACGTTTGCGACGACACCGCTCCCACCGGGTTCCACGATCACGGGACGCGCGCTGGTAGTTTCCATCTCGGAAGTGGCCCTTCTTGTGGTGTAACTGGTTTCTCGACAACTCCAGTTTCCCCTGCAAGGAGGGTCTTTCCGCGGATGCGCGCCGGTCAGCTCACGAGGCCCCGTGAAAGATCACGGCTAGTGCCCCCGGCAGGACTCGAACCTGCGACACGCGGTTTAGGAAACCGCTGCTCTTTCCCCTGAGCTACGAGGGCTGGAAGCTGCAGAATTCGTTCAGGAAAACCCTGTCCAGGTGCAGCTTTAGCCTTGAACATCAGTCTACGGGTCGGGCCTTGGACGATCCGGGCCCTGGCGAGCGCCGCGATCGGGGATCGACCGATGCCGGGGCGCGCCCTAACCGCCCGTCTGGGCGTCGAAGGTCAGGCTGCTGCCAGGGTGCCCGGCGGCTGCTGGCGTCGCAGCTCCGGTGCCCGGGCCTTCGCGTTCCGAGTTCGGCAAGCAGCTCGGGAAGGGGCTGTTTGAGTTCCGCCTTCGGCACGACGAGAAGGAGATTCTGAACAGGGTCCGCCCCGACCTTGCCGAGAAGATTGAAGCTGCTACCGGCGACGACAAGATCTTGCTCAGGGTGTTCTGCTACGCCTACGGCGACAAAATCATCCTGCTGATAGCGGGGTACGACAAGGCGGCCGACGACTCGAAGCGTCGACAGGACCGTGAAATCAAGGCAGGCAAGAAGGAACTCGCACGCTTCCGTTCCCTGCACCCTGAAACGGCCTCGTGGCAGAAACGCGGTCCGCGTGGCGTTCTACTCGAGGGGAGCTTCATCACCTACTGGAAGAGCCGTAAGAAGCGGTACGGTTCGCGCGAACCCCACCCAGGACACGCTCGCGAGATTGCTCCGTCCACTCGGCCTGGTGCTCGCGGCCGTCACCCCGAGCGCCGAACCAGTCGCGGGTTAACACCTTCATGCTCTTGAGCCTGTCTGTCCAGGTCGCCCGCCGTTGCTCATCGATCTCTAGCGTCACTGGTCAGCTCGCCAATTCGGGCCATGGAGTTCGAACTCACGCGAGGATCGCCGGAGCTGGAGCCGGATCTCCCGCCGCTACGGCGCCAGTTGGGCTGGGACGTCGACGAGGATGAGGCGATCGTCCGATTCCGCTAGCCGCTCGAGGCCGGGTGCGTATCCGTTCTTCGACATGAGCACGATCTTCAGCTCGCCGGAAACCTTGAATCCGGCTTGCCGGAGCGCTGGGATCTTGAATTCATCCAGCTCCTTGACCACGTCGGCGCGCATTGCTCCTGCACGCCACTTTGCCTCTCCGACGACGTTCACTCTGGAGCGGGCAGCCCCCACGATGTCGATTTCCTCACTCGTGCGCTCTCCGCTCTTCCTGAGTGAGTCGAGCGAGCGGCCCCACCAGCGACCGACTGTCGTCGCTACCGGCCCGAGATGCATGCGCGTCCACCGACGCGCCCAGTCCTCGAAGACGATCGAGACAAGTTGCGAAAGCGCCGGCGCGACTTCGGAGTCGAACAGGTCAAATGGCGGAAGCCCGCTCTCAAGCGAATCCTGGAAGGGATAGACGAACCGGAACCAGAAGGCAAAAAACGGATCCGTCAAACGCCAGTGGCCCGACTTCGAGCCGGCGAGTGCGCCGAACGGATTCTCTCGCTCCACGAGCCCAACGTCATGAAGGGTGCTGAGATAGTTCGTGACCTCGCTGAGTTTGCTTTGCATGGCGGCGGCAATTTCTGCCGTCTCCTTGGCGCCGCCCGCCAGGATTTCGAGGATCGAGAAGTACGTCCCGGACTGGATGAGTTCCTGCTCAATGGAAGTGCGCACCTCGTTGAAGAGCGGAGCATTCTGGTCAAGAATCCGGCGGCAAATGGTCGTTCGGAGGTCACCGTCACCAAGCAGCGAGAGGTACCTCGGCATGCCGCCGCTGATGGCGTAACGCTCAAAGCGCCCGATGGGCTCGAGCGTGGTTAGAAACGCGGTCGCCTTCTCGTACTCGAGCGGGCGGAGAACGAGCGGGGTGAGGCGGCCGTACATCGGGTTCTTCTCTTGCTGGAGGGAAGTCATCACGGCGGTCGTCGATCCGCTGAGGACGAGTTTCAAGAGCGAGTGGTCGCGCTCGTCTTCCAACACTGCGGCGATGGCGCTGAGCACTCGATCCGTGTCGGTTTTTGAGCGCGGTAGGAGATATGGGAACTCGTCGATGACCGCGAGGATGCGTCGGTCTCGCGCGGAACGCAGGAGCACGCGAAACAGGGTGGGGACGTCGGGGATGTCGGGGCGGATGCCAAGGGCGCCTTCGAGCTGTTCAGCGAAGTCCTTGAGCTGCTTTCCCGCTGCCGCCTTGCGCGCGACGAGGATGATGGCGGGCTTGCCATGCGCGAAGCGTCGAAAGAGCCACGACTTCCCGGTCCGGCGGCGACCGTGCAGGTTGATGGGGAGCTCCTGTGCACCCCCCCACCACTCGTCCAGCCGGGCGAGATGCTCCTCGCGATCGATGAAGCTCGCCACGGGGGGCCACTCAAAGATCCCGACGTCGGTCATGGTGTTCCTTATATTCCGGATTATTATCAGCCGGGGTATTGCGAACTTCCCCGGCTCACTGGGAACCCGCAACCACCCCGGCACTCTATAGGCTAGATTATAATAAGTTAGAATATAAGATGGCCGCATCGGGAGCAGGTCCGATCGCTCGACGAAAATTCCTCGACCTCACGACTGGACGGCGTCGGCGGGTCGCTGCCAGGTGGCTGGCCAGAGGGCGCAGCGGGGCTCAGAAATCACCTCCGGCTCGCCGGGAGAGCAGTAACTCGAAGGTGCGAGGGCCCTACTCCGTAGTTCCTCTTCTTCGGCGCCCCTCGCGCGGCGGCCACGCCCAATGGCCGTGGGGGGGCGTGGTGGGGAAAGATCGGACCCGATGCCCGACACCGGCGAGCTCACCGCGACCAGCCCCGCGGTGGCGCGGGGGTCCCCCGGCTCGGAGCGCCCGCTGTTCGGTTGGGTCGTCCTCCTCCTCGGCCTGCTGAGCGGGCTCGCCTACTGCTCCTGGCCACTGGGCTCGGTCGTCAACCCCGCGCTCGCCTCGTCGGGCCTCGCGAGCGACCTCGGGTCGCACGGTCAGCCCTATTCCTGGCTCTTCTCGCTCCTCGACTGCGTCACCGGCGCGGCCACCGTGCTGGCGAGCGGCCTGCTCCTCGCCCGCAGACGCGACGGCGACCGCCCGCCGCCCGTCGCGCTCGCCGCCTACGCCCTGTTCGGCCTGCTCACGGCGGTCGATTCGCTGCTCCCGATCGGCTGTGGGGAGAGCGACCTCACCGGCTGCGGCGCCGACCTCTCACGGCCGAACGTGGACGACGTCCTCACCGGCCTCGCCGTGTTCGCCCTCTTCGTCGCCGCGCTCTCGGCGCTGCGGCGAGCGGCCGCAGCGGGGCCGCCGCCGACGCTGCTCATCGGGGGGGCGCTCGTCCTCGCCTGGAGCGGGACCGGCCTCGTCTTCCTCGCCAACCACTTCTCGACGCGCCCCGCGGTGACCCTGCAGCACCTCTTCCTCACGCTGTCGAGCGTCCTCAGCTTCGCCGTTCCGGCGCTGCTCGTCGCGGCGCGGCGCGCTCGCTCACCGGGCTGAGGCGACCTCGGCGGGGCGGCCGCTACCGGCGATCGCGATCGCCCCGCAGACGACCGCGGCGAAGCCCGCGCAGCGCACAGCCAGCGCAGCCGTGCCCGCCGGGGCCTCGCCGAAGAGGGCGGCGCCGGCGGCGATCGGGATCGCGTTGGTGCACAGCGCCGAGAGGCCGGCGCTCGCCAGCAGCCCGGTGCGCTGATAGCTGAGCTGCAGGGCCACGAAGCCGAGCGCCGCGCAGCCGAGGAAGAGCGGGACGAGGAGCGGCCGGCCGAGGACGGCCGCCTTGGTGGCGACGTCGCCGGCGCCGTAGCTGAGCCCCGAGCCGGCGCCGAGCACGACCCCCCGCCAGCCCTGCGGCGCGAGCGCGAGCGCGAGCGCGAATGCCACCAGGCAGCAGGCGACGAGGACGACGACGGTGGCGACGCTCGGGGCATGCTCGTTGCCCTCGCGCAACGTGGTGAGCACCATCACGAGACCGGCCGCGGCCGCGAGCGCGCCGAACCGCTCGCCGCGGCCACCGCCCGCGGCACCCCGCCGCCGCACGGCGAGCACGAGGAGGGCGATGGCCGCGGCGTTGGCGGCCTGCACGAGCGAGAGGGGCGCGAGCGCGAGCGCCGCGATGTAGAGCCCCCACCCGACCCAGCTCGCGAGGTAGCCGAGGAGCCAGAGGGGTGCCCCGAGGAGCTGGCGGGCGGCGGCGAGCGGATGGCGGAGGTGGAGCCGCTCGAGGTCGGCCGCCGCATGGTGCTGCCCGGCGTAGCTGGCGGCGAAGCAGGCGGCGGAGGCGAGGGCCAGCACGAGGCCGCCGGCGAGCCTCATCGCCGGGAGGGCTCGGGGCTCTCCGCCTCCTCGACGCGCCGCCAGTCCCTCCCCCGCAACAGGTCGGCGAAGGGCAGGTAGCGCTCGGCGGCCATCGCCGAGACGAGGACCCTCGGGAGGTGGCGCAGGCGCTCGACGACGAGGTAGCGGGGCTGCCAGCGCGGGCCGAAGTGGCGGTTGAACATCATCAGGTTGTCGAGCTGCAGGCCGAGGAGGCGCTTCGCGACGAGCACCAGGCGGCGGGCGACGCGGCGCAGCCCCGTTCGCCGGGCGTCCCGGTCGAGGAGGCGCGCCGCCGGGGAGAAGTTGAGGGAGAGCGCCTCGAAGCCGTGCTCCCCGGCCCAGGAGATAGCGCTCACGATGAGCGCCGCGTTGAGGCCGTTCGGCGCCTCCTCGGCGCGCGGCATCGAGGAGAGCGAGAGCGAGGAGCTGGCCGGGCAGACCGCGATCTCGAGGAAGCCGACGAGGACGCCGGCGCCGTCGCGTCCGATGACGAACAGGGCGTCGTCACCGTCGAGGCGGAAGAGCTCGTCGAGCTCCATCACGAAGCCCTTCCGCTTCGCGCCGCCGAGCCAGCGCTCCTCGAGCGCCGAGAGCTCGCCCCGCTCGGCCTCCCCGAGCTCGCCGGCGGTGAGGATCTCGATCCGGTAGCCCTTGCGCTCGAGGCGGTGCACGGCCTGGCGTACGCTCTTCATCTCCCCGCCCCCGAGCGAAAAGCCGGCGGTCCCGACGATTGCCTCGTCGCCGTGGTAGAGGGGCCGCAGGCCGGCGGCCCGGTAGGTGTCGAGGAGGCGGTCGCTCGCGCCGAGCAGCGCGAAGCGCCAGCCGTGCGCCGCGCACATCGCGCGGAAGGCGGCGATCGCGGCCGCCGCCTCGCTCGGCGGCCCGATCGGGTCGCCGGAGACGAGCGCCACGCCGCGCACGACCCGGTAGGCGATGAGCGTGCTCGCCGAGCCGGCGGCGTCTGGCCCCTCGGGATGCAGGTAGAGGGCCTTGTCGCGTCGCAGCGTGAAGGGGGCGAGCGTGTCGCCGCCGAAGGTGGCGACGAGCGAATGGGCGTGCTCGCGCCGCTCGGCCCCCTCGACGGGGCGGTGGTGCCAGGGGGCGAACCACGTCACCGTGCCCCAGATCACGGCGAGGGCGACGATCGCCCGCAGCGACCACGGGAACCAGGCGCCGAAGTCGTCGGGGAGCAGCGCCGAGCTCGGCGGCGCGCCGAGGACGAGGGCGTAGAGCGTGGCGTGCACCGCGGGGAGGAAGTGAACACGCAGCCCCGCGGCGGCGCGGTTGAGCATCACCGCGACGACGCCGTAGGAGAGGCCGGCGAGCGCGAGGCCCGCGGCGCGCAGCACCCCGCCGAGGCGGGTCGTGGGATCGCCGGCGAAGGGGAAGTCCTGACGACGGGTGACGAGGGCGACGAGGACGAGCGCCCCGCTCAAGAAGAAGGCGACGTTGAAGGTGTCCTTGTCGGCGGTGAGGTACGACACCACCACCGTCCCCACCCCGAGGGAGATGACGATCAGCGCCGCCGCGAAGGCAAAGGCGCGCCGGCCCCTGCGCCCGAGGCCGCGCGCCGCGAGCAGGAGCACGATGCCGATCATCACCTCGACGGTGCGCGTCACCGGGGAGGTGGAACCGGTGAGCAGGCCACCGAGGGCGTGCTCCTCGCCGCTCGAGCGCGGCAGCGTCGCCGAGAGGACTTCGATCACGCCGAGCAGGCCGACCGCGGCCGGGAGCAGGCGCGTCAGCCACTGCTCCCCGCTCGGGCGGCGCGCGATGACCGCGACGCCGAGGGCGAAGAGCACCGCGGCGACGTAGACGGGCGGCAGATCACGGGTGGTGTCGAAGGCGGCGTCGAGGGAGCTCTGGCGCACGACGAAGAGCGAGATCGCGGAGGCGATGTAGAGGAAGCCGCCGATCCCCGCCCCCACCGCGAGCGCGATCGCAAAGCCGTCGAAGCCGAGGGAGCGCGCCAGATAGCCGGCGAGGAGGCTGGCCACCGCGACCACGCCGACGAAGACGACCATCGGGACGGCGTCGTGGCCCGGGAGCTCGTCGAGGGGGAGCGCATCGGCGAACCGTGGCCCGGGCCAGCCCGCGGTGGGTGCCCGCAGCAGGTAGCACCAGCCGGCGACGGCGCCCGAGAGGGCGATGAGGCCGACCGCCATCAGCACGACGCGCGCCGGAGCGCGCAGCAGTTCAGGCATCGCGCGGCGGGAGCGGGCTCGGGGGCGGCGCACCATGCTGGAAGTAGCCCGAGGCGGCCTCGAGCGCCTCGGACATGTGCGAGCGCCACAACTTCCAGGTGTGCCGGCCGCTGTCGATCGTGAACTTCACCGAGACGTGGCGTGAGAGTAGCGACTGCGCGAAGGCGAAGCTCGACTGGTTCTTCCGGTCGTGGCCGCCGATGTAGTACCAGACGTAGGCGTCATGGGACCGCAGCCCCGCGGCGACGGCGGGCGCCTCGACCGCCGGGCTGTTGTAGGCGAGGAGCGCCCTGCGTTGGCCGAAGAACTGCGGTGCGGTGCTCGCCACGTAGTAGGGCGACCAGGCCTCGATGAGGTCGAACTCGCCGACGTGGTGGAAGCCGATGTTGAAGGCGCCGTAGCCGCCCTCGGACGGCCCGCCGAGCCCCCGCTGCGAGCCGCTGTCGATCGTGCGGTAGTGGGCCGTGACGTATGCGACGAGGTCGTGCGCGACGTAGGTCTCCCAGTCCGAGTGGGGCCGGACTGAGTTCGCCCACTCCTCGTCGGTGAAGAAGTTCGGGCTCCCGCTCGGCATCACGACGATCATCGGGCGGATCCGCCCCTCGGCGAGGAGGTCGTCGGAGGTCGTCGCGACGTCCCCGACGTTGACGAACTGCGCCGGCGAACCGGGGTCGCCGTGCAGCAGATACAGGACCGGGTAACGGGTGCCGGCGTCCGCGGCGTAGTTGGGCGGCAGGTAGAGGAGCACCTGCATGCGGCGGCCGCCGAGGGCGGGGCTCGGGACCGCGACCGTGCGCAGCGACCCCGCGTAGACCGGGACCCGCCGGTGCGCCGCCCCGCTGCCGACGGTGACGAAGCGCGCCGACACCGGAGGGGGGAAGCCTCGGTAGAGCCAGAAGGTCTGCACGTAGCGCACGAGGCCGACCGCACCGGCCGCGAGGAACACACCGCCGAGCACGATCGCCACCGAGGCGCGCACCACCTTCGGGCGGTGGCCGAGTCGCGATGAGGTGGGCGGCTCGGTCGAGTCCGCTCCCTCCTCCCCACGGTCGGCGACGAGGACAGAAGCACGCGTCACCGGCGGACCATTGTTCCTTTGCCGCCCGCGCTTTGCTGGGCGGGGTGCCCGCCAGGTCGCCGGGCGGGCTGCTCACCGGCGCGCAGATCGTACCAACGATGCCCACGCGCCCGGCCGTGTCGCGCCGGCGGGTGGGCGGGGCTCAACGGCGAAGGGGTGGCGGGGGCGTCAGCCGTGCCCGTCGCGGCGCAGCGCGATCACGCAGCAGTCGTCGCGCCGCCCTCCCGCCGGCGCGGTCGACTCGACGAGACGCCGGCAGAACTCGTCGAGGTCCTCGATGGCGCTCAGCGCGAGGGCGGCATCGGCGATGCGGCGGAAGCACTCTTCGTAGTCCTCGCCGGGCCGCTCGACGAGGCCGTCGGTGTAGGCGACGAGGAGGTCCCCGGGCTCGAGGGTGAGCGAGTACTGGGCGATGCTCGGCTCGAAGGTCGGCGCGAGGACGGTTCCACCGCCGGGGCCGAAGGTCGCCGCGCCGGCGCGCACCATGAGTGGCGGCGGGTGGCCGGCGTTCGCCACCTCGAGCGCCCCCGTCGCCGGGTCGAGCGTCGTGAGCTGCACGGTCGCGATGAGGTCGCCGTCCTCGTCGGAGTCGGGGGCGGCGAGCAGAGGGGCGAGGCGCGCGAGCGCGGTCGCCGGGTCGTGCCCCTCGCTCGTGAAGGCGAACAGGCCGTTGCGCAGCCGCGCCATCGCCGCCGCGGCCTGGACGCCGTGGCCCGAGACGTCGCCGACGACCACGGCGTAGCCGCCCCCCCGCAGTTCGAAGACGTCGTACCAGTCACCGCCCACCGAGCCCTCGCCGGAGGGCTCGAAACAGGCGCCGAAGCTGAGCCCCGGGAGGGCGGGGAAGCTGCCGGGGAGGATCGCGCGGGTGATCGTCTCCGCGAAGGCCCGGCGTTCCTGCTCGGTGCGGTGGTGGTCGAGGGCGATCGTGGCGCGCGCCGCGAGGCTGCTCGCGAGGCTGAGGTCGGCGTTGCGGTAGACGGCGCGCTCGGCGCCGCTGCCGAAGAGCATCAGCGCGTTCGCGTGCTCGTTCGCGCTGACGGGCACGCAGATGAGCGAGGAGAGGCCGAGGTGCTCGAGGAGCGCGCTCGCGCCGGGTGTCGCGTCCCCCGGTTCGGTGGTGAGGATCCATGCCTCGTTCTCGTGCGCGCCGGCGGCGAGGAGCATCTCGCGCAGCGGCCGCTCCCGGGAGTAGGCCTCCGCCTCGTCGCCGATCACCGCGCTGCGCGCCGAGGCGACGCGCTCGAAGCGCTCCCCGCGTCGGACGTAGACCATCGACCAGTCCGCGAAGCGCGGCACCGCGAGGTCGGCGAGGCGCTGCAGCAGGGCCTCGGCCGAGCTGTGCGGCGCCGACATCTCGAAGGTCGCTTCGGCGATCACCTCGCGGCGGGTCTGGGCCTCAGCGCTCACCTGGCGGAGCTCGGCACGCTCGATCGCGACCGCCGCCTGCTCGGCGACCGAGCGCAGGTAGTTCCGCTCTCCCTGGCTGAAGGGGTGGTCCTCGGTGTAACCGATCGCCATCAGCCCGTGGCGGCGGCCCTCGACGACGAGCGGGAGGCCGGCGAAGGCGTGCGTCGGCGCCGACTCGAGGATCGGCCAGCGGGCGAGCAGCTCGTCGCGGTCCTCGACGAACAGCGCCTCACCCGAGGCGAGGTTGGCCCGCGCCGGGTAGCGGTCGTCGAGGGGGATCTCCGGGAACTGCCGGGAGAGCTCGCTCCCACCGACGAGCAGCAGACGGCCGTTCTCGAGGCGCCAGATCGCGGGCTCCCCGGCGCCGCCGGTCTCGCGGAGGATGACGTCGCAGACCTCCTCGAGGTCGCGCGCGTTCGCCAGCGCGGCGGTGATCGCCTGCAGCCCGCGCAGGTACTCGGGGTCGTCGCGGTGGCCCCCCTCCGGCTTGTCGAGGCGTGTCCGCAGCGCGGACCGGACGAAGTCGTCGAGCGACTCCCCAGGCGTGAGACGGGCGCGTATCTCCTCCGTCAATCGCGGGTCCAGGTACAGCGGAAGCCGCTCCGTCACAGGAAGACCAGGTTACCGGCACTCCGCGGGGCGCTCCCGGGCGTCCCCACCGGGGAGCGCCTCGACCTCGGGGCCGAGCTCGGCGAGGAACATCGCCGTCACGACGAGCACCCCGCCGACGAGCACCGGCCAGCCGAAGGTCTCCCCGCCGAGGTAGGCGACGAGGCCGGCGAAGGCGGGCTCGAGGGTGAAGATGATCGCCGCGCGCGTCGGTGAGATGAAGGACTGCGCCCAGCTCTGCACGACGAAGGCGATCGCCGTCGCCAACAGTGCGGTGGCGACGACCCCGAACCAGGAGAGCGCGCCGCTCGGCAGCGCGAGCCCCCCGGGGAGCGCGGCGGCGGTGCAGATCACCGCGACGGTGAGGAGCTGCAGCACCGTGAGGCGGTAGAGCTCGCCGGCGCGGGCCCAGGCGCCGAGTCCGACGATCTGCAGCGCGTAGCAGAGAGCGCCGAGCACCGTGAGCAGCTCGCCGACGCCGAGCTGTGCGCCCCGGAGGGACAACACCGCGAGGCCGCTCGTCGCGACCGCCACTGCGACGAGGGTGCTCGGCGCGCAGCGGTGACCGAGCAGCGGCCAGGCGAGGAGGGGGGTGAAGACGACGGCGAGGCCGGTGACGAAGCCGGAGACCGCGGCCGAGGTGTGCTCGAGGCCGAGGGTCTGGAAGACGTAGCCACCGGCGAGGAAGCCGCCGAGGAGCATCCCCCGACCGAGGAGCGGCAGGGGGAGGGCGAAAAGCGCGCGCGGCCGCAGCACGACGAGGGCGAGCGCGGCGAGGACGAAGCGCAGCGCGAGGAAGCGCATCGCCGGCATCTCGCCGATCACGTCCTTCACGAGGAGGAAGGTCGACCCCCAGGCGGCGGTGACGAGCACGAGGAGGACGACGGCGAGGCGCGTGCGGGGCGGGCCGATGGCCCCCGCCGGCGCGTCGTCGAGCTCGCTCAAGGTTCCTGCACCGATCTTTCAAAGAGGCCCGCGACGGGGGCCGGAACTACGATGAGCTTGTCGGACGCGCCGGCATCGTGCCGTTTCGCATCTCGGGGGAGCTGCGTCCGCCTCTTTGGATCCCCCAGGTCGTCCAAGGAGGGGAAGTTGTCCAAACTTCAGCTGTCCTATGTCGGCGGGGTCAATGAACGGGTCGAGCCGCTCCTGAACGCCGAGGTCGAGGCGGAGGGCATCGACATCGTGCCCACCCACTCACACCCCTCCGAGCACTTCTGGCGGCAGTTGAGCTTCGACCAGTTCGAGTTCTTCGAGATGTCGATCTCCTCCTTCCTGATCGCCCACGACCAGGGCGCGGACATGGTCGCCATCCCCGCCTTCCCGAGCCGGATGTTCATGCACTCGAACGTCCACTACCACGTCGACTCGGGGATCACCGGTCCGACCGGCCTCGCCGGCAAGCGCATCGGGGTCGGCGAGTACCAGCAGACCTCGGCGCTGTGGACGCGCGGCATCCTCGAGCATGACTTCGGCGTCTCCCAGTTCGACCTCGAGTGGTACATGGAGCGCACCGAGGAGCTCTCGCACGGCGGCGCGACCGAGTTCGTCCCCCAGGAGGGGATCAAGTTCCACCGCGTGCCCAAGGAGAAGACGCTCCGCCAGATGCTCCTCGACCACGAGATCGACCTCGGCCCGGGCGGGCGCGGCGGCCTCGGCGTCTCGGAGGGCAAGTACACGACGGGCGCGATGAACTGGAACTTCGTCGACCGGGCGACGATGCGCCCGCCGGCCACCGGGGACGCCTCCAAGGTGAAGCCGCTCTTCCCGGACCGCATCGCGGAGGGCAAGCGCTTCTTCGAGGCGCACGGCTTCATCCCCGCCAACCACTTCTTCGCGATCCGCGGCGACATCTACGAGAAGTACCCGTGGGTCGCCTTCAACCTCTACCGCGGCCTCATCGACGCGAAGACCGTGGCGGCGCGGGACCTCGTCGGGAACGTCCCCTCGGCGATGATCTTCGGCCCCGAGTACCTCGCGATGACCCGCTCGATCGTCGGCGAGGACCCCTACCCCTACGGGATGGAGAACAACCGGCCGATGCTCGAGTTCATGATCCAGATGTCCCACGAGCAGGGCTTCATCAAGGAGCGGCCGCAGGTGGAGGACCTCTTCAAGCCTGAGTTCCACCACGTCTGAGTCGCGGGCGACGCCCCTCTGACACCTCCGCGCCGGTCCAAGGCCGGGGCGGAGGTCGTCCTCAGCTCAGACCCGCTGCAGGAAGTGCCCCTCGCTCGCCGAGCGGGCGCGGCTCTCGCGGAGCTGGGTCCGGAGGTTGCCGGGGAGGTGGAACAGCGCGTCGAGGGTGAAGACCGAGCCGGTGCCGACGCACGCGCCCCCGAAGGTGTCGGTCGCGAAGTGCCAGCGCATCGCGATCACCGCCGCCGAGACAGCGGCAATGGCGCCGAGGCCGAGCACGACGGCGAGCGGCCGGAAGAGCCTCGGCGAGGCGAGCACGAAGACGGTGGCGAGCGCAGCGGCCGCGGTCACCGTCCCCGACGGGTAGGAGTAGCCGCCGAGGTAGGCGGGGCGGCCGACGAAGGGCTTGGCCACCTGCTCGGTGATCAGCACCGCGACGAGCGGTCCGACCGCGCAGGCGGCGGTGCGGGCGAGGTCCCGCCAAATCGAGGTGGCGATCGCGATGCCGATCCCGATCACCAGCGCCTCGAGCGAGCCGAGCAGGGCGATGTCGTGGAGCACGTGCGAGCCCTGGTCGGGGGGGAGCGCGTTGTAGGCGAAGGCGTCGAGGCGGTTCAGCCCCGGACGGTGCACGAAGACGAGCCCCGCGACGGTCGCCGCGCCGAGGAGCGCCACCCCGAAGGCGAGCTCCAGGCCGAGCAGGAGCGAGGTCGGGCCGGGTCGGTCCGCATGCCGCATTACCTGAGGTTACGGGGCGGCGGCGCGGCCGCGGCGGCGCGGCTCAACCGGAGACGTTCGGGCCCACGCGGTCGACGACGATCTCGATGAGCACCCGCCGCTCGTGGGCCATCGACTCCTCGTACTCGGCCCAGTCGGGGTGCTCGCCGGCGGCGGCACGGTAGTAGGCGACGAGGCCCGGCATCGCCTCGGGGAGGGAGTGCACGGTCGCCTCCCCCTCGAGCTGGACGAACCCGCCGAAGAAGGCGTCCTGCAGGACGCAGAGCGTGGCGCGCGGCTCGCGCCGCAGGTTGGCCGTCTTCACCGCCGTCTCGCGGGTGGAGATGACCACGTGCCGCTGCTCGTTCAGGGCCACGGTGATCGGCGACAGCTGGGTGCCGCCGTCGCGTCGACGGGTGGCGAGCACGGCGTGGTGGTGGGTGGCGACGAAGTCGAGGGCGGTGTCGGTGTCCATCGGTCTCCTTTTCGGCTGGTCCGCGTCACGAGAAGCGGGCGAGCCAGCGCTCCTTCTCGGTCGGGAAGAGGACGGGATTGCTACGACGGAGCTCGCCGAGGGTCGCGGAGGGGGCGTCGACGTAGGCGTGGCCGCAGAGGACCACGGTCTCGTCGCCGAGCGGCGCGAGGCGAGCGAGCAGGCTCTCGTAGAGCGCCTCGGGGTCGCCGCCCGGCAGATCGGTGCGGCCGCAGCCGCGGAGGAAAAGGGTGTCCCCGGTGACGAGGTCGTCCCCGACGAGCAGGCACTGGCTGCCGGGGGTGTGGCCGGGGGTGTGCAGGAGGTGGAAGGTCACGTCCCCGACGGCGAGCTCGTCGCCGCTGTCGTGGTCGACGAGGCTCTCGCCGCCGAGGCCGGCGCCGCGCTCCACCCACGGGCGCTCCGCGCGCTGGATGTGGACGGGCACGTCGACCACTTCGAGGAGCGCGGCGGTGCCGTTGATCGCCGTCTCGCCGATGGTGCCGCCCGCGTGGTCGGCGTGGTAGTGCGTGAGCACCACCCCGTCGAGGGTGAGCTCCTCGGCGCGCAACGCGGCAAGGAGCTCGAGCGGCTCGTACGCGGGGTCGACGAGCAGGGCGCGGCGGCTGTCGGCGTCGCCGACGACGTAGATGTAGTTGCGCATCGCGGCGGCGACGCGGTCGCCGGTGGCGAAGTCCCTTCCGGAGAGGAGCTGGCGGACGAAGGGCGCCGCCATCGGTTAGCTGGCGCCGGCGCCGAGGGCGCTCTCGCCCGAGGGCTCGCCGAGCTGGGCGAGGCGCGGGTCGTTCGAGAAGATCTCGACGATCGGCTCGCTGAGGCCGACGCGTCGCTGCAGCCGCTGCACGAGCATCTCCTCGTTCCACAACAGCAGCGTGACGACCGCGCCCCGGCCGCCGGCGCGGGCGGTGCGTCCCGAGCGGTGGAGGTAGGCCTTCTGGTCCTCGGGGATGTCGTAGTGCACGACCACGTCGATGCCGTCGATGTCGAGGCCACGCGCCGCGACGTCGGTGGCGACGAGGCCGTGCAGCTTGCCGGAGGTGAAGTCCGCGAGGGCCGCCTCGCGCGCCCCCTGGCGCAGGTCACCGTGGATCGCGGCGACCTTCACCCCCGCGGCGAGGAGCCGCGTCGTCAGCCGGTCGACGCCGCGCTTGGTGCGCAGGAAGATGATGACCTTCTCGGCGCCGCGCACGATCGCCGCCACGACGTCGACCTTGTCGAGCTCGTGCACCTTGAAGAAGAAGTGCTCCATCTCCTCGACGGTCACCTGCTCGGAGGCGACCTCGTGGAAGACGGGATCGGAGAGGTAGCGGCGGACCAGCTGGTCGACGGCCGAGTCGAGGGTCGCCGAGAACAACAGGGTCTGGCTGCGGCCGGTCATCTTGCGCAGCAGCCACTCGACCTGGGGGAGGAAGCCCATGTCGGCCATGCGGTCGGCCTCGTCGACGACGAGCGTGCCGATCGCGTCGAGGCGCACCGCCCCACGGTCGGAGAGGTCGATCAGTCGGCCGGGGGTGGCTACGACGACGTCGAGACCCTTCGCGAGCTGGCCGACCTGGCGGTCGAGGTCGGCGCCCCCGTAGACGGCGCCGACCCGGCGGTCGACCGCGGCGCCGAGCGGGGCGAGCACCTCGGTGACCTGCAGGGCGAGCTCGCGGGTGGGCACGAGGACGAGCGAAGCGGGCTGGCGGGCGTCTGCGCGCGGCGTGCGCATCAGCATCGGCAGGCCGAAGGCGAGCGTCTTGCCGCTCCCGGTCTTCGCCTTGCCGCACACGTCGCGCCCGGCGAGCGCGTCGGCGATCGTCAGCGCCTGGATGGGGAAGGGGGCGGCGATGCCGTCCTTGGCGAGCGCCTCGACCAGCGTCGGGTCGACGCCGAGCGAGCCGAAGTCAGAAGCCACGGTCGAGGAGTCTGCCACCCCCAGCGCCGTCGCCGTTCCGCCCCCTTCGCCGCGCCGGCGGCCGGTGGCCCCCGCGACGCCGCTGTGTATCCTGCTCAGCGGGCACGAGAGGAGGTCGCGATGACGGTGCATCTCGAGGTTGGTGACAGCGCTCCAGGGTTCAGCCTCCCCGACGAGGACGGCGCGACCGTCTCCCTCTCGGACTTCGCCGGCAAGCGGGTCGTCCTCTACTTCTATCCCGCCGACGACACCCCCGGCTGCACCAAAGAGGCCTGCCAGTTCAACGATCTGCTCCCCGACTTCTCCGGTGTCGGCGCCGAGGTCCTCGGCATCTCCAAGGACGGTGCCACCTCGCATCAGAAGTTCCGCGCGAAGTACGGCCTCAACTTCCACCTCCTCTCGGACCCCGACCGCTCGGTGATGGAGGCCTACGGGGCCTTCGGCGAGAAGGTCTCCTACGGCAAGACGACGATGGGGACGATCCGCTCGACCTTCGTCGTCGGCGCCGACGGCACGATCGAGGCCGCTTGGTACAACGTGAAGGCCGACGGCCACGCGCCGAAGGTCCTCGCGACCCTCGGCGCCTAGTCGGCTCCGGGGACAGGGTCGGCCTTGCCGCCGGAGAAGCCGCATTGGTTTGAGCTCTACCGGGAGGTCGTGACCTCCGGGCTGTGCACAGGTTGTGCGGCCTGCGTGGTCGTCTGCCCTTACGACGTCCTCGGCTACGACGACGAGAACGGCCGCTACAAGCCCTTCCACGTCGAGGCGGACGGTGGCACCGACAACTGCACCCACGGCGAGCGGGGCTGCACGCTCTGCACCCGCGCTTGCCCGCGCTTTCGCGACTGGGAGCCCGAGATCGACAACTTCCTCTTCGGGCGGCCGCGCGAGGCCACCGAGATCCACGGCGTCGCCGAGGAGGTGCTGCTCGCGCGCGCGGCCGACCCGGCGCTCGTCGAGAACGGCCAGGACGGCGGCCTCGTCTCGGCGATGCTCATCTGGGCGCTCGAGAACGACGTCATCGACGCCGCCCTCGTGAACTACCTGGAGGGCGACGGCAAGAGCTGGAAGGCCGTGCCCGGCGTCGCCCGCACCCGCGAGGAGGTGCTCGCCTCGGCGGGCTCGCGCTACACCTACTCGGCGAACCCGCTCGGCTACGCGGAGGCGGTGGGGGGCGGCGCCGAGCGCCTCGCCCTCGTCGGGATGAGCTGTCAGGCCTCGGCGCCGGCGGTGATGTCGGCCCGCCGCGCCGGCAAGGTCGCCCGCCGCTTCACGCTCACCATCGGCCTCATGTGCTCGAAGACCTTCGACGACTCGATCTTCGAGGGGCTCTTCGAGGCGAACTACGGGATCGCGCGCGCCTCGATCAAGAAGATGAACATCAAAGGCGTCTTCCAGCTGTGGACCGAGGGCGGCGGCTACCACGAGGTGCCGCTCAAGGAGGCGCACGCCTTCACCCGCGAGGGCTGCCTGCAGTGCCCGGACTTCGCCGCCGAGCACGCCGACATCTCGACGGGCGGCATCGGTGCCTTCGCGGACTACACCCTCACCGTGGTGCGCACGGCGCGCGGCCGGGAGGTGATGGACGGGCTCGTCGCCGCCGGGGTGATCGAGACGCGCCCGATCGAGGATGACCCGGCCGTGCTCAGCCTCCTCGACCGCCTCTCGCGGGCCTCGCGCCGCCGCTGGCCAGAGGAGGCCGGGGTCGCCCCGGGCCTCGTCCCGCCGCGCGACGCCGGCTAGCGCCGCAGCAACCCTTCCCTCCGCCGGCACGGTCCGGCGCCGTCGGAGGGACCGAGAGGCCGGGGTCGCGGCGGCTACGCCGGCCCAGCGAGCCCCACGAGCCCGCAGGCACGGGCGAGCACGCCGTCGAACATCTCGGGGGTGAGCAGCCCGGTGAAGACGTTGCGCTGGCTCGGGTGGTACGAGCAGAGCAGCGTCCGCGGCTCGCCTTCCGGCGAGGGGGTGAGCTCCGCCTCCACGCCGTGGCCGAACTTCGGGCGGCGCCCGGCGGCGAGGCCGGGGAGGCGCCAGAGCGCCTCGTAGCCGTAGGCGCCGAGCGCGAGGAACAGGCGCGCCCGCGTGAGGAGCGTGACCTCGCGGGCGAGGAAGGGGGCGCAGCGGTCGCGCTCCTCGATGGTCGGGCGGTTGTCCGGCGGCGCGCAGCGCACCGGCGCAGTGACGTACACACCGGTGAGCGCCAGACCGTCGTCGAGTGCGGTGCTCGTCGGCTGGTTGGCGAGGCCGGCGCGATGCAGGGCGGCGAAGAGGAAGTCCCCCGAGCGGTCGCCGGTGAACATCCGCCCGGTCCGGTTGCCGCCGTGCGCCGCGGGGGCGAGGCCGACGAGCACGATCCGTGCCCGCCGGTCGCCGAAGCCGGGCAGCGGGCGCGCCCAGTAGCTCTCGCCGAGGTGACCGCCGCGCCGGTCGGTGGCCGCCTGCTCGCGCCAAGCGACGAGGCGCTGGCAGGCACGGCAGCCGGTCACCTCCGCACCGAGGGAGGCGAAGGCATCGTCGTCGGGCGGGCGGGGCGCGGGAAAGGGGGGCACTGGGGCACGACGCTACGGTTGCGCCATGCCGCCGCGTCGCCACCGCGCCGAGCCGCGGACCGTGATCTGCTTCGTCCGTCACGGCACCACGCCGACGACGGGCAAGGTCCTACCCGGCAGGGCAAAGGGGCTGCACCTCTCCGAGCGGGGCCTCGAGGAGGCGGCGCGCACCGCCGAGCGGCTCGTGGCGCTCGGATCGGTGAAGGCCCTCTATTCGTCGCCGCTCGAGCGCGCGCGCGAGACGGCGGGAGCGATCTCGCGCTCGCTCGGCATCGCCACCCGCATCGACCGCGGCCTGCTCGAGTGCGACTTCGGCGAGTGGACGGGCGGCCTGCTCGCCGACCTCGTCAAGCTGCCGGAGTGGCAGACCGTGCAGCGCCACCCCTCGGGCTTCCGCTTCCCGAACGGTGAGTCCTTCGCTGAGCTCGCCTCGCGGATGTCGACGACCGTCGAACGCCTCGCCGCCGCCCACCGCGGAGAGGTCGTCGTCGCGGTGAGCCACGCCGACCCGATCAAGGTCGCCGTCGCCGACGCGCTCGGCCAACCACTCGACCTCATGCAGCGGACCGTGATCTCCCCCTGCTCGGTGAGCGTCGTCTCCTACGGGAGCGGGCCGCCGACGGTGCTGGCCGTCAACTCGACGGGCGAGCTCGCGAACCTCGGCATCGGCCCCGCCCCCGCCGCGGCCGCCAGGCGACGGCGGGCGGCGAATTGAGCGAGATCTACGAGCTCGCCTCACCCGAGCGTGTCACCGTCGGCACCGTCGGTGAGCCCGGCCAGCGCGCCTTTTTCCTGCAGGCCCGCGAGGACCGCCTGCTCGTCACGGTGAGGGCCGAGAAGCAGCAGATCGCGGCGCTCGCCGTGCACGTCGGCAAGCTCCTCGAGGAGGCGCCGCGCCCGGGCGAGCTCCCCTCGGAGGAGGGCCTCGAGCTCGAGGAGTTCGCCGAGGAGCACTTCCGCGCGGGCGCGCTGGCGATCGCCTACGACGAGGACGCCGACCGGATCGTCCTCGTCATCCAGGCGCGCGTCCCCGACGACGAGGAGGGCGACGAGCTGCGCGTCTCGATGACGCGCGAGCAGGCCGGTGCGCTCGCCATCCGCGGCGCCCGCCTCGTCGAGTCGGGGCGCCCCCCCTGTCCGCTCTGCGGCTATCCGCTCGATCCGAGAGGTCACTCGTGCCCGAGGACGAACGGCCACCACGCGCCGCTGCTCTGAGCGCGCCCGGCCTGGCTGGGGAGGGATGGCTCGAGCTGCTCGCCCTCGGCGAGGTCGAGGTCCTCGGCCGCATGCCCTACAGCTCCAACGCCACCTTCCTCGTCGAGCTGACCCTCGGTGAGGTCACCGGGGGCGCGATCTACAAGCCGCTCGGGGGTGAGCGGCCGCTGTGGGACTTCCCCGACGGCCTGTTCCGCCGTGAGGTGGCCGCCTACGCGCTCGCCGAGGGGCTCGGCATCGGGATGATCCCCGAAACCGTCGGCAGGAGGGACGCGCCCTTCGGCCTCGGCTCGCTGCAGCGCTTCATCGACGCCGACCCCGAGCGTCACTACTTCGCCCTTCACGACGAAGGCGGCCACGAGGAGCCGCTGCGCCGGCTCGCCGGCTTGGACCTGCTGCTCAACAACGCCGACCGCAAGGGCGGCCACGTGCTCGTCGATGCCGACGGTGCGCTGTGGGGGATCGACAACGGCCTCTCGTTCCACGTCGAGCCGAAGCTGCGCACCGTGATGTGGGACTTCGCCGGCGAGGAGGTCCCCGAGGAGATCCTCGGTGCCTGCCGGCAGCTGCGCGACGCGCTGCCCCCGGCGCTCGAGGGCCTCCTCGACGAAGAGGAGCTCGCCGCGCTCGTGGAACGCGCCGAGGCGGTGCTCCGCTGGCCGGCCTTCCCCGCCCCGACCCACCGACGCGCCTATCCCTGGCCGCTCCTGTGAGCGGTAGGCGCCACGGGAGCGCGGCCCGCGACCCTCGGCCGATGGACTCCCCACGAGCGCCCGAGGACGAGGGCGGGGGGGCACCCGCGGCGCGGCTGCGCTTCGCGCCCGAGGTCGTCTTCGGCCACCGCGAGACGGCGCGCCTGCGCGACGCGCTGCGAAAGCTCCTCAGCGACGCCCCGCCGGCGCCGCTCGACCGGCTGCTGGCAGAGGGCGGCCCCGAGGTGCTGGTGCTCGAGCGCGCCGCCGCCCTCGACTGCGCGGCAGCCCTGCTGCACGCCGCCGACGGCGCCGCCCTGTCGGGGGAATGCGTCGCCGCCTACGCGTTGTTGGGGATGGAGAGCCGGCTCCTCGAGGAGCTGGTCGGAGAAGGAGCGGGAGGGGTGCGATGACCACCGAAGGGACGAGCGAGCCAATGGAGCTCACCGATCAGGAGTGGCGCCAGCGCCTCTCAGCCGAGGAGTTCCACGTGCTCCGGGAGAAGGGGACCGACCGCCCGTTCAGTGGCGAGTACACCCACCCCGTCTACGAGGGGACCTTCCGCTGCGCCGCCTGCGGGCAGGAGCTCTTCGCCGCCGACGACCAGTTCGACTCGGGCTCGGGCTGGCCGAGCTTCGTGCGCCCCTTCGACCCCGCGGCCGTGGAGATGACCGTCGACAACAGCCTCGGCATGCGCCGCGTCGAGGTCACCTGCCGGCGCTGCGGCGGTCATCTCGGCCACGTCTTCGACGACGGCCCGGGGCCGAGCGGTGAGCGCTGGTGCATCAACTCGACGAGTCTGAAGCTCGACGGGAAGGCCGTCTGAGGCCCGCGCGGCGGGGACCTTGAGGCCCCGCGGCACATCGTCACGGCACTGCAATACTGCCGCGGCATGGCCGACGCCCGCAGCCGACAAGATCGCGGCGTGGAGTTCTTGCCGTTCCCCCAAGACGACCTCCGCGCCGAGAGCGGCGAGCTGCCCGACAGCCGTTTCCTGGCGCTCGAGTCCTGTCACAGCACGTGGCTCTTCGACCTCGAGGACCGGCGCTTCTGCAGGGTGCTGAAGAACTCGGCGCTCCCGAGCGCGGTGGCCACGGAATGGCGGCCGTACGACCGCCTGGTGGTGCACCCGAGCTCGGACGCCTTCGTGATCTTCCTCGACGAGAGCGGGACCAAGCTGCTCCGCTCGTGGCGGCACACGAGCCGCTGCGAGCGCTGCGCCGGCGAGGTGACCACCCAACTCTCCCTCGACGAGCTCCGGCGGGTCACCCGGGCGTGACCGCTGCGGGCGATTCGACGCCCGTGCTCGCGACAGAGAGAATCGGAAGATGAGCGATCAGGGGCCCCTCCGCGAGGGTGATGACGGCGCGCAGTACCTGGTGATCCCGGGGCCTCCCGGCGGCGCGCCCGGCGAGGCCACCCCGGGCGGCGAGACCGAGGCGATGTCCGCCGAGGCCGTCCAGCGCCCGGCGAAGGTGATGCGCATCGGCTCGATGATCAAGCAGCTCCTCGAGGAGGTGCGCGGCGTCGAGCTCGACTCGGCGGCACGCATCCGCCTCCGCGAGATCTACGAGAGCTCGGTCCGCGAGCTCGCCGACACGCTCTCCCCGGACCTCGCCGCGGAGCTCGATCGGATGACTCTCTCCTTCGACAGCGAGGAGCCGAGCGACGCCGAGCTGCGCGTCGCACAGGCGCAGCTCGTGGGCTGGCTCGAGGGGCTCTTCCACGGCATCCAGGCGACGCTCTTCGCACAGCAGATGGCGGCCCAGGCACAGCTCGAGGACATGCGCCGCCGCAGCCTGCCGGCCGGCGCGCGTGAGGCGGGCGGCTCCCCGCCGGGCGGCCAGTACCTGTAGCAGCGCCCGCCGCGGCGACCCGTGGCGGGGGTGAGGACTCCGAGACGAACGAGGCGCGCGGCGCGGGAGGGGAAGCTGTGGGCGGTACCGGCCAGAAGGTGGTCTCCGGGGACACGCACCTCGAGCTCGACTCGAAGTGGTGGATCGAGCGCGTGCCCGCCGAGCACCGGGCGCGCGCGCCGCGCGTCATCCGTCTCCCCGACGGCGGCGACGCCTGGGTCGTCGAGGGGGCGGCGCTGCGCGAGACGCCGCAGGACCTCTACGGGGGCAAGGGGCGCACGACCTGGACGCCCTTCGGGCAGAGCTACGAGACGACCGCCGGCACCGGCCCCGCCACGCAGCGCCTCGGTGAGCAGGACAAGGACGGCGTCGACGCCGAGGTCCTCTTCCCGGGGGTCTCCGGGCCGGGGCTGTGGCGAAACATCCGCGACGACGACGCCTACCTCGCCGTCGTCCGCGCCTACAACAGCTTCCTCGCCGAGGAGTACTGCGCGACCGCACCCGATCGCCTCTTCGGCGTCGGCGTGATCCCCCAGAGCGGGATCGACGACGCGCTCGCCGAGCTCGCCTACTGCAAGGAGGCGGGGCTGCGGGCGGTGCTCCTCAGCCGCTTCCCGAACGGGAGCGGTGTCCCGAAGCCCTCCGACGACGCCTTCTGGCGCTCTTCGCTCGAGCTCGGGATGGCGCTCACCGCCCACGTCGAGATCAGCACCGCCGGGGTGACCTCGCTCCTCGAGTACCCCGACGCGAAGCCCGGCGTGCTGTCGCGCATCCGCGGCACGGCGCAATTCGCCGAGCAGACGACGAAGATGGCCCGCCCCGGTGGCGTGAACGCGCTGCAGCTCGTCCTCTCGGGGGTCTTCGACCGCTTCCCCGAGCTCGAGTTCCTCTTCGCCGAGACCCAGATCGGCTGGATCCCGCTCTTCCTCGAAGTCGCCGAGCAGCGCTTCTCCCGCCATCGGGGCTGGGCCGAGGAGTTCCTCGGGTGGAGGCCGCTGCGGGCGGGGACCCCGTCGGAGTACATCCGCCGGCACTTCCTGTGGGGCTTCCAGCAGGACCGCATCGGCGTGCTGCAGCGCGACGCGATCGGGGTCACCCAGCTCGTCTGGGGCTCGGACTTCCCGCACCAGGAGTCGGACTGGCCGTTCTCAATGGAGGTGCTCGCCGTGAACTTCGAAGGGGTCCCCGACGCCGAGCGCCAGCTCATGGTCGAGGGAAACATCACGCGTTTCCTGCACCTCTGAGCCCCCGGGCACCGGAGCGCGCGGGAGGGCTCCGCGCTATTGTCGGTGAGTCCGAAATGACAGCCCTGTAGTTCGTCCACAGCCCGTGGATGAGGGGTGTGGACGAGCTGTGGAGGCACGCCGATGGCGTCGTCCGGGGCGGGCAGGTCCTTCGCCCACCTGCATCAGCACACCGAGTACTCGATGCTCGACGGTGCCGCCCGCGTCAGCGAGGTGGTCGCGACCGCGGCCGCCGACGGCCAGCCCGCGATCGCGATCACCGACCACGGCAACATGTACGGGGTCCTCGACTTCTACCGCGAGTGCCGCGAGCACGACATCACCCCGATCATCGGCACCGAGGCCTACATGGCCGCCAACTCGCGCACCGACCGACCGGTCCGCCGGGGCCGCGTCGACGACACCGGTGGCGACGCGGGGGAGCGGGGCGAGAAGCTCTACTACCACCTGACCCTGCTCGCGGAGTCGGGGGCTGGCTACGCGAACCTCATGAAGCTCTCCTCGATGGCCTACCTCGAGGGCTACTTCTACAAGCCGCGCACGGACTGGGAGCTGCTCGAGCGCCACCACGAGGGGCTGATCGCGACGACCGGCTGCCTCGGTGGCGTCGTGCTGCAGGCACTGCTGAACGAGCAGTTCGACGAGGCCAAGCGCCTCGCCGCCCGCCTGCAGGACATCTTCGGGCGCGACAGCCTCTTCATCGAGCTGCAGGACCACGGCCTCGACGAGCAGCGCCGCACCAACCCCGGCCTCCTCGAGATCGCGAAGGCGATCAAGGCGCCGGTCGTCGCGACCAACGACAGCCACTACTGCCGGCGCGTCGACGCCGTCGCCCACGACGCCCTTCTCTGCGTGCAGACCGGGGCGATGATGGACGACCCGAAGCGCTTCAAGTTCCACGGCAACGAGCACTACCTGAAGACCGCAGCCGAGATGCGCGAGCTCTTCGGCGAGGTCCCCGAGGCCTGTGACAACACGCTGTGGATCGCCGAGCGCGCCAAGGTGGAGATCGAGCTCGGCAACCCGAAGCTCCCCGAGTTCGAGGTGCCGGAGGAGTTCCGGGCAGCCGATTACGAGACCTCGGCGGCGAACTACCTCCGCCACCTCGTCGCCGAGGGGGCGCGCCAGCGCTACGGGGACCCGCTCCCACCGCAGGTCTCCGAGCGGCTCGAGTACGAGCTCGGGGTGATCTCCTCGATGGGCTTCCCCGCCTACTTCCTCGTCGTCTGGGACCTCATCCGCCACGCCCGCGAGCACGGGATCCGCGTCGGTCCGGGGAGAGGCTCGGCGGCGGGCTGCTGCGTCGCCTACTGCCTGCGGATCGTGGACATCGACCCGATCGCCTACGACCTGCTCTTCGAGCGCTTCCTCAACCCCGGCCGCAAGCAGATGCCGGACATCGACATGGACTTCGACGAGCGCTACCGCTCGGAGATGATCCGTTACGCCTCGGAGCGCTACGGCTGGGATCACGTCGCGCAGATCGTCACCTTCTCGACGATCAAGGCGCGCGCCGCGGTGCGCGACGCGGCGCGCGTCCTCGGCTTCCCCTACGCGCTCGGCGACCGCATCGCGAAGGCGATGCCCCCGCTCGTGATGGGGCGGGACACGCCCCTGTGGGCCTGCCTCGACCGGAGCGAGGGCTTCGAGGACGGCTATGTCGCGGCGCAGAACCTGCGCGAGATCTACGAGGCCGACCCCGACGCGCAGAAGGTGATCGACGTCGCCCGCGGCCTCGAGGGGCTGCGCCGCCAGGACGGCATCCACGCCGCCGCGGTGGTGATCACCAACGAGCCGCTCACCGAGTACCTGCCCATCCAGCGCAAGCCCGAGCCCGGCGCCGACCCTTCGGACGCGCCGATCGTCACCCAGTACGAGATGCACGGCGTCGAAGAGCTCGGGCTGTTGAAGATGGACTTCCTCGGCCTGCGCAACCTCTCGGTGATCGAGACGGCCCTCGACCTCATCGAGGGGGCGACCGGTGAGCGCCCCGACATCGACGGCGTCGCGCTCGACGACGAGAAGACCTTCGAGCTCCTCTGCAAGGGGGACTCGATCGGCGTCTTCCAGCTGGAGGGCGGGCCGATGCGCTCGCTGATGCGCTCGCTCGCGCCGACGAGCTTCCACGACGTCGCCGCGCTCGTCGCCCTCTACCGGCCGGGGCCGATGGCGGCGAACATGCACCGCGACTACGCCGACCGCAAGAACGGCCGCCAGCCGGTCTCCTACGCCCACGAGGACCTCGAGCCGATCCTGCGCGACACCTACGGCCTGATGATCTACCAGGAGTCGGTGATGCGCGTCGCGCAGAAGTTCGCCGGCTACAGCCTGGAGGACGCGGATTCGCTCCGCCGCGCCGCCGGGAAGAAGTCCCGGTCGATCATGCAGGCCGAGCGTGAGAAGTTCGTCGCCGGCTGCGTCCAGGAGGGCTACGGGGAGCGCCTCGGCACCGAGCTCTTCGACGTCATCGAGCCCTTCGCCGACTACGCCTTCAACAAGTCCCACTCCTACGGCTACGGCCTCGTCGCCTACCAGACCGCCTGGCTGAAGGCGAACCACCCCGTCGAGTACCTCGCCGCGCTGCTCTCCTCGGTGAAAGACGACAAGGACAAGAGCGCCGTCTACCTCGCGGAGTGCCGGGCGCTCGGCATCGAGGTGCACGTCCCGGACGTGAACGCCTCACTCAGCAACTTCACCCCCCGCCACGCGGCCGAGGACGGCGAGGGGGCGATCATCTTCGGCCTCTCGGCGGTGCGCAACGTCGGGGAGGGGCTCGTCGCCCTCATCGAGCAGGAGCGGGAGAAGAACGGCCCCTTCGCCGACTACCACGACTTCTGCTGCCGGGTCGACCCCTCGGTGCTCAACAAGCGCTCGGTCGAGTCCCTCATCAAGGCGGGCGCCTTCGACTCCCTCGACCATCCCCGCAAGGGCCTCGGCCTCGTCTTCGAGGAGATCATCGACCACGTCCTCATGCTGCGGCGCGAGGAAGAGCTCGGCATCTCGACGCTGTTCAGCCTGCTCGTCGAGGAGGCCCCGACGGGCTCGAGCGGCTTCGGCGAGGCGCGCCGCGAGATCCCCGACCTCGAGTTCTCCAAGAGCGAGCGCCTCGCCTTCGAGAAGGAGATGCTCGGCCTCTACGTCTCGGACCACCCGCTCGCCGGCTACGAGGCGGCGCTCCGGCGGCTCTCGGACCTCTCGATCGCCGAGCTCGTCGACCAGGCCTCCTCAGGTGGCGCGGGTCCCTTCCAGAGCGACTTCCTCACCCTCGGCGGCGTCGTCACCAACCTCTCCCGTCGCTACACCAAGGCCGGCGAGCTGATGGCGACCTTCACGCTCGAGGACCTCGAGTCCTCGATCGAGGTCTTCTGCTTCCCCCGCACGATGCAGGAGTACGGGATGCGCCTCGAGAGCGACGCGATCGTCTGCGTGCGCGGCCGCCCCGACGTCCGCGACGACGTCCCGAAGCTGATCGCGCGCGAGATCACCCGCCCCGAGTTCGCCCTCGACGACGCCAACCTGCCGATCGAGGTCGCCGTCCCGGTGCTCGCGCTCACCGAGACACTCGTCACGGCGCTACGCGAGCTCGTCGTCGAGCACCCCGGCCCCGTGCCCATCCACCTGCGCCTCGGCGACAAGGTGCTGCGCCTGCCCCCCCAGTTCAACGTCGATCCGGGGGGCGGATTCGTCGGCGCGCTGAAGGAGCTCTTCGGGCCGCAGGCGCTCGGCGCCTGAGCCGGAAAGGTTCCGCTTGGCGGGGCCATTCATCTGTCCCGTAGAATGTTCCCAGGCGGCCGATCCGGCACCGAGACGCTTCTCCAGCCGGGCAGGTCGACGTCAGGTGGCGTCAAGGCTGCCGGACGCGCGAAGAAGATGAGGGGCCGGACTGTGATCGACGTCGCGACTAAGGACACCACGGCACTCGCCGACGGCGAGCTCGTGGAGATGGCGGACCTCTGTATTGACGGTCCGTCCGGCTATGACGTGGGCTTTCTGTCCAAGCAGCGGGAGGAATGGGTGCTCGTCACCGCCGCCCGCGAGGACAACAAGCTGCGCGGCTTCGCCTTCTCGACCCTCGAGCGCATCGGCGGCACGCCGTCGCTGCTGATCGGGGTCGCCTCCTTCAGCCGCACGACGGCCGGGGAGCCGGCGCTGAAGGCCGTGATGCGCGACCTCTACCGGCGCGCGCTGCTCGCCTTCCCCGACGAGGACGTGCTCGTCGGCACGCGGCTCTTCGACCCTTCCGCCTACCGCGCCTACAAGGGCCTCACCGACGTGGTGCCCCTCCCGGACCACAAGTCGACGGGTGAGGAGCGGGCCTGGGGACGTCGCCTCGCGAAGCGCTTCGGCGCCGACGGCCAGCTCGACGACCGCACCTTCATCCTCGCCGGTGCCGGTGAGGTCTCCGGGGGCCTCGACTTCGCGCCGAAGAAGCCGGTCTCCCAGCCGGCCGAGGTGGCTGCGCTCTTCGAGGGCCTCGACCTCTCCCGCCGCGACAGCCTCGTCGCCTTCGGCTGGGCGATGGCCGAGGACCTCGCGGCGAACAACCTGCCGAAGTAGCACCCGGGCGGGCGCTTCAGCGCTCGAGGACGGCGAGCACGACCTTCTTCACGTGGCCCCCCTCGACGGCGTCGAGGCCGATCAGCAGGTAGCCGGGTCGGTGGCCGAGCGCGGTCGCCAGGGCCGCGCCCGACAGCGGTCGCGGCCAGGCGGTCGCCGCCGCCCGCCGCAGCGGCGGGTCGAGTACCGGGAGCTGCTGGGTCGTGCCGCCGAAGGTCACCGAGGCGAGCGCCTCTCCCTGCTCGTCGGCGAGCACCTCGAGGGCCTTGCCGGCGCGCACGAGGACGAGGGAGCTCTCGTCGAGGTCGAGGTCGACGTAGGCGATCGAGGGGCCGTGGCTGCCGAGGAGGGTCGCGCCGCGGCGCTCGGTCTGGGTGAGGGCGTCGAGGAGGCGTCGCGTCGGGCGGCGCCGCGGCGGGGGCAGCACCACGAACTCGCCGTCGGAGGTGACCGCCTCGGGGCGCGCCGGGTCGGGCGGCTCGGGCGCGCCGAGGGAGAGCCGCAGCGCGCTGCGGCCGGGGCGCACGCCCGCGGGGGCCTCCGCGCCGGGGTGGGCGAAGCGGATGTAGGCGCCGGAGGCGAGGTCCACCCCCACCCACTCGCGCGGCCCGCGGGCGAGCAGCAGCAGGTCGAGCTCGCCGCCGGCGTGCGCGACGCGTCGCATGCCGGCCGCCAGCCTCCGCGGGAGGCGGGTCGAGCGCCGCGCCCGCGTCACGGGGCGAGCGCCCCGATCCGCTCGAGCTCGGAGAGGAGCGCCGCGCCGTCGCCGACGGGGGCGAGGCAGGCGTGGTCGACGCAGACGTAGGCGAGGCCATCGGGGCGGTCGGCGAACAGCGGCGAGGCGGTCCGCTCCCCCCAGGCGAGGACCGCTCCCGGCAGGTAGCGGGACTGGCAGAGGGCGGCGAGGTCCTCGCGGCCGGGCGCGACGATCTCGACGAGGCCCTCCTCGAGGCCGAGCAGGGCGCCGAGGAGGTGGGGGAAGGCCATCGGGGCGCTCGTCATCGCGGCACCGGCGCTGTCGACGATCTCGGCGGCGCGCGCGAGGTAGCGCTCCTCGCCGGTGAGGGTGCCGAGGCGCAGCAGCGCGAGCGCGGCCACCGAGGTCGCCGCGGGGGTGACGCCGTCGTAGCTGTCGCGGGGGCGGACGATGAGCGCCGGGGCGTCCGCACCGCTTTGGAAGAGCCCGCCGTCGGGGGCGCC
>Ga0307373_10002716_pt1 | contig 31590 bp, 32 predicted proteins | sample OX2MG_FD_202534 | JGI IMG/M metagenome (GOLD analysis project Ga0307373, IMG submission 202534) | Soil microbial communities from Risofladan, Vaasa, Finland - OX-2 | ecosystem: Environmental > Terrestrial > Soil > Coastal area > Acid sulfate soil | place: Finland: Risofladan, Vaasa | collected...
GGGCTGGATCAGGATCGCGGACAGCTCCCGGACGGCGGTGAACCGCTTGATCGCCCCCTCTCGCTGCAGCGTCTGGAAGGTCCGTAACTGGCTGGCGGGGAAGGGCACCGCCACCGAGACCACCGAGATGTCTCCGCCGTTGGCGGTGCGAACGTTGGCGGTGAGCGAGTCGGTGACCATGGCCGCCGCCAGCTGCAGGCCCACGATCGCCATCACCCCGACGCCGACGCAGAACCCGGCGAGGACGGTCCGGTTGCCCCCGCGGGCTAGCGAGCGGGTGGAGTATCGGAAATAGAGGCCGAGCTTCACGCCGGGCCGGATCTGGGCCCGGGATGATCTCCCACCAGGGCGCCGTCGGCCAGCTGGAGCTGACGAGTGGCGTAGCTGCTGACCGTCTGGTCGTGGGTGGCGATGACGATGGTGGTTCCCAGCTTCTGCTTCAGGCTCCAGAGCAGGTCCATCACCTCCCGTCCCTGGGCCGCGGCCAGGTTGCCGGTGGGTTCGTCGGCGACCAGCAGCGGCGGCTGGGTCGCCAGGGCTCGGGCGATCGCCACCCGCTGCTGTTCGCCGCCGGAGAGCTGGCTGGGGCGGTGCTCTAGGCGGCCGCTCAACCCGACCAGGCCCAGCAGCTCTTCGGCGCGGTCCGACGGCGATCCCTGCCAGTTCCCGGCGTAGATGGGGACCTCCACGTTCTCCCTTGCAGTCAAGGTTGGGATCAGGTTGAAGGCCTGGAAGACCATCCCCACGCTCCGGTTACGGATACCAGCCAGCTGCGACTCGCGCATGGTGGAGATGTCGGTGCCGTTGAGCAGGACCTGACCGCTGGTGGGAGTGTCTAGCCCTGTGATGCAGCCAAGCAAGGTGCTCTTGCCACTGCCGGACGGACCCGACAGGGTCACGAACTCCCCCGGGGAAATGGAGAAGTTGATGTCGCGGAGGATCTCCAGGAGCTCGCTCCCGAGGGGCAGTGACCGGCTCAGATGGCGAGCCTCAAGAACCGGGGTTGCCGACCTGGGAGGCGGAGCCACCGTTTGGCCGGCGGGCATCCGATCAGACAAATGGGCCGCGAGGCTGATCTGACGGATCGGGCCGGACTGCGGCTGGTCCCAAGGCGGTCCGCCTGCCGGCCGGGAGCGCGAACTGGCCGGCAGGCGGCGTCTTGGCGTTTGGCATCTGCCATATATTGACGGGACCTTGTTGGCCACTGCTCACCGCTCCGCAGAACTCTCGATGCCGAAGGGCGCCGACCTGGCCCCGGTTCACCGCGCCCTCGGCAACCTCGCCGGCGCGGTCAACCTGATCGGTCTCACCGACAACCACATGGGCAGGGCCCGCCTCTCCCCGCTGGCAGTGATCCCAGACTGCCTGGCGATGGGGTTGCGACCGGTGGTCCACGTTTCCTGCCGGGACCGCAATCAACTCGGCCTCCACCAGCAAGTGGCGGGCGCTTCGGCGATGGGCGCGGCGGGGGTGCTGGTGGTGCACGGGGACCGCCGGGGGGGCCCCGCCGTGGACTCTGCGATGCGAACCACCGATGTGCTCCGGTTGGTGCCCGAGTGGGCTGCCCCCAACCGGCTGCTCCGAGGAGCGGTAGTCAATCCCTTCGCCCCACGCGATCGTGAGCTGCGGCTGCTCCAGCGCAAAGCCGAGGCTGGGGTGGACTTCGTCCAGACCCAGATGATCTTCGACCTCGACATCTTCGACGACTTCCTTCACCAGGCAGCCTCGCTGCTTGCGCCCGAGGTAGGCATCTTCGCCAGCGTCGGGATCCTGCGCCATCCCCGCAACCTGGCCTTCGTGCGGCGCTCCATCCCTGATTGTCCGGTCCCGGAGCACCACGCCCAACGGATCCTGGCCGGGGACGGGGTGGGGGTGGCCGCCGATCTGGCCGCGGAGATTGGCCAACGCGCCGGGCTGCGGCTTCATGTCATCCCGCTGGGTGCCGAGCGGCACACCAGACAGATCGTGGAGGCGTTCGACGAAGCTCGCACCGCCGCCAGCGCCTGAGGTGCGTCGCCTGGCGGCACCGGGCGAGGGACGGGGACTGGGCGGCTCAGACCGGAGAACGATCGACCGTGACCGAGGCTGAGCCCCAGCTGCCAGCGGGCGAGTTCCTCGCCGACATGCCCCCGGAGCAGTTCCGAGCCCTGGCCCACGCCACCGTCGACCAGATCGCCAATTATCTGGAGCGGCTGGCCTCCCTGCCGCCGCTCTCCCAGGCCGAGCCGGGATCCCTGGCGAACTCGCTCCCCACCGAGGCTCCCGCTGCTGGCGAACCTATGGAGCAGATCCTGGCCGACGTGGACCGGTTGCTGCTGCCCGGGATCACCCACTGGGCCCACCCCCGCTTCTTCGCCTATTTCACCAGCTCTGGCTCGGCGGCGGGAATCCTGGGCGAGATGCTCACCGCGGGGATCAACGTCAACGCCATGCTCTGGCGTACCTCGCCGGCCGCCACCGAGCTGGAATGGGTGGTCTGCAGCTGGCTGGCACGGATGATGGGACTGCCGGAAGGCCTGGACGGCCACATCAACGACACCGCCTCCGCCTCCACGCTGGTGGCGTTGGCAGCCGCCCGGGAGGCGCTGGACCGGGACATCCGTCAGCGCGGGCTGGCGGGGCGGCGCGAGCTTCCCCCGATTAGGGTCTACGCGTCGGAGCAGGCCCACTCCTCGGTGGAAAAGGCGGTGATCACCCTAGGGCTAGGCCGGGACGGCTTTCGGGCCATCCCCACCGACCCCGACTTCCGCATGGACGTCGCCGCCCTCAGGCGAGCTGTGGAGGAGGACCTGGGGCGGGGCCTGCTGCCGGCGGCGGTGGTGGCCACGGTCGGCACCACCGCCACCACCAGCATCGACCCCGTGGAGGCGATCGCGGAGCTGTGTGAGGAGCACCGGCTCTGGCTCCACGTGGACGCCGCCCACGGCGGCGCCATGGCGGTGGTCCCGGAGTGGCGGGGGGTGCTGGCCGGGGCCGAGCGGGCCCAGTCGCTGGTGGTCAACCCCCACAAGTGGCTCTTCACCCCGATCGACTGCTCGGTGCTCTACACCAGCCGTCCCCAGGTCCTGAAGCGGGCTTTCTCACTGGTCCCCGACTACCTCAGCACCCCCGAAGCCGACCGCGACACCGGATTCGGAGCCCGCAACCTGATGGACTACGGGTTCTCCTTGGGGCGACGGATGCGGGCCCTCAAGCTCTGGTTCGTGCTGCGCTACTACGGTCGCGATGGGCTGGCCGAACGAGTTCGCCAGCACGTCCGGCTGGCGCATTGGCTGCGAGGCCGGATCGAGATCAGCCCGGGCTGGGAGCTCTGCGCTCCGGTTCCGATGGCCACCGTCTGCTTCCGGCACCGCCCGGGCGGAGTCACTGACGAGGGCGAGCTGGAGGCCCACAACCGCCAGATCCTGGCTCTGGTCAACTCCAGCGCCGAGGCGTTCATCTCCCACGCGGTGCTGGGTGGGCGGTTCGTGCTCCGGGCCTCGGTGGGCAATATCCGGACCGGGCCGGACGACGTGGCGGCGCTCTGGCAGGTGCTGCAGCGGGCGGCCGAAGTCTAGGTCCAGGGGTAGGTGAGGCCCTTTCGCCTCTAGGCCTTGAACAGCCCGTCCAGCCGCCGGTAGCGCTCACGGCGTCGTGAGGGGGCGAACCCGTCGGCGACCAGCTTTTGGAGCCGGGCCTCTAGCCGGGGGCGGAGCAGTGCGGCGGTGCCATCCCAGTCGGTGTGGGCGCCACCGGGCGGCTCGGGAACGATCTCGTCCGCGATCCCCCACTTCAGCAGGTTGTCGGGCTCCAGGCAGAGGGCGGCTGCGGCGCTCTGCTTGCGCCCGGCGTCTCGGAAGAGAATCGCCGCCGCCGCCTCCGGGGAGGCCACCGAGAGGAAGGCGTGCTCCAAGACCAGAACCGAGTCAGCCAAAAGTGTGGCCAGCGCCCCGCCGCTGCCGCCCTCCCCGATCACCACCGCGACGTAGGGCGTGGTCAGGGCCAGCTGGGCCTCCAGGGTCTGGGCGATGGCCCAGGCCTGTCCCCGCTCCTCGGCGGCCACCCCCGGGTAAGCCCCTGGGGTGTCGATGAAGCTGACCACCGGGAGCTGGAGCCGGCCGGCCAGCGCAAAGAGCCGTTGCGCTTTGCGATATCCCTCGGGGTGGGCCATGCCGAAGTTGCGCCGGCCCCTCTCCTCCAGGGTCCGGCCCTTCTGGTTGGCCACCACCGCCAAGCGCAGCCCGTTGAGCTTGGCCAGCCCGATCACCACGGCCGCGTCGTCGCCCCCCTGGCGATCTCCGTGCAGCTCGATGAAGTCGTCGAGGCAGCGCTGGATCAGGTCGAGCGAGTAGGGGCGGTCCGGGTGGCGGGCGAACTCGACGTGGGCCCAGGCCTCGGCCATCTCTTGGGCGGAGGCGGTCCCCTCCCCGTCGCCCGAGGTCACGCCGCAGCCTGGCCGGTTTCCCCCGCTGGTCCGGACAGCACCATGAGCAGCTGGGTGAGGACCTCCCGGAGCTGGCGTCGGTCGACCACCTTGTCGATCAGGCCGCGGGCGTGGTGGAACTCGCTGGTCTGGAAGCCGGCCGGCAGCTGTTCGTAGGTCGCCTGGGTGATCACCCGGGCCCCGGTGAAGCCGATCATCGCCTTGGGTTCAGCCAGGATGATGTCGCCTAGGGCGGCGAAGCTGGCGATGCTGCCGCCCATGGTGGGGTCGGCCAAGATCGAGATGAACGGCAGGTGGCACTCGGCCAGACGGTGGAGCGCCGCTACGCTCTTGGCCATCTGCATCAGCGAGAACACTCCCTCCTGCATGCGGGCCCCTCCAGACGAGGTTACGCAGACGAAGGGCGTGCTCGCCTCAGCACTGCGCTCGATGGCACGGGCGAGCCGCTCGCCGACCGCGGTGGAGAGGCTGCCCCCCAGGAAGCCGAAGTCGAACGCGGCCAATCCGACGGGAATCGAGCTGAGCCGGCCCGACCCGGTCAGGATGGCGTCGGGGAGGTGCTGGCGCAGTCGGGCCTCGTCCAGTCGGTCCACGTAGGCCTTGGTGTCGAAGAAACCCAGCCGGTCGCTGCCCTCAAGGTCCACGTCCCACTCCCGGAAGCTATCCGGATCGGCCAGCTGGTGAATGCGCTGGTGGGCGCTGATCCGGGTGTGGGCACCACAGGAGGGGCAAACGTAGAGATTTGCCTCCGCACTGGCCGCCGATTGGCTGGCCTGGCAGACGGCACAGACGACTGACTCCTTAGCCTCGGCCGCGGCGGCCGTGGGCGGGGAGTAGATCGGGCTCGCCGACATCGCTTCCTCCCTCAGGAGCTCGCTGCTCGAGGCGCCCAGAGCCCAGACGGCCCCGGCCCCAACACTGACTCAATCAGAGTCCAGTAGCACCCCGCAAGGTTACGGCCGGCGCGGCGCTTGGCCAAGGCCGTAACCAGGGAGGGGGTCTCGGTCTTCAAATGCGTGTGGGGTCGCCCTGGCACGGAAGCGCTAAGTCGGTAGGCGGCAACGGCGGGCGCCCCGGGCGATCGGGATGTCGTCTGATCGGGGTAGGCTCCGCCCTCCCAGGGCTGCGGGTGACCAACCGGGACATAGAGCTCTTCCTCGACACGTCCAGTGAGTGGATCGAGTCGCGCACCGGCATCCGCGAACGCCGGGTGGCCGAGCCTGAGCTCACCCTTCTGGCGCTGGCCGCGCGGGCCGGTCGGGCCGCCCTCGAGGCGGCTGAGATCGACGCCTCCCAGGTGGACACCGTGATCTGCTCGAGCAGTTCCCCGGACGCTACCTTCCCCTCTCTTGCCTGCCGGGTCCAGGCGGAACTCGGCTGTCCTCAAGGCCCCGCCTTCGACCTCCAGGCGGCCTGTTCCGGGGCCGTCTACGGGGTGGGGCTGGCCCAGTCCATGATTCAGGGCGGCCTCAGCCGGCGGGTTCTGATTGTGGCCGCCGAGATCTTCACCAGGGTGCTCGACTGGACCGACCGGTCCACCGCCGTCCTCTTCGGGGACGGCGCCGGCGCCTTCCTGGTGGGCGGCCCGGACGAGGCTGGCGCCGAGATCCTGGCAATCGACCTGGGAGCGGACGGGAAGGGGGCCTGGGCCTTGGACACGGTTCGGTTCAGCGCGGCGCCTGACCTGGCCGCCCGGTCACGTCCTCAGTACGCGACCTCACCTCGGGCGCTGGACCGCGTGGTCCAGATGAACGGGCGCGAAGTGTTCCGCTTCAGCACCAAAGTACTGGAGCAGATCGTGGTGCGACTCGCCGCGGACGCAGCGGTCGAGCTGGACCAGATCGCCCTGGTCGTTCCCCATCAGGCCAACTCCCGGATCCTGGCCACCGCCGCCGGCCGGCTCGGATTGCCGTTCCAGCGCTTCGCCTGCAATGTCGACAGGATGGGTAACACCTCCTCCGCCTCGATCCCGCTGGCGCTGGCCGAGGCCGCCCAGGCTGGTCGGTGCCGCGACGACGAACTGGTGTGTTTGGTAGCCTTCGGAGCCGGGCTGACTTGGGGCGGGGTCCTCCTGCGCTGGCAGCCCACCCCGGTGGGCGTCGACGATCCCCTTAGGTTCGAGTCCAGCTCAGCTAAGGCGGGTGAGGAAGAGGCGCCCGCCCAGGGTCAAGAGGAGGTCTCCGCGTGAGCAGTGCCGGGCCCCTGAGTCGGAGTCGCGTGGTGGTCACCGGAATGGGGGCGGTGACACCCCTGGCGGTGGGCGTGCTCCCGACCTGGGAGGCGCTGCTGGCCGGCCGCAACGGCATCGGCAGGATCCAGACATTCGATCCCGAACCCTTCGCGTCCCAGATGGCGGGCGAGGTCCTCGATTTCGACCCGGTCGACTTCATCGACCGCAAGCAGGCCAATCGCACGGCGCGGTTCACCCAATTCGCCTTGGCCTCCACCCTGGAGGCGATCGAGCAGTCGGGCCTGGTCATCGACGACTCCAACCGCGACGAGGTGGGGGTGATCGTGGGCTCGGGAATCGGCGGCTTGAAAGTGACCGAGGACGCTACCAACACGCTTCAGGATCGGGGACCGCGCCGGCTCAGCCCCTTCACCGTGCCGATGATCCTGGCCGACATCGCGGCCGGTGAGATCGCCATGAAGCTGGGAGCCTGTGGGCCCAACTTCGCCTTGATCTCTGCATGCGCCACCGGGGCTCATGCCATCGGCGAGGCCGCCGAGATCATCCGCCGCGGCGATGCCGTCGCCTGCCTGGCCGGGGCCAGCGAGGCGTCGGTCACCCCGTTGGCGGTGGGGGCCTTCTCAGCCATGCGTGCCCTATCCCAGCGCAATGACGACCCTGAACACGCCAGCCGGCCCTTTGACAAGGACCGGGACGGCTTCGTGGTGGCCGAGGCCTGCGGCATCCTGGTCCTCGAGGACTTCGACTACGCCCGGCGCCGGGGCGCCCGGATCCTGGCCGAGGTTGCCGGTTATGGGGCCACCGCCGACGCCTACCACATCACCGCTCCAGATCCCGACGGTCGGGGGGCCCGCCGGGCCATGCAGCGAGCCATGGAGAGGGCCGGCGCCAGCCCCCTGGAAGTGGACTACATCAACGCCCACGGCACGTCGACGGGGCTCAACGACGCGGCCGAGACCGCGGCCATCAAGCAGGTGCTGGGCGAGGAGCGGGCCCGCTCGGTACCGATCTCCTCGACCAAGTCGATGACCGGCCACAGCCTGGGTGGGGCCGGGGCAATCGAGTCGATCTTCTCGGTGATGGCCCTCATTGACGGCCGGGTGCCACCGACCATCAACTACCGCGAGCCAGATCCGGAGTGCGATCTGGACTACGTCACCGAGGGTGCCCGCCGGGTGGACCCGGAACTGGTGCTCAACAACTCGTTTGGGTTCGGCGGCCACAACGCCTGCCTGGCCTTCCGGCGCTGCTCTGACTGAGCGCAGGCTCGACCAAGCTTAATCTCTCCCTAACTCCTCCATTACGGATCCTTAGTCAGCGGTGGATACGATCAGCTTGTGCTCATAGAGGAGCGGGTGGCTGGCGCTACCAGAGTCGGCGCAGCCTCGCCACAGGCCACGCTATCGGTGGAGGACCTTTACCTCCAGTTCGGTTCGCGCCAGGTCCTAAAGGGCGTAAACGCCGATTTCCCTCCCGGCCAGGTGACCGCCCTGATCGGGCCCACCGGTTGCGGCAAGACCACCTTGCTGCGCTCGCTCAACCGACTGCACGACAGCCGGCCTGGGGTCCAGATCGACGGCCGGGTCCTGCTCAACGGCGAGGACATTTACCAGCGCGGAGCCAACGTGCGAGACCTGCGCCGCCGGGTGGGCATGCTCTTCCAGCGGCCCAATCCGTTTCCCCAGAGCATCCGCGAGAACATCTCCTTGGGGGCCCGCATTCACGGCCTCTGGTCTCGAGGGGAGGCGGTCAGCCGAACTGAGGCAATCCTCCGGGACGTGGGGCTTTGGGACGCGGTCGGTGACCGGCTCAACAGCACTCCGTTCATGCTCTCGGGTGGCCAGCAGCAGCTTCTCTGCCTGGCCCGGGCGCTGGCGGTTGAGCCCGAGGTCCTGCTCCTCGACGAGCCCACCTCGTCCCTCGACCCACGCTCCACCGGCCGAATTGAGGAGCTGATCGCGGGCCTCAAGGGCAAGATGACCGTGGTCTTTGTCACCCACAACTTGCAGCAGGCCGCCCGCAGCGCGGACCACGTCCTCTTCTTGCTCGACGGGGAAACGGTGGAGTCCACCTCCGCCCAGCAGTTCTTCTCAGGTCCGGCCGACCCTCGCAGCCGGGCCTATGTGGAGGGTAGGACAGCCTGACTCGCGCGGGGCGCTTCCCGCTCGTACATCCATCGGCTTTTAGCCCTGGTTTTCTCAAGGGAGGATTCAATGCGCCCGAAATCGTTCCCGGTCCGGCTCTCCCGAGCAACCATGCTGCTCGGGGCCCTGGCGATTTTTGTGGCTGCCTGCGGCAGCACCCCCACCCACCACAAAGCCAAGGCGTCACCAACCCCGACTCCAGTGTCGACCGGCAACCCGTCTTCGGCGGTGACGCTCAACGAGGCGGGATCCAGCCTGCTCTACCCGTACCTCCAGGTGCTGGCGCCGGCATTCAACAGTGCCTACTCCAACATCACTCTGGCTGCCCAGCCGGGAGGCTCCGGGCTGGGGATCAACGACGCCATCGGCAAACTGGTTCAGATGGGTGGCTCCGACGCCTATCTCTCCGACGCGTTGGCCACAGCCAACCCCGCACTGCTCAACATCCCCATCGCCATTTCCGCACAGGCAGTCAACTACAACGTTCCCGGAGGGCCCGACTTCATCAAGCTGAGTGGCGGCGTGATCGCCCAGATGTACGAGGGCAAAATCACCAACTGGAACGATCCTAAGATTGCGGCGTTGAACCCCGGAGTCAGCCTGCCTAGTCTGGCGGTCGTGCCAGTGCGGCGGCTTGACTCCTCCGGTGACACCTTCATCTTCACCAGCTACCTCACCGCCACCAACAGCGCTTGGAGCAACGGCCCCAACGAGGGCACCACGGTCACCTGGCCCGCGGTCTCCAACGAACTGACAGCCAATGGCAACCCGGGCATGATCCAGGTCTGTCACAACACTCCCGGGTGCATCGCCTACATCGGAGTCAGCGTTGAGAACACCGCCATTGAGACTGGTCTCCAAGAGGCGATGATTGGAAACAAGTCGGGAAAGTTTTTGACACCGAACCAGAGCGACGTCACCGCAGCCGTTGCTGCGGCAGCCGGTAGCACGCCCAGCGACCTGCGTCAGTCGCTGATCTTCGCTTCCGGAGCTAACTCCTACCCGATCGTCAACTACGAATACCTGATGGTGCAAGAGCAGCAACCCGACCCCAACACCGCTCAGGCCATTCGCACTTTTCTCAGCTGGGCGATCAGCCCGACCGGCGGGGCCACTTCCGGTAACCTCTCGGCGGTCAACTTCGTCGCGCTTCCAACCTCGGTGATCCCCAAGGTCACCGCCGCGATCGCCAAGATAACCGGCTGAATTCTGTCGCACAATCCTCCCTGTGAGTAGGGAGACAAGATGATCGGCGCGGGACATGGGGCCGGCGGGACCGCCGGCCCCGAGGTCCCGCGCGCGATCCGGCGGCGTCTCGCGGATCAAGATCTGACCACTCGGGACCGGGTGGTGCGGGGCATCTTCTTGGTCGCTGCGTTGGTCCCGGCGGCGATGCTTCTGTTCTTGGCAGCGGAAATGGTCGACCAGGCGATTCCTGCACTGATCTACAGCGGCCCGCGCTTCTTCACCGGCCAGATCTTTACCTTCGGGAACCTCTACGCGACCACCGAAAGCCACCACAACGGCATCACCGCTCCGCTTCATGCCCAGTACGGGGCACTGCCTTTCATCTTCGGGACTGTGGCCTCGTCGCTGATGGCGCTGGTGATTGCGGTACCGGTTTCGGTTGGGGCGATGCTGGCCCTGACCGAGCGGGTCCCGTGGCGGCTTCAGAGCGGACTGTCGATCTTCGTCGAGATATTGGCTGGGATCCCGAGTGTGGCCTACGGGTTCTGGGGCATTCTCTTTTTCGGTCCCTTCTTGGCCCACGACATCTACCCCAGTCTGGCTCACGTGCTTGGCTTCATACCATTCTTCCGGTCTCCAGTCGGAGCTGGAGAGGGGTTGCTGACCACCGCCCTGGTGCTGGCGGTGATGATCGTGCCGATCATCGCGGCGACGACTCGGGAGCTGATGCGAACGGTTCCCGTCCTGGCCAAGGAAGGAGCTCTGGCCCTGGGCATGACTCAGTACGAGACCGCAAAAGTCGTGACCCTCCCCTATGTGCGGAGAGGGATCATGGCCGCGGCGGTGCTGGGGTGGGCGCGGGCGCTGGGCGAAACCATGGCGGTACTGATGATAAGCGGCGATCTGGTCAACCGCTTTCCCGCGAACATCTACGGACCCTTCTCCACCATCGCCGCGACCATTGTCAACCTGCTCGATTCGGCTCTGACCGATGCCACCGGGACGGGGATTCACGCCTTGGCGGCCCTCGGCTGCGTGCTTCTGCTGATCACCGTCGCCACCAACCTGCTGGGGCGTTTCATCATTCGTCGAGCCACCGGAGGCAGGGTGCTGCCGATCGGGCGAGGCATCTGACCGGTGCGAAATGTGCTCCGCGGCGGCCGCGACGCTGCTTTCTGGATCCTTTGCACCATTGCACTACTGCTGATAATTGCGCCGTCGCTGGCGATCGGTGCCGGTTTGCTGCAGCAGGCTTGGCCAGCTCTCAATCTTCATCTATTCACCGCAACGACCGCGAACCACGGCCTCCAGAACGCCATTCTGGGCAGTCTGGTGCTGTGTTTAGGAGTCATGATCGTAGCTGCCCCGGTAGGGATCCTGGGTGGTATCTACCTGGCCGAATTCGCGCCCCGGCGGAGCGGATCCTGGATCCGGCTCGGTTACGAAACTCTGGCTGGGATACCGTCGATAGTGGTCGGCTTCGTCGCTTACCTGGTGCTCGACCAGGAGCTTCACTGGGGCTTTTCCCTCCTGGCAGGGATCCTCGCCCTGTCTGCAATTGTGTTGCCCTATGTGGTCAAGACCACTGAGGTCGCCCTAATCCAGGTCCCGACTACACTGCGCGATGCCGGTGCCGCCCTGGGGCTCTCTCGGTTGACCACGCTCCGCCGCGCACTGCTACCTCCGGCGATACCCGCGATTGCCTCTGGTCTGGTCGTGGCGCTGGCCATCTCTCTGGGAGAGACCGCTCCGCTGCTCTATACGGTCGGCTTCACCGACCAGAACCCCACCTTCAACCTGTTCCAGCACCCGCTCGGTTATTTGACTTACGTGGTGTATTTGAACGCAACCCTGCCGACTCGCCTGGAGCATGAAGTGGCCGGAGCAGCCGGGGTGGTCTTGATCTTCTTGCTCCTCTTCTTGATCGGGGTCGGGCGTCTGGTTGGCCGCTGGGCGGCACGCTATTCGGCGTCCATGCCGACGTGAGTCAGCCGCCGTCTTCTAGCTCGGACGTCGCGTCCGTTGAGAGCAAACTCCGTGCCCGTCCTAGCTCCTGGTTAGTCACGCGGCGGGTATCGTGGCAAATGAAAGACCCTCGGGACAGACCACGTTCGCAGCCCGATACCGCAGAGACGGACCCGTCCCCATGCGGTAGAAGGTGGTGAGTTCGGGGCTGCAATTGGCTGCCCCCAATGTCACTACCGACGGCTTCCGAGGACAAGCTTCTCGAGGTCAAGGCCTCTGCGACGTGCGCAGTCGCCGACCCGGCTGAGGGCTGGCGGCCCGAGCCGCGATCGGGGACATCAGATTCGTCCGTTGGCACGAAGTATCCCCCGGCCCTCGACGGTGAGGCAACCTCGCTAGTCTAACTCCGCGGCCGGCGAGACCGCCGGATCGCCCGGAGGAGCCCACTGCGCCGCCCAGTCCAAAGAGCGGGGTGTTGAGCAAAGTGTGCTAACTCGGGGCTCCCCGCTAAATCCCTCAACAAGTGGTGCCCGCAGCAGGACTCGAACCTGCAACCTTGGGACTAAGAGTCCGGTGGGCATCGATCTCAACCGCCGTCACCCGTATTCCAAAGTTGTCCAAGTTCTAGACAACAAACTGTTGCAGTCTAGAGGAACTGTTGTGAGTAGCGTTGTAGCCGGAACGGGGCTGAAGCCGCCGTCTGGGTTGGGGCGAGCGGGAAGCGGGACCACTAGCCAATAGCCCACCGCCATCGAGGTCGAGGAGTGCGTCTGGAGCTTGCCGGGACCCAGAGGCGTCGGAAGACCCATGGCGGGACGATACCCGGAAGAGGTCGAACCTGCGATGACCGGCGCGAGTTGTCTTTCAATGCTCCCAGGCATGTCGTAGTCTTCCACACTGTCCCACAGATGCCGGTCGCAGGTCATCACCCAAACGTGCGATACGCGCGCGCTCGCGGCGACCCTACCAGTAGAGGCGAGCCACTATAATCAGACTGTGATTGAGGTTGATGGCAAGCACGTGTACACCACCCTTGAGGAGTTGGCTCGCCCGGCGCACTCTGCGCTTATCGTCGTTGATATGCAGCACGACTTCTGCATGCCGGGTGGCGCCCTCGATTTACAGGGCGCCGACATCTCAGTGTATAGAACCATCATTCCTAAGCTGTCGACGCTCCTAGAAGCGGGGAGGGGGGTTGGGATACTCGTCGTCTATCTGCAGATGTCAGCGCTGCTTGAAGGGCGTAGCGACTCGCCCGCACAGATCCGGTTCAATATGCTTGCCCGTTCCAACGGCGAGGGGTCCGGTCAACCTCTTCGATATACAATTGAAGGAAGTAAGGGGCAGCAGTTCGTACCTGCGCTGGGTCCAAAGCCCGGAGATGTAGTTGTAGGGAAACATCGCTCTAGCGGATTCTGGGGCACTAGTCTCGATTTGGTTCTGAGGAGTAATGAGATTCAGACCGTGATCGTCACTGGGTGCACGACAGAAGGATGCGTTGAGTCAACAGCCCGCGATGCACTCTTCAACGACTACTACGTGGTCGTTGTGGAAGATTGTGTGGCGAGCGACGATCTGGAGCAGCATACGGCGTCCCTTCTGCTTATGCGGCACCGTTTTGATGTAGCCGTCTCGACAGACGTGATGGCTACGTGGCGGCGCCCGGATGCCTGACCGTCCTTGGTTCCACCTCGCGGCTGCGGCATTCGCGGCATGGAACGAAGTCGGGGGCAGGCCTCTTGGGCAGCCGCAGCAGCGGTGGCCATGCCCCATCATATATAATGTGGAGCTAGGCTGCCACTTTGCGACGGGGGAGGGCGTTGTGGATGCTAGGTGACGAGCGAGACGAGGTGTGCGTCCTTGCGCCGACGGGCACGCTCGGCTATGGATTTAATATGGCTGACTTCGTCCGCTGCGCCGACGAGTATGCCCCGAGCGTCATTGCGGTGGACGCAGGCTCTACTGATCCAGGGCCATATTACTTGGGCGCTGGCGTTTCGTTTACGTCCAAAATCGAGATCGAACACGAGCTGGAGATCATCATCGGCACGGCTCTGAGGCTCGGTGTCCCCGTGATTGTAGGGAGCTCAGGAGGTGCGGGGGCAGACGCACATCTCGCTTGGACTAAGGACATCGTTCTCGACCTTGCAGATCGATTGGGCTGGACCTTCAATCTGGCGACGATCAGTTCAGAACTCTCTGCGGAATACGTCCTAGAGAAGCTCAAGCTCGGGGAGGTCATAACCTTTGAGTCCGACGTAGCTTTGACGGCGGACGCTGTCGCAGGTAGCCGTCGCATTGTCGCCCAGATGGGGCCGGAACCCATCGTTGCTGCCCTTCAGTCGGGGGCGCAGGTCATCCTCGCCGGGCGATCCTGCGACGACGCGCTCTTTGCAGCGTATCCCATCCTGCGCGGCTTCGATAGAGGACTCGCCACGCACATGGGCAAGATTCTTGAGTGTGGAGCGATCGCGTGTGAGCCTCAGGCGATGGACGTTATGGTGGGCATCTTGCGCCAGGACCATTTTGATTTGGTCCCGGGAAGCGCAACTCGTCGATGCACAGTGACTTCGGTAGCCGCCCACTCGCTATATGAGCGTGAAGATCCTGTTCTTCAACCGGGCCCCGGCGGCGCGATCGACCTTAGCGAGACGTCGCTGACTCAACTCAGTCCAAATACAGTCAGAGTACATGGGACCACCTGGATCCCCACCCGCGCCTATACGGTCAAGATGGAAGGAGTAACGCAAACCGGCTATCGGACGATCAGCCTTGCCGGAATTCGGTGCCCATCGATGATTTACGAGCTGAATTACGTACTCGATGAAGTGAGGCGACGTACCGAGGCGTACTTCGAGGAGATGGGTATTCACGCGAGCACCTATCAACTTCTTTATCGTATCTATGGGAGAGATGGCGTCATGCGCGAGCTTGAGCCAGTCCGCAACGCGTTGCCGCATGAGATTGGTCTCGTTATGGAAGTTGTGGCGGCATCCCAGGAATTGTCACAAGCGATATGCCACCATCTGTCAGGTGCGCTTCTCCATGTAGATTACCCAGGGCAGTTCAACGACGCTGGCAACTTGGCGTTTCCCTACTCACCGTCCGAGATAGCCATGGGTGCCGTCTACGAATTTTCGATCTACCATCTGCTGCACCTAAGCGATCCGGCTGAGCCGTTCCGCACCCAGCTGGAGAGCATTCACCCGTGATCGATCGGGCCCCGGCCTCACAGACCACCCACGAAGTTCCGTCCTACCCGCTCCGCGAGCTTGCCAAGGTGATACGTAGCAAAAACGCGAAGCCGTATCGCCTCACCCTTGACATCCTGTTCGAGAGAAAGGATATCTTCGATTTTGTCACAAAGTCCCCGGCGCTGACAGCGGCAACTGTGGCCAGGGCATATGGGCTTCCGGAAGGAGCGATCACGTCGACCTTTGTGTTCGAGCCTGGGCTAGCCATAAAGTTCACACTACGAAGGCCGTGGGTGCAAGGCTCGTTCGGGGAAACGGACATGTACGGCGCCCAGCAACATGTTCCCCTTCTCGACATACTGATTCCGTGGACCGGCGGACCGTCCGTTAGAACGGCCGATTAGAGCTGCCCAGTAGCGAACGCAGGAGCTGTGCGTGGGACGACTCCGTTGCCACATTTGGTTGGTACATGCATTCAGACACCTGCTACGATTCTTAGTCTGTACCGGCGAGAAGCCGGGTGCTGTGCAAGAGGGGCCGCTAACATCACGGTATTCACAGGTACCCCTAGAGATGCTTAGTAGGCAAGTTGCTGTGCGCCGCTCCGGCGCGGCCCTGCGCCGGTCTCAGATCACTACGGTCTCGGTTTCCATCCAGCCTTCGCGGAACCGACTTGGGGAAAAGCTAGAGAGGTTGACGACCGGGGGCGCACCAAGCAGAACACAAGCGAGGCTCTCGCCAACTCCCGGCGCCATCATGAAGCCGTGGCCGCTGAATCCACAAGCTAGCCACAGTCCATGTATATCCGTTATCGGTCCGACCAAAGGTTGGTTATCGGGCGTCATTTCATAGAGTCCCGCCCATCCAGTTACGACCGACGCCTGACCAAGGGCTGGAAGGCGCCGCGTCGCCTCTTCGATCAGGGGCGGAAGTGAGGACCAGTCAACGCTCAGGTTCTCACCCTCGGGCTCGGAGGGGTTGCTCATCCCCACCATAAGACCAGGACCCTCTGGGTGGAAGTATAACGTAGTGACGAGATCGACGGTTACCGGGATGTTGCCGGGCTGGCCCTCGAATGACGAGGTGACCCACACGTGGTGGCGTACCGGGCGGATGGGCACGTCTACGCCGACCATGCGTCCCACTGAATGGGCCTGCGGGCCCGCACAAATCACCACCAACTCGGAGGACACGGATCCACCGCGACAATCGATCCCGACCACCGACTCGCGCAATGTCTGGATCCCGGTCACTTCCGCGTCTTCGACAATCACTGCCCCCAAGCGCCGTGCGGCCGATGCGTAGCCTATGGTGAGTTCGCTCGGCCCGGCGAGGCCGTCTGACCGGCAGTAGCTTGCCGCAACAACATCTTCCACTGACATGCCAGGCACGAGCTCGGCAGCCGCACACTTGTCAAGTAGTTCGGTATTTACGCCGAGGCGTCGTTGGAGGGCCACCTCTGTTCTCAGAGCCTGGCTACGTGCATCGGTCGTTGACAGGAGTAGGTAGCCAATCGGCCGATATGCCGGATCAAAGCCGGCCTCGACTGGAAGGTCTCTTAGTATGGCGATGCTGCGCTGGCCCAGGCGCACGTTGACCTCGGTGGAAAACTGCTGACGTACTCCGCCTGCGCACCGGCCTGTCGACCCCGAGCCGAGGCGGTCGCGTTCTAGCACGAGCGGGCGAAGTCCCTCGCGCGCAAGATAGTAGGCGAGTGCGCAACCGATCACGCCACCCCCCACGATGACAACGTCAGCGGCAGCCGGAAGCTCCGTGCTCACGAGTCCAGTACTAGCCCCAACTTCAATCCGGCTCCGCTGTCCACTGCCCACTGGTCTACGGTGTCCAAAACAGCAGCGCCGCACGCTAGATCGAAGAGCGCGGATCCAACGCTCTTCATAACCGTGAGTCCGGAGTGGCGCGTATCGGCACCGGCGAGGGGTTGAACGTGCTGCGGCTCCAGTAGACCTTCGGCGATGGGAATCAACACGTCGCCGGCCTCCTCAAGGCATCCCTTTACGGTATCCGCATAAACGTCGGCCGTCGCCATGATATCGGACGCTAGCTCCCTAGCATGTGGATCATGCGCCCCCATAGCATTGATGTGACAACTCCCGGGTAGGTCGCTCAGCTCGAGAATCGGATCGTGGGAGGCTGTAACCAGCGTGATGACATCAGCAGCGCGCGCGGCGCCGTGCAGATCACGGGCCACCGCAAACGCCACATCGGGATGGTGCTCCGCTAGAACAGCCACGAGAGCGACCGCTCTGGCCTCTGTGCGATTCCAAACGGCTACCCGCTGAATCGGGCGAACCGAAAGGATGGCTTCGACCTGCCAGCGAGCCTGAGCGCCGGCGCCGACCAAGAGCAGCTGTGATGCGTCATGGGGAGCAAGCCGAGCCGTAGCCCACGACGCGATCGCCGCAGTACGTATTGCTGTGACAGAACCTCCATCGAGCACGCCGCGTAGCGAACCATTACGACCGTCGAAGATCAGGAGCACGCCTTGGATTGTTGGGCGATCGCTATTGGCTTGGTTGGCGCTCATTGTGAGAACTTTCTCCGCAATGCCGGCGTCTCCGGAAGCTCGCATCGAAAGAAGAACCGTGCCGTCATGTTGTAATCGCTCGCGACTCGGCACCTGCGTGGTACCCAGTCGGGACCACTCAAGCGCCGACCCGACGGCGGCCAACGCTACTCGGGGTGTGAGGAGCTCGGCCACGTCAGCTGCAGAGAGCCATCTTGTCACTTTAGCTCCCGGGGTGTTCGCGGAGTGAGTTGCGTGGGTCGCCGCTCATCGAAGTCAAACTGCGCACTGGCTAAAGTTTGGGAGAGAGGCCCACGTGAACTTAGAGGTTTGGCATCGCCTAGCGTTTCCAACCCCAGTTCTGAGGGTAGATGTTTACGTATACGCCCTGGGCGCCCCCAAGAGAAAGCGTGTCCTTAATGATCGAAATCTGGTAGGGGCCGTTTGGGAGCCACAAAGTCGGTAGCTGCCGAGAGATGAAGTTCTCGTAGCGATCGAAGGTGGCTAGGCCCGCTTGGCGCAAGGTCGCCGCAATGAGCGTATCTGCTTCTGGGTTTGAGTATCCGCCACCGTTGAACGCGGCGTTCGATTTGTAGAAGATCTCCCCTGACGGGTAGTAGTCAGGGTCGTAGACGTAAGCCGCGGACACAGCCCAAGTTAATGCTTGCCAAGAACAGCCGGGCCCGCCGGTAGAGGTGCACCCATAGTAGTTGCCTTGGACAGTTGCGCTAGGGGCTTCTCGAAGGCTCACAACGATGCCTGCCTCCGACGCGGCGGACTTGAACGACTGCATCTCGACGGCCAGCGGCACCAGACCGCTGGCATATTGAACCGTGAACTTTAGAGACTCGCCCTTGGGGATTCCAGCACCGCACTGTCTGGATCCAGACCCAGGGTCGATACATTGCGTCGTCCCGCTAGGAACGACCTTCCATCCGTGGGACGTGAGCAACCTCTTTGCGGCGCTGAGACTGAAGGGAAATAGGTTTGTGTGTTCGAGGGTATCCGCGTAGGGATTCGGAACGTCCGCTGGAATTGGACCCGCTTCGCTTGACCCGAATCCCTTGAGAATGTCGCGGACCCACTGGGACTGGTTCATCACGTCTTGTATCGCCTGCCTAACGTACAGTTGGGAGAAGGCGGCCCCGATCTGCGCGTTTCGAAAGTTGAGGGGCATAAAGTTCCAGCCTGCCACTTCCCACGGCACGACGCGGTACCCACGGCGCTTGATAGAAGCTATCTGACCGAGGTCCGTGTACGGCATGTACCCATAGTCGACCTCGCCAGCCTGAACGGCGTTGTATTCGGCGGTGTCAGAGGTGAACGGTAGCTCCTCGATCTTCGACACGTGCGCCACGTCTGGCCCAGAATACTTGGCGTTGGGAACCAAGGCAAGATAGCCTGTGGATGCGCCGTATCCAGTGTTGGGCTCAATGCGCCAAGGTCCGTCCATCACCTGCCACAGCGGGTTCGTGTCGTAAGTGGATGTCGTGCTGGACTGGCCGTTGAGAAAGTTCCAGACCTGTACCGCTCCGGTGGTAGTGAAATCATAGTTGCCGACAGCCGAGGTGGCCGACGCCTTGTCCCATGTCTGCTGGGGAAGTGGGGTTATCTGACTCAGCTCGCTGTCTAGGAGCCAACTGGGATTATAGGACTGCGTGAACGATATCGTGAACTTGCTTGGAGAGGTCCACTGGATCGACTTGATGTTGTCCGGAAAGTAACCTGGCGTGTAGTCGCCATAGCTGGCCTTGTTTGCCTCCAAGAGGTCAATAAAGAATTGGACGTCTCGGGTCGTGACGGGCGTACCGTCAGACCAGCGGTATTTCTTCAGCGTGATCGTGACTTGGCTATCACTGGCGCTGAAAACGGGAGGGTATGCGAGACTTAGGCGATAGTTGACGATCGGTTTGGTTCCTGAACCGAACCAGTAGAGGGGCTTGTATATCAGCTGCTGGAAGAGCTGCATGTTAGCAAAATAGAAGTACTGGCCGGGTGTTACCGGAAAGATATAGTTGGGGATAACCCCGGGTTGGTCTGCGAACGTCACGGTGGACCGGTTGGATGAAGCCATGATGGCTCTGGCCGGTGCGCGTGTGGCACACGCTGCTAACACGGTGGCTAGTACGACGACCGACACGATCAGAGCGGCGACGCGTGTGTGGATTCGTGGCATCCGCAATTCCCCCAGGTGGACCGGTCCGCAGGCAAGGCTGCTCCAAGGTAGCCGTCTTCTTCGGTTCGCTGTTCGGTATGATATACTACATGGGAGGTGATCAGGTCAACTTGGGGCCGATATGAGATCCCGCGGAGCCTGTGGGCCGAGAGGCGCACACCACTAAGTCAGCTGCGAGGCTGGCTCCGAGCGGGAGTCGAGCTCGCGCGAGGTGCGCGATCCGGTCGGCTGGGGGCTCGTTGGTTCGGGTGGAGGGACTGTGGCCGTCGTTGCTGTCGCGAGAAGCGAAGCGGCGCAAGTGACCGTCCAGCTGCAGTCACGGCTGGAGGAGGTAATTCAGCGCGAAGGTGTCGGAGCATCCGCACATCTCAGCGTTGGGCCAAACTACTGGCGGCGCGGCGTAGCGCAATCTGGGATTCACTTACACCGCGGACCCGTGACCGAGCCCCGCTGGCTGGACCTACCGGTCGGGCTCTCTATTATGGCGAGAGGCTCAATGCCACAGATTTGGGTTTCGACTGCGGAGGGCTACATGAGAGCGCACATCGTCTGCGCTGGTGGTTTGCTGGGTGCCCTCCGAGCCCATTGGCGCTGCGAGATTCATTGCCAAGTCGGGCGGGCGAGCCAGATGTGGTTGCAGCCGAGGCTCTCGGATCCGGCAGAGCACGCCAGCTCCAAGGAATGGCGTAAGGACGCAGGAAGAGGTTTGCAGAGATGAGCGAGCGCGTCAAGGTTACTGCCGAGCATGTCCACTCCCATTTTGATGGAACACTGACCCCGGCGGCTGTAGTGGGTCAGGACGAGAGTTTTACGCTTCAGACCGTCAGCCTACCTACAGGCCCCACGGAGCTCCCCCCCCACGTGGTTGACAGCTTACTAGTACCGGTCACGGGACCAGTAGCAGTGCGCGGACTCCACGCCGGCGATATGATTCGGATTGAGGTGATAAGCATCGCCATCGCTAACAAGGGGGCGATTGTCACGATGCCTGGCTACGGAGCGTTCGTGCCCCCGCTCCGGGCGTCATACCGCGTAGTTCCGATACTTGACGCGACAGTTCAGTTCGACGAGTCGATTAGGCTTGCCACTCATCCCATGGTGGGGAAACTGGGTGTTGGCGTCGCCGAAGGTCCCCCTAATAGCAGCACCGTCGGACGGCATGGCGGTAATATGGATAACAACGCGCTGGGAGCAGGTGCGGCACTTTACCTCCCAGTCTTCGTTGACGAGGCACTCGTGTTTGCTGGCGACCTGCACGCGCGCCAAGGAGATGGAGAGGTGTGTCTGTCCGCGGTTGAAGTGGCCGGTGAGGTCACGCTCCGCTGCCACAAGGCTCGGAACCTCCAGTCAGCCACCCCAATTGTCCTCGCCCAGGGCCGGGTCATTACTCTAGGTGACGGTCGCAGTCTCGATGCGGCGGCAGAAATGGCGTTAGGTGCGATGCTTGGATTGGTGGAGCGCGCGCACGGCTGGCCTCGAGAAAAGGCGGCTATGTTTCTGAGCATCGCTGGGGATGTCGGCGTCTGCCAACTTGTTAATCCCAGGGTGGGAGCGAAGGTGTCGGTTCCCATTGAGTATTTTCCAAGTTCCTTTTTTGAGTGATGAGAGCCGAGACGCTCCAGGACCGCATTGGGCTCGAGCTGGCGGACACCAGACCGACTGTCCCGGCGACGAGGAAGGGATGCGTCTCACTGGTTATAGCTGGCTGCCGTACTGACACTGCCACGCGCTTGCAATAGCCTGATCGCTTGGTGAGCCCAGCCCGGCCGCCTCTGGACGGATTGGCGCCAGTCTCGGCGCCGGCCTAGGTGACCCGGTGAATCAATCCTGGACCCAAGGCAGAGCCCTACGTTGCTTCTCTGAACACAACCCTACCACGCGACGCCCGCACTGTCAGCACATGGCCCGCGCGGGCCCCGTCGCCGTGGTCTACTCTATCCGACCTGCCCAGGACCCACGCACATGCCGCAGGTGATGGCGCATCCACGCCTCCGCCGCATTGCGATCGTGAGCCGCGAGGGCGTCCAGTAGCTGGAGGTGCTCTTTGGCCGTCTCCACCAAAACCCCTGACGTCGCCATCTCCGCGATTCCTCGGAGGCGCGTGCGGTCTCTGAGTCGCGCCACCAGCTCAACCAACTGGCGATTGCCTAGCGCCTCAAGGATCTTCAGGTGGAACGTGCGGTCTGTCCACAAGAACTCGGCGACCTGGCGATGCTCAGCCTGCGCGACCAGTTTGCGCGCTAGTTCCCGCGGCTCTTCGAGTGACAAGTCCCCAGGCCTTTTGGCCAAACGCCGAACGGCTGGAACCTCGAGCATGATGCGGAGCTCGTAGAGTTCATCGAGGTCGCGGTCGGTAAGCTGAGGCACCCGGAAGCCGCGGTTTCGGACCACCTCGACCAGCCCGTCTCCGGCGAGGTCGAACAGTGCTTCCCTAATCGGCGTCGCGGAGACTCCGAGGCGGGAGCTGAAGTACGAGACTGGGTATATCTCGTCTTCGCCAATCTCGCCAGAAACAATGCTGCTGAGGATCGCCTTGCGGGCGCGATGCCGCAAGCTGCTGCTGTCGAGATCGAGTAGGCGGGTTGTGCCGGTGCCTGGCGGCTCGTCAAAGTGGCGAGCTGACCTACTTGGTCGCTTCTCCTCGTGCTCGCGCGGTCCCGACCCCAAGTTCACGACATTCCCTATAACACAGAATGGTCGGAGCGGGTGGCACCGGAGGACCGCGGTAGGCACTGAGCGGCCTCAGAGCCTCGTGGGAAGTAGCACACTGGAGTGCCCGAGCTGAACGGCAAGCTAGCCCTATGCAGACTGGGAGCGCGCTTCCCTGAGCCTCACCCTTCGCGAGCCCTCCTCTACGGCACTCAGCGGGTCGTCTACGCGTCTACGGAGTTACTGGTCCAGGGTGGGTGGCCGACTGGTAGGCGCCAAGCTGCCGCTGCCGCTCCCCCTCGGCTCGACAGGGGGATGAACAGTAGTGTCGTTCGAGACGATACTTGCGGCGGGTGTTTCTGGGGAGGCGTGGCGCTCGGTAGGCACCGCCACACATATCACACCGGACCAGTCCGCCGGACGTGATGGCTACGACCAAACCGAGTGCGAGGGCGGCCTCGGTTTCCGGCGGCCAGCGCGGTCCGCGGCTCTAAATGCTCCAATGCAGCGCATTGGAGGCCTCGTCGGCCTCCGCTAGGAGGATTGAAGGGGACGATTCGGTATTCGATGACGATCGAGGCGCCGTCGCTCGCCGGGCTTCGGAGCCGCTGCCTGGAAGCTCTGGGGGGGGTTGGAAGAGGGCGCAGGCGCTCCCGACTTAGTACTGGACCCCGACGACCACGCGGTCGCGGCCTTCGTGGCCGATCTGGATGGCGCGGCGGGTGAGTACACTAAATCGCTAGCTTCGTACATCATCTGCGAGACTGCATCTGGGCGCGTGCCGACTTCAGAGGGTTTCAAGGACAAAGTGAATCGCCCCGGCATCAACGGACGGTGGATCGGCGGAGTCACCCCCGCAGTCAAGCGGCTCCGCGCGAAGCACTTCGGTGCAAGCCTCGACAGTCAATACGGGGAAGGAGGCGTAGTCGTGGCTTGGACCATGCGCCGGGACCTCGCTGAGCGCGTCTCGGCGGCTCTATGACAGGCGGCGACGTGGGAGGGCGCGCTTGGGACGCTCCGCTCGCTGAGCCGATTCCACACGCTGCACGGTCGCGTCTGTCCCGTCGGTGACCGTGCCCGGTCTCGTCTGGGGTGAGGTCCGGCCCGCCCTCATTGCCGACTACAGGAGCCGGGCAGGCCCCTTCCGCTCCTGAGGTCGGCGCGCCGGCAGGCGCTCTGAGTCCGGGTCCGCTTCGAGCCCTCACGGCGCCGGCGGTGAGCTGTCCTGAGGAGGCGCCGGGCAGCCTGGGTGGGGGGTTGGGCCTAGCTCCTGCCCGGGGGCGACCTATGGCACTGGTCTGAGTTCGGCGTCGCGTGAGACCGATCTCGATTCGTTCCCCCGCGCTGTCCGCCGGCGCGGGTGGACCGGTAGGACTGCGGTGGGGCGTGAAGTGCTCCCAGTGGGACTGGGCTGGGAGGGTAGTGTGGGGCTGTACCCGAATTTGGCGACCTCCCGCACCCTTCCGGCACCGTGTCCGGCTGGCGCCGCGGCGCCCACCCGGCCGAGGTGGCCCGCTACCGGGCTCGCCAGGCCAGGCCTCGGCCCTCCCGTCCGGGCGAGCGGTGAGGTGACCCTCGTCGTTGACTGCACGGGAGTAGGAAAGGGCGTCTGGGAAATGTTGGGCAGGCGGATGCCCACCATCACCAGGAAGGTGGTGTTCTTTACCTCGGGTCAGAACGAGACCCAGCCTGAATACAACGTTCACCGGGTGCCAAAGGTCGATCTAGTGAAGTCGATGACTCTCGTCAAGCAGGGCAAGCGCTGGGAAGTGGTGCCCGACCTGCCCCTGCTGGAAGACCTGCTGGCGGAGCTGGGAGCCTTGGACGAGGAGCTGTCTCTGCGGACGGGCCATCGATCGTATGGCGCCAGGGCGGGCTATCACGACGACCTTGTCAGCGCCCTGGTTTTGGCGCTCTGGTGGGGTGACCGCGGCAGCCACAGCGCCGCGGACGCCTACATCGCGTGGCAGGACAAGACCTACGGGCCGCCCGTGACGCCGGAGGAGGCGGCCGAAAGCCGCTAAACCGCCCCTTTCCGACGGTTGTCCTCAAGGCACAGCATTACGCAATTGCTGGCGATGGTCATGCCGCCCTTCGACCACGGGGTGACGTGGTCGGCTTCCATCCCACTGATCTCGAAGTGCTGGGCGCACCTGGGGCAGATGCCGCTCTGGCGTTCGAATGCCTCGCGCCGCTGGGCTTCGGTGAATGTGCGGATGCTGAGGTGCTTCTCGTCGTGGCTAAGGACGTAGGCGTAGATGCCCTTCTTGCTGGTCACGTCGTCGTCGACCATCAACGCTTTGATCTTGTCCTCCAGCTCGGTGGTGTCGTACAGGCCGTCCTTGAACTGGATATACAGCCCGCCCCAGTCGAGACCCTTCATCTCCTTGCGGTACGTGGTGAACGTTAGCTGCACCCAAGAGATGACGGCCTGGAAGAAGGTCCATAGTTCGTTGGCGTTCGGATCGTGCTGGTGATCCGACATGTACTGCTCGATCTCGCCTCCGGACTTCCACGAGATGGCGGTTTCGAGGTAGTCCTGACGAATCGGCGAGCCCTGAACATACTTACTGGCGAGTCCGTAGGCAGCACAGCCCGTCTTGGAGAAGACCGTCTTGGCGTTGCTGAGCCACGGCCCGGTGTAGACGGCGTTGCGCAGTTCCTGGGCGGCGAGCCGCTCCCCGGCGATGTTGATGATCCGGAACCAGTCGAGCTTCTCGGTGTCACTCCCCGAGCAGAAGTAAACCATGAGCGTGTAGTTCAGGATCTGGTCCTGTTGCGTTTTCTGTAGATTGTCGAACGCCATCGGGTACCCACCAACAGGGATGGAGAAGTCGCCGCTCACGTATTGGCAGAACGAGATGGTGCGCTGCTGTCCGTCCATCACCTCGTAGGTGCCTTGGTCATTGACGACCCAGTACATGACGTTGAGCGGGAAGCTTTTGCGGATGGTGTCTATGACCGCGTCACGCTTCTTGGCGTCGTAGACGAACTCGCGCTGGTACTTGGGTCGAATGTCGAGTTTGCCGCCATAGGCGACGACGCCCTCCTCGGCACTGTCGGCGTAGCCGTCCACCACGTCGCGGACCTTGATCTCGTGGAGCTCGATCTTCACTGCGGTACCCTAATCCGGCGGATGACGATCCGGTCGTACTGCCGACGGTATTTTCCGTCGCCCTCCGGCACATAGAAGCGCGGCCCGCCCTGCATGTAAGTCCCTTGGTCCGCGTAGTTCGACATTGGCTTAGCGAGCAACCGGCTGCTCCCCAGGATCTCGAACTGCTCGGGGTTGTACTTCTCCAGGAAGGTGATCGGGACACCCATGGCGCCGTCGTAGGCCATCGGGATGTCCGAGACCTTGGAGACCTCGATAGCCGGGTAGTTAGTGTAGGTGGGGTACTCTTCGGGTGTGTAGTTCTTGTAAAGCGTGATGAAGTCATGGCGCTTCGTGGTGTCGAGGTTGGTGTACCAGTAGATGCGGCCCATGCTGAAGTACTTGATGCCGTCTATAACCTTCTTCCTCGACTCGGTCGTTATGTCGTAGCCGTCGGGCACCCTGAACCACTTGGTCCCGCCGTTCTCGTAACCGAACCAGAGGTTGTCGGCCATGACTTGTGCCATGACCTCCTTTTAAGTGATGGCGTTCTGGTCTCCCAGGATGAGGAACTTCTTCCCGAATTCGGCGAGCTGGGTTAGGTACTCGCGAAAGAGAGAGAACGGTGGGTTGGTGACGACGATGTCCGCCTCCTCCAAAAACGCCATGCATTCGGCGGAGCGGAAGTCGCCGTTACCGGTCATGAGGCCGCGGGCGTTGCAGTCGGTTTTCAGCAGGTATTCGACATCGGACAGGTCGATGGCTCCGTCGTTGTTGGCGTCGAGCACCTCGGTGATCTCGACCCAGTAGGCTGACTTTTCCGGCGCGTCTTCGGGCACCCCTTTCATGTCGAGCAGAGAGAGCTGTTCGCCGGTGATTGGACTTCCGCTATAGCTTGTGGTGATGAGCTTCTTTAGCCCCAGGTGGTTGAAGTTCATGGCGAAGTACTTGAAGAAGTTGCTCTCATACGGGTCGTCGCAGTTGCAGAGGACGACCTTGCCTCGGAACTGGTCCTTGTAGTGGCGTAGCTCCGCCTCGATATCGGTTAGCTGCGTGTAGAACTCGTCCTGCGGTGACCCGCTGCGAAGGCTCAGCGCCTTGTTACCTGCCATCGAACTAACCATAGCGCCCTGGTGGCCACGTTCGATGGGTCCCCTCCGCGGGCTAGGCGTCTCTCGCCGAGAGTATGGGAGGGTGCCTCATTCCTTGGGCTGGCGATCCCAAGGACGGCGGGGCGCGGATTGCCCTGGGCATCGGGCTGATGGTGGTGGGGATCGCGATCGGGCTTGCCAGCAGGAGCCGGGCCGCCTAGCCGCTAGGTCAGCGACAGCCGCAGGGGACCAGGAGCGGCCAGCCAGGGTGGCCAAGGCGTCCAGCTCAACCCTGAAGGCCCTTATGGGAGTCGCTGGGCACCCTCTCCGCGCCGCCATGGATCGCACAGCGGCACAGATTCCTCTCAGGTGTTGGCCCTAAGCTCGGCGCATGATGATCCAAACGCGTTCGGGCCAGAGCGAGACGGCGACACGCTGTCACAGCCTGAACGCGGGGTTGCACGGCAAGCGCGGTGCAGCGACCTCCGGAGTATGCTTCGCTCACCCTAGGGAGGTGAAACCATGACCACGGTAATGGAAACCCGCGCTGAGATCACCGTCCGGGGGTGCCGAAGCATTAGGGTGGCAGGACCGTTCGTATCGATGGTGGCAGCGACGCTGCTCCCGGTGGCTCAGTCGGCCTAACATCGGGTTGCCAGATGGCTCGTAGAGCAGCTCTCCGCAGACGACCGCCGCAGCGGTTATCGATTGGCGGTCCAAACGCGGAAGGAGACCCTCTCCTAACAGCCGCATTTTTCCATAGCAGGGCATACTCCGCGGTTGATTCTCCAACTGATTACAAATTGTTTGTAATCGGGCGAACTGGCAGCGGAAAGTCCGCCTTACTGCGACAGCTGGAGGAGGACGAGCCAGAGAAGGTCACGCGGATAAGACCGAGCGAGCTGGCATTTAGGTACATCACCAACAAGAACGCGATCAGGATGCTCCTCGACCTGGGTGTCCACTTGGAGCCGTTCTTTCACGAACTTTGGCGGCATCTTATTCTCTGCCAAGTGGTGCGGCACACGTACCAACATCCCACCGAAGAAGTGAAGCGATCGTTGTTCGCCCGCCTACGACGGGACCAGGCGGCCAACCCCAAGGCGGCGAAGCGCCTGGCATCAATTGACAAGCTGGAAGCCGACTTTTGGACCGATCTTGAGGAGCTGACCCACGAGCAGATCGACACGTTGGTTGAGAGTATCGGGGCCGAGGCGGGACTCAACGCCCCGGGGCTTCCGATCAGTCTCGGCGGTCACGGGGAGCGCACGACGACTTCCGAGACCCGTGTCCAATTACGCGAGAAATTCCAACGTGTAGTGAATGACCAGGTAGTATTTCAGCTCAGAGCACTCGTGACGGAACTTGCTGAGTCCACCCTGGAGTCGGAACAGCATTTCACCTACCTTGTAGTTGATGACCTAGATCTCACGTGGGTTGAAGACAGCCTTGCCAACGTCTTGATCAAATGTCTGCTGCAGGTCGCGCTGGAGATGCAGCCCACCAGGCACCTCAAGATCTTGATCGCGCTGCGCACAAACGTTTTTGAGCAACTCGAAGTCGGACGTGAAGCGCGAGGTGGCCAAGAGGAGAAACTGCGATCCACCGCAATGATTCTCCATTGGACGCATCGCGATTTAGAGGACTTGGTGAATCTACGGCTTGCCGCTGAGAGCCAGAGACTTCATCTACCCGCGACGCTTTCACTAGGGAACCTACTGCCCGGCAGCTCGCAGCACGGGATACAGCCGTTCAGATACATTTTGAACCGGACGTTGATGCGTCCTCGCGACGTCATCCAATACCTAAATGACTGCCTCGACCTGTGCGCGACGGAACGTCCGCGCATTACATGGAACCTGATCAAGGCGGTGGAACCAGCTTACTCCAGGAATCGCTTGGAGGCGCTGCGCGATGAGTGGAAGGATCCCTATTACGACATCGACCGCGTCTTTGAACTTTTTCGCGGCAGGCCTTGGTCTTTCGACGTGGCCACGCTTTATGACGTGAGCGAAAACGCCGCCTTACTGCTCAGTGAGTTCGCGCCCAGTAGCGAGGCCGCCCCATTCCAGGGTACGGCGTGGCTTACACCCCTTTGTCAGCGGATTTGGGCCGCCGGAGCTTACCGCTTGAGCCACCTCGAACAGGTGCGGCCGCTGTGCGAGTTGCTGTTCTACATTGGATTCCTAGGTTTCGCGAGCCGACCTCGGCAGGAAGCGACCTATCAGTACGAGCCGTCAGACGACTTCGATGAGATCTACGACTCGCTCGGTGACGATGCCGAGTGCTCGGTCCACCCGGCCTTTAGGCTGGCTCTGAGAATGGTCGCGCCCGGAGGCGGAAGTGACTGAGGACGACTCGGCTCCGACTTGTGTGGGATCGTGTAGCGCGGTCGTGTGCCTAGGGCATTACTTCCGTGGTCGCCGCCCCGTGCTCATCGAGACAGGGCGGCGTCTTCATTTGGCCTGGCCGGTGCCCCCCTCCGCCATGCGGGGCAGGTAGGGCCAGAGGGCTGGCGGGTGAGTTGTTGGCCGAGTTCCCCCGCGAGCCAGGAGCCTGCTCCACCAGCTCGCCATCACTAGCACCCCACCTTGAGCAGCCTCGAGGGCCGCACCCACCGGGAGTGTAACCCGTCAGTGGTAAGTGAGCGTGTGGCTTTCAACTTGGCTTTCAATCCGTCGCCGCCTCTGCGCCGCAGGGTGGACCGCAAGCCCAAATTGATCTCAAAACGTGCGTGCCGGGGGTGGGAGTCGAACCCACACGTCCGTTAAGACTGCGGTTTTTAAGACCGCCGACAGCCACCGAGCGGGACTGAGTGGCAGTCACTGAGATTAGGCTAGTCCCCTTCTCGGCACCGAACCGTACGCTCCTTGAACGATCCTCGGTCAGAAGGCCTTGAGCAGCGATTCCATCAAGTCAAGCTCTGCTTTCGAGTTTGGAAGACGGTGATGAGTCAGAGCGCCTGACTCTGGAGCAGGAACTCGGAGATTCGATTCGCTCGGGCCGCGTGCTCCCGCGGAGGTTACGGTCACTGGAGGATGTTATTCAAGCGGGCGAGGGCTTCGCCTTGGATGCCCGGGAGAACGTCAGAGTAGGTATTTAGGGTGAGGCTCGCTTGCGAGTGCCCGAGTATCTCCATCACCACCCGGGGACTCACGCCCTGGGCGAGCAGGAACGAGGCACAGGTGTGCCGGAGATCGTGGAAGCGCTTCTTCGGCAGATCAGCCGCGGCGAGGTGAGCTTGAAACGCGTGGGTCACGTCACTCGAATGGAGGGGGCGACCTGTACGTGTGGTGAACACCAACCCCCATTCGTCGTCCCACCGGGAACTCGCTAACATCTCCTCAGCTTGGCGAGTTCGATGGGCTCGTAGAGTGTTGAGCAACTCCGGGGGGAGCGGGCCGAGAAGTCGGCGGCTCCGGTCGCTCTTCGGCTCCACCAAGGTGAAGCCGTCGCCGCCCCGCTGGAGAGACTGGCATATGCGGATGATTCCCTCCTCAAAGTCGACGTTGTCCCAACTCAGGCCCAGAATCTCCCCTTGACGCATGCCGAGAGCGAGGGCCACCGAGTACAGGGCTTCGAGCCGGTCGCCTTTGACAGTGTCAAGGAGAACTTTGGCCTGGTCGGGAGTCAGGGGCTGAACCTCCCGCTTTGGGACCCTCGGGCTCTGGGCAAGGGCGGCCACATTGCGGCTCACCATTCCCCAGCGGAGGGCCTGGTTCAGCGCGCTGCGGAGCACCGCCCTGATGTAGTCAACTCGGCGTGGGGAGAGGCCCGTCGTGAGCTTCTGGTTGAGCATCCTTTGGACCTGGTCCAGCGTGAGCTTGCTCAGCCTGACCTTTCCGAGCGCTGGCTCGATGTGGAGCCGGACCAGATCCGCGTAGCTGGTGTACGTCGCTGGTCGGACCCTGGTCCTGACGGTGCCTTCCAGCCATTCCTGGACGAACTGACCCACCGTTCCGCGTTCCGGCGGAATCGGGACCCCCTCCTCGGTGGCCCTGACGCCGTGGGCGACTCTCGCGGCAACTTCGGCACGGGTCTGACCTGTGAACCATTTGCGCCGACCCCGGTCGAGACTCACGTAGCCGTACCACGTGCCGTCCTTGCGCTGTGCTACGCAGCCTTGGCGGTTACCCCGTCGTCCACGCCGCTTTCGAGGCTCGAAGTTGGCCCGACCGAATCCAACTGTTGGACTAACTGTTGTGGACGGGGCCACTTCCGGGTTGCTCATAGGGCCATCCTAGACCCATTTTCATATTCGAATCAAGGTGTGCCCGCAGCAGGACTCGAACCTGCAACCTTGGGATTAAGAGTCCCCTGCTCTAACCAATTGAGCCATGCGGGCTAGCGCGCCTTCGGATTTTACCCTCTGCGGCGATTTTGAGAGGAGGAGCCGAACTCGGCGGGTGTGCGTATCCAGACAAGATGGACGCCGGGGGAACAAGAATCGCAGCTAGGTCCCTGTGCCTTGTCGGCGCGGAGCGGGCAATATGCCAGCTCCCGGTCCAAAACCCGCGTGGTGAGGTTGCGATCCATGACCGGACCCCCGGCCCGTCTAGATTGGACCGTCAACCGGCGTCTGCCATACTCGGCGGGGTGCCCGGTAGGCTGCCTTTGCTTGAGGATCCCAAATCGGCCTTGCTATCCAAGAGACTCTTTCACGGAGACTTGGTCCGCTTGACCGCTCCCCGCTCCGAGGATGCCGACGTCTTCTCTCGCTGGAGCGAGGACGGAGAGTACCGGCGCTGGGCGGACACCGAGGCCCCGCGCCCACTTTCCGCCGAGTACTTTCGCGAGCGCGACCAGGGGGCAGAGTCGCCATCGGAAGTGATCGAGTTCCGCGTCCGTACCCTCCAGGACGACCGGCTGATCGGGTTCGTGGCACTCTTCGGAATCGAGTGGCACAACCACCACGGATGGGTGGCGGCGGGAATTGGCGATCCCGCTG
>Ga0307373_10002717_pt1 | contig 31586 bp, 27 predicted proteins | sample OX2MG_FD_202534 | JGI IMG/M metagenome (GOLD analysis project Ga0307373, IMG submission 202534) | Soil microbial communities from Risofladan, Vaasa, Finland - OX-2 | ecosystem: Environmental > Terrestrial > Soil > Coastal area > Acid sulfate soil | place: Finland: Risofladan, Vaasa | collected...
GGCTATCCTGAGTCAAGGAAAAGCCAGCTTGCGGGTAGGTGAAGCTGTCATAGCGATCACGCCCCTGAAAGCGGGGGAAGCCGGGGGTATCACCGCGCTTGCATCGGGCAAAAAACGCCTTGAATGCCTTGTCCACACGGCGCAACACATCTTGCAATACTTGCGAGTGGATATCCTGGTAGTCTTCCCTGCTTTCCTTTATCGAAGGTAATTGGTTGGCTTGACTGTAGTAGTTGATGTTTTGCGCCTGTAGCGCGTGTTTTCGTGCCTGTGCATCATAGAAGTCAGGACGCTGTTTGATGACTTCGTAGGCATCACGGCGTTCCTGTAAAGCGGCGTTGTAGAGTTCTCGTGTGCGGTCAAGTGTCCACTGCAAGGTACGAGCTTGTTTGCCAGTTGGGTACAGGCGGTACTTAAAGCTTTTCACGTTGCTCCTTTTGTAAGCGTTCAAGCTCCTGTTTTGCCAACCGATCGAGAATGGCAACACTGGTTTCACCGGTCATGGCATGGATGAAACGCAGCGTTTGTAGTGTCCGTTCCCATATGCGGGTTGTTCTGTACGTGTTTGTATCCATGCATATATTTTACTACAACTTGCGTCAACTGTCAAGCAATCCCAACCCATCACGCCCCACAAGGTAGGCCCTTGTATCCCCCGCTTGAAAGACGGGGGTTTTACGGGCCGACGTCATAAAAAGGACAGGGCAACTCATCAGGTCCACTCTCTTCATAATTCACTGCTTGCTCCTATAAACAAAAACTATATGTTTCTCCCACCAAATATGGACAGAAGTCCTACCTGAGTTTATGTATTATTGTCAATAGAGTAGACTTGTGTTACCCTGATTGATGGTTACATAATCAGCATCCAGCCCATATCATTGCCATATATTGCCATATAAGGAATTGTGTTTATTTGCTGGGGAGGCAGACCCATGTCGCAGCAACGAGAAACGGTGACTGATCGGCTGGTCAGTATCATTCAAATTATTCAACTTGGGCGAAAAACGGGATTGCTTACAGCAAGACGTGGAGAGGGTATTACGCAGGAAATGGGCACCATTACCTTCCTTAAAGGGCAAATCACACAAACAGGCGTTGGTCGGCGTAGAGGTGCTGAGGCTCTCAACTGGCTAACAACGTGGGGGAACTGTCGCTTTACTTTCGTATCATCCGATACATCTGACACATCTTCTCTTTCGCCTATCTCATCCATTGCGCCAGAAAGCGCCACGAAAGATACTGACCCGCGCCTGCGTTCGCAACAGCCCTTTGTGCATAATCAAACTGGCCCACTTCCGCCAGGAGAGAGTAATCGTGGAGAGCCACAGAATCCCAATACACCGCTACCAACATCAGCCATAGCAGCGGCACCTTTTCGGACACGCCAAATTGACTCTGCATTACGAGCGATAGAGAATATGGGGCTTTCACGCACACACCGGCGTCTATTGTTGCTGATTGATGGACAACGTTCTATCCCAGAGTTGGTTCGTTTGATGGGACGTTCAGAACAAGAGGTGGCAAGCCTGCTCCATGACCTGGAACAGGCGACCGTTATTCAAATACCACATATGCCGCCTCCCCCATTTAGAGGGTAGTGGAGTAAACATTCTAAATATTCGTCTTATTTGGTTGTCAATTTAGAGCTACACGGGACACGATAATCCCTGTCATGAATAGAGCGGGAGAGCCACATGTCTGATCCGGCATACGCACTCACACGCACCCAGGCACTTTTAGAAATAGACCAGGCGTGGCGCGAAGAGCGCGTTCCAATGTTAGATGATGCAGACCTGCGCGGGGCTGATCTGCGCGGGGCTGATTTGAGCGGCGGCAATATGCGTGCAGTCAACCTATCAGATGCCAATCTGAGCGGTGCCTATGTCTGTGGAGCGTATTTACGTAAAGCGAATCTCAGTTCGGCTAATCTGACTGGCACAAATTTCAGTAAAGCGATTATGATTGAGGTCAACTTGATCGGAGCCAATCTGCGCGGTGCCTATCTGCGTGGCACAGACCTGCGTGCTACCGACCTGGGCGGTGTTAGCCTGAGCAGCGCCGATTTAAATGGGGCCTACCTGATTGAGGCTGACCTGATCGGGGCCGATTTAAGCCGCGCCGACCTTGTGCGTGCCGACCTGAGTAAAGCAAACCTCAGCGCCGCGAATCTGAGTGCCGCCGATTTAACCTCCGCCGACTTGAGTAAAGCTGTTCTCAATGGTGCCAACTTGAGCAAGGCGAATCTCAATGGCGCGAATCTGGTAAGTGCCAATTTCAGTGGCGCCAACCTGACAAAGGCAAACCTGATTGGTGCCAACTTGAGCCTCGCGAATTTCAGTGGCGCTGATTTAAGCGGTGCTTACCTTTGCAACGCGAATATCCGGGGAACCAACCTTGTTGGCGCAAATCTCAGTGCTGCCAACCTCAGCGGTTCACATTTGATCCGCGCATATCTTTATAGAGCCTACTTGAGTAAAACCGATCTCAGCAAAGCTGATTTAAGTAAAGCTAATTTGATCGGGGCTGATTTGAGTGGCGCTGATTTAAGTAAAGCCAACTTGAGCGGCGCAAATCTCAGTGGCGCCAACCTCAGCGGCGCGTATCTGCGGGCGGCTAACTGTACCGGCACAATTTTGCAAAGTGCCTTGTTAGTTGGCTCTGTTTTGACCAATGTCAACTTTACCAATGCCGACCTGCAAGGCATACAAGCCACATCGGCAGAGTTCATAGATGTTGCATCGCTGGCAAACATTCTTATTGACGCCATCACCGCCCGGCGCATTAGCCCTGCACCATCAGCCACTCGTTTCTGAGGCGACCGTGCATTTCTCGTTGCGGGTGCATTTTTGCTACATGCTTATATAGAGGAGAAATCTTTCTATGCATACTATTAATTGGGAAGCATTGAGTGTCTTTGTTGTTGTATTTGGTGCCGTTACCCTGCTTGGCTTTTTCGCCGCACGCTTTCGTCCTGGTGATCTGAACCGATTGCAAGAATGGGGATTAGCGGGACGGCGCTTCGGCACCATCATGTCCTGGTTCCTGATTGGCGGTGATGTATACACTGCCTACTCGTTCATTGCAGTACCCGGGCTCATATTTAGCGAAGGGGCTTTAGGATTCTTCGCCGTTCCTTACCTGATTATCATCTATCCCCTGGTCTTCTTGATTTTGCCCAAATTCTGGACGGTCGCACGCCATCGCGGCTATGTTACACCCGCAGACTTCGTGCGTGAACGCTTCGATAGTCGCACACTCGCCTTATTTGTTGCCTTGACCGGTATTCTGGCAACCATGCCCTATATCTCCTTGCAAATCTATGGCATTGAGGTCTCTATTGCACAAATGGGCGTCCCGGTCGAAGTCGCGCTGTTCATCGCCTTTGTTGTCCTCGCCGCTTATACCTATGTCAGTGGACTGCGAGCGCCCGCGTTGATTGCCCTGGTCAAAGATGCCGCTATCTGGCTGATTGTCATCATCGCCATCATCTACATTCCAGCAAAACTTGGCGGCTTCGGCAACATCTTCGCGGCAGTGCATGCAAAAGCGCTGCAACATCCCAAAACATTCCATGATGTTCTGCCGACATCGGAATATAGCGCCTATTCAACGTTGGCATTGGGCTCTGCGCTCGCCCTCTTCTTATACCCGCACACGCTCACCGGTATTCTCAGTACAAATAGTCGCCAGGTCGTGCGACGCAATGCCGCTATGCTGCCTGCTTATACCCTGCTCATCGGTCTGATTGGCCTACTGGGCTATGTAGCAATAGCCGACGGCATCCAGGCAAATACAACCTACGGTTCCAACGCGGCCTTACCGGCGCTTTTCCTCAAAGAGTTCCCCGCGTGGTTTTCAGGTTTCGCCTTCGCGGCAATCGCCATTGGCGCACTGGCCCCGGCGGCTATTATGTCAATTGCATCCGCTAACCTGTTTACACGCAACATTTATCGCGAATACTTCCGACCCGCCTGCACCGAGCGCGAAGAGGCGAACGTGGCTAAAACTGCCTCGTTAGTCGTCAAAGTTGGTGCGCTCATCTTTATCCTGGTGCTGCCCAACACGCTGGCAATCAACTTCCAACTCCTCAGCAACATCTGGGTCATACAGACATTGCCACCAGTCTTTCTCGGCCTCTACACCAACTGGTTTCACCGGCGTGCCTTGCTGATTGGCTTGATCGGCGGGTTAATCACTGGTACCGCGATGTTCTTTACAAACAATCTGGCATCTGTCTATCCAGTCTCATTTGGCCCGGTGATTATTCCCACCTATATCGCCATCGCTGCACTGCTCGTCAATGTAATATTATGCGTTGTACTTACGCCCATGCTCAGGGGCGTTGGTATCTCAGCGGGAGAAGATGCCACCACCCCGAACGACTACGAGTCGCGTCCGGTCATCGGGCCACGATTTGGGAGTAGTAGAACAATGGAACAAGAACATACGTTGAGCCTCACAAGATCAGAATAAAGAGATGTTCGAGAGTTTGAGAGAACTTGCCCATACCCATCATGTAGGTATCCTGGTCCACTTTCATACCAATAATACATCCGTCAAGCATTCCTCCAGCACGTTGACAGCCAGATCAGATGCCAACGCATACGCTGATGGCTTTCTGCATTTGAAGCAGTCCCATGCAAACAAAGATGTGGTACTTTCCGGCACAGGCCGAGCATATGCAGAAAGGATAGACCTTTCACTTTCGTTTCATAATGGTTACTGGGAAATGGCTGAACAGTCAGAGGTTCGCCCTCGTGCTACCCTCACTCAAGCGCGAAGAGCCATCATTGATGTGCTGCATGAACACGACCGGCCCATGAAACCTGGCGAGATTGCCCTGGCGCCTGGGAAACATGCCGGAACCATACGCACCATGCTTTATGAGATGAAAGCAAGCAACTTAATTCAAGCAACTGATCTGGGATATATTGCACTTGTTCCGCGTGAAAAGCGTCTACCGCAAACAAAAAGCAGCAGTAATATGGAAAAGGAGCGGATCAACAGTGACAGGAGGGACAACAATATGCCAAATATTACGCAGTTTCAAAGACCGAGGCCGCGCGTAAACAGAGGCATAAGAGCGAGTACTAATCGTGTGGAACACGCGGGAAGTATGCCAGTCCCGTCTGTCATCAACACACTTCCTCTCATCCTTAAATGAGGATTCATGTGAGAGGTCGAACACAATGACGCTGCTATCACGAAGTATGTACTGACAAAGGTCATCATAGGCATCGGCTCTTTACAAGAGGCGACCGCCAACGAATTCTATACCGTCTTTTTGAGTTGTCCGTTCGCAGGCATATGCGGCGCACTGACATTTTTGAAGACGCTGCGATAATGGGGAACGTGAAACAGTTTGCCCGTCAATACATCGCGCTCACCGATAGCAAGCAGGCGATAGACACCTACGGCAATCAATGCTCCCAGCGGAGGCGCGAGATAGTAAAGCCACTGGTCATGCCAGTACCATGAGAGCAGTGCCGGCCCGAAGCTACGCGCAGGATTCAGGCTGGTACCGGAGACAGGTGCCTCCTGCCAGACCATCGTCGCGACTAACAGCCAGGTCATGAGAGGCGTCCAATGCATCAAGCGATGATTGCTGACAAAAACGAAAATGAGCAGCACGAGCAAGAAGGTCAGTACCGCCTCGGCTAAAAACACCAGCCAGAGCGGATAACCCGCCCCTGGCAACGTCATCCCGTTACGCACGCTGGCACCATAGGAACGCCACACAAGAACAAGCAGTGTTTCGCCAATCGCTGCACCAAGAAACTGGGCGAGCATATAGCCAAAAAGGTCGCGCATGTCCATTTTTCCATGCGCCCAGAACGCCAACGAGACGGAGGGATTGATATGCGCTCCGCTCAGTCTACCAAAAGGTGAAATAGCGACGAGTGAGCCGCTTCCAGCAAATATCAAGCCTGTAATGAGTAAGCGCGTACTATGGTCCGGTATCCAGGTTGACATCGGCAAACCTGTGCCAAAATCGAAAACGACCGCACTTAAACCGACAAACACAAGAAAAGCTGTTCCCAGCAACTCGGCTCCATATTCGGGCCAATGGAATTGTTTCCACCACGGAAGATTGCTCATTGTTCTTTTTCCTTCAGGCATGCATATTTTTGAGGGTAAGTATGAGATAGCTATGAAGCTTCCCAACCGGGCGTATATATCTCAGGCTCGCCGATTATTCTCCCAACATTTGCAACCGTAACAGATTGTACGCTATACTGCAACAGAACAAAACAAACACGGTGAAAGACGAGCAAATATCTTGCAAGAGACACGCAATGTTATAGTCATACATAGCCCTCATTCGGGTCGGTCAGCACAACTTGGAGAGGCCTTGACCCATTTACAGGCAACCGGACTACATATTGCCCAGCTTCTGCCAATTTCAGAACTAGATAATCTTCCCCCGCAGGGTACACAATGGCAGAAACATGGTATACATATCGTTGTCGCGGCAGGCGGTGATGGGTTGATAGGTGGCGTCATTACGCATATTGCCGAAAGTACATTAGCCCTCGGCATACTGCCGCTTGGCACATCGAACGATATTGCCCGCACCTTACGTATTCCACTGACGCTCAAAGAGGCGGCCAATGTTATTGCCTGGGGTGCTGAGCGAGAGGTTGATATTGGCGTTGCTCGGCCAGCAGAACAGGCCATACATGTCGCCAATCAAAAGCAGACGGGACCTGTACTCGACCGCGTTCCCGCACAGAGCCATGGATATTTTGCTCATGCCTTAACGGTCGGTCTAAATGTCGAGTTTGCCCGGCTTGCTACGAACGTTGCCACGCGCCAGCGCTATGGACGCCTGACCTATCCAATCACAGCACTGGAAGTATTGAGAAACCGTGACCCACTCAATGTGGCATTGCATTTTGAGGGACTGGCAATGCCGGCGAAAGCTGCCTGGCAGCACAGGCAATTTTCGTCGGCAGACATCGAACGTACACCATTGTATTGTCGCGCTCTGCAAGTCGCCGTGATTAACGCACCCATTATGGGCGGTCAATGGCATGTATCACTGCCGCAATCGAGTATGGAGGATCGCCTGCTTGATATCGTTGTCCTCGACGAAATTGATCTCGGCAATCTTAGTGCCAACATTTCGCGTCTATTCAACCTACAAATAAACCAGGCAGAGCAAACAACACAAAACCCAGTTGGGCAAGAATCAGTCTTTGTCCACCATCCCGCGGAGTTGACGGGCATTCCCGGCATTCATCATTTACAGGCTCAAGGTGTCACTATTACCACGCATGCCGACCCACGGGATGTCACGCTCGATGGTGAGATACGAGGCCAAACACCAATCCGCGTACATCTTGCAGAGCAACGATTACGAGTGATTGTACCAGTCTAGAATAGAAAGGGTGAGAAGTATCATGCGTACTACAACACGTCTGCGCGAACTACTGGCAGGACCTGATATGATCGTTGCCCCAGGCGCATACGACGCATTAAGCGCACGGCTGATTGCACAGGCTGGCTTTCCGGCAGTCTACATGACGGGCTTCGGCACAACCGCCAGTGTGCTTGGTCAACCAGACGTTGGTCTGCTCACCATGAGCGAGATGGTGAGCAGAGCATCCGCGCTCGCCTCTACTATTGGAGATATTCCACTGATTGCCGATGCTGATACCGGCTATGGCAACCCTATCAACGTGCAGCGCACCATACGAGAATATGAGCGTGCGGGTGTGGCGGCTTTGCACATCGAAGACCAGATATCGCCCAAGAAATGCGGTCACATGGAGGGGAAACAGGTCATCCCTATGGATGAGATGGTGCAGAAAGTACATGCGGCGGTTGATGCGCGTCAAGACCCCGATTTTGTGATTATTGTGCGCACCGATGCCAACGCCGTTTACGGTCTCGACGATGCGCTACGGCGCGGCCAGGCCTACTATGAAGCGGGTGCTGATATACTCTTTATCGAGGCACCGCGCACAATCGAGGAACTACTAGCCATCAAACAGGCATTTCCCTCGGTACCGCTCCTCTTCAACTGGGCTGACGGCGGCAAAACTCCAATGTTGCCGTTGGACGATATTCGTATCCTCGGTTTCAAACTCGTCATCTATCCCGTCAGCACCTTGTTCGCCGCAACCCACGCGATGCTATCCTTGCTAGAGCTACTGCGGCAAGGGCAGACACCGACTGCGTTTCATTCACAGATGGTGAACTTCTCAGAGTTTACCGACCAGATCGGGCTGCCCGCTATCCAGGCATTGGAACGTCGTTATGGCGTAAACCAATAGATAGTTATTCCATTTCTATTTTACAACCAGTGCAGAGATGCAGAAAGGAACCATTTCTATGGCAGAAAACACTTTCCAGAAATCCAGTATCACGCTCGAAGCAGCCGAACGGATGATTCAGGCGGCAGAGGCCAAGTCCCGCGAGATGGGCAAAGCGATGTGTATAGCAGTGTGCGATGAAGATGGCACACTCAAGGCGTTTCGCCGCATGGATGGTGCCGCTCTTTTGAGCGTACAAATTGCGCAGGACAAGGCATATACCGCCATCAGTTTTGGCGGTATGGCAACACATGAATGGTACGAATTCATTAAGAACGATCCTCCGCTGTTGCACGGCATCGTGAAAACCGAGCGCCTGGTCGTCTTCGGTGGTGGCTATGCCATCAAAACCGATGCCGGTATCATTGGCGGCATTGGTGTGAGCGGCGGTCACTACTCGGAGGATATGGAGGTTGCTAAAGCGGGGTTGGAGGCCCTGTAAAGCGGAAACACGAGCCATCCCGAATTTTTTACCGGCAATACCGGCAATTCAAGAAAATATGGAGACGACGGACGCCCACGAAGCACGCATGCTTCTTCTTTGCATGGCATGGCCCTCGTGGGCGTCCGTTTATCCTCTCTTACCTCTTATACATCTTTTTCTCATGAAAAATTCGGGATGACTCGTGTTTCCGCTTTACTCAAATCTATTACTGATGGTGCCTCAGCCACATTACAACGGTTTCTCAAAGTGTGCTGGTTATAGTGCAAGAACTGCCTGCGCACTGTTCACTTTACAGCAAAATGGGCTATTCTCTTTCTATCTGTACAGCTGAAGCGTTATATCTCCAGGGATAAGTTCAGCTTACCGGACAACTTTTGCAATAAGCGTGCGTATATACACTAACTGATATTTACAAAGAAAGGCCTTTCGACTTCATGCAACATACAACGCATACTACACACTTTAAACTGTTCCTCGCCATTCTTGTTGTGGGATTTCTCATCCTTACCTTCGGGGTATTTCTACTCACTGCTATGCAATATCACGAGCGGGCGTATGTGTTCCTCTGCACCGGAGCAGCCTGCCTCATAGGCGGCATTGCAGGCATTATTGCACCACAATCAAAAGTCAAAGTAGCTATCTTTTATGGTGTGATGGCTCTGGCGATACTTATTGTGACGGTGGGAATGAACTACCTCACGTATCATAATCTACAGGATCACCAGCGCGGCTACATATGTATTGCCGGGGGTATTGTTGTTCTACTGGTCGGTATCGTTGGTGCCATTGTAGCCCAACCAATGGCCCGGTGGGCAGCCTGTTTTAGCGTGATAGAATTGGGTATAGCAGCCTCAATCGGCATCGTTGCCTTCATCATCGGCTGCCATCTTTTGACAGTTGAAGGATATCAACACCAGGCTTACATGGCGCTTGGTCTTGGCACGGTCTGCTTTATTGGCGGCATTGCCAGCGCAGCATTGACGCAAAACAAGCTGGCTATCCAGCGCAGATGACACATCCCCGGTAAGCAATGCGTATATATTGTAGCCGTAGGGACGTTGAAGGTTCATAGTGAGAGGATACAATCAACGCATGCAAATTGCCGAATCGGAATTGATGCATCTACTAAATATCTATGGTTATTGGGCAGTCCTGGTTTTCGTCTCTATTGAAAGCATTGGCATTCCCTTTCCAGGCGAGACGATGTTGCTTGCGGCATCTATTTATGCCGGTACCACTCACCAACTATTTATCCCCTTTGTGATTGTCGCCGCTGCTGCCGGGGCAATTATAGGCGATAATATCGGCTTTTTTATTGGCCGCGAGGGTGGCTATCGTCTGCTACGCAGCTATGGACGCTACATAGGAATCAGCGAACGCAGGTTGAAATTGGGACTATACTTGTTTAAAAAACACGGAGGAGCAGTGGTCTTCTTCGGGCGCTTTGTTGCTGTTTTGCGGGCGCTAGCAGCATTTCTAGCCGGCACTAACTGCATGCAATGGCCGCGTTTCCTGGTCTACAACGCGCTTGGAGGCATCGTATGGGCGACAATCTATGGCATGGGCGGCTACCTTCTGGGCAAAAATATCCAGCGTTTCACTGGCCCATTGGGTACAGTTTTCATTATCCTGGCGGTCATTGGCATTATTGCCTCCCTCATTTTTGTACATTTCAACGAGCAACGCCTGGAAGATGCGGCAGAAAAAGAATTCCCCGGCTCACTTGATAAATATCAATCGTAAATACACTATCGCCCTTTAAAGACTGTCGCGATAACTGACGTGGCATGGCCGCTCTATCGCCACTTCCTCAGCAGATACGACGGTGATTGTGTGGAAAGTGGATGCATCCTGAGCTTATGGTATAATACCGGTATACATTTCAGTTTGCGGTACATTAGATTAAGAGGAATACTGTGCGCATTGTTTCTTTACTTGCCAGCGCCACGGAGATGATAGCGGCGCTGGGTTGCCTGGATCAGATGGTGGGACGCTCCCACGAATGCGACTACCCACCGGAAGTCTTATCGCTGCCAACGGTCAGTGCGCCACAGATTATGACTACGACGAGCAGCGCGGAGATAGATGCCCAGATTAAACAACGTGTTCAAGCTGGAGTTGCGGCGGAAGAGGCCGCACTCACAGCCTTGAGTATCTATGCCATTGATATTGAGCAACTGCAAGCCTTGCGACCGGATGTTATCTTCACACAAAATCAATGCGAGGTGTGCGCTGTCAGCGAACGCGACGTGACACGAGCGGTGCAGCAACTGACAGGATTAGAACCACGCATCGTCTCGCTCTCTCCCTACCGCTTGAGCGACGTGTGGGAAGATGTGCTGCGTGTCGGACAGGCGCTGCATCGCCATACAGAGGCTGAGCAACTGGTGCGCGGTTATCAACAACGGTTGGATGCTCTCCAGGGTGCCACGGCACAATCTGACTCCAGGCCGCGAGTGACCATTCTTGAGTGGCTCGACCCATTGATGGGGTCGGGCAACTGGACACCGGAACTGGTGGCTTACGCGGGCGGCGAGAACGTCTTCGGCGAAGTTGGACAACATTCGCTGTGGATTAACTGGGAAGATTTACAAGAAGCAGACCCTGATGTGCTGGTACTGGCTCCCTGTGGCTACGGCATTGAACGCACACTGGAAGACTTGCCTATTCTTCAACGACATCCCGTGTGGCAGACATTGCGAGCCGTGCGCAACGAGCGCGTCTATGCCATTGACGGCAATCAGTACCTGAACCGCTCCGGCCCACGATTGGTAGAATCGGCAGAGCTACTTGGGCGCGTTTTGTGGGGCAACCGGTTGGGAATACATGTAGATGACGATGGATGGAAACATATTCGTGAATGACAACAAAGACTTCATGCATTTGTGCCCTTTGAAAAGGGAGTAATCTGTTCCAGTTCACTCTATTGAAAAATACGTGCCGCTTGCTCCTCACCTTCCAGCCGTAGCACATCTTTTGCTCCGTCAAGTACAACTTTCCCTACCTCAACTTCCCACAACCAGACAACGCCTCGTGACAAAAACACATAGCACTACAAGCTTATAGAAATGAGCAATTCAACATCTTGATGCCGCCTTTAGACGGACTTCGTTACAGAATTTTCATTATTATGAGCAAATGCCTTGCTAGAAGATGACTAGTAGATGACTAGTAGATGATCTTATTTTCACGCACCCGGTAAGGCATACTGTGAACAGAGCAAATGAGGCACGGTTCTTACGCAAGAAAATTCTTACGCAAGAAATTTGCCACACGAAACCGCTTTGATAAAGTTCTGTAAACTGCTAAAAAAGTTATGATGGTCCTCCTTGATGGAGGAACCCGTTCTGAAGGAGAACAAAAACATGCTTAACTCACTGTTCCGCCGTTTCTTACTGGCCTCAATGGTAGCCGCCTTTGGCATCCTGATGCTGGCCGCCGCCGCCAGCGCCAACACCGTCCAGATGGGCAGCGCCCATCCAACCGTCTTCACGTTCAAGACGCTCAACGACAACGCCGACCCGACCTTCAACCAGTTGCTCGGCATCAACAATTCCGGCGAAATTTCCGGCTACTTCGGCAGTGGCGCTGCTGGACACCCCAACAAGGGCTATACCATCGTGAAACCTTATGGACAGGGCAACTACACCAATGAGAACTTCCCCGGTTCCATCCAGACGCAGGTGACGGGCCTCAACAACCTGGGTGACACGGTAGGCTTCTGGGTCAATGGCAAAGGCAAAAACCTCGGCTTCGTCGAGTGGAATGGCGTCTTCACTTCCTACAAGAACCCCAACACCGGTCAGGGTACCGTCAATCAATTGCTGGGCATCAACGACAAGGGCATCGCCGTCGGCTTCTATACCGATGCCAATGGCGTCAACCATGCCTACAAATTGAACCAGAACACCGGCAAATTCAACTCTATCGTTCCGCCGAACTCGGCCAATGGGGCTGTCGCCACCGGCATTAACAACAATGGCGACATCGTCGGCTTCTTGACCGCTTCCGATGGCACCACCGTCGCTAGCTTCCTGTACAAAGGTGGACACTACACCGAGTTCGATTTCCCCAACTCGACCAACACCACAGCCTTTGGCGTCAATCTCAACGACCAGATCGTCGGCAGCTATGTGGACAGCACCGGCGCGATGCACGGCTTCCTGTTGAACAGCCCGTTGAACAACGCCAAATGGAAATCCCTTGACGACCCCAACGGCATCGGCACCACCGTCGTCAACGGCATCAACGATAAAGCCCAACTCGTCGGCTTCTACACCGATGGCGCTGGCAACACCGATGGTTTCCTCGCCACCAAATAGCATCTAAATACAATATAAACCCACAAGGCCCTGGACAGCGACAACATCGCTACCCAGGGCCTTTGGACGTATCGGAACGATAAAGGTCGCCATCTCCCCATGTTTGCCATAGCCCTGGGTACCGCCTGCTTGCTACTTGACATTCAGTGCGGTACGGCTTACCATGTTTACGTGAACTTTGAACCGAGCAAAGTTCTACCCTAAACCAATGACGCTTCAGCATGCATTGTATGAACAATGTAGCTTTCCTGGAACAATTGAGAGGAGCGACCCATGCCAGATACGCAGCATACGAAATATCTCTTGAGCGAAAATGAAATGCCTCGCGCATGGTACAACATTGCGGCAGACTTGCCTCGACCGCCTGATGCCGTCTTGCATCCTGGCACAAAGCAGCCAGTAACCCCCGATGACCTTGCGCCATTATTTCCGATGGCCTTGATAATGCAAGAGGTCAGCACCGAGCGTTATATCGAGATACCAGGGCCGGTGAGACAGGTCTACAATCTTTGGCGGCCCAGCCCGCTCTATCGCGCTCGCCGTCTGGAACAGGCACTTGATACACCTGCACGCATCTATTATAAGTATGAAGGCGTCAGCCCCGTCGGCAGCCACAAACCCAACACGGCGGTGGCCCAGGCCTTCTATAACAAAGAAGAGGGCGTGAAGAAACTCTCGACTGAGACGGGCGCGGGCCAATGGGGTTCGGCTCTGGCAATGGCGGGCGCATTCTTCAACATGGATGTCGAGATATTCATGGTCAAGGTCAGCTATCAACAAAAGCCGTATCGTCGCTACGCTATGGAAACGTATGGCGCAAAAGTTCATGCCAGCCCGACTAATCTTACCGATTCCGGGCGCAGCATTCTTGAAAAAGACCCCGATAGTATGGGTAGCCTCGGTATCGCCATCAGCGAAGCAGTAGAGGTCGCTGCCAAAAGTGGTGGCACCACCAAATATTCGCTAGGTAGCGTCCTCAACCATGTGCTGATGCATCAGACAGTGATTGGCGAAGAGGCGTTGCTCCAATTTGCGAGAGCTGACGATTATCCTGATGTGGTTATTGGTTGTACCGGTGGCGGCAGCAATTTTGCCGGCATCGCCTTCCCCTTCATCGGCAAAGCACGCAGAGAAGGGCTAAAGACGCGCTTCCTGGCAGCCGAGCCGATGGCCTGTCCCAGCCTGACCAAAGGACTGTATGCCTACGATTTTGGTGATACCGTTGGTATGACCCCGCTCGTAAAAATGTATACGCTCGGTCACGATTTTATGCCCCCAGGCATCCATGCAGGTGGTTTGCGCTATCACGGCATGGCCCCGCTCGTCTCACTGTTGCACGACGAAGGCATCATCGAGGCCCGCGCCTACTATCAAAATGCTGTTTTTGAAGCGAACACCTTGTTTGCTCGCAGCGAGGGCATTATCCCCGCGCCGGAATCCGGCCACGCGGTACGGGCAACCATCGAAGAGGCTCTGCAAGCGAAAGAAGAGGGAAAAGAGCGCGTCATTCTCTTCAATCTCTCCGGTCACGGCCATTTCGATATGGCAGCCTATGAAACGTACTTCAGTGGCAAACTGCAAGACTTCGAGTATCCAGCCGAAGCCGTTGCCGCCGCGCAACAAAAGCTTCCGCAAGTAGTGTAGGTATAGAAGATAATTATTGTGTGACAGGTGATGTTGCCACACAATAATTATCTTCTATGAAATTACGAGCAACGAGGAGGTTGCGTATATGCGAGTCGGTGTTGGACTCCCTACCACTGTGCCGGGAACGGGGGGATCGCTCGTCATCGAATGGGCGCGGATAGCAGACGAGGGACCGTTCTCCAGCCTCGGTGTGCTTGATCGTCTTGTGTATGACAGCTACGAACCGTTGCTCTCGCTGGCGGCAGCAGCAGCCGTAACACAGAGAGTCAAACTTGCCACAACCATTGTCATTGGGCCATTGCGCAATACAACCGTGCTGGCAAAACTGGCAGCGACATTGGACGCGCTCTCCAATGGACGACTGGTGTTAGGTCTGGCCGTGGGCGCACGCAAGGATGATTACGAAGCAGCCAACGTGGACTACCGCACACGAGGGCGACAACTCACAGAGCAACTCGCAACACTGCGTACCATGTGGGAAGATAGTGCCATCGGACCAAAGGCTATTCGCCCAGGTGGGCCAGAAATAGTGGTGGGCGGCTTGAGCGATAAAGGTTTTGCGCGTATGGCCCGTTACACCGATGGTTACGTGCATGGTGGAGGGCCGCCACGAGCCTTCGCACGCGCCGCCGACAAAGCACGGGCCGCGTGGTATGATGCTGGACGCCCCGGCAAACCACAATTATGGGCGCAAGGATATTTTGCCTTTGGTGAAGAAGCCGCCGAGGCAGGAACTCAGTATCTGAAAGATTATTATGCATTCACCGGGCCATTCGCCGAGAGAATCGCGGCTGGATTGCTCACTACACCCCAGGCAATCGCACAATTCATTCGTGGCTATGAAGAGGCCGGTTGTGATGAACTTGTGCTGTTCCCCACAGTGCCAGAGATTGACCAATTGAACCAACTGGCCGATATCCTCAACGGACTGGGCAGGAGAGCGGTATGAAAATAACCATCCTCGGTGCCGGACCGGCAGGTCTCTACTGCGGACTCCTGATTAAGAAGGCCTATCCCGCCTACGAAATTACTATTCTCGAACGTAACCCACGCGATGTGACCTATGGCTGGGGAGTCGTTTTCTCCGACCGCACGCTTGCCTCGTTTCAACGTGCCGATTATAAGACATACGAAGAAATCAGTAGCCACTTCGTTATCTGGGATGCCATTGATGTACATTACCGCGATGAAACAATCCGTTGCGGTGGTCATATCATCGCCAGCATCGGGCGTAAGCAACTGCTCAATATCTTGCAAAGACGCTGCGACGAACTGGGCATCATACTGAAATTCAATTCTGAGGTACACGAGCTTGCTAACATTGATGGCTATGATTTACTAATTGCCAGCGATGGTATTAATAGCGTCGTCCGCAAAACCTACGCCTCATTCTTGAAACCGGAGACAACGCAAGGCAAAGCAAAATATATCTGGTTAGGCACGGCTAAAGTTCTCGATGCTTTTACCTTCATCTTCCGCGAGAACGAACATGGCTTGTTTCAGGTGCATGCCTACCCATCCAGCGGCACAACCAGTACCTTTATCGTGGAATGCGACGAGCAGACGTGGCTACGTGCCGGATTAGACACAGCCGACGAAGCAACAAGCATCACCTACTGCGAGCAGCTTTTTGCCAGTGATTTGGCAGGAGCAAGACTCATCTCCAACAACTCGAAATGGATTAGCTTCCCAACGCTGAAAACGAAAAACTGGCATCATCAGAATATCGTGCTGCTAGGAGATGCCATCCATACGGCGCATTTCTCCATCGGCTCCGGTACAAAGCTGGCAATGGAGGATGCGATTGCCCTTGCCAGCGCCCTTGAACAACATAGCGACATTGAGACCGCTCTGAACGCCTATGAGATAGAGCGCAAGCCGGTCGTCGAAATCTTCCAAAGAGCAGCCCAGGAAAGCCAGACCTACTTTGAGACTATCAAACGCTATCTCAAGCTCGACCCGATGCAGTTCACCTTCCAACTACTCACCCGCAGTGGCAGAATCTCTTACGATGACTTACGCTTACGCGATCCTCGTTATGGTGACTCGGTAGATCGCTGGTACGCGCACAAAGCAAGCGTTGAATTACAGCAGTCAGAGCATAATACGCAGCCACTCATGCGCCATAGAATCGCGCCATCACCAATGTTTGCTCCGCTACACTTCCGCTCGCTCACCATACCAAACCGTGTTATTGCCGTTGCGGATGGGAAAACTGGCAATTCAGATAGCCAGCAACAGGATGGTACACCGGGCGATATGTATGTAAAACAGACTGTCAACCTTGCCCTCAGTGGCGTTGGGCTGGTGATGAGCGCACTCACTGCCGTCTCCAGTGATGGACGTATCACACCAGATAGCCTCGGCCTATATTCAGCGTGCCACGCTACCGCATGGCAACGCATTGTTGAAGCGGCACATACAGGTTCGTCGGCAAAAATCGGCATGCAAATTGGTCATGCCGGGCGACGTGGCGCAACCCGACCGCGAGATCGCGGATTGGATAGACCGCTTCGTGAAGGTGCGTGGCCCTTGCTCTCAGCATCGCCCATTCCCTATACTCCTTTCAGCCAGATTCCTCAAGAAATGGACGCTGCTGACATGGAACGGGTCTGTGACGATTTTGTGCAAGCTACTCGAAAGGCGCTTGAGGTCGGCTTCGACCTGTTGCAACTTCACTGCGCACATGGCTACTTGCTGGCAAGCTTTCTCTCACCATTAACCAATCAGCGTACCGATGAATACGGGGGAAGCCTGGAGCAACGTATGCGCTTTCCCTTAGCAGTATTCGACGCCGTGCGTGCGGCATGGCCCACTGACAAACCGATCTCTGTAGCAATTTCAGCCACCGATTGTGTGCCGGGAGGCAGTAGTATAGACGATGCCGTTGTCTTTGCAACAACACTGAAAGCCCATGGATGCGATATAATCGAAGTACTGGCGGGTCAGACCACGCTCGAAGGCGAACCACCCTACGGACGTGGTTTCCTGACGCCATTGAGTGACCGCATCCGCAACGAAGCAGGCATCGCAACAATCGTTGGCGGTTATCTCACCAACAGCAACGAGGTCAACACTATTTTAGCGGCAGGACGCGCAGACCTGTGTATCCTGGAACAGCTGGCAACGTGATGAAATGATGATTTAAGGAAGGATATTTATTATGTCAAGCAACAATCTTCCATTGGCCGGGAAGCGAGCGGTTGTGACGGGCGCGGGACGCGGCATTGGACACAGCATCGCGCTCGCGCTGGCAGAGGCGGGAGCCGATGTCGCAATCACGGCTCGCACGACGGCGGACCTTGAGCAACTGGCGACGGATATTCGCGGCATGGGACGGCAAAGTTGGCTGACGCCATGCGATGTCACCAGTGTGGAACAGGTACAACAGATGGCAAAAACGTTTCTCGACGGTATGGGCGGGATAGACATTCTCGTCAACAATGCTGGCAACGCGGGGAGCCATAAATTCCTGAACCATCCCGACGATTTGTGGGACCGCATGCTTGCTATCAACCTGACCAGCGTATATCAGGTGACGAAAGCCTTTATACCGCGCTTGATTGACCAGCGTTATGGGCGTGTTATCACCGTTGCCTCGATAGCTTCTCGCGTGGGTGGCGGCTACATCGCGGCCTATACTGCCGCCAAACATGGCGTGCTGGGATTGACTCGCGCCCTGGCAACGGAGATGCTGCCTTATAACATTACGGTTAACGCTATCTGTCCTGGCTATGTGGATACGCCCATGACCGATGCCAGTGTTAGCAACATCGTGGCACGCACAGGGATGCCAGAGTCGCAGGCACGCGCCGCACTGGAAAAGAGCAGCCCACAGAATCGGCTGATTGAACCGGAAGAGGTTGCTGCGATAGCTGTGTTCCTGGCACAAGACAGTAGTAAAGGTATCACCGGGCAGGCCATCAATATTGACGGCGGCGGAGTCATGTCATAACAGCTTAACAATAAGAGGTCGAGAATGAGCTACGATTTTCTTTATGAAGTCAACGATGGCATTGCAACGCTCACCTTCAACCGGCCCGAAGTGATGAACGCACTCACCTTCGAGGTCTATGCACAGTTGCGTGACCTGTTTGAAACGCTGCGCTATGATGATGCGGTGCGAGTTGTCATACTCACTGGCGCGGGTGATAGTTTTTGTTCCGGCGGCGATGTCCACAAAATCATTGGTGAACTGCTCAAACGCGACATGCAGGGACATCTGGAATTTACACGCATGACCGGGGCAGTAGTGCAAAATATGCGCCTGTTGGACAAACCGATTATCGCCGCCCTTAACGGCATGACCGCGGGAGCGGGTGCAGTGATAGCACTGGCCTCTGACCTGCGCATTGCCTCCGAGCAAGCGCGTTTCGCCTTCCTCTTTACAAGGGTAGGTCTAACGGGTGCCGATATGGGCGCTGGCTACCTGCTGCCGCGAGTTGTGGGCATGGGTCGCGCCTTCGAGCTACTACTGCTCGGCGATACGATAGACATGGCAACGGCAGAACGCTATGGGCTTGTCAACAAAATAGTCCCGCATGACGATTTGTTGTCGGCAGCGCAAATATGGGCAAAACGGTTGGCGCAAGGCCCGACGCTGGCTATCTCCATGACCAAACACATGCTGAACCATGAATTGGGCATGGACCTGGCTTCCGCGATTGAGGCTGAAGCGCAAGCACAGGCGTTGATGCTGATGGGTGAAGACCATCGCCGTTTTTATGAGGCGTTCAAAGCAAAAGAGAAGCCGACATTTATTGGAAAGTAGGATGTTATGGGTAAAGCAATTATCAATCCACCCTCGCTCGCTCAGCCACGCGGGTTCAGTCACGGCATACTCGTGACTGGCGGCATGTTGCTCTTTTTAGCCGGGCAAACTGCCAGCGATGCCGAGGGGCAGATAGTCGCGCAGGGGAATCTGGTAGCACAATATGAGCATACATTGCGTAATTTGCAAACGGTGGTTGAAGCGGCGGGAGGCAAAATTCAGGATATTGTGAAATTAACCATTTTTGTGCGTGATCGCGACAGTTACATGGCACAGTTAAAGGCGCTCGGCAACGTGCATAGGACCCTGTTCGGCAACTATTATCCGGCAATGGCCCTGTTCGAGGTCTCGCGCTTCTACCAGGACGATGCGCTGATTGAGATAGAGGGCATGGCGGTAATCGGCGCAGACGAGTAAAGGAAATCGCTATGGATTTCGAGCTTACGACCGCACAACAAGAGATTCAGGAGAAAGCCCGACAATTCGCGTTAGAAGAGGTTGCTCCAGTGTCTCGCGAGGCCGATGAGAAGGGCCAGTTCCCTCTGCACCTCGTCAAACGCATGGGCGAACTTGGTTTTCTTGGCGCACCAGTGCTGCCAGAGTACGGTGGGTCAGGCATAGATTATGTAAGTTATGCCCTGTTATGCGAGGAACTTGGCAGAGTTGACTCTTCCGTGCGCGGCTTCCTCACCGTCCATACCAGTCTTGTCTCGCTCTGTATTCAGGATTGGGGAACAGAGGAACAGAAACGCCGCTACCTGCCGCTTCTGGCATCGGGTGAATGGATTGGGTGCTACGCTTTGACAGAACCGAACGCTGGTTCCGATGTCGCCAGCATGGAGACGACCGCCAGAGAAGATGCGAACGATTACGTTCTCAATGGCGAAAAAATCTGGATTACCAATGGCCCCAGCGCCAATCTTGCCATCGTCTTCGCCACACAAGATCGCTCCTTACGGCATAAAGGCATTTGCGCATTTCTCATCGAGACAGATACACCCGGTTTCATCCGTGAACCAATGACGGGCAAAGAGTTGGGACATCGTGCCGCTGAACATGCCCATATTTATTTCAAAGAGTGCCGCGTGCCAAAAAGTACGCTGCTGGGCGCACCGGGAGAAGGGTTCAAGGTAGCAATGTCCGCCCTGGATCGTGGACGGCTGGGTGTCGCGGCAGGAGCGGTCGGTATTGCCCAGGCATGCCTAGATGCCAGTATCACCTTTACGAAAGAACGTCGCCAATTTGGGCAGCGTATTGCTGATTTCGAGATGATCCAGGCAACACTGGCGGATATGGCAGCAGATGTTGAGGCTGCACGCCTGCTTGTTTACCGGGCAGCGTGGACAAAAGACCAGGGATTGCCAGCCACAAAAGCTACATCTATTGCCAAATTGTTTGCCACGGAGGCGGCGATGAAAGCGGCTTCGGAGGCCGTGTTGCTGCATGGCAACCGGGGCTATTCCAACGACTATCCGGTCGAACGCTATTATCGCGACATCAAAGGATTGCAGATTTACGAGGGAACCAGCCATATCCAGCGCGTGATTATCGCCCGCGAATTAGTTGGGCGTGACAAATAAATCGTACATAGCGCGAATAACCGCGCATAAACGTTGACTGCTCAAAGAGGAGGAGAACACATTATGGCCTATTCAGAATACTGGAACCCCAAAAACGAAACGTTGCCACGAGAGGAGTTGCAGGCATTACAACTGCTCAAGCTGCGCAGGCTGTGCGAATGGGCGTATGCCACCACACCCTTTCACCAGCGCCGCTTTGATGCAGCAGGCTTCAAGCCGGAACAGCTACAAACGTTGGACGATATCCGGCGCATTCCCTTCATGACGCGGGAAGAGTGGATGGACTCACAGATCGAAAAGCCGCTCTATGGTGATTTGCTGGCAACCGACCAGACAAATGCTATTCGCTATCACCTCACATCCGGCACAACTGGGCGCACGCCTATTCGCGTGCTGGATAGTATGAAGGATTGGGAATGGATCAATGAAATGTGGTGCTATGGCATCTGGGGCTTTGGCGTGCGGCCCGAAGATATCGTCTATTTCGCCTTCGGCTACGGCTCATTTATCGGCTTCTGGGGCGCACATTATGCCTGTGAAAAAATTGGGGCGCTGGTCATTCCCGGCGGGGCGCAGACCACCGAGGGACGTATCAAGCAAATTATCGAGATGGGTGTAACCACCGTCTGTTCCACGCCAACTTACGCGCTGCATATGGCCCAGAAAGCCAGAGAAATGGGCATTGATATTGCGAAAGAGGGCAAAATCAACAAAGTTATTCTCTCCGGCGAGCCTGCCGGTTCGATACCTGCCGTGAAACATACGCTCGAAGAGGCATGGGGTGCGAAGTGCGGCGATACAGCGGGCATGACCGAAGTTGGCACAATTATGATTTTCGAGTGTTCGCACCAGCCCGGCGGCACGCATATCATCGAAGATCACTTCATCGAAGAGGTACTGAACCCTTTCACTGATGAGCCTGTTGGCTATGGCGAGCTTGGCGAACGAGTGGTCACATCATTCGGGCGCGGTTTCATCCCCGTCATTCGCTATCGCACCAAAGATATGGTGATGCGCGTTCCCGCCAGCACCTGCACCTGTGGACGCACATGGGACATCTACGACGGCGGTATCCGTGGACGCTGGGACGATATGAAGCTCATTCGCGGTACAAACGTCTACCCGCGAGCAGTCGAGGCCATTATCCGTGAATACAACGCCATTGACGAATTCCAGATATACATCTGGCGGCGCGAAGATTTGCAAGATGAAATCACCATTCGCGTGGAGATTACGCCCGAATATGACAGCGAGTGGGAAACTATGCAGCAGAAACTGCACAAAGACCTGTCAAATGCTCACGAGGGTCTACGCTTCAACATCGAACTGATGGAACATGGCGATTTGCCGCGCTTTGAACTGAAAGCCAAACGCCTTGTTGACGCCCGTCCTAAAGCACAATACTAAGCAAAGGAGCAATTGTTATGAATACAAATACAGGTGCAACCGATCTGCTGGGCAAACCGCTCACCGAGCAAGAGCAGGTTTTACTCGACGCCTATCAAACGCTCAAAAGTCTTGCCGCCCGCGACGATCTACCACCATGCGCCGCTCGTAACGTGCGCAAGGCGTTAGCCTCTATGTGGCAAGCCACAAATGATCTGGATTTGCAGTTTGAGCAATTATATGAGGTGGGGGTGTAACTTATCCACACCGAATCCAGCGCGGCTGAATGCTCTCCACCGGGCGGTCAAAGAGTCCCGGCTGAGCATCCAGCCGAAATAATTGCTCAAAGTCAGTGGGAGTGAAGGCTTTACGCAAGCGCGAAGCGTAGGATGTCACCAGCACGTGCAGGTAATGTTCGACATCGTAGTCGCGCCTGTCGCCGATAGTTTCACGGCGTGAGGCTTTTCCTTTAGCCTGGTGCCCTTCGATAGCAAGCAAGTCATGCTCTGATTCAACGATGTCCGTATCAACATCTTCATCTTCATCTCTGCCGACAGTGGCCTCTTCGGCCTCTTCGGGCAGCCAGATAAACTTTTTGCCACGAGTGCGATAGAAACGAACCCGTTCGCCGGGATACCAGCGCGTGCGACCGGCAGCAAGTAATGCTTCATATTGCGGCTCAGAGTGTCCGGCACGATTGGCGAGATAGGCTTCGGGCGTTTTTGAGAGACGCACACGCGCACCAAGTTCAGACGCTGGCAAGGAGCGGTTGCGCAACGCATTGACCATCTCAAAATAGACATTGCGCACACCAACGATATCATCGGTCATCGTGCAGAGCAGAGCCTGACGCAGAAAACGTTCACCAAATGGCTCTGAACGGCTGGAACGCAAGGCGACACCATGTACAATTAGCCGTCCGTTATAGGTTAGGAGCGCATAATTCTTTACTTCATGGCTGAACATGGCGCGGTAACGTCCCTCGTACTCCAGGCGAATTCCTTCCGGCAATTCCGCCCCAACCTCGGCTACCAGTGTACGCTCTTGTTCCTCCGTCCAATCGGATGGCACGGCGAAATATACACCGTCGGTATCAGCCTCGATTAACGCCATACCGCGTTCACGTATTGAATTCAGCACTTTTGTCAAAACTTCCCGTCCGCGCCGCGTCACTTCTCCCGCCGCGTGGCTATCAGCAAAAAGGGCCATTGAACCAGCGCCCATGTAGCCATAGGCTGAATTGATGAGAATCTTCATAGCGGCCTGTGTCGCGTCGTGCATGTTTGCCTCGACTGAGCCAGGAATCGCTGTTCGCGCCGCCGCTTTATGCGCAAGACGCAAATCGGTCAGGCGATCCAGAATGCTCAACAGCACGCCGAGACGATCACACGACGGGCCAATCTGATAGGTACGCATCAACGAGGGATACAGTGATGCAACATCGGCTTTCACCACATGTTCCGCGACGCCCTCCGCGAACAGGTGGACAGCACCACCTTCGTGCAAGCCTTCCCCGCTATTCTGGCTGGATGCGGCATAGGGAAGCGCGGCACCTTCGCGTAAATAGGCACGGACAAGCATCGGTTCAAGAATACCCATCGCCGGGCCGGCCGAGGCTAGCCGCTCGTAACGACGAGGAGCCATACTCGCCAGCGCAAAAGGAGAACCAAGCAAACGACGCGATAAACCATCCACTTCCGTCACATCGTCAAAGGCATAGCGACGTACAAGTTCCGGGTCGCTGCGAAAGGTGTCATAAATGGCCGCGCCTTCAATGTACACACGCTCAGGGGTTGCCATGCCGAAATAGCGAGCAACTTCTTTCAAGCGATAACTCGGCATATCGCGCACCACAAAGTCATGGCGACGCACAGCGTCCAGCGTATCAATCAATTCCCGGCCCGCGACGCTGTAACGGGTGCGTTTGCGTGCTTCCGGCCCAATCGCTAACGTTTCCTCTCGCCGCTCCAATAGGGCAGGCCCACCTTTGCGACCCAACGCTAAAGGTACCTTTAATAAGGCCGATCGCTGCTCAAGGAAAGACAGGTCGAAGCCAAACAGGTTATGGTTCTCAATCACATCGGGATCGCGTTCGCGAATTAACGCGCACAGGTCAGCAATCAGTTGAGCTTCATCCTCCTGTGTTGCAGCTTCCAGCGTAGTGGCAAACCCGCGATTATCACGTACCGCGACCAGAAAAATACGCCCACGATGCGGGTCAAGCGCGGTAGTCTCCAGGTCAAATTGCAAGCGGTGCAGATCGTCATAGACCATGCCGCGAAAATAAACGCGCCCGGTGAGCATGAGATATTGTTCGACCGGGCCAACACGATAATAGTCATCCTGCAAATCATGCAAACTAGTGATCGAGCGATTCAGCCGACGTGATGCTCCTGTTGTCAACGCACGTTCAAGCAAGCGCCCATCACGAGCCGAAAGGAAGTAGCGATAAGAGCCTTCTGAGCCATCCAATTCACGGTAACTAATAGACGAGGTATCTTCCCTATTAGCAGGAGCAGTCTGTAAGGATGTTCCTAGATGCTTGAGATCGTCCAACGAACGAGCAAAGAGCCAGGGACGGAACTGCTCTACCGTGTACGTTACCTGCTCGTCATCGCGCCGCCATACCACCGCCCGCCCATCGCGGTTAGCCCAGACGGAGACAATACCGGGCGTCGGGTCCCAGCCGAATAAGCGGGCATCTGCATGTTGCATATGTGTATTGGTGAAAATATTTGGAAGCATTCTTGGAACGACCTTGCATCTCTGCTCATAACCCGACAAAAACAGCGTAGAACACCTGTTTCTTCCAGTGTAACACAAAAAGAGGTCAGATTCGAGCCGCATAAGGGATTAGAAGCGTTTTACGAAGCTTACCTCTTGCCTCAAGCCGCCTTCACATCGCTTTGTTGATGGCTATCATCATAGAAGGCGAACGCCCAGAAAATCCAGAGAGCGCTACAAATTCCCACACTCACGTAGGGATTCAAGAACGCTACTACTGTTGCAACCACGTATAGGGGCAATCCCAGCAAAGCATTGCGCGTGCTCAAATTCACCTGAGCAGCCGAAATTTCTGGCCTCAACAGGTAGCGATGACGCCGCACCGTCCACCATAACACGTTGTAGGCAATGTTGACTACTACAAAAATACCCGCGTAGACAGCACAGGCCATAGCAGCCGCAGGCTTGTTCAGGTACTCTGCTACCAGGGATGTTGGAAACGGCACCACTGTCACTACCAACAACAGGAAGCCATTGGCGAAAAGAAATGGCGTATTTGACTTGTACACCAACTTAAAAATGCTATGATGGCTAACCCACATAATCAAGATCGTGGCAAAACTGGTCAGAAACGCAAGGTAGAAGGGCCATTGGTTCAAAAGAGCAAGGCCCAGCGTTGCAACTGAAAAAGTTTCTCCCGCTGGTGGTTGTGGCACCTTTAAATCGAACACCAGCAGCGTTATCGCGACAGCAAACACGCCATCACTGAAAGCCTCTATGCGGCCATCTCTTTTTCGAGAGGAGTTTCTTTTTGCTCACTACTCATTATCTCCTCTTTTTCCTTTCAGCTATGCCAGGCGAGGACTGGTCGAAGGCAACATTGTATATCTCTATTTAAGCTCTTCAGTGGCAGCATTTGTCAAGACAGCCAGTTAGGAGATACTAGCAGAAAAACAAAATTTCCTGCAAGCGTCTTTGAGCTTGCAGGAAATTTCAGTACATGCATTATCCCGGCAGTTCATTCTTGTGCCATCTATATAGCGGGTACCGTTACTTTACTACCGTATACCCCTCATCATCCATCACAGCCTCGATTTTGTCCAGCGTTACTTTCTGGGGATCGTAGCTGACATGGACGCTTTTCGTGGGAATATCCACTTTGACGGTGCTAACGCCTTCCATTTTGCCGACTGCGCCTTCGATGGCGTGCTGGCAATGTTCACAAGAAATGTCTGGTGCGACGAGTGTTGCTGATTCCATAATATAATTCTCCTTGTTGTAAGTTACATACAGTGTTCACACAATCTACTGCTTTACTGATTGCCCGCGTGACTGCCGGCGATTGTATAGAGTTGGACCAACTCTTGAATGACTTCATCTTCTCGATTATCCTTGATGCCTTCGGGAACGCAAGTGCGCAGATGGCCTTCCAGGATGATCGCTTCGAGTTTCTCCAACGCTTTGCGTACAGCGTGCGTTTGCCGTAAGATGTCAATGCAGTACTTATCTTCCTCGACCATCTTATGTATACCGGCGATATGTCCCTCGATATACGACAGTCTTTTTAGCACATCCGATTTCTCTGCTCGCATATGTATCACTCCTTTCCTACCTGTATTTTGTTATTGTGTGTTATCGCCCGAACCGCCGCAGCCGTAACGAGTTACTTACGACTGTGACCGACGAGAGCGCCATTGCCGCGGCGGCGAAAATGGGCGCGTTCTCGCGTAAGAACGGAATGAGCGGCGAAAGAATCGCCATGGGTATTAAGATGACGTTGTACGCGAAGGCCCAGAACAAGTTTTGCTTGATGATACCCATCGTGGCCCTGGATAGCGCCAGTGCTGTGGCAACGCTCTTGAGATTGCCCTTGACGAGCGTAATATCGGATGCTTCCATCGCAATATCTGTGCCGGTTCCCATTGCGATACCGGCATCAGCCTGAACAAGTGCGGGCGCGTCGTTAATACCATCACCGGCGAAAGCAACCACTAACCCCTGCGCCTGTAAGCGTTTGACCTGATTGGCCTTGTCTTCGGGCAACACTTCCGCCAGCACATGGTCGGCAGGAATACCAACTTGAGCGGCAATAGCTTGTGCGGCACGCCGGTTGTCTCCGGTAATCATCCAGACTGCGATGCCTTGCTCACCCAGGTTCTGTATCGCCTCGGCAGAGCCAACTTTCACTGTATCGGAAACTGCGACCAGCCCTGCTACCTCGTTATCAATGACCGCAATCATCACCGTCTTGCCCTGTCCCTCCAGCGCTTCCATGTTTGCCTGTAGCTCATCAAAGGCTATGGCCCGTTCGCTGAGCAAACGGCGCGTACCAATCAGTACAGCGTGACCTTCCACGCTTGCTTCCAGGCCACGTCCTGCGATGGCGGTAAAGCGTTCGGGCGAGCTATACAGCGTCATGCCACGCGCTTTCGCACCTTCAACAATAGCGGTAGCTAGCGGATGTTCAGAACCTTGCTCGGCTTCGGCCACGAAACGTAACATCTCATCTACGTCTTTGCCAGGGAGAGCTACGACATCGGTTAGTGCTGGTTTGCCTTTCGTAATCGTGCCAGTCTTGTCGAGCAATACGGCGCGTACCGACTGGATGCGTTCCAGGCTTTCGCCACCGCGAATTAAAATGCCCTTCTCAGCGCCTTTACCCGTGCCAACCATAATAGCGGTCGGAGTCGCCAGTCCCAATGCACAGGGACAGGCCACAACCAGTACAGCAACACCCGCGATGATAGCCACAATCCACGGATTGTTGGCAGCTACCATACCACCCGTTTGCATGGAAGTCGCAGTCAAATTACCGATAATCGCCCACGCGATAAAGGTCAGCGAAGCAATCACCAGGACGGCAGGCACAAAAATGCTGGAGATGGTATCCGCCAGACGCTGAATAGGCGCTTTCGAGCCTTGCGCCTGCTCAACCATGCGAATGATGCTTGCCAGCATGGTATCCGCGCCAACCTTCGTGGCTCGCATATGCAATAGACCACGCTGGTTGATGGTCGCGCCAATCAAGCCATCGCCTTCGCCCTTATCCACCGGCAAACTTTCGCCTGTTATCATTGACTCATCAACTGAAGACATGCCAGAGAGAGCTATTCCATCAACCGCTATCTTCTCACCTGGTCGCACCACAAGTTCATCGCCCACCAATACCTGTTCAACAGGCACCTCTAGCTCCTGACCTGCGCGAATCACATGTGCGGTACGCGGTTGCAAACCCATCAATTTCTTGATAGCCTCGTTGGCCTGCCCTTTGGCACGAGCCTCCAGGTATTTGCCGAGGAAAATCAGGGTGATAATCAACGACGCCGTATCATAAAAGGTGGTTGAGCTAAAAACCTGCGGGAAGAAGGTCGCGACAACACTCAACACATACGCGGCAGTTGACCCAATAGAGACCAGCGTATCCATATTGGCACTGCCATGCCGCAGCGTCTTGATAGCTCCCCGGTGAAATTCCCAACCCACAATAGCCCAGACCGGCGTAGTGAGTACAAGCAACACGTAATTCTCGCCTGGGAAAGCATTCATGAAAAACATGCTGAGGATGACAATGGGCAATGTAAGAACAATACCCAGTAGAAGCAAATTGCGCTTATGCGTGATTTCTACCTGTCGCCGTTTGCTCTGCTCATCTACCTGAGCTACGCCAACAGTTGGCGTATTTTGTACGTTAGCAATTCCAGCATCAGACTCAACACGTAAAGATTGTGGTTCTGGCTTTGTTGAAACATGCGGCGTCGCCTTATATCCAACGGCATCCACCTTCTGCACCATCTGCTCTATGCCAGTTTGTATCGGGTCAAATATGACAATTGCCTTTTCAGTGGCAAGGTTAACACTTGCATCCCTCACCCCCGGCACCTTTTTGAGTCCCTTTTCGATGCGCATAGCACAGGATGCACAGGTCATACCTTCCAGATCGAAGACAACCTCACTATTCGTCTCCGCTTGATTTTGCTCTATTACCGCGCTCTCTTCAGAACGCTTTGTTTCGGTAACCATAATTGTAACCTTCGTATTTTCCGTTACTAACCCATACCCCCCAGGTGGGGGTATTACTAGTATACGGCGTGATGCTCACCTTGTCAAGTTTTTTCTGTCTGTTCCTGATGATTTGAGATAGGCTACTTGCTCAGGACTTTCTAAAGTTGATAGAATTGAGATACATGAGGGCATTTTCCAAGAGGAAAGCACCTCACAACTTGCTCAAGCCATACATCCTCGTCACACCCTTCATACCCTTCCTCAAGTGAGGCAACCCATATCCTGGCAATGGTCGGATAGACACACAGCACTTTGCCGCGCCACTGCTTATCCGGTTGACGTGGCTGTTGGTCTGACCTGAATGTGTACACCACAATATCCCCAGGGGCAATCTGTTCATCTCGTCTACACTGTCTCTGTCTCATTGTCGTACCCGTGCTTTCTTGCTGATGTGTCATATATGAACATTCACATATGATATATCACATATGACAGTTCCGTCAAGACACATTCTTTGCTACAATCAGCACAAGAACGCATAAGGAAAAGGTATGGCAGTACGGTTAAAAGTACGGGAGATTGCAGAGCAAAAGGGGTACAATATCTCAACGCTCTCACGGAAATCAGATGTCGGACTCAGCACAGTACGTAGATTGTGGCATGACTCGTACCGGCATGTGGACTTTGGTGTGTTAGAGCGGCTTGCAAAAGCGTTAGAAGTGCCTGTAACCGCGCTGATTGAAGATGTGTCCGACGACAAAGAGAGATAACCTGATGTAAAAGAGAGAGAGTCGAGATAACTTTCAATCCCTCAAGCGGGCTTAGGCCAATTCCGACGTCGCGATTGTTGCCAGTCCAAATGGCACCAATACCATTTCAATCCCTCAAGCGGGCTTAGGCCAATTCCGACCTCGAGTCCGGTAGGTCGAGGACTCCCGTTGCCTGATTTCAATCCCTCAAGCGAGCTTAGGCCAATTCCGACCAATCCTGCATGGGAAGTTGCAGCAATGGCTCATCGATTTCAATCCCTCAAGCGGGCTTAGGCCAATTCCGATGCTATCACGATGCTCTGACATGGTTGGAGCAGCATGGGATTTCAATCCCTCAAGCGGGCTTAGGCCAATTCCGATAGCCGGAGGAGTGGCAATGATGCGCAATGCGCCAGATATTTCAATCCCTCAAGCGGGCTTAGGCCAATTCCGATTAGAAGTTTGCCACCCTTTCATTCCACTGTTGCAGCTATTTCAATCCCTCAAGCGGGCTTAGGCCAATTCCGATTATATGGGCGCGATGGCTGTATCCATATGAGAGGAAATTTCAATCCCTCAAGCGGGCTTAGGCCAATTCCGATCTAGCTTAGCTACTGTTGTACATACCAGATAGTAGAATTTCAATCCCTCAAGCGGGCTTAGGCCAATTCCGATGTCATTTCTAAATTTGGAATATCCCCAGCAAGGATGATTTCAATCCCTCAAGCGGGCTTAGGCCAATTCCGATTACTTCCTTATCGTGTGAGTCGTGCAATACGAAACTATTTCAATCCCTCAAGCGGGCTTAGGCCAATTCCGATATTGCCGGCTGGAATTATCAAGCTCAAAATGTCTGTCATTTCAATCCCTCAAGCGGGCTTAGGCCAATTCCGATTCGCATTGATGTCAGCGAGATTGTAACCGCTACCATATTTCAATCCCTCAAGCGGGCTTAGGCCAATTCCGATCCGACGAACAGCCTTGTCACGAACATAAACCAGCGTAATTTCAATCCCTCAAGCGGGCTTAGGCCAATTCCGATATTAGCGGATATTTGGGAATTGCCGTGTAAATTGGTAATTTCAATCCCTCAAGCGGGCTTAGGCCAATTCCGATGTCTTGACCAATGATGTAATGCACACTGGATTGTTATTTCAATCCCTCAAGCGGGCTTAGGCCAATTCCGATTCAGCAACATTCTTAGTTGGTGTAAGAGCGCCGTTATTTCAATCCCTCAAGCGGGCTTAGGCCAATTCCGATGTTTCTGAGACCCCTGTACGGCTTGCGGTACCCGAAATTTCAATCCCTCAAGCGGGCTTAGGCCAATTCCGATGCCAGTAGCAGGTATGGGGTCTGCCTGTTCCTCTTGATTTCAATCCCTCAAGCGGGCTTAGGCCAATTCCGATGCATGGGCATGGATGGGCAAAAAGCTGAAGCGTTGCTATTTCAATCCCTCAAGCGGGCTTAGGCCAATTCCGATTGAAGAAAGTACCGGCGCGGTACAAAGGACTTCACTACAGTGACACTTAGAAAGCAAGGCATATTCCCAGGAATTCTCCGCGAACCCAAAGCCATTGACAGCCCTGCGATGGCATGGGAGACTCCCCGGAAGAGTCCGGGGAATTTTCCCCGGAACGGC